>ENA-OYXF01000631-OYXF01000631.1-human-gut-metagenome-genome-assembly--contig:-NODE-631-length-14609-cov-4.961935_pt1 | contig 14609 bp, 9 predicted proteins | sample MGYA00244842_ERZ653416 | MGnify/ENA primary metagenome ERZ653416 (study PRJEB26926, sample SAMN06164920) | human gut metagenome | biome: ENVO:00009003; feature: ENVO:2100002; material: ENVO:00002003... | reverse complement strand
TGTATAAGAGGCAGGTATCACGATCAACACCGCGCACGTCGAATATCAGACGGATAAGAGACACTATGCGCACGTTGACTGCCCGGGACACGCGGACTACGTCAAGAACATGATCACGGGTGCTGCGCAGATGGACGGCGCGATCCTCGTCGTTGCGGCGACGGACGGCCCGATGCCCCAGACCAGAGAGCACATCCTGCTCGCGCGTCAGGTCGGCGTTCCCTATATCGTCGTATTCCTGAACAAGACCGATCAGCTCGACGATCCCGAACTGCTGGAACTCGTCGAAATGGAAGTCCGCGAACTGCTGAACGAGTACGGCTTCCCCGGAGACGATACCCCCATCATCAAGGGCTCCGCGCTGAAAGCGCTTGAATGCGCGCAGAACAGCGAACCCGACGTCATCGCGACTTCTCCCGACACCGAGTGCATCAGAGAGCTGATGGATGCGATCGACAGCTTATCCCCACTCCGCAGAGAGAGGATTCCAAGCCCTTCCTGCTCCCCGTCGAAGACGTCTTCACGATTTCCGGCCGCGGCACCGTTGCTACGGGCAGAGTTGAGAGAGGCGTTGCGAAGGTCGGCGATCCCGCTGAAATCGTCGGTCTGCAGGAAAAATCCGTTTCCACCGTCATCACCGGTCTGGAAATGTTCAGAAAGCTGCTTGACGAAGCGCAGGCAGGCGACAACGTCGGCGCGCTCCTGAGAGGTATCGACAGAAAGTCCATCGAAAGAGGGCAGGTCATCGCGAAGCCGGGTTCCGTTCATCCTCACACCGAGTTTGAAGGCCAGGTTTACGTTCTGACCAAGGAAGAAGGCGGCCGTCACACCCCGTTCTTCAACAACTACCGTCCCCAGTTCTACTTCCGCACGACGGACGTGACCGGCTGCTGCACCCTTCCCGAAGGCGTGGAAATGGTGATGCCCGGCGACAACGTCAACCTGGAAGTCCAGCTCATCACTCCGATCGCCATGGAAAAAGCCATGCGATTCGCTATCCGCGAAGGCGGCCGCACCGTGGGTGCCGGTCGTATCAGCGAAATCCTTGACTAAGTTCCCCTGGAACTTGTAGAGGAATCTACATAGGTTTAATGAGGGGGCCTCCCCGCAGGCCCCCTCATTTCCCACGAAAGAAGAGACACCAACAGGTCAGTAGTTCAATTGGTAGAGCGTTGGTCTCCAAAACCAAAAGTTGGGGGTTCGAGTCCCTCCTGACCTGCCACTTCTTTCCAAATACATCACCCCACCTTGAAGCATGTTTCGCAAGATTTCTCAATTCATCGCCGAAGTTAAGGGCGAACTTAAGAAGACCACCTGGCCCTGGGAAAGCGATCCCAAGGTGAAAGGTTTTAAAAAATTCCGCGAACTCTGGGGTTCCACTCTCGTCGTACTGATTGCCATGGTCTTCCTTGGCGCGTTTGTTGCATCGTTCGACATCTTCCTTCACAGCGTGGTCAACTACCTCATCCAGTTGGCAATCTAGTTTTACTCCCACTTTCTTTCTCCGATCATGCCCAGTACCCCAGAGCCTCACGAACAATGGTATGTTCTTCACGTCCTCTCCGGACAGGAAAACAGCGTTCGTGACCGCATTATCCGCAAGGCGAAGGACGCCGAACTTTCCGACTTCATCTACCGGGTGGAAGTCCCCACGGAACTCATCTCCGAAGTGCGCAACGGCAAAAAGACGGAACGCCACAGCAAGCTTTTTCCCGGGTACGTCTATGCCAACATGTACCTGCTGGAAGCGGACGGCACCCTGAACAAGGACCTCTGGTACTTCATCCAGCAGATTGACGGCGTCATCAGCATCGCCGGTTCCCGCAACGCTCCCCTGCCCATGCGCAAGCGCGAGGTGGAGGATCTTCTGCCCCTGCTGGATGCGGAAGCCGTCGCCGCCCGTCCCAAGGTGGAATTCGCCGTCGGCGATCCCGTGCGCGTCTGCGAAGGCCCGTTCCAGAGCCAGGAAGGCACCATCGAAGAAATCGACCCCGAAAAAGGCAAACTGCGCGTCAGCGTCTCCATCTTTGGCCGCGCCACTCCGGTGGACCTGGAATACTGGCAGGTGGAAAAAGCCTGAGCCCCATTCGCCGGCAGGCAGCAAGCTTCTCCCGTTCATTTTCTCCGCTAACAAAGCAAAACCATGGCAAAAGAAATAACCAAAATCATCAAGCTCCAGATCAATGCCGGAGCCGCTAACCCCTCCCCGCCCGTGGGTCCGGCACTTGGTCAGGCCGGTGTAAACATCATGGCATTCTGCAAGGAGTTCAACGCCGCCACGCAAAAGCAGGCCGGCGACCTCCTGCCGACCGTCATCACCGTTTACAAGGACAAATCATTCTCTTTCATCACCAAGCAGCCCCCGGGCAGCCTGCTTCTCAAGAAGGCCGCCGGCATCGCCTCCGGCTCCGGCGAACCGAACAAAAAGAAGGTCGCCACTCTTTCCAAGGCCAAGCTGATGGAAGTCGTCAACACCAAACTCCCGGACCTCAACACGAAAGACCCCGAACGCGCCGCCCGCATCCTTGCCGGCCAGGCCCGCCAGATGGGCATTGAAGTTGAAGGTATGTAACACTCACCGCAGGAGGATTAACCAATCCGAACGCACTGCCAAATACACACATGTCTACCAAACGCAGCAAGCGATATCAAGAAGCAGCCAAGCTTGTTACCCCTAACAAGAACTACAGCATCACGGAAGCCGTGGAAACCATGAAATCTTTCCCGGCCCCGAAATTTGACCCGACTGTCACCGTTTCCTTCCACCTGACCGTGGACCCCCGCAAATCCGACCAGATGGTCCGCGGCAGCGTCTCCCTGCCCAACGGCACGGGTAAGAACGTCCGCGTCCTCGTCTTCGCCCAGGGTGATGCCGCCAAGGCCGCCCAGGAAGCCGGAGCCGAATTCGTGGGTTTTGAAGACCTCATCAAGAAGGTCCAGGAAGGATTCGTCGACTTTGACACGGCCATTGCCACCCCCGACGCCATGACGGAGGTTCGCAAGGTTGCCCGTGTGCTGGGTCCGCGCGGCCTGATGCCCAACCCGAAAACCGGCACCGTTACGGATGATACGGCCAAGGCCGTGAAGGAAGTGAAGGCCGGCCGCGTTGACTACAAGGTTGACAAGAACGCCAACATCTCCGCCGCTGTAGGCAAGCTGTCCTTCTCCAACGAAGGCATCACTGAAAACATCGTTGCTCTGATTGATTCCGTCGTCAAGGCCCGCCCGGCTTCCGCCAAGGGCGCCTACATCGAATCCGTCACCGTTTCATGCGCCATGTGCCCCGGTCTGCCGGTTGACACCGCTTCCATCGCCAAACTGTAACCCGAACCGATTTAGCACACCATGAATCCTGACAAGCGTATCATCATTGACGACCTGACCGCCCGCGTCAACGCCTCCCCGTTCCTGATCGTCGTGGACTACACCTCGATCACCGTGCCTGAGTTCACCAACCTGCGTTCCGCCCTGGCCGCCTGCGGCGCCCAGTGCCACGTAGCCAAGAACAACTTCATGCGTACGGCCCTGACGGATGCAGGCCTTCCCGACATCGGGGAACACCTCGTCGGCCAGACCGCCTTCGTGACCGGCGCGTCCGACGTGGCCGCCGCCGCCAAGGCCATCAATACCTTTGCGAAGGCCTCCAAGAAGGCCGAATACAAGGTGGCGATCCTGGACGGAGCCATCCTCTCCGCGGACGACATCCGCGCCATCGGTGAACTGCCTCCCCGCGACCAGCTGCTTGCCAAGCTCCTTGGCACCATCAACGCGGCCGGCTCCGCTCTTGCCCGAGTTCTTCAGGCATATGTGGACAAAGAAAACGGCGGCAGCGAAGAACCCGCCGCCTAATACTAACCCCTTGACCGGACGGCCCGGTTGCACTCTAGCCAAATGTGTGAAAACCGGGCCCGACTCTCCTACAGGTTCCTTGTCGGAACTCCAGCCGGAGAACTGAAATGCCAAGTTGGCTCTTGGCGCGACTCGAAACCAAACTAGAAAACAATACAATGGCTGATATTAACAAAATCGCTGAAGAACTCGGTACCCTCACCATCCTGGAAGCTGCCGACCTCGTCAAGCTTCTGGAAGAAAAGTGGGGCGTTTCCGCCGCTGCTCCCGTAGCCGCCGCTGCCGCTGCCGCTCCTGCCGAAGCTGAAGAAGAAAAGACCGAATTCAACGTCGTCCTGACGGAAGCCGGCGCCAACAAGATCGCCGTGATTAAGGCCGTCCGCGAAGTGAAGACCGGTCTCGGCCTGGTGGACGCCAAGAAACTGGTTGAAGGCACCCCCGCCGTCATCCTGGAAGCCGTCTCCAAGGACGAAGCTAACGCCGCCAAAGCCAAGCTGGAAGAAGCTGGCGCCAAGGTGGACGTCAAGTAAGCTTTTTACTTCCCGCGCAACAGGAGAAGACCCGTTTTTCTCCTGTTGCGCTTCCTCGTCTTCACATCCCGCGTGACCGACTAGAGGCTTTTTACCCGTCAAAACGCTTCCAGTCGGTTCCGTCTCCCAAGGAAGGAACCAATCAACCCAGCATCCGGGTTTTCAGGATGCAAACCCATAACATCTCCGCCACAGCAGCCCATGTCAAAGCGACTCTACTTCGGGAATATCAAGGAAGTCATCGAACCTCCGAACCTTATTGAGATTCAACTTCAATCATACTTCGATTTTCTACAACAGGACACCCCGGCCGCGGCCAGGAAAAACATCGGGTTACACGGCGTTCTGAAGGAAATCTTTCCTATCAAGAGCTATGACGAAAACATTGAGCTCGACTTCGTCTCCTACGACATCGAACAGCCGAAGATGAGCGATTACGAGGCTATCCGCGCCGGGGAAACCTACAGCGCCGCCCTCCAGGTCACCTTCAAGCTCAAGTCCGACAACGAATCCAAGGAAGAAACGGTCTACATGGGTGAACTCCCCATGATGACCAACCGCGGCACCTTTGTAATCAACGGCGCCGAACGCGTCATCGTGTCCCAGCTCCACCGTTCTCCGGGCATCTGCTTTGAAAGCGCCCAGCACCTGAACGGCAAACTGCTCCACTCCTTCCGCATCATTCCGGACCGCGGCTCCTGGCTGGAAGTCCAGTTTGACACCAACGACCTGCTCTACGTCTACCTTGACCGCCGCCGCCGCCGCCGCAAGTTCCTTGCGACGACGTTCATGCGTTATCTGGGCTTCAAGACGGACCGCGATATCGTCAGCCAGTTCTACGACATCCGCACGCTTCCCCTGAGCGAAGACATGACGGAGGAAGACCTGCACAACCTCGTGGCCGTGGACACGATCAAGGACAAGGACCTCGTTCTTGCCAAGGCTTTCGAACAGCTCAACATGGGCGTGGTTCGCCAGCTCCTCCAGTTCGGCATCAAGGAAATCGACGTCATCGACCAGAGCGAGGACGACGTGCTGATCAAGACCCTGAAGAAGGATCCCGCCCATGACGAGGAATCCGCCCTCAAGGAAATCTACAAGCGCCTCCGTCCCGGCGATCCCGCCACGGCCGCCCAGGCCCGCACCCTGCTCAAGAGGCTCTTTGACGATCCCAAGAAATACGACCTCACCCGCGTGGGCCGCTACAAGATCAACCAGAAGCTCGGTCTGGACACCAGCCTGGACCAGCGCCTGATGACGGCAGAAGACTTCCTGGCCGCCCTCAAGTACCTCCTGCGCCTCAAGAAGGGCGAAGGCATGGTGGACGACATCGACCACCTGGGCAGCCGCCGCGTGCGCGCCGTGGGCGAACTCATGGCCAACCAGTGCCGCGTGGGCCTCGCCCGCACGGAACGCCTGGTGAAGGAACGCATGACCCTCATTGACCAGAACATTGAAGGCGTGACGCCCAGCAAGCTCATCAACCCGAAGGCCCTCAGCGCCGTCGTGCGCGACTTCTTCGGACGTTCCCAGCTCTCCCAGTTCATGGACCAGATCAACCCCCTTGCGGAACTGACGCACAAGCGCCGCCTCTCCGCCCTGGGGCCCGGCGGCCTGAACCGCGACCGCGCCGGATTCGAAGTGCGAGACGTGCATCCCTCCCACTACGGCCGTATCTGCCCGATTGAAACGCCGGAAGGCCCCAACATCGGTCTGATCAACTCCATGTGCACCTACGCCCGCATCAATGAATTCGGATTCATTGAAACGCCCTACCGCAAGGTGGAAAACGGCCGGGTCACCAACACCATCGAATACGTCACCGCCGACCAGGAGGAAGGCTACCTCATCGCCCAGGCCAACAACCCGCTGGACGAACAGGGCAACTTCACCACCTCCCGCGTGACCGCCCGCGAAAAGGGCGAGTTCATTGAAGTGGACCCGGCGGACGTGCACTACATGGACGTGTCTCCCAAGCAGCTCGTCTCCATCGCCGCAGGCCTCATTCCCTTCCTGGAACACGATGACGCCAACCGCGCCCTGATGGGCTCCAACATGCAGCGCCAGGGCGTGCCTCTCATGGTGGCGGAATCCCCGTACGTGGGAACCGGCATTGAAGGCAAGTGCGCCAGGGACTCCCGTTCCGTCGTTCTGGCGGAAGCGGACGGCATCGTGGCTTCCGCCACGGCTGAAGTCATTATCACCACGAAGGACGGGGAATTGCCCGTGCGTCCGGAAGTCTTCCTGTCCGATCCGGACAGCGTGCGCACGGACCGCGACAACGGCGTATACGTCTATCCCCTGCGCAAGTTCATGCGTTCCAATGCCGGAACCTGCATCAACCAGCGTCCGATCGTGCGCCGCGGCGACAAGATCAAGACCGGCGACGTGCTGGCGGACGGCCCGAACACGGACCAGGGCGAACTGGCCCTCGGCCGCAACGTGCTGGTGGCATATATGCCGTGGAACGGTTACAACTTCGAAGACGCCATCGTCATCTCCGAAAAAACCGTGAAGGAAGACACCTTCACCTCCATCCATATCTCCGAGTTTGAAGTGCAGGCCCGCGACACCAAGCTGGGCCCGGAAGAAATCACCCGCGACATTCCGAACGCCGGTGATGAAGCCCTGAAAAACCTGGACCATGACGGCGTCATCCGCATCGGCGCGGAAGTGAAGCCCGGCGACATCCTCGTCGGTAAAATCACTCCCAAGTCTGAAACGGAACTGGCTCCGGAAGAACGCCTGCTGCGCGCCATCTTCGGTGAAAAGGCTGCGGAAGTGAAAGACACCTCCCTCCGCGTCCCCTCCGGCTGCACCGGCATCGTGATGGACGTTCGCATCTCTTCCACGGGCTCCGGCCACCACCGCGGCGACCTCGTCGTGGACAGCGCGGAAAAGAAAAAGCAGTTCAAGAAGATCAATGACGAGCACAAGAAGAAGAAGGAACAGCTCATTGACCAGCTGACCAAGAAGCTCTCCGACATTCTTCTGGGTGAAAAGATCCCGCTGGACGTGGTCAACGAGCAGACCGGTGAAATCATCATCCCGGCCAACCGCAAGATCACCAAGACCCTGCTGCGCAAGCTGGCCCTGGTGCACGACCACATCGAAATCGAACCCAGCCCGATCCGCAACAAGATCCTGGAAATCATCACCTCCTTCGAAGGCCGCTTCACGGAGCTGGACGACGAACGCGAACACAGGCTGGACCAGATGGAATCCGGGGACGAATCCGAACCCGGCGGACTGAAGGAAGTCAAGGTGTACATCGCCGCCAAGCGCAAGCTCGGCGTGGGCGACAAGATGGCCGGCCGCCACGGCAACAAGGGCGTCGTCGCCAAGATCGTCCCGGAACAGGACATGCCCTTCCTCGCGGACGGCACTCCGGTGGACATCGTGCTGAACCCGTTGGGCGTGCCTTCCCGAATGAACGTGGGCCAGGTGCTTGAAGCCCACCTTGGCATTGCTGCCAGGGCCCTCGGCTTCAAGGTGGCTACCCCGGTGTTCGACGGCATCAGTGAAGAAACCATCTGGAACTACATGTCCGAAGCCAAGAAGGTGGACGGATTCACCTGGATCGGTGACGGCAAGGACGGAACCGTAGGCGGGAAGAGCACCCTTTATGACGGCCTGACCGGCGAACCTTTCCACAACCCGGTGGTGGTAGGCCAGACCTACATGCTCAAGTTGAACCACCTGGTGGCGGACAAGATTCACGCCCGCGCCGTGGGTCCGTACAGCCTGGTCACGCAGCAGCCCCTGGGCGGCAAGGCCCAATACGGCGGCCAGCGTTTCGGGGAAATGGAAGTGTGGGCGCTGGAAGCCTATGGCGCCGCCTATACCCTCCAGGAGCTTCTCACCGTCAAGTCCGACGACGTTCAGGGCCGTACCCGCATTTACGAATCCATCGTGAAGGGGGATAATACCCTGGAAGCCGGAACTCCGGAATCCTTCAACGTTCTGATGAAGGAAATGCAGTCCCTGGGGCTGAACGTACGCCCCGGAAGCAAGGATGAACAACCCTCCCTGCAACTCGGCGGCACGGATCTCACTCCTGTGGACGGCATGACGGAAGGCTTTGGCAGCGACGACATGGCCGGCCTGGCGGACGTCGACTTCTCCGACCTCAAATTCTAATATCCACCGCATTCCGCCCCCGCGCCGCAAAACGCGGGGGCGGACACCAAACCTCCTTTAAACTTTCAATATATGTCTGACACCCCCACCATCAGGGAAATGCACGGCCTGAGCGACAAGCCCCGGACCTTTGACCAGGTTGCCATCACCGTGGCGGATCCGGATACCATCCGCAGCTGGTCATTCGGCGAAGTCGTCAACCCGGAAACCATCAACTACCGCACGTTCAAGCCGGAAAAAGGCGGCCTGTTCTGCGAACGCATCTTCGGGCCCACCCGAGACATGGAATGCGCCTGCGGCAAGTACAAGCGCATCAAGCATAAGGGCATCACCTGCGACCGCTGCGGCGTGGAAGTAACCAACGCGCGCGTGCGCCGCGAACGAATGGGCCACATTGAACTGGCCGTTCCGGTCTCCCACATCTGGTTTTACAAATGCATGCCCAGCCGCATCGGCCTTATGCTGGACATGACGGCCCGCCATTTGGAACGCGTGATTTACTATGAAGACTACATCGTGGTAGATCCCGGAAGTACCCCTCTGGAAAAGGGGGCCATTCTGACGGAAGAAGAATTCCGCAATGCGGAAGACGAATACGGCTATGACAGCTTTGAAGCCGGCATGGGCGCGGAAGCCATCCAGAAAATGCTGGCGGCCATTGATCTGCCCACCCTCGTCGCGGATCTTCAGGAACAGCTGGACAATACCAACTCCAAACAGAACAAACGCAAGATTGCCAAGCGTCTGAAACTGGCCCAGGGGTTCCTTCAGTCCAACACGCGCCCGGAATGGATGATTTTGAACGTTCTGCCCGTCATTCCTCCGGACCTGCGCCCGCTGGTTCCCCTGGAAGGCGGTCGTTTCGCAACGTCTGACCTGAATGACCTGTACCGCCGCGTCATCAACCGCAACAACCGCCTGAAAACCCTCCTGAGCCTCAAAACTCCGGAAGTCATCATCCGTAATGAAAAACGCATGCTTCAGGAAGCCGTGGATGCCCTGTTTGACAACGGCCGCCACGGTCGTGCCGTCACCGGCGCCGGCAACCGCCCCCTCAAATCCCTCTCCGACATGCTGAAGGGCAAGGGAGGCCGTTTCCGCCAGAACCTGCTCGGCAAGCGCGTGGACTACTCCGGCCGCTCCGTTATCGTCATCGGTCCGGAATTGAAACTCAACCAGTGCGGTCTTCCCAAGAAGATGGCGCTCATTCTGTTTGAACCCTTCATCATCCACCGTCTGAAAGAGCTGGGCTACGTGCACACGGTGCGCTCCGCCAAGAAGCTCATTGACCGCAAGACGCCGGAGGTGTGGGATATCCTGGAAGAAGTGACCAAGGGCCACCCGGTGATGCTCAACCGCGCGCCCACCCTGCACCGCCTCTCCATCCAGGCTTTTGAACCGGTTCTGATTGAAGGTTCCGCCATCCGTCTGCACCCGCTCGTCTGTAATGCGTACAACGCGGACTTCGACGGCGACCAGATGGCTGTACACGTGCCTCTGTCCGTGGAAGCGCAGATGGAAGCCCGCCAGCTCATGCTGGCGCCCAACAATATTTTCTCGCCTGCCTCCGGCAAGCCCATTGCCACACCCACGCAGGACATCATTCTGGGCGCGTACTTCCTGACACACACCCGTGCTGCGGAAGTACAGAACAATCAGGATAATCATCACCATCTTCCCCTCTTCGAATCCATCGACGAGGTGGAATACGCCATTGCCGCCCGCAAAATCGGCTACCATGACTGGATCCGCCTGCACAACCCGGACTACGGTAAAAAGCCTTCCGAAGTGGTGTATGGGGATGTCACCAAGAAGGTTATCATCACTACTGCCGGACGCGTGCGTTTCAATGAAATCTGGCCCCGGGAACTCGGTTACATTAACCGCAACGTAGGCAAGAAACAGATGGGCGACATCATCTGGCGCTGCTACCAGACCGTCGGCAAGGAACGTACCGTACAGACTCTGGACGCCCTGAAAAACCTGGGCTTCAAGGAAGCAACCCGTTCCGGCTGCTCCATCGGCATCGTGGACATGGTGGTTCCCTCCCAGAAAAAGACGGAAATTGAAAAAGCCTATGCGGAACTGGACAAGGTGACCCGCCAGTATAAGAACGGTATTATCACGGATGGGGAACGCTACCAGAAGGTGGTGGACATCTGGACCCAGACTACGGATGTCATCCAGGCGGCTCTGTACCGCAAGCTGGAACACAACGAAGGCTCCAAGATGGCCAGCCCGCTCTTCATGATGGTGGACTCCGGCGCCCGAGGCAACAAGGCGCAGATCAAGCAGCTCTCCGGCATGCGCGGTTTGATGGCGAAACCCAGCGGCGAAATTATCGAACGCCCCATCACGGCCAACTTCCGTGAAGGCCTTTCCGTGCTGGAATACTTCATCTCCACCCACGGCGCTCGCAAGGGTCTGGCGGATACCGCCCTGAAAACGGCAGACTCCGGCTACATGACCCGCAAACTCGTGGACGTGGCCCAGGATGTCATCGTCCACGCGGAAGACTGCGGCACCAGCAACGGCATCACCGTTCACGCCATTTATGACGGCGACGAAGAAGTGGCGTCCCTTGCCTCCCGTATCTACGGCCGGACTTCCTGCGAACGCATCGTTGACCCCGTCAGCGGCGAGGTTATCGTGGACATCAACGACCTCATTAACGAAAAGCAGGCGGAACAACTGGAAAAAATCGGCATTGAACGGCTGAAAATCCGTTCCGTGCTCACCTGCGAACTCAAGAAAGGCTGCTGCGCCAAGTGCTACGGCCTGAACCTGGCCACCGGACAGGAAGTGAAGATCGGGGAAGCGGTCGGCATTATTGCCGCCCAGTCCATCGGCGAACCCGGCACGCAGCTCACCATGCGTACGTTCCACGTGGGCGGAACGGCCACCACGGCGTTCAAGCAGCCCATTGTGAAAGCCAAGAACGACGGCCGCGTCATCTACACGGAAGATCTCCGCACGGTGGAAAACGCAGACGGCAACTTTGTCGTTCTGAATAAAAACTGCTCCGTCCGCATCGAAAACGAACAGGGCCGCGAACTGGAATCCTACCAGCCCGTCATCGGCACCATCCTGTACGTGCCCAACGGCGGCGCTATCAAGAAGGATGAAACCCTCGCCACCTGGGACCCGTACAACGTACCCGTAATCGCAGAAAAGGGCGGCATCGTCGAATTCAAGGACATGATCGTCGGCATCACCGTTTCCAAGGAAACGGACCGGGAAACCGGCGCCTCCTCTCTTGTCGTGATGGAACACAAGCAGGAACTTCACCCGCAGGTGGTCATCCGCGATGCCAAGACCCGTGAAGTTCTGGCTCATCATGCCATTCCCGCAGGCGCCAACCTCACCGTGAAGGACGGGGAAACCATCTCCGCCGGCACGATGGTGGCCAAGACGCCCCGCAAGGTAGCCAAGACGAAGGACATCACCGGCGGTCTGCCCCGCGTGGCGGAACTGTTCGAAGCCCGCAAGCCCAAGGATGCCTGCACCATTGCACGCGTGGAGGGCATTGTGCGCCTCAGCAGCAAGAATACCTCCCGCGGCAAGAAGGTCATTACCATTGAAACACCCACGGGCGAACTGGTGGATCATCTGGTTCCGATGAACAAGCACGTTATCGTTCATGAAGACGACCATGTGCATCTGGGCGACCAGCTTACGGAAGGCCCCGTCTCTCCGGAAGAAATTCTGGATGTCTGCGGCAAGGAACGCCTTCAGGAACACCTCGTCAACGAAGTTCAGGAAGTGTACCGCCTCCAGGGTGTGGAAATCAACGACAAGCATGTGGAAATCATCGTGCGCCAGATGCTTCGCAAGGTAGTCATCACGGAACCCGGCAATACCGAATTCCTGTGGGGAGACCAGGTGGACAAGACTACGTTCGACCGCATCAATGAACAAACCGTAGCCCAGGGAGGCCAACCGGCCGCAGCCAAGCCCGTTCTGCTCGGCATCACGAAGGCCTCCCTGGAAACGGAATCCTTCATTTCCGCGGCATCCTTCCAGGATACCACGCGCGTTCTGACGGAAGCATCCACCCTCGGCAAGACCGATACGCTGGAAGGCTTCAAGGAAAACGTCATCATGGGCCACCTCATTCCCGCCGGCACCGGATTCTCCCGTTACAGCAAGATTGAAGTGGAACCCGCAGAGGGCGCAGAAGAAATCGCGTCGGCCAGCGAAGAAGAGGAAGCGGCGGAACTTGCCGAAGACATGTTGAACGATACCATCAACTTCGACAACGAACGCTAACCTGTTCTCTCCACCCACACTTCAAGGGGGGAGGTAAATGAAAAGGTGAAAATTCCATTTTAGAAATTTAAAAAATCATAATGCACTTACAGTAAAAGTATGAGAATCCGGGAACTGGTATTTTCAACTTGACATCGAATTTACAATCCGTTATATACATAAAAAATTAACATCTAATATTTTTGCAATGCGTCTCCATCTGCCTATTACCCTGCTGGCGGCTGTTCTGGCTTGTTACACCAGTGTTTCCCTGGCCGTCCCAACATCTGAATCCCCCGCATGGGGAGCGAACTCCACCTTTAATAACAATGAGCCCGCCAATGAGTATTCAGTTACTGGGAGTCAATCCGTCAACCTTGATGTAAAATCAGGAAACAACAATTATTCCACAGGACTTTATATCGGAGCAGGCTCCTCGTTTACCATTAATCAGAATACGAACGGCGCCTGTACCATCAATTTGAACGGGGCATTTGCCGGAGAAGGAAATTTGACGCTGGTAGCGGCTAACGGCAATGCCGGCTATGCCTCCAAGTTTGTGCTTGGTTCCCAGGAAAGCAGTTTTTCCGGGAACATTATCCTTTCCCAGAAGGGGACGCAGCTCGGCGGCGCCATTCTCCAGATTACGGGAACGGCTCTCGCCAACGCAACGGTAGATTTGTCAGGCTCAATCAATCAAAGTTCCAACGCCCTGACGTTGCAAATTTCCAATGCCGCCTCTCTGGCCGGTTTAAATGATGCCGACGGCTTCAACGGAACACATAAGGGGCGCGTCCAGTCGGCTAATTCCTCCAGAGCGAATCTTACCCTGACGGGCAACGGAAATTACACGTATGGGGGAAGTATCGGGGCAACCACGCAGCATTCCGGAGAAACCGGCAACACTACTCCCACGGGAGGAATAAATCTGATTATGGCCGGAACAGGCACGCAAAACCTGACGGGACCCGTCATCAACGCGAATATCACGGCCCAAGGTGGCGCCTTGAAAATCAACAATTCTTCCCTGGCCTATTCCGGAATAATCACCATGGCGGGAGGAACGCTGGATTTCACCTCCGCCACTCTGGGGGCAAATGCTGTTCTGAACATGAACGGCACCGGCATATTGAAAAATGCAGCCATTGACGGAGCCAAGCTAACCTATACGGAATTCGGTTCCCACTTTATCAAGGAACATGTAACTTTCACTTCAGGCACCATTGACATCGGCGGCGCGCTTGACCGCCTGATGAAGGAAGGACCGGAATACCTGTTTGAATTGGGAGAGGCGCTTGGCGAGGGCTTTACCGTATTGGGCTTAAAGACAGGGCAATATAGGATGGAAGGCAGCGTGCTGATGATAAAAGACGTGGCGATATCCCGTGTGACGTGGGTATCTGCGGGAGCGGGAGGGGCATTGGAAGAAACGGTCAAGAATGCCTTTACGCTGGCTCTTGAGAAGGGAAGTGCGGCCAACGTCAGCCTGGGCTATCTGAACGATACGCTGACGACGAGCGGGGACAAAGTCTATCAAATCACCAACACCGGCGGAACCAGAATCAACCTGAACGGGGTATACAACAGAGGGGAGACGCTGCCGTCCGGCAACCTCAACTACCGGGGGGACATCTGGATGGACATCAGCGGAGGAGCATTCGGCATCATCTCCGGAGGTGTCACCAATGAATGGAACACCAAACTCCAGACCAGCACGCTGACTGGGGACACCCATGTGCAGCTTTCCGGAAAAGCCACGGCGGAACACGTCATCGGCGGGAACAACAAGGGAGCGTCTACAACATTAACGGGAAACACCAACGTTACCGTCAAGGATAACGC
>ENA-OYXF01000596-OYXF01000596.1-human-gut-metagenome-genome-assembly--contig:-NODE-596-length-15293-cov-8.511288_pt1 | contig 15293 bp, 10 predicted proteins | sample MGYA00244842_ERZ653416 | MGnify/ENA primary metagenome ERZ653416 (study PRJEB26926, sample SAMN06164920) | human gut metagenome | biome: ENVO:00009003; feature: ENVO:2100002; material: ENVO:00002003... | reverse complement strand
ACAGCACGACCAAAACCACCTACATAAACAGCGGTGCAAAGAAAAATACCAAATATTATTACAAGGTCAAAGCTGTTTGCGCATCAAACTCCAATGCAAATTCCGCACAGAGCAGCGCAGTCAGCATCAAAGCAACTAAATAAAGTAAAAAAGCACCCCCTCGGGGTGCTTTTTTCAGTCCTCCATAACCTCGGAAAAGCTCTTTAGCGGCAGGCAGTACGACAGTTCGGACAGGATGAGTCTCATATCCTCCCGTTCGTAATCCGGGCGAGGGGAATTCATTTTTTCACTTAACGGAATATCGAGCGACAGCATTACTCTGACTGAGGTGCCCATATTTTCGCCACGGCTCTCGATTATCACAGCGCCCTTGTGCAGCTCGGCGATTCCGCGCACGACCGCAAGGCCCATGCCCGCTCCCTGCGGCTTTGTGAAGTCTATCTCGTGCTTATACCTCTCAAAGGCGTAGGCCAGATCATCCTGCCGTATGCCGTCGCCGTTGTCATCAACGGAAATGATTAGATTTTTATCCGTCCGCAAGAGAGAGACATATATCCTGCCGTTATGCTGGCAATGGCTGATGCTGTTTGCCAGCAAATTGAGCAGAAGCTGCTGCAAAAGCGTTCTGTCGGCGACTACCCTTATCTTCTCCGGTGCATTGAAGCGTATCGTCACGCCCATGTTGTCCATCGACATGACCTCATCTATCATGTTCTTGCACAGCGCCGTCACATCGACGGCTTCCGGATTAAACGGCATTTCCCCTCTTGCCATAGCGTTAAGCATCGTGACATTGGCCAGCGTCCTTTTCATCCTGTAATAGCTGCGGTTTATGGATCTTCCATACTCCAACAGCTTTATATTGCCTTCATCCTCGGCAATGATAGACATGCACGAGGTCGCAAACTTGATATTTGACAGCGTCGTGCGCAGATTGGCGTACAGTGCCTCACGGTCATCGGGGCTTTGCTCGTTGCATACCATTACAAAGATGCGTGTTCCCTCATAAGTGCTCACCTTGACGGAGCAGTTTTTCGTACCGATAAACGCAGTTGCGGTGAATTTCTGCGCCTGGGTATTCATAATGTGACTGGGTATCAAAAGTGCCGTCGGCTTTCCCGTCAGGTTTCTGCCGGCAAGCGTGATTGCAGCGGTATTCATAAAGGCTATACGCTCCTTTCTCGACACGGCCACAGGCTGGTCGACCATCGAAAGCGCCGCAGTAAGCAGCATAGTATCATGCATGGCAAGTCCTCCCTTGCGTATATCAGCATTTTTCGGCATGATTTTATCAGAAACGAGCAAATTATACAATAGCCGCTCAAAAAAAGCTTATTTTTTGCGAAACATTTGGATGTATCTCCGCATTGATTTTTGTCAATAGTATATGTTACAATGAACTTAAATCGCAAGGAAATTTTTCCGCTTAATATTATAATGGAGGAATAGATTATGATCAAAGTAGCAATCAATGGTTTCGGCCGCATCGGTCGTCTCGTTTTCAGAGCAGCTATCGTCTCGGACGATATCGAGGTCGTTGCGATCAACGCTCCCGATAAGACCCCCGCTCAGCTGGCCTACACCGTAAAGTACGACTCCGTGCACGGCCGCTTTAACGGCACCGTCGAGTCCGACGACAGCTCCATCACCGTAAACGGCAAGCGTGTTCCCATCGTCGGCAACCGCAACCCCGCAGAGCTGCCTTGGGGCGAGATGGGCGTTGAGTATGTCCTCGAGTGCACCGGTGCTTTCCTCACCACCGAGAAAGCCCAGGCTCACATCGATGCAGGCGCACAGGTCGTCGTGCTGTCCGGTCCTTCCAAGGACGATACCCCGATGTTCGTTTGCGGTGTCAATCTTGACAGCTACACTCCCGACATAAAGGTGGTTTCCAACGCATCGTGCACCACCAACTGCCTCGCTCCCCTCGCCAAAGTCATTAATGACAACTTCGGCATCGTTGAGGGTCTCATGACCACCGTACACGCCGACACCGCGACTCAGGAAGTTGTTGACGGCTTCTCCAAGAAGAATTGGCGCCTGGGTCGTGGCGTTCACGGCAACATCATCCCCACCTCCACCGGCGCAGCCAAGGCTGTCGGCAAGGTCATCCCCGAGCTCAACGGCAAGCTGACCGGCACCTCCATGCGCATCCCCAGCGCCGATGTCTCCATCGTTGACCTCACCTGCCGCCTCGAAAAGGGTGCAAGCTACGATGAGATCTGCGCCGCCGTCAAGGCAGCCTCCGAAGGCCCGATGAAGGGCGTTATCGAGTATGTCGACGAGGATGTCGTCTCCGCCGACTTCATCACCGATCCCCACACCAGCATTTTCGATGCAAAGGCCGGTCTCGCTCTTAACGATAACTTCGTTAAGCTCATGGCTTGGTACGACAACGAGTGGGGCTTCAGCTGCAAGATGCTCGACCTCACCCGCCACATCGACTCCGTCCGCAAGGCATAAGTCAATAGAAATTCAAACCTCCGCAGTCAGCAGACTGCGGAGGTTTTCAGTCTGTCAAAGAACTAGGAAAAATAGGCGCAACAGGTAAAATCCAATACGCAGCAGGGGGAGTGTGAGGGGGTAACGAAGTGTAGGTGCGGTAGTGAATGACATGCCGGGGGCATGTCAGAGCCGCACCGTGACCGAGCCGCAGCGAGAAAGGTCCCGCCTCAAATTGAATTATAGCCATCAAAAACGCCTGTTAAGGCTTTTTGACGAGCGTAGCGAGATTTTTCGTGAAGCTTTGCTTCACAAAAAAATGTGGCGTGTTTTTTGAAGCGTGCAAAAAAGTCACAAGACTTTTTTTGACACGCTGAAAATGCAGTTAACAGTCTAGGCTGTTAACTGCATTTTCTACTCATAATCTTCATCTGCCGATATCTCAAATGCGGCGGAGAGAAATTTGCGCAGAGACTCGAAGCGGCTGATCGCAGATGAGGCGGCGATGGCGAAGGTGCTAAAATCCGTCATGTCCTTGGCGGTGAAGTCCTGTTCAACGAGCCAGAACTTGTACTTGAGCCAATCGGCGGCGGGGTGGTCGGCGGTGAAGCCCGCCGGAACTCGCTTGAGCTTTTCACCGTACACGGCAAGGCCGTTTTCAAACACGATTTCATCAAGCTCCTCAAAATTCGTGGCGATGTAGCTGCGCAGGATATTCAAATTTTTCGTCTCCCACGGGTATGCGCCCGTTTCTATATAGCAGCCCTCGTGCGAAATGTGCAGGTAGTAGCTCAGGGGCAGGAAGTTGCTCTTTTTCGGCGAGAAATATGCCCTGAACGCCGGATTATACGGCTCCTTTGCCTTGCTGTAGCGCATGTCACGGGGGATGCGGTACATGAAATTCTTCGAGTTTTCAAAAAGCAGCCTATCGCCGAGATCGGGCACCTGCTGGGCAATTTCAAGCTTCACGACATCCAGAAGCGTAAGGAAATCCTCCTTTGCGTCGTCGTAATCAGCGTGGTTATCGTGAAACCACACTCTGTTATTATTTTTACTCAGCGCATCGGTGTACGCAAGCATCCTGTCAAAATTCATAATTACCTCGGAAATAATAATTTGCAAACCGATTTTACTACATGGGAAAAATGATGTCAAAGGACTTTTATTGCTTTCGTACTTGTGATATAATCGCTCCATTCGATAAAAACGGAGCAATTATGAAAAATACCAGAAAACTTATATATACAGCAATGATGACGGCTATAATCGCCGCCTGCTCGTGGATCAGCATACCGGCAGTCGTGCCGTTTACGCTGCAGACCTTTGCGGTGTTCTGCGCACTCGGACTTTTGGGCTGGAGCTGGGGTGCGCTGTCCATCTCGGTGTACATCCTGCTCGGCGCATTCGGACTGCCGGTGTTCTCCGGCTTCGTCGGCGGCATGGGACATTTAGTCGGACCGACGGCAGGGTATATCTGGGGCTTTTTGCTGGCGGCGCTAATTTACGGCATCGTGAAAAAGCTTTTGGGCAAGGCAAAGTATTCTGATTTCATTGCCCTGACGGCGGGACTTGTCGGCTGCTACACCTTTGGCACGCTGTGGTTTGTACATGTCTATACCGGCGACATGAACTACCTGAAGGCGCTGTCGATGTGCGTGTTCCCGTTTATTATCCCCGATCTTATCAAAATGTTCATTGCCTGCAAATTAGTTGACAGGGTAAAACCGCACATTTTTTCGTGAGGTGACAATATGGCAATCAAAAAGATAGACTTTACCGAGGCAAAGCAGATACTCGACACAAAGCCAGACTGCATTATCGTCGATGTGCGTGAGGAGGAGGAATACATCACCGGCCACGCCGTGGGTGCGCTGCTGTTTCCTGTCGACGAGATAAACGATGTGAGTGCAATGATGCTCATCCCCGACAAGGACAGGCCGTATATCCTCTACTGCCGCTCCGGAAGGCGCAGCGCCGAGGCTGCGCACAAGCTCGACGAGCTTGGCTACACGCAGCTATACGATGTCGGCAGCCTTATCGGCTGGCCGTACGGATTGGAGTAAGCAAAAAAGAGTGTGGAAATATCCACACTCTTTTTTTATTTTGCGGCTTTGCCCGCAAAATTGTTCATTGCGACATATATGCCGATAAAAATCAAAATGCTTGCGCACAGGACGAGGTACATCGTAGTGATCTCGACCTTGTCACCGAAGAAGTAGAGGTTACAGTCAACGCTGTCACGAATGGCGGAGATGACCTCCGCAGGGAAGCCGAGATGCTCCATCTCTTTGAGACTGCCCTGCATGGCGTGGTTGCGGATTAGGCTCGTGCCATAGGTGCCCGGGAGAAAGCTCAGCACCTTTTGCAGCCCCGCACCGAACGACGACATGGGCATATACGCTCCGCATATAAAGCCGTACCCTGCGCTGACTATCGTTCCGACTGCGGATGCCTGCCCGTCGGTGGAGAGGAAGAAGTTCACGCACGAGGATAGAGCCGTGCCGAACATGGTGAGCAGGAACACATCTAAAAGCATCAGCAGCACGTCGCCTGCCGTCATAAACCAGCCGACTGCGGCGAGGTAGCCGAGACACACCGCAAGCGCCGTGACGCTTATGATGAGCGTCGACAGAAGCGTCGAAAGATAGTAGCTCAGTCCCAGTGTACCGAGGCTTATCGGCGAGATGGTCAGATCGTGCCGTGCGCCCGAGGTCTTGTCCTTTATCATTAGAAGATTTGAGCAGAACGCAACGGTGATGCAGCTGACGGCTAAAATCGAAGATATGAGCTGACCGCCGACGCAGGCATTTATGACGCTGTCGGAAATGGTCACGCCTGCAGCAGCGAGCGCCGAGCGGAATGAGTCATAGTAAACACTTTTGAGAAACGCTGCATACAGCACAAGCAGAATTATCGGCGTGATGAGGGATGAAAAGAACATGCCCTTATCCTTAAAATAAAGCTTCGTGTTTCGCTTTACGAGTGCAAAAAGTCCGGTCATCTGCCTTCGCCCCCCTCCAGCGCCTTGCCTGTAACGGCAAGGAAAACGTCGTCCATCTTACCCTTGGTTATCTCATAGTCACGGAAAATTTCGGGGTGCTTTATGATAAGCTCGGTGGCGGCGGCCGTATCTGGTACCATGATGCGGAATGCATCCCGCATAGGCGTATACGGTGCGCCGAGAGCCTTGACGCTGTCCTCGGGTACACCGTAGAGTGTGATAAAATCGCCGGTGTAACCGTTTTTGAGTTCAAGCGGCGTACCCTCGGCGGCAATTTTGCCGTGGTCGAGAATAACAACATAGTCGGCATCGGCAGCCTCCTCCATGTAGTGGGTCGTGAGGAACACCGTCATGCCCTTGTCACGGCGCAGCTGCTCGACAACGCTCCACAAGAGACTTCGTGTCTGCGGGTCAAGCCCCGTTGTCGGCTCGTCGAGTATGAGTATCTCCGGCTTGTGGAACAGCGCACGGGCGATGTCGATGCGCCGTCTCTGCCCGCCGGACAGCTTGCCGACGGGGCGGCGGAGGATATCTTCAAAGCTTAAGAGCTGTGCAAGCTCAGATAGGCGACTTTTGAATGCCGTGCCGCTGATACCGTAAAGCGCCGCACGGCTTTCGAGGTTGTCTCTTACCGACAGCTCCTTATCCAAAACAGAGCTTTGGAACACAACGCCGAGGCTGCGTTTGACCTTGTCGGGGTCATGTTCAATGTCCGTGCCGCATATCTCGACGCTGCCGCCGTCACGCTTGAGCTGGCCGCAAATTATATTTATAGTCGTCGACTTTCCCGCTCCGTTCACGCCCAAAAACGCAAACAGCTCGCCTTTTTTGACCTTGAAGCTAATGTCATTGACAGCAAAAACATCGCCGAAATGCTTTTGCAGATGCTCGATTTTTATTAGATCCGTCATATCGTTCCCTTTCAAACGCTTTTAACACCGCAATTTTAGCACGACTACGCCCCGTTTTCAAGCAAAGCGCACAATATGACTGCAATTGGGTGTGCAGGCTTTATGCATATTGTTAAAATAGATAATTAGCTCTTGACAAAATCGATAATAGGGACTAATATGACACCGTCAACAGGGCTTAGCCCGTCAATCTTGAGAAAGGACAGAAAGCATTCATGAAAAAGCTTACCGTGAACAGCATGATGATGTCGATGTGCATGTGCCGCATGTGCATGTTTCGTCGTGTCCAAAACGGTCCTCTGCTTTCTGAATCTGTTTGACGGCTTGAGCCACTACCAAGGTAAACAAACAGCGGAAGGTCACTGACCGGCCGCTGTTTTTTGTTTGTTTTAGAAAGGAGATGCGCCGTATGAAATGGCTGAGAGAACGAATGTGTCCCCGAGGCACAGAAAATTTTAAACTACACAGACGATATAACGGCTCATTATTTCAAAATTTCTAAAGGAGTATTTAAAAATGAAAAAGTTTACTAAGATAATCGCTCTCGCACTCGCAATCGTCCTCACCTTTGCTCTGGCGGCCTGCTCTAATAACGGCGGCGATGATGCCAAGGACGAAGTAATAAAGATCGCAGTTCCCAACGACACCACCAACGAAGCCCGTGCACTGCTCCTGCTGCAGGAAGCCGGTATCATCAAGCTCAAGGACGGCGCAGGCATCACCGCTACCAAGAACGACATTGTCGAGAATCCGTACAATGTTGAGATAGTCGAGGCCGAGGCCGCTGCTATCCCCAGCCTGCTCCCCGATGTTTCCTACGCAGTCATCAACTCCAACTACGCAATCAATGCAGGTCTCAACCCCGTTAAGGACTCCCTGTTCAAGGAAGGCTCCTCCTCTGCATACGCAAACATCCTCGCAGTTAAGTCCGGCAATGAAAATTCCGATGCAGTCAAGGCACTCAAGGCAGCTTTAGAGAGCAAGAAGGTCGCAGACTTCATCAACGAGAAATACGCAGGCAGCGTCGTTTCCACCGTTGATAACCCCACCGACGGTTTTGACAGCAGCGTCGATTACGCAGCACTGAAGGGCAGCACCATCTCCGTCGCAGCATCTCCCACACCCCACGCAGAGATCCTTGAGGTCGCAAAGCAGATCCTCGCCGAGAAGGACATTACCCTCGACATCCAGACCTACAACGATTATGTTGTCCCCAACACCGTTGTTGAGGACGGTACCTGCATCGCAAACTACTTCCAGCACACTCCTTACCTCGACGACTTCAACGCTCAGCAGAACACTCACATCGTTTCCGTTGCTTCCATCCATGTCGAGCCCATGGGCCTGTACGGCGGCACTCAGAAAACTCTGGATGCAGTAAGCGGCAAGTAAGCAGTATTTTTGGAGGGAAATATTCATGATAGAACTTAAAAATGTAAGCAAGACCTTTGACTCCGGAACAGGAGAGGTGGACGCACTCAAGAATGTTTCCCTCACAATCGAGGACGGGGACATTTACGGTATCATCGGCATGTCCGGTGCCGGCAAGTCAACACTTGTCAGATGCATCAACCTGCTCGAGCGTCCCACCAGCGGCGAGGTCATCGTCAACGGCGAGCACCTTGACACCATGTCTCCGTCTCAGCTTCGTGCAGCCCGTCGTGATATCACGATGATATTCCAGCACTTTAACCTGCTCATGCAGCGCACCTGCCTTAAGAACATCTGCTTCCCGATGGAGATATCGGGCGTAAAGAAGACGGATGCCGAGAAAAAGGCTCGTGAGCTTTTGGAGCTTGTCGGTTTGCCCGACAAAGCCGATGCATACCCTGCGCAGCTTTCCGGCGGTCAGAAGCAGCGTATTGCGATTGCCCGTGCGCTGGCAACAAACCCCAAGGTCCTGCTGTGCGACGAGGCGACCAGTGCACTCGACCCCAAGACCACCCGTCAGATACTCGAGCTTATCAAGGATATTAACGCCAAGCTCGGTATCACCGTGGTCATCATCACCCACCAGATGAGCGTCGTCAAAGAGGTGTGCAACCATGTTGCCATCTTAGATGACGGCTGCGTTGCCGAGGAAGGCCTCGTCGCCGCAGTCTTTGCCGCTCCCAAGTCCGCCGCCGGACGCAGGCTGGTGTTTCCCGGCGGTGTGGACACAATGGTCTCCGACCCTGCGGCCGAGCGCCGTGTGCGGCTTATCTTTCGTGACAGCCGCACGACCGGCATCCCGCTCGTTGCACGCCTTGCAGCCGAGGAGAACATTTTCTGCAATGTCATTTCCGCTTCTACTCAGAAGCTTTCCGAGGAAGTGTACGGAAGCCTGCTCATAGGCATCCCCAGCGCACAGTACGACCGTGCGATAAAGTTTATTTCGACCGTAGCGAATGTCACGGCTCAGGAGGTTGACGGCGATGTACAATAATTTGTTTTCCGAACAATCCATACAGGATCTCATCTCCGCTCTGCCGGGCATGCCCACCGCTCTGTGGGAGACCTTCTATGTCACGGTGCTCAGCACCGCACTTTCGCTGCTGATCGGCCTGCCGCTCGGCGTACTGCTCGTGACCGGCGAAAAAAACGGCGTACTGCCGCTGCCGGCGTGGCTGATGCATGTGCTCAATGCAGTCATTAACCTCCTGCGCTCGATTCCGTTTCTTATCCTCATGATCATGGTGCTGCCGCTTTCCCGTGCCATCATCGGCACGGCGGTCGGCACGACGGCGACCATCGTACCGCTCGTTGCTGCGGCGTTCCCGTTCGTTGCCCGCCTTGTAGAAAGCAGTCTGCGTGAGCTTGACAGCAACATCATTGAGGCTGCTCAGAGCATGGGTGCGACTCCCTCGCAGATAATCTGGAAGGTCATGATCCCCGAGAGCATCCCCTCGCTTATTCAGAATGTTACCATTGCGCTGACCACCATTTTGGGATATTCGGCGATGAGCGGCATCATCGGCGGCGGCGGCTTGGGCAAGATCGCCATCGACTACGGCTACTATCGCTACAAGTACCTCGTCATGTTCGTTGCGGTCATCATTCTCATTCTGCTCGTTCAGCTCTTCCAGAGCCTCGGCACCTACCTCGCCAAGCGCAGCGACAAGCGTCTCAAGTAAATAATGTTAGACGCCCCCACAGCCGCAGGCACCCCAGCCCGTAGCCGTGGGGCAGTTTTTTAAGCAGAAAACAGCGGCAGGAGTTACCTGCCGCTGTTCCCGATGTTTCATATACCGGAGGTATACGGAGCCTGCAATTGCAATGCAGGCCTCTATTATATATATGTCCTCAAGCGGACATTTGGGGACACGGTTTTTAAAAAATTTTTTATTTTTTAAAAGCCGTTGTCTGCTACTTGGTTGCCTTGATGCTGACGGTCGAGCTCTGGGCGGAGTTTGCGTTGGAGTTTGATGCGCAAACGGCCTTGACCTTGTAGTAGTACTTGGTGTTTTTCTTTGCACCGCTGTTTACATAGCTCGTCTTGGTCGTGCTGTCCCAGTAGCTGAAGTTTTTGCCGTCGGTCGAACGATAGATGTAGTACTTATCTGCACCCGTGACCGCTTTCCAAGTCAGCTTCGGCTTGCCGTTCGAGGTCGTGATGCTGACACTCGGCTTTGCAAGCGAGGTCAGCAGGCTCTTTGTGCTGCTGTTGGCAGAGGCGACATTCTTGCCGTTCACGACAGCAACAGCTTTCACACGGTAGTAATACTTCGTACCCGATGCTGCGCCGGAGTTGGTGTAGCTGGTCTTGGTCGTGCAATCCCAATACTTGAAGTTCACGCCGTCGGTCGAGCGGTATATCCAGTACTTCTTTGCACCGGAAACTGCCTTCCAGCTCAGCTTCGGCTTGCCGTTTGTGCGGTAAATGCTCACGGTCGGAGCTGCGGGCTTGCACAGGATGCCCTTAGATACGCTGTAATCCGAGGCAACATTGTTTGCGTTCACTGCCTTGACCTTGTAGTAGTAGGTCGTGCCGATCTCGGTCGATTTATTGGTGTAGCTTGTATTATTCGTTCTGTCGTAATATTTAAAATTCTTGCCGTCAGTCGAACGGTACACCCAGTACTTCACCGCACCGTCAACTGCGTTCCAAGAGATTTTCGGTTTGCCCGATACGGTGGTTATCTTGAGTGCGGGAGCCTTGGGTGCAGGCTTATAATTGTGGTCAGCTGCGCCGCATCGTGTGCATTTACCGTTTGCGTAGCTGTGACCGAGTGCGTTGGTATAGCTATCCTTATAACTGTCGCCGCATGCGCAAGTGTGGGTGGTATAGCCCTTTGCCGTGCAGGTCGGTGCGGTCACAACCGCATTGTGATGATGTCCTGTTGCCGCAATCTCTTTATAAGTTGAGTAGTCGCAGCGTGAGCAAGTATCATATGCCGCCCAGCCCTTTTCTGTGCAAGTGGCCGCCTTTGCAGCATGACGAACTATTGCATGGCCGAGGCTTGTGATATCTCTCGTCTCGCTTGCATTGCAGCGGGTGCAGGTTCTGGTCTCCATTCCCTTTTCGGTGCAGGTGGGTGCTTTTGTCTGCTTCCATGTGCCGTAGCTGTGACCAAGTGCGTCGGTGTAGCTGTCAACATAGCTGTCGCCGCATGCGCAGGTGTGTGTAGTATAACCCTTCTCGGTGCAGGTTGGTGCTGTCACGATGGAGGTGTAGCTGTGGACATGTGCGCCGGAGGCTACTTTGACATCGGTGACTTTAAAGCCCCATTCGTTGCCACCGCCATCGCTGACGAGCTTTATCTTGACCGTGTCACCATCGATATCGATCGACTTTCCGGCAAGCTCAGTGCCGGTGTATTTGCCGACTTGCTCGCCCTTTGCGTTGTAGATATAGAGGTAGTCGAAGCCGTCCTCAATGTTGGTGCGTTCATCGAAGGTCGCAGTAATTTTAGAAGCGCCCGGGAGGGTGTACAGCCAAACATCCGAGCAATTGTTGCCGTAATTGTGGGGGCTTTCGAGCTGCGCAACATCCTTTGCGACTATGCCGTTGTTGGTAACGGTCACGGTGCAACTTCTTGAAACGCTGCTCACGGCAGTTGATGTAGCCTTAATGGTGGCAGTACCCTTGCCGACTGCCGTGACTAAGCCGTTCTCGCTGACGGTGGCAACGGAGTTGTCGGAGCTTTCCCACTTTACCGACTTATCGTATGCATCGTTGGGGTAGGCTGTTGCGGTGAGCTGATATGTGCTGAGCGCCTCCATTGAGAGCGAGGCCTTGTTCAGCGATATCGAAGTGACGGGCTGGACAACGGTGACCTTGCAGCTTGCGCTTGCGTTGCCGACCGTGACCTTGATAGTCGTCGTGCCGACGCCGACTGCCTTAACAGTGCCGTCCGCTGCAACTGTGACTACGGAAGTGTTTGCAGACTTCCAGTTGACTTCATCGGTGAAGTCTACCGGCTGAACGCTCAGATTCAGCTTCGTGCTGCTGCCCTTATTGAGGGTGAGCATGGTCTTGTCTAGCGTTGCCGAGGTGGCAGGCTTATCTATCGGAACGAATGTCGCCCCGATCTCGCCCGCATAGGTCTCTGCCTTAGTTCCGCTTACGCCGTATATCGTGAGCTTGGCGGGATAGCTAAAGATATTGCTGCCGAAAGTGGTAACGCTTCTGGGAATCGTTATGGATTTAAAGGAAGTGCTGTTTGCGAAGGCGCTGTCTCCTATCGATGTTACCCTGTAGGGAAGCGCAATGCTTTCAAGCTTGGGGCACTGATAGAACATTGACGCCGGAATTTGGGTTATGCCGGTGCCGAGGGTCACATTCTTAAGCTTTTCGCAGCCGCTGAGCAGTGAGGTGCCGATGCTTGTAACACTATTGGGGATGGCGATAGTCTCAAGTCCGTCGCAATCATAGAAAGCATTGTTGCCTATGGTCGTCACGCCCTCTTGAAGGGCGACTTCCGTCAGTGCGTCGCAGTTGCGGAAGGCATTATACTCTACCGTGCGCAGACCCGTACCGCACTTGAGCGATTTGAGTGCACTGCAATTTTCAAATGCGTCATTTTCGATGAGGTAAGTCTTGTCGGGAATTACGATACCTTCAAGTGCCTCGCAGCCATAGAATGCGTACTCGCCTATGGACTTGAGTGCTTCGGGAAGCTCCGCCGTTGTCATCGAACTGCAGCCGTAGAATGTATAATTCTCTATTCTCGTGATCTTCGACGGCAGCTTTATACTCGTCAGACTGTTGCATCCGTAGAATGCGTCGTAACTTATCTCTATCAGGCTCTCCGGAAATTCTATCGTCCCTAAATTGATGCAGCCTGAGAATGCATATTGCCCTATGCTCGTCAGCGTCTCAGGCAGATGCAAAACCCTAAGCTTAGTATTGCCTTCGAATGCTGAGCTTCCTATGCCAACAACGGTATAACCGTCGATGGTCTTAGGCACAAAGAGTGCAGATACATTGCCGTTATATTTGGTTATGACTGCATTTTTGTAATCGTCAAGCGTATATTCATATATGGTATACGGCTTTCCGGACGAGCTCGTGCCTTTGCTGCTTCCGTTTGAGCCGCCGTAATTGTAGTATCTGGAATTTGCGCCTGTTGTGTAGCCATTCCTGCCGTAACCCTTGTTGCTGCAGTCGCTGCCTACGGTGCAAACGCCGCCCGTGCTCACACCGTTTTCAAAGTGGTTATGTACCTTCATCGGACTGTTGGACATGTCCCAAATTTCATAGGAATCCGACCATGTTTTCACATTCTTAATGCCTATGTAATAACCCACTTTTGCATATAAATATGCCGAGGTGTCGACACAGTATTTCACGGTATTGCTGTTCACCGTGGAATAATACATTTTCATTCTTGCGCCGGCTTCAATGTAAACATATCCGGTAATGAAAGGTATATCCGCAAGTCCGGCATTTGCCTCGATTCCGGCCTTGAGATCGACCTGAGCCTGAACCGAGAAGCTGCCGGTGCTGAAATTCTTGATGGCTCTGAATCCGCTGGATTTTGAATATTCAAAGCCCGCCGTGAAATTGGTGCTGTATTCAAGAGTTACCTCGCCCTCGAGGCTGACTTTCGCAGAGACTGCAATCTTGCCAATACCGGCAACAGGGACATAGGCCAAGGTAATAGAGCTGGGTAGTTCCAAAGATTCCATTGAGTCAAAGCTGGCGGAGCATCCGACACTCGCTTTGCCGTCCACTCTGACCATCGCATAGGGGGAATTGCCTCCGAGTTTGACATTGTAAGTCAGGTTCATGCTTGTAAGCTTGCCGTATACCTTGACCTTAATGCCACCGCTGTTATAGAGCGTTTTGTCAAGCTTGACATCTTTTATCTTGACTTTTTTATCCCTTAGGAGAGCTTGCGCACGAGCTGCGCTCTGCGTTTCTACTCCGTTGCTCATAATGTATGTAATGTCGGTATCTTCCGCAGCTTCTACTTCGCTCAAGTCTGCGTCAACGCTGCCCTGCGTATTCATGGAAATTATATAGTCGTCAGCGTCAAGCTTCGTGACGGTCAGCGTAAGCACGCCATCGGCAGATGTCACCGCAGTCACGGAATAGATCACCGGGAACACTTCGTGTACCGCAACGATGTCCCCGGCCTTGAGTGTTCCGGTGTAGCCGACTATCGTGAGGCTGCTGCCGTCTTCGCTGGTGGTGACCGATGCACTCTCGGGGATCTCCTTTACGCCGTCGGCAAATGTATACTCACTCTGTGCGCCGGTGTCGACCTCCTGGCCTTCCAGCACTGCGGCGGCGTCGGCGAGCATGGCGGTCATTTCGCCGTTCGTGACTGTCTGCTCGGGCATGAACTTGCCGTCGACAAGTGCAAACCAGTTGCGGTTTACTGCAATCTGCGCATCGTTGGCGTAGGTCAGTGAGGCCGAGTCGGCGAAGGTGTATGTTGCGCCCTCCTCAAGCTCGTAGCCGAGACAGAAGTTCAGCGTATGCGCCGCAAACTCTCGTGTCGCCGGTTCGTTCGGCTTAAGCTCCGTGCCGGGCTCTTGGTCGATCAGACCAAACTCGGTCGCTACCATAACATCTCTATAGTAGCTGTCATCGGAGCTGACATCACTATAGTAGTTGTCAGGATAGTTGTCCGCTTCGACAGTCATGTCGAAGGTTTCAGTCAGCTTTTGCAGCCACTGAATGCGTGTCACTTCGCCCTCGGCTGCAAATACCTGCATCGGTAGAAGTGACACAAGCATCAGTATTGCAAGCAAAGAGCTTAAAATCCTCTTCTTCATTTTTTCCTCCCTGTATTTATAATTAATTTGTCCTGTGTAACAGCAGGTGTATACTCATCTACTGCACGATTGTACCATGTTTTGCAGGGTATGGCGGGCAGGTGCGCATAATCGGCAAAGTTATGAGCATAATTTGCCGCATCACACCTTGACTTTGCGGTTTGTTTCCACCGCTTGGCGGACGGTGGACTGGCTGCTGCGGCTGCACGGGAGGATATCGCCGTTGCTCATGAAAAGCTGCGTGCGGGTATACTTGCGCACATGCTCCAAATTTGCGACAAAGCTGCAGTGGCAGCGCACGAATGAGGCGCTGTCGAGCTGCTCGAGGAGCGTGCTCAGCTTTTCGTGACAGGTCACCTCTTTGTCCTCGCACACTATCTTCGATTTGTGCTGATAGTGCTCGATATACACGATAGAGCTGTGCGGGATTATGTGCTTTGCCTGCTTGGTGTTCAGCACCAGCCTGTTTGCGCCCATATTCGCATTGAGCTTTAAAAGATGCTCCATCGCGGCGGAAAACCGCTCGTCCGACTGCGGCATATGTATGAAATAATCCGGGTCATAGTCAAAGGTGTCGAGCACACTGCGCAGCTCATCGGAAACGAAGATGACCTTCGTCTTGCGGCATAGTCTGCGCACCTCCACGGAATACTCCATAAGCTGACTGCGGCCGCACCTGTCGGACTGTCTCTTATACACATCTCCGAGCCCACGAGACGGACTCCTATCTCGTA
>ENA-OYXF01000587-OYXF01000587.1-human-gut-metagenome-genome-assembly--contig:-NODE-587-length-15418-cov-4.982816_pt1 | contig 15418 bp, 10 predicted proteins | sample MGYA00244842_ERZ653416 | MGnify/ENA primary metagenome ERZ653416 (study PRJEB26926, sample SAMN06164920) | human gut metagenome | biome: ENVO:00009003; feature: ENVO:2100002; material: ENVO:00002003... | reverse complement strand
CCCCCGCCGTGAAAAGCTTATCAACGTTTGTTTTATAAGAGCCTTCGGCGGTTGCAATATTGCTGCGCCCGTCGGTCTCTGCGCCAAAGCTTTTTGCAATATAGGGCTTGGGTCCTAAAAATCCCGCGGCTATAAGCAAAAGCGAGCAATCAAGCGTTTTTTCACTGCCAGAAATTTCCGTCATAACGGTTCTGCCTGTTTTTTCGTCCTTTTCGGGTTTTAATTCAACCGTTACCACCGCTTTTATATTGCCGCTGTCATCAGGTATAAAGGATTTAACGGTGGTGCAGTAAACGCGCGGGTCGTGCCCGAAAACGGCTATTGCCTCTTCCTGTCCGTAATCGGTCTTGCATACTCTCGGATATTGCGGCCAGGGGTTGGTATCTGCCCTGCTGTCGGGCAATTTCGGCATCATTTCAAGCTGGGTTACCGATTTACAGCCATGGCGTATGCAGGTGCCTACGCAGTCGTTGCCCGTATCGCCGCCGCCTACAATTACAACGTCTTTACCCTTAGCGGATATAAAGCCCGATTTAAGCTTATTATCAAGCAACGCCTTTGTGGTGGATTTAAGAAAATCGACCGCAAAGTAAATTCCCTTAATATTGCGGTTTTCGGCTTTAAGGTCACGCGGCTTGCCCGCACCGCAGCAAAGCACCACCGCGTCATAGGTCTTTAAAAGCTCGTCGGCAGAAATATCCTTGCCTACATCTACGCCAGTTTTAAACTGTATGCCCTCGTCGGTCATAAGCTTTACACGGCGCTCAACAATCTGCTTTTCAAGCTTCATATTCGGTATGCCGTACATTAAAAGCCCGCCTATGCGGTCGTCCTTTTCGTAAACCGTAACGCTGTGGCCGCGGCTGTTAAGCCGCTGCGCGCAGGCAAGCCCCGAAGGGCCTGAGCCTACAACCGCTACGCGCTTGCCTGTTCTTACTTCGGGCGGGCGGGGCTTTACCCAGCCGTTTTTATAGCCCTCTTCAATAATTGCAAGCTCGTTTTCCTTAACGGTTACCGAGCTTCCGTAAAGCCCGCAGGAGCAAGCCGCCTCGCAGAGTGCGGGGCACACCCTGCCCGTAAATTCGGGAAAGCTTGCGGTTTTGGTAAGCCGCGCTAAAGCGTATTCCCAGTTGCCATGATAAATTTCGTCGTTCCATTCGGGTATAAGGTTATGAAGAGGACAGCCTGATACCATTCCGCCGAGCTTCATTGCCGACAGGCAGAAAGGCACGCCGCAGTTCATACAGCGCGCGCCTTGGTTTTGGCGCTCCGCCTTTTGCATAGGGGAATGAAATTCATTGAAATTCTTTATTCTTTCAAGCGGTTTTACCGATTTATTGTTTTCTCTGTCAAAATCCAAAAATCCTGTTGGTTTTCCCATTTTTATTCCCCTTTCTTATTTCTGTACCGAATAAAAGGCTTCAAGCTCGGCTTCCTCATAGGGCAGACCCTTTTCCTCAAAGCGGCTTATTTCCTGCAGCATTCTGCTGTAATCGTTCGGCACTATCTTTTTAAAGTAAGGCAGATAATTTGCAAAATCGTGAAGTATGCGCGTGCCTTTAGGCGAGCCTGTGGCGGCAACGTGCTTTTCAATCATAGATTTAAGCTCCTCGATATCGTGCTTTTCCTCTACGCCCGTCATTGTAACAAGCTCCTTGTTAAGCCTTAAATAAAAGTCGTAGTTTTCATCAAGCACATAGGCAATGCCGCCGCTCATACCTGCGGCAAAATTCTTGCCCGTGGGTCCTAAAATCACGGCTCTGCCGCCCGTCATATACTCGCAGCCGTGGTCTCCCGTGCCCTCGCAAACGGCGTATGCGCCCGAATTTCTAACGCAGAAACGCTCGCCCGCAATACCGTTTATATAAGCCTCGCCCGATGTTGCACCGTAAAGCGCCACGTTGCCTATTATAATGTTTTCCTCTGCCCTGTATTTTGCGTTTTCGGGGGGAGCCACAATAAGCTTACCGCCCGATAAGCCCTTGCCGAAATAATCGTTGCTGTCGCCCGAAAGACGTATTGTAAGCCCTTTCGGAATAAACGCCCCGAAGGACTGACCGCCGCCGCCCTTGCAGTTTATCGTGTAGGTATCGTCCGGCAGAGTATTTTTATATTTCTTTGTAATTTCCGAGCCGAAAATTGTACCGAGCGTTCGGTTAGTGCTTGATACTTCAATATCAATTGCTTTCGGCTTGCCTGTTTTAAGCGCCGTTTTAAATGCGGGAATTATAACCGCCTCGTCCACGGTCTTTTCAAGCTCAAAATTAAATACGTTATCGGCTTTAAAATGCTTATCATCCTGCGGGGCGGAATTATCACTGTAAAGAATTTGCGACAGATCAGCCATTGCCGCACGCTTTGTAACGGTTTTTTCGCGCACCTTTATAAGGTCGGTGCGCCCCACAAGCTCCTCAACCGTGCGAACGCCCAATTTTGCCATAATCTCGCGCAGCTCCTCGGCAATATACATCATAAAGTTTATAACGTATTCAGGCTTGCCGCAGAAACGCTTTCTGAGTTCGGGGTTTTGCGTGGCAATACCGCAGGGGCAGGTATCAAGGTTGCACACGCGCATCATAATACAGCCCATGGTAATAAGCGGAGCGGTTGCAAAGCCAAACTCCTCTGCGCCCAAAATAGCGGCAATCGCCACGTCTCTGCCGCTCATCAGCTTACCGTCGGTTTCAAGTATAACTCGTGAACGAAGCCCGTTCTGAATAAGCGTTTGGTGAGCCTCGGAAAGCCCTAACTCCCACGGCAGACCCGCATTGTGTATAGAGCTTTGGGGTGCGGCGCCCGTGCCGCCGTCGTAGCCCGAAATAAGCACCACCTGCGCGCCCGCCTTGGCAACGCCTGCCGCAATTGTGCCTACGCCCGCCTCGGACACCAATTTTACCGAAATGCGCGCATCGCGGTTGGCATTCTTAAGGTCGAAAATAAGCTGTGCTAAGTCTTCAATTGAGTAAATATCGTGGTGCGGCGGCGGAGAAATAAGCGATACACCTGGGGTTGAATAACGCGTTTTTGCAATCCACGGGTACACCTTTTTACCCGGCAGATGCCCGCCCTCGCCCGGCTTTGCGCCCTGTGCCATTTTAATTTGAATTTCCTTTGCGGAAACCAAATATTCGCTTGTAACGCCGAAACGACCCGACGCCACCTGCTTAATTGCGCTGCCGCGCTCGGTTCCAAGTCTTTCGGGGCGTTCGCCGCCCTCGCCTGAGTTTGATTTGCCGCCGAGCCTGTTCATGGCAATCGCCATACATTCGTGCGCTTCCTGCGAAATTGAGCCGTAGGACATAGCGCCCGTTTTAAAGCGCTTTACAATTTCGCTTGCAGGCTCTACCTCGTCAAGCGGTACGGGCGTTACGCCCGCTGTGTTAAATTCAAGCAAACCGCGCAGCGTGTGCGGGCGGCGCTCGTTATCCACCATTGCGGTATATTCCTTAAAACGCGCATACGAGCCGAATTGTGTAGCCTCGCGCAGCGCTATCACCGTTTCGGGGCTGTACATATGGTCTTCTTTCTCATTGCCGGAACGTAATTTATGCTCGCCTATGCTGTCAAGCGTTGTATCAACGCCGAGACCTAACGGGTCGAACGCGTGGCTGTGGCGGTATTCTACGCCCTCGTTGATTTCTTCAAGCCCTATACCGCCCACGCGGCTTACGGTATTTGTAAAATATTTATCAATAACCTCTTTACTTATGCCTATCGCCTCAAATATCTGTGAAGACTGGTAGGACTGAATTGTAGAAATACCCATTTTAGAGGCGATTTTTACTATGCCGTGAAGTATAGCGCTGTTATAATCGCGTATTGCGGTGTGATAATCCTTATCGAGCAGCTTTTTATCAATAAGCTCGGTTATACATTCCTCGGCCAAATAGGGGTTTACGGCACGCGCACCGTAGCCTAACAGCGTTGCAAAGTGGTGAACGTCGCGCGGTTCTGCGCTTTCAAGTATAACAGAGAGCGCCGTGCGCTTTTTGGTGCGGATAAGGTGCTGCTCAATAGCCGAAACCGCCAAAAGCGACGGTATGGCAACGTGGTTTTCATCAACGCCGCGGTCGGAAAGAATAAGTATATTTGCGCCTTTTTTATAAGCGCGGTCGCACTCTACAAACAGGTGGTCGAGCGCGCGCTCAAGCGGCGTGTTTGTGTAATAAAGTAAGGAAACCGTTTCCACCTTAAAGCCGGGGCGGTTTATCGCCTTAATTTTCACAAGCTCGGCAGAGGTTATAATCGGGTTTGGCAGCTCTAAAACCCCGCAGTTTGCGGCAGTCTCGTTCAGTAGGTTGCCGTCCGACCCCACATAAACGCAGGTATCGGTTACAACCTCCTCTCGAATAGCGTCGATAGGCGGATTGGTAACCTGTGCGAAAAGCTGTTTAAAGTAATTAAAAAGCGGCTGATGCTTATCGGAAAGCATTGCAAGCGGAATATCCGTGCCCATTGCGGCGGTAGCCTCCGCGCCGTTTTTCGCCATAGGTATAATAGCGTTGCGCACGTCCTCATAGGTGTAACCGAACGCCTTGTAAAGCCTGTCGCGAGTCTTTGAATCGTACCGTTCTATGCGGCAGTTAGGCATTTTAAGGTCGGAAAGCCGCACCAAATTCTGGTCGAGCCACTCGCCGTAGGGCTTTCTTGTGGCATAATAGCGCTTGCACTCTTCATCGGATATAATGCGTTTTTTTGCCGTATCAACAAGGAGCATTTTGCCCGGCTCCAAACGGCTTTTTTTAACAATATGCTCTGCGGGAATATCAAGCACGCCCACCTCTGACGATAAAATAAGCGTGTTATCGTCTGTTATATAATAGCGCGAGGGGCGCAGCCCGTTACGGTCTAACACCGCGCCTACGGTATCGCCGTCTGAAAACAGTATAGCGGCAGGACCGTCCCACGGCTCCATCATTGTGGAGTAGTAGTGATAAAAATCCCTTTTTGCCCTTGTTATGGTTTTGCTGTTGCGCCACGGTTCGGGGATAGTAACCATTACGGCAAGCGGCAGATCCATTCCGTTCATAACAAGAAATTCAAGCGTGTTATCAAGCATAGCCGAATCGGACCCCGCCGCGTTTACAACCGGCAGTATCTTATCCATATCGTCCTCCATAACGGAGCTTTCCATTGTTTCCTCGCGAGCAAGCATACGGTCCACATTGCCGCGAATGGTGTTAATTTCGCCGTTATGCAGTATAAAACGGTTCGGGTGGGCGCGCTCCCAGCTGGGCGTTGTGTTGGTGGAAAAGCGCGAGTGAACAAGCGCTATTGCGCTTTCATAAGCCTTGTTTTGTAAATCAAGGTAAAAACGGCGCAGCTGACCTACCAAAAACATACCCTTATAAACTACGGTGCGCGAAGACAGCGAAGCTACATATGTATTATCATTGCTCTGCTCAAACACGCGGCGGATTATATACAGCTTGCGGTCAAAATCAAGACCTTTGGCTGTATCATCGGGCTTTTTTAAAAAGCACTGCATAATGTGCGGCATACAGCTTAAGGCCTTTTGACCTAAAATCTCGCTTTTAATAGGCACCTCGCGCCAGCCTAAAAACTCCACGCCCTCTTTTTTGGCTATAACCTCAAGCATTTTTTTAGCCTGATTGCGCTTTAGGGTATCCTGCGGAAAAAAGAACATTCCCACACCGTATTCGCGCTCGCCTGGCAGGTCTATACCTATTTCCTTTGCGGCTTTTTTGAAAAATTTGTGCGATATCTGCACCAGTATTCCAACGCCGTCGCCCGTCTCGCCCGAAGCGTCCTTTCCGGCTCTGTGCTCCAATTTTTCAACGATAGACAGCGCGTTGTCAACCACGATGTGAGTTTTTGTGCCGTCCACATTCACAACCGCGCCTATACCGCAGGCGTCGTGTTCAAACTGCTGCCGGTAAAGTCCCTTTTCGTTCATTGCAATTCCCCCGTTTTAAAATTGCAAAGGCGCCCATAAAGAGAATTTACCTCTTTATGAGCGCCTTTGCTCATTTAATTTAATACAGTATAGCACATAATATGTGCTTTGTCAAATACAAATTGTTTTTATCTGTTAAAAGCAAAAACCTCTTAATATTATAACTCGCTTTCGTGCAGCTTAACGCCTGCGTTCCTTAACAGCCCTTGTAATTTCGTAATATTTACATCGGCAAAGCTTTCGGTGATAGCCGCTGCTGTTCCCGCCGCCTGACCAGATACGGCGCAAACGGGGATTACACGCGTTATGTCCCACATTGCCTCGGTTACGGAAATACATCTGCCCGCGGTTATAAGGTTTGAAATCCTTTTGCCGTAAAGCGCCGAAAACGGCAGCTCGTAAACAGGGCCCGGCTTTCGCCAATCCGAAAAAAGACCCACGCTGTCTGCATATTCAAAATGGCACTTATCATCATTTTGCGTATATGCTCCGTCTATACGGCGCGTCATTCTTATCTGCGGTATGGCGGCAACACTTGAGATCGTGTGCTCCGGCGATACGCCGCCGCTTTTTAAAAATTCGTTAAGCAGTGTTTTATGCGAATACAGCATAAGCCGTGTAAGCTCTGACGCGTCAAGCCCTGAAAAACGCATAGAAGCTTTATCGTTTTTCAGCTGTTCCTTAGTTTTCTGTGAATCCGGTATATCGCAAAATCCGATTGGCTTAAGCTCGAATTTTCCGTTTTCGGTAACATAGCACCAGGATGCGGGCACATTCCCCTGTTTAAATAATACGGTAGCTTCCCCGCTTTGCATGGCTATATCGGCGTCGCCCGTTGCGTCAATAACATTCTTAACCCTTACGGCGTTTCGTCCGGATTTGTTTTCCAAAATCACATATGCTATCCTGCTGTTTTCCGTTATTGTACCGCACACCGAGGTGCCGTATAAAAGATCAACGCCGTTTGCCCTTAAAAGCTGTTCTGCCTCAATACCGAATACATATGGGTTAAACTGCACCTCAAAACGTTTTTTTCGGCGTTCGTCTTTTGTTCCGTTTTCAAGCCAGCACGGACAATACTTACCCTCATACCCATGCTTTACCGAAAGGCGCAAAAGCTCCTCTGCAATACCGAAGCTCACCTGCCGTCCGAGCCCGTCGCACAACGGAAGATATATGGTTACAAGACCTAACGTTGCAAGACCGCCGAGCAAAAACTCGCGTTCCGCAAGCAATACCTTAGCGCCGTTCCTGGCGGCGGCAAGCGCCGCTGAAATACCGGCAATTCCCCCGCCTGCCACAAATGTATCATATTCGCTTAAAACCGGTATTTGCTTTTCCGGTTCTTTAATATATTTCATTTGTATGCGTCTCCTATTTTTTTAAATACCTTATTAACCGTACCGCCGCCGTATGCGTTTTTCTTAAATATCTCATAAACAGAGCAGACCTTGTCCACAAGGCACACCAGCACGCTTTCACGGTATTTGGGAGGAGTAAGGGTTAAAGGAAACATATGCTTTTTTATTATATCTCTTTCAATGTCGGTAAGGTTAAAGTCCTCCTCGGCATTTTTGCAGGCGGCCTTCGGGTGGTAGCGCCCGTGCATAGGCCGGCTTTTATTGGGTATATGCCAGTCGTACAAAAAATAATCGTGCAAAAGCGCTCCGCGAAGCAAATCTCTTTCGTGCAGCTTTAAAAACTTAAAGCGTTCGGCAAAAACATAGCAAAAATACGCCACGGCAATACAGTGCAGCAGGCACGAGGTATTTCCGTGCTGTATATAATTCAATTCATATTTAAGCCTTGAGCCTTTTGCGGTATTAACTGCAAATTCGTAAAAATCGTAATTTTTCATAGCAAGTTAATTATATGCCTATACCTTTTTCCTGTCAATACCCCTTCGCCTTAAATATACCATATACCCGCAGCACATTATAAGGCATACAAGTGCGGAAGCAGGCACGGCAAGACCGATTTTTGTAAGGTTCGGGCTTTCGCCGCGGCTTAATATATAGGAAAGCGGTATACGCACCGCAAACGCAGTGAAAATTCCCTCTATCATAACAAAGGTTGTTTTGCCGAGTCCGTTAAAATATCCCAACTGGCAAAAATATATGCTTATAAGCAAATGCTCCGCCGCACAGCCGCGCTGATAGCGCGCCGCCGCGGCTATAACATCGGGATTTTTTTCAAATGCCGCCGCCAAAACCTCAGGAAAGAAAAATGTTGCGCAGAATACGGCGATACCGCACATAAACGAAATTACGGTAGAAATTTTAAGCGCGGAAATTGCGCGTTCGGGCTGCCTTGCGCCCGTGTTTTGCGCAACAAACGCAGATAAGGCAGACATAAACGAAATAGGAATTATTGAAAGGAAGACAAACAGCTTTTCGGATATACCTATACTTGCAGAAGCCACAAGCCCCAAAGAATTTAAAATAGCGGTTAATATAAGAAAGGATATACGCGTTAAAAAATCCTGTAACGCTATCGGCGTGCCTGTTTTTAAAATGCTTTTAACGCTGCCCCTATCATTAAAGCAGGCCTTTGTTATTTTAAAGGGCAAGCCGCCCCTTGCAATATATATAACCGAAAACAAAACGCTTACCGCCTGGGCAAAAACGGTAGCATAAGCAGCGCCGGCGGCGCCCATACCGAAGCCGCCAACAAGTATCAGATCGCCTATTATGTTAAAAATACAGGCTACCGCTATAAAAACAAGCGGCATTTTAGAGTTTCCCACGCCCCTGAACAGTCCGCTTATTGCATTGTATGCCGAAATGAACAGTGTTCCCGCGCCGCATATTCTTACATAATCGGCAGCAGGAGCAGCAGCCGCGGCAGGTATTTTCATAAGTGAAAGAGCCTGCGGTGCCAAAAGCAGCAGCACCGCCGAAAACAAAACCGATATTACTAAAAGCAGCTTTATCATTCCTGCGGAAACCGCGCCGGCGCGGTTATTATCTCCCGCTCCTATCGCCTGCCCTATAAGCACGGTAACTCCGGTTGTAAGACCGATAATTATTCCCGTTATACCCTGCATTAACTGACTGCCTGTTGAAACCGCGGAAAAATCCGCGGTGGTGGCATAATGCCCCACCACTATAAGGTCAACCGCACCGTACAGCGCCTGCAGCAGCTGCGAAAGCATAAGCGGAAACGCAAATTTTATAAGCGGCGGTAAAATTTTACCTTTTAAAAATGTGTTTTCCGTCATTTTTTCTTTCCTTTATCACAAAATGAGCCGCCCGTATATTACGGGAGGTGCCTATATTATTGTATCGAGTTAAAATAATCTGCAATTCCTCTTGCAATAGCCTTAGCCTTTAAAGTGTTCTTTCCGTCGTCCTTTATAGACTCAAAATCGGTAGGATTGGAAATAAAACCGTTTTCCGTAAGCACAACCGGGCAAACCGAGGAACGCGCCATAAAATAATAATGCCACTTGAATATTTCCTTTGAATTATCGTATATGCCTGTGCCGCGGGTTTGGGCAAGCACATATTCAGCCGCTTTTTTGGAATAAGGCGTTGAATAATACGAGCCGAAGCCGTGCGGAGATGAGCTGTTGTTCGAATTATGATGCACCGCAATGCAATAATCGGGCTTAATTCTTCTGATCATTTGCAACTTATCATCGGTAGAGCTTGTGGTATCGCCGGTGCGTGTCATATGTACCTCGGCGCCCATCTTTTCAAGCTCGGCTTTAATTTTAAAGGCAAGGGTCAAATTTGCATGGCTTTCATAAAGACCGAAGCCTATCGCGCCCGAATCCTTACCGCCGTGGCCTACGTCTATAAGTATCTTAGCGCCGTTCAGGTTTACGCCGTATTCGTTGGAAGCGTCGGCGGTTACGGCTTTGGGATTTAAAAATTCAAAAACAAGCTGATTATTTTCATTATAATAAGAATCCCAACCATAAAACGCGCCCTGTTTTTTAAGATGAAGCCTTAATGTGAAATCCCGCGTTGCCGAGCCGTCGGCGGTGTAATTCTGAATTACCTCTGCCGATTTAAACAAGGGATTGCTTTCGGGCACCGTAATTTCACCCTCAAACGAAGTGGCATAGCAGAATGTAATATCAATATAATTATAGGTCGCCTGCGTTATTCTGTAATCCTGCTTTGCGGGATTTGTATAGCTTTGAGGCAGAATATCCAAATAAAACGGTGCTTTCCAAAGCGCGTCAAGAGTAAGGCGCGTGTGCGAGCCGTCCTCAGAAAAATCAGCAACCTTGATCTCGTTATGATCGGGCAGTGAACCCACATAGCGGCGAACAACCGGCTTTAATTCGGTATGCGGCTTATCCTTGCGTTCAAGATATACGCGATATCCGGCACGCAGGGTAACATAATTGGTTTCCTTATAGCTTATAAGACTTGTTGAGCAATAGTCAAGCGTACCCTTTGGCAGATAATTGTTAGTGGGTCTCGACCAGTCAACAGATCCGTCCTTTAAGCTTGCGTCAGATACGTTGCCGTCAAAGGTTTCGGCATTGTATTCCACAATTTCGGCAATATAGCCCGACCCTACGTTCATATATCTTCCGCCGTTCGGGGTTGCGTTGGGGTCGTAATCCACAATAACGTCGCTTTTTTTGCAGATAATCTTACCCGAAGAAAAGCTTTCCGTTTTACCGTTATGTACCGCTTTATAGGTGATTTTTCCGAGGTTAAGATCCTGCGCATTGTCGGAAGGAAGCCTTATAACGCCGTTATAGCCTATAAAATCGGTTTTGTTTTCGCCGGTATCCTTTTCGGGTGTAAGCGTTATTGTTTCGCCGTTAAATGCGACTGTAACCGTGCTTCCCCTGCGTGCGTTTACGTTTACAACGATCGTTGAGCCGCTCGGATAGGTCTGCGCGCCGGACGGAGTGTATTCCTTGATAATTACATAACGGTAATTAACGGTATATGTATGCGTTTCGCCCTTGTGTTCAAAATTAAATACATTATTTCCTACGTTAAGCTTTACGGAATAAGCAAATATGCCGTCTTCACCGCGTTCAACAGCTGTGCCGTTGACAGTAAGCGGCTCAGCGGGGTCAGATGTGCCGAAGAAGGTATAATCGGGCTCCGTTACATAATCGGTATTCTTTTGCGGCGACGATATAACAAGCCTTATTCCGTTATCGACCGGAGCTTCTTCGGATACCGCGGGCTTTGAAGAAATTACCGGCTCTGAAGAAACGTTGTCTACCTTTACGGATTTTTTGCAGGCGGCGGAAGAAAAAGCAATAAGCGCCGCCAAAGATATTAAAAATATTTTTTTAAGCTTAGAATTCATTTTTACTCCCCGTAATTCAAAATAACAGTAACCTCTATTATACGCAAATAAAATAATTTTTCAATAATTGTTAAAAAACTGTAATACTTTATTGCTTAAAAAGCCGCACGGTTTTTCATAAATTGCCAAAATTCATATTATAATAAATATTTTACTTGACATTCAAACGGTAATAAGGTATCATAAGTGCATAAACAACTATGAAGTGAAAGCAATGAGTAATACTTTTGTCGAAAATTACGAAATATTGTCAGATGAAGAAATAGTTTCGCTTATCAACGGCGGAAGTATTGAGCTTTTGCAGGTTATTATAGACCGTTATCTTCCGAAAATTCTGTTTTTTGTTAAAAAGAACTGTTCCGAATCCGAAATGGAGGACGCCGTACAGGAGGCTACATACGCGCTCTACTCTGCGGTAAAGAATTTCGACGGTAAAAGGTCTTCGTTTAATACCTTTGCTCTGCTTTGCATTAAGCGCTCGGTTTATTCGGGTATTAAGCACGGCAGCCGCGCCAAGGATATACCGAACGAGCTTTTAGCACCTATGGACGGTTTTGAAATACCCGATTGCAACAGCCCCGAAAAAATCTTTTTCGACCGTGAAAGCTACAAAAGCCTTGAAAACAGTATCAAGCTTGAGCTTTCCGGTCTTGAATACAGCGTGTTACAGCTTTTTTTATCAGGCAAAAAATACATAGAGATCGCACGCGAGCTTAATATAAGCGAAAAATCCGTTAACAACGCGCTTATAAGAATAAGGAAAAAATTAAAAAGCAGCTAAACGCCGAAAGGCGCTGTATATGCCCATGTAGTTTAATAAGCAGAACATTGTTTCCAAAGATGTCGGTGCGATTCCGTCCGGGGCGAATAAAACAACCAAGAGAGGTAAAAAAAATGTTTGAAGACAAGACGTTGGTTTGCAAAGATTGCGGCGAGGAGTTCGTATTCACTGCAAGAGAGCAGGAGTTTTACGAGTCCAAGGGCTTTGTAAACGAACCTCAGCGCTGCAAGGCTTGCCGCGATAAGCGCAAAAATGCCGGAAGAGCACCGAGAGAAATGCACGAAGCAGTATGTGCTGCATGCGGCGGAGTTGCAAAGGTACCGTTTGTTCCGCGTGACGACAGACCGGTATATTGCAGCGAGTGCTTTGCAAAAATGAAAGAAGAAGAAAATCAGGCTGAGTAATTGTTATTATTTATGCTATTGCCGTATTTTATTGCGGTAACAAAAAGGATTGAGTTCTGTTTTACGGTACTCAATCCTTTTTATGTTCAGGCAATATAATGCTTACATTAGCGGAAAATTTGTCCGTTATATTGCCTATTCAATATTCATTATGCTGTTCATATCGTAAAGACCGGGCGCTTTGCCGTAAAGAAACTTTGCAGCCCGCACCGCGCCCACGGCAAAAACCTCGCGCGACTGTGCCGAGTGGCAGATCTTTATAACCTCGTCGTGACCGGCGAATATTACCTCGTGCTCCCCTACGATAGTGCCGCCGCGAACCGAATGAATACCTATTTCGTTTTTAGGGCGCTTGCGCCTTACGGAATGACGATCGTATTCGTAATTAAGCGTATCGCCGAAAACGGAGTTCACCGAGTTTGCAAGCATTATCGCCGTACCCGACGGAGCGTCGATTTTCTGATTATGGTGCGCTTCTACAATTTCAATATCAAAGCTGTCGCCCAAAACGGCGGCGGCTTTTTTTGCAAGGCTTGCCACTAAATTAACGCCCACCGACATATTAAAGGTGAAAAAAACGGGTATCTTTTTTGCGGCGGCTTTAATTTTTTCTATCTGCGCGTTATCGTAGCCCGTGGTTGCTATAACCGCAGGCATATTGTTTTTAAGCGCATAGTCAAGCAAGCCGTCAAGCAGCGTCGCATTTGAAAAATCAATTATAATATCGGCTTTTACGTTTATATCATAAAAATCCGAAAATATGGGAAATTTCTCACCGTTATTATATTTATCCACTCCGGCGGCTATCTGTATCTCCCCGCCGCTTTCGGCGGCGGCGGCTACAAAGCCGCCCATTTTACCCGATGCTCCGCAAAGTATTGCTTTAATCATTTTTTCACTTCCGAATTGTTTTTTTTAGATCAGTCCGCATTCTTTAAGCTTAAGCTTAAGGTTTTCAAGAGCCTTTTCCTCCATAGGATAAAGCGGCAGTCTGCACGGACCGGCGCCGAGCCCCAAAATATCCATTGCCGCCTTAACCGGAATCGGGTTTACATCGCTGAACAGCGCGTTCATAAGCCCCGTATACTTAATTTGCATATCTGCGGCGGATTTTGTATTGCCGCTTAAATAATCCGCGCACATTTTATGCATAACATCGGGCAAAAAGTTTGAAAGCACCGAAATTACGCCTATTCCGCCAAGTGACATAATCGGAACCGCCTGATCGTCGTTGCCCGAATAAATATCAAGCTCATCGCCGCAAAGATAACGTGTTTTTGCAACCGCCGAAAGGTCGCCGTTAGCCTCCTTAGTGGCAACTATATTCGGGTGCTTTGCAAGCTCCTTATACGTTTCGGGCTTTATTGCAACGCCGGTTCTTGAAGGAACGTTGTAAAGTATTATAGGCTTGTTCACGCGGTCCGCAATGTAGTTATAGTGTGCAATAAGCCCCCGCTGCGAGGTTTTATTATAATACGGAGTAACCATTAAAAACGCGTCTGCGCCGGCTTTTTCGGCGTCCTCGCAAAGCCCCACGGAATATACAGTATCGTTACTGCCGGTACCTGCTATAAGCGGAACCCTGCCTGCGTTTGCCTTTGCGGCTGTTTCTATAACCCTTACGTGTTCTTCATAATTAAGCGTCGATTTTTCGCCTGTGGTTCCGCAGATAACAAGCGCGTCTATACCGCCCTTTACCTGCTCGTCTACCAATGAAGAAAGGCGCTCTAAATTAACGCTGCCGTCCTTGTTCATCGGTGTTATGAGTGCCGTTGCCGCGCCGGTGAAAACTCTTTTTTTCATAAAATCACATCCTACGGCAAAGGTGTCGGAAATTCACAGCTGTCCCCACTTTCCATAGGGACACCTGTGACCCTCCGAATTCTGCGGTCTGGCCTCCCCCGCCTTTCACGGCGGGGGAGGCACTTTGGTTTCGGGTCAGAAGACCCGGTCATTCAGGAAATCACTTGATGAGGCTTACGATAGCGGTAGCGTCAGCGGTATTGACCTTCTTGTCGCCGCTCACATCGGCATTCAGGAACTTCAGCATGGAGACAACATCGAAGCTGCTGTACTTGGTGTTGTACATATCGTAGGTCAGCTGAGCGTCGTTGACGTCGGTCAGGCCGGTGCCGTTCACATCGCCGCTGTAATCCACGGTTCCGGCAGAGGTGCCTTCCGCGACCTTGACCTTCGCAGCGGCTTCCGCCTTCACAGCCTCCAGATTATCCGCAGAGATAACCAGATAAGCGTATGCGTTGTACTTCTCGGACCAGAACTGCTCATGCCGTCGTACTTGGCAACCTGACCCTCGGGGAGAGTGCCGGAAGCGGTCACAAGGTACATGACCTTGCCGTCCAGAGTGAGGTACTGGGCGACGTCCACAGCAACAGCCGCGGTCTTGGTCACTTCGATAGTGATGTTGCCGGTGATGGTGGAGCCGGGGATGGTGTAGCTCCCCTCGCCGTTCTTCACCAGCTTATCGGTCACATCCACGCCGCCGACCTTGACGGTAGGCTCGGAGTAATCATAGCCTTCTTCCTTATCGACGGTGAAGGTGTAATCCTGACCCTTGGTGGCGGTGTCGTTGCCCTTTACGTAATCGGGCTTGGTGACGGAAACCACGGAGGAGGGCTTCACGGTCTTGGTGACGCTGATCACAATGTCACCCTTGATGTCGGTGCCGGGGATGGTGTACTTGCCATTCTCGGGAGTGCCCAGAGTGTAGGCCTTGCCGCCCACGGTCACGGTGGTGTTATAGGTATAGTTGCCGTCCTCGGTCACGGTGAAGGTGTAGTCGGTGTTGTAAGTGGCCTTATCGGCAGCGGTCACATCGCCTGCGCCGGTGCCTTCCACGGTGACATTGTAGCTCTTGGGCGTCATGGTAGCATTGATCACCAGATTGCCGGTGACACCCGGGATGGTGTAGGTGCCGTTGCCGTTGTCGTTGGCAGTGGTGGCCTCGCCGCCCATGGTGGCGGAGATAACGTCTGTCTCTTATACACATCTCCGAGCCCACGAGACGGA
>ENA-OYXF01000550-OYXF01000550.1-human-gut-metagenome-genome-assembly--contig:-NODE-550-length-16292-cov-10.847324_pt1 | contig 16292 bp, 10 predicted proteins | sample MGYA00244842_ERZ653416 | MGnify/ENA primary metagenome ERZ653416 (study PRJEB26926, sample SAMN06164920) | human gut metagenome | biome: ENVO:00009003; feature: ENVO:2100002; material: ENVO:00002003... | reverse complement strand
TGTACCTGCTCATCGGCGTCTGGGGCAGCGGCCGCAAGGAGTATTCGGCCATGAAGCTGACGCTGATGCTCATGGGCGGGTCGGCCCTGCTGCTCTGCGGCATCCTGGGCATCTACTTCGGTGCCGGGGCGCAGACGATGAACCTGCACGAGATCGCCGCGCTGCACAACATTCCCCTCTCGCAACAGTACATCTGGTTCCCGATGGTCTTCGTCGGCTTCGGCGTGCTGGGCGCCCTCTTCCCGTTCCACACCTGGAGCCCCGACGGTCACGCATCGGCACCGACCGCCGTGTCGATGCTCCACGCCGGCGTGCTGATGAAGCTGGGCGGCTACGGCTGCTTCCGCATCGCCATGTACCTGATGCCCGAAGCCGCACAGGAGCTCGGCTGGATATTCCTCGTACTGACGGGTATCTCCGTGGTGTACGGCGCATTCTCCGCTTGCGTGCAGACCGACCTGAAGTACATCAACGCCTACTCTTCCGTATCGCACTGCGGGCTGGTGCTTTTCGCCATCCTGATGATGAACCGGACAGCCTGTACGGGTGCCGTGCTGCAAATGCTTTCCCACGGATTGATGACCGCCCTGTTCTTCGCCCTTATCGGTATGATATACGGACGGACGCACACACGCGACGTACGCGAGCTTAGCGGACTGATGAAGATTATGCCCTTCCTGGCGGTATCCTACGTCATCGCCGGTCTGGCCAACCTCGGTCTGCCGGGACTCAGCGGTTTCATTGCCGAAATGACAATCTTCAACGGCGCTTTCCAGCATCCCGATACCTTCCACCGCGCATGGACCGTCATCGCTTGTACGAGTATCGTGATTACCGCAGTCTACATCCTGCGCCTTGTCGGTAAAATCCTCTACGGAACCTGTACCAACAAGCACCACCTGACATTGACCGATGCCACCTGGGACGAACGTACCGCCGTAATCATCCTCATTGCCTGCGTAGCCGGACTGGGTCTTGCTCCGCTGTGGATAAGCAACATGATTGGAGACAGCGTGCTGCCGGTAGTCAACCTATTAGCCACTCACTAAACACTAATCACTAATCACCAAATAACATGGATTACTCCCAATTTCTATTAATGAAAGAAGAGCTGTCGCTGATAGCGGTTATCGTTATCCTCTTCATAGCCGACCTCTTCATGAGTCCGGATGCGCACAAGAACGACGGCAAGCCGATGTTGAACACCATGCTGCCCGTTGCCCTGCTCATCGTCCATACGCTTATAACCATCGTTCCCGGTCCGGCAGCCGACGCTTTCGGCGGGATGTACCATAACCAGCCGATACAGAGTATCGTCAAATCCATTCTCAGCGTAGGTACGCTTATCGTGTTCCTCATGGCGCACGAGTGGATGCGCCGCCCCGATACGGCAATCAAGCAGGGCGAGTTCTATGTATTGACACTCTCCACGCTGCTGGGTATGTACTTCATGATTTCCGCCGGACACTTCCTGATGTTCTTCATCGGACTGGAGACGGCAAGCATCCCGATGGCAGCCCTGGTTGCCTTCGACAAATACCGCCACCACTCTGCCGAGGCAGGTGCCAAATATATTCTCACGGCATTGTTCTCCAGCGGATTGCTGCTATACGGATTATCTTTAATTTACGGTACGGTAGGCACTCTCTACTTTGCCGACATACCGGCACGCCTCACCGGCGACCCGTTGCAGATTATGGCATTCGTATTCTTCTTCTCCGGCATGGGATTCAAAATATCACTGGTGCCTTTCCATCTTTGGACAGCAGACGTTTACGAAGGCGCTCCAAGTACGGTAACCGCTTATTTAAGCGTTATCTCCAAAGGCTCTGCCGCTTTCGTGCTGATGACTATCCTCATCAAGGTATTCGCCCCGATGGTAGCTCAATGGCAAGAAGTGCTCTACTGGATCATCATCGCCTCTATCACGCTTGCCAATCTCTTCGCCTTGCGTCAGCAGAACTTGAAACGATTGATGGCTTTTTCCAGTATCTCGCAGGCAGGTTATATCATGCTGGGTATTATCAGCGGCACTTCACAAGGTATGACTTCATTGGTCTTTTATGTATTGATTTACATGTTTGCCAACCTCAGCGTATTTACAGTCATCACGATTGTAGCCCTGCGTGCCCATAAATTCACGCTCGACGACTACAACGGGCTGTACAATACCAATCCAAAGCTCGCTTTCCTGATGACCTTAGCCTTGTTCTCTCTGGCAGGCATCCCGCCGTTTGCGGGCTTCTTCTCGAAGTTCTTCATCTTCGCGGCAGCTTTCGAAGGCGGCTTCCATCTGCTGGTATTCATTGCCCTTATCAATACAATCATCTCGCTTTATTACTATCTGAAGATTGTAAAGGCAATGTACATCAACAAGAGCGACGAGCCGATTGCAGCATTCCGCAGTGACAACTATACACGTGCCAGCCTGGCCATTTGCACGCTGGGTATTGTGGTACTGAGTATTGCAAGTGTGGTATATCAATCCATCGATAAGTTCTCATTCGGATTATAACCGGAGGGTATCATCACTTACCACAAATTACACAGATTGGCACAAATTATCTTTAGAAGTTCTGATAATCAAGAGCTTTGAGTTGTGTTAATCTGCATAATTTGTGGTGAGTGTGTATTTTAGCACATTTCCATACTATACAATCGGCAGCACAAACCAAAAGCATGAGCCTTTCCCCGGTTCACTGTCCACACCGATTGTGCCACCCAACTGCTCTATAATGCTCTTGCTGATAGAAAGCCCCAGGCCGGTGCCATGCACAAACGTATTCAGCTTTATAAAACGGTCGAATATCTGAGCCTGCATTTCCGGCTCAATGCCAAGGCCCGTATCGGCCACATAAAAACGCAAATGAGTTTCATCCACCTTATTATATCCTACACGTATACTTCCCGCAGTGGTGAACTTGATGGCATTGTTGACAAAGTTGGCTATGACCTGATTCAAACGGTTACGGTCACTGACAATCCGGCATTCCGGCAGATGACGGTCGAAGAGAACTTCCACACCCGGTTTAGCCTTCATCTTCATGAAGCGCACGATGTCCTCACACAGCATGTTCACGTCCAGCTCTTTTTCCACAAAGTCAAATGTCCCGGCCTCTATCTTGGACAAATCCAGTATGTCGGAAATCAGCTGCAACAGCAGGTCATTGTTTTCTTCAATAATCGCCATATACTGCCTTTTTTCCTCCATGTCCCCGGTCTCTCCCATCAGACTGGAGAAACCGACAATCGCATTCAGGGGCGTACGTATCTCATGGCTCATATTGGCAAGGAAGGCACTCTTCAGACGGTCGGCGGTTTCTGCCTTCTCCTTGGCTTCAATCAGCATAGCCTCCGTCTCCTTCAATTCCGTAATGTCATAGTTGACGCCTATCAGCTCTATTTGTCCGTTCTCCGGTTCAAACAGATTGACAACCACATTGGTACGTACCCAGTTCCATTTTCCCTTTTCGCCCGGACGCTCAATGCGCATCTCTCCCTGGAAATGTTTGGCTTCGCCCACACGGGCCTTACTGAAGAAATCAAGCATCCTCCTGCGGTCACTGGGGTACATCTTGCTGTATATTCCCACGACATCCGCCAATTGGGTATTCTCGTCCTCTCCCATATTCTTATACCATTGCTTGATGGCATAGCCTTTCCGGTCGAGCAGGTTCAGCTTGGCATAACCTACCTTCGCATAATCCGATATAAGCAGGAAGAAATTCTCGAAATCACAGATACGGCTCATGGCATCAATCCGTTCCGTATTGTCGATGTTAATCATGGCATAGCCGGTAAAGTTACCTTTACTGTCATACACCTTGCTCACTTTCGTATAAAGATGTATCACATCCTTCGGCTGTTTGGAAGTGGAGTAATACCCTTCAGTCCGGTCGAAAGCATAATTCAGGCGGAAGTCGACCATATCCTCAGTCTGTATACGTTCTGCCAATTGGGCGGACACATTCGGGTTCTCGAATAAGTTCACTCCAATGACATCCTGTTTGTCACGGACCCCGAATATCTCCATATCCTTATTGTTGATGTCTACCAGGAATCCGTCTTTGTCATAGATTTCCACCCCGGCCGGTATATTGGCAAAGATATTCTTGAACAGTTTTTCGCTATGGTCCAAAGCCAGATGAGTCTGTACCGAGTCTGTCGTATCGAGGAATAACGCCACCACTTCATTCTTTTCCGGAGAGTATATCACCACGTGGCAGTGCTTGTTGGTAAGCTCAAAACACATGTCCATTTCCTTATGTGTCCCGGTGTTCACTATATCAAGCAGATATTCTAGTCTGGGGGCCGCCTCCCTTGAAAAAGACGAGGCAGTCTTGCCGATAAACGTCGACGCGGGTTTTCCCAGAAAATCGGCAAAGATAGAATTCGCATCTGTCACATAATACCCGTAGGGGTTGTCCTTTTCATCACAGACAATGGACATCCGCACATACCCCAAAGGCATATAGCGGAACAAATTGCTGAGGAAAGTACGTTCACGCACAGCCTCATCCTTCGTTTTGCGCAACTCTATGCAAATGCTGATGACATTTGCCAACGAACTAAACCATTGGTAATCCTCGTTAGTCCACATTCGGGTACGGTCCACCAAATCAATGCCCATATATCCCCACACCTGGTCATTGGCAACCAGCGGAGTTACCATCAAGGACTTTATATTCTGTCTCGCCAGAATTTCATATTCGGCGTAAGCGTGCTCCGGCAGTTGCCCCAGCGTTTCCAGCAGAACGGGCTTTTGTGCCATAATCTGTGACGTCCACCACGGCAGGCTGTCAGCCTGAACTCCTTGAAGCATTTCTTTCTCAGGAGCCACTCCCGGAGCCACCACCTCGTATGTGCAGCTCTGGTACCGGCACTTCTCATCATATTGGAATATATAGACACGTCCGCCGCGAAAGAAATCAAGAATATCTTTCAGTATGTCGTAAATGCCCGCACTTATATCCTCGTCTTTCAGGAAGCGGAATAGGGAATGGGATATTGAGGTCTGCCGATAAAGTAAATCGTTCACTCTTTGCAAAGCCTGCTTCGCAGCCTCCTCCTTCGGCATCTCTACGCGCTGCAACACTCCGAAAGCCTTCAATGTACCATCCGGCAAATGCTCCTTATACCCCACGCGCGAGTAGACCCAGACCACTCCTTCAGTAGAATAGATAGGAAACGTCTGTTCATAGACCTCCATATTCTGAATGGCAAGGAACTCCCGGCTGATACGCGTCCGATAGTCTTCGCGTATCATTTTACCGAAATCCTCAAAGCTCAGGTATTCCCCTTCCAAGCCTAACAACTTACAGACATATTCGGAGCAGAGATACTGCCTTGAAGAAAAATCAGCCTCCCACCAACCTATCCGGCCAAGAATGGAAAGGCGCCGGAAACGTTCACTATCGTCACGATGAACAGCCATATATTTATCAATATTGGTTTGAGATACAAAAATAGCCATAAAACTCTAATAAGCAACCATTAGAAACCTTTTTCGTCCCAAGCAGCCTATATATAAGGATAACAAACAATCCGGAAGAATGTGCGGTAACCAAATCGTAATAGATTTGAAAATGAAACGTATGTGCCATGTATCACCGGTGTAATGTCATTGCCTCATCTTTGCAGCGGATTAAAAAACGTACAAAGAAAAGAGATGAGCATGAAATTAGACTTGGGAAAGATTTTCTTCCTTATTTTATTCCTCACACTTTCCGTCATGGCTGCCACGGCGGGAACCATCAAAGGGACAATCACCGACCGACAAACCAAAGAACCGCTGACGGGAGCCACCGTGCAAGTGAGCGGAACGGCACAAGGCGCCGTCGCCGATTTGGATGGTAACTATACACTGGAGCTGAAAAACGGGACCTATACCCTCACCGTCCGTTACATCGGCTACAAAGACATGACGATAAATGCCGTAGAGATAAAGGGTGAAACCGTACTGAACTTCGACATGGAGCCGGACACGCAAACCTTGGGCGAAGTGCAGGTCACCGCCAAGAAGAACCTCGAAGGCGAACGCGCCTTGCAGATGGAACGGCAAAAAGCGACCCTCGCCATCGAGAACCTCGGTTCCAAAGAGATGTCCCTCAAAGGCATCGGCAATGTGGAAGAAGGAGTAAAGAAAATAACGGGTATCTCCATCGCCAGCGCCGGACAACTTATCGTCCGCGGACTGGGCGACCGCTACAGCACCACCACGCTGAACGGACTGCCCATCGCCTCGCCCAACCCGGACAACAAGCTGGTGCCGCTCGACCTGTTCCCCTCGTCCACCGTACAGAACATCACCGTCAGCAAAGTGTATGACGCAGCCGCCTTTGCCGACTACAGCGGTGCGCACATCAACATCAGCACCAAAGAAAACATACCGGAAGATTTCTTCCAACTGAGCCTCAACACGGGCGGGAAGTTCAACACCTTAGGCAAAGACCGCTATCAGATGGACCGCAGCGGTTCGCTCTTGAAGACACCCGGCGTAGACGCGGCCGCCCTCGACATGCCCTTGATGGAGTTTGACAAATACGTGAAGACCCACAATATCTTCGATACCTCCTTTGCCGCCAGCAAGAAGAGTTCGTTGCCCGAACTGGGCGGAAACCTCGGTTTCGGCAAGAACTTCGGTATAAGCAACCAGACACTCAGCCTGCTTGCCTCCTTCAGCGCCAGCAACGGCTACCAGAACATGGAAGATGCCTTCTACAAGACACTCGAAGCCACCGGCACCGTGCAGGACGACTTCTCCTACGACAGCTTTGCGCAGGAACTGAAGCTCGCCGCCCTCAGCTACCTGGGCTATACCCTGCGCCGGAGCGACCGCATAGGCTACACTTTCTTCTACGCCCGCAATGCCATCGACACCTATCAGCGCCGCGAAGGTACTGATGCCGAAGGACACGAGCTGACCGGCAGCAACAACATCATGCACATATACACCCTGCAAAACCATCAACTGAACGGAATCCATAACTTCGGCGAGGGCGACAGGTGGCAACTGACCTGGGGAGGCTCATACAGCAAGACCGGCAGCGAAGAGCCCGACCGACGGCAAGTGATGTACGTCAAAGACAACGACGGCAGTCTCAGGCTCTTCAAACTGAACCGCCAAGAGACTATGCGCTACTTCGGCAGCCTGGACGAAGAAGAGTGGAACGCCAACCTCGCCATGCGCTGGAAGTGGAACGACACCAGCCACCTCAAGCTCGGCTTCAACTACAAGGACAAGAACCGCGACTACAGCGCTACCCGCTTCTACTACAACCTGAACAAACTGAACCCCGTCATCACCGACATCTACAACACCGACGGCTTCCTCAACCAGCAGAACATTGCCGACGGACAAATCGTGGTACAGCGTGTGATGCAGCCCAAAGACAGCTACCGCGCCGGAAACGAAATCTACTCCGCCTACCTGCTGACCGACTTCTATCCCACCGAAGCCCTCTTGGTGAACCTCGGCCTGCGCTACGAAATGAGCAAGCAATGGGTGCGCTACGCCAGCGACGGCGGCGACTGGTACTCCCGTCGGCGCAATTTAGACAAGAACGACCTCTTCCCCGCCCTGAACCTGAAATATGCGGTGAACCCCGCCAACAGCATCCGCTTCTCTGCCTCGCGCACCGTCACCCGTCCCTCGTTCATCGAGATGGCCCCCTTCCTCTATCAAGAGTCCTACGGTTCGGCACAAATCCGCGGTAACGAAGAGTTGCAGAACGGTTACAACTACAACTTCGACCTACGTTACGAACGCTTCGGCAAGGACGGCGACATGCTCTCCGTGACCGGCTACTTCAAATACCTCGACAGCCCCATCGAACGCATCCAAGACCTGCAAGGCGGCGCCACGCTGCACAGCTTCAAGAATGCCGACAACGGCATGGCTGCCGGCGTGGAGCTGGAGATGCGCAAACGGCTCGTCAAAGACCTGCGCCTGGGTGCCAACATCAGTTACATGTACACCAACGTGAAGCTGCCCCAAGGCGGTGCCTACACCAACAAGGAACGTTCGCTGCAAGGCGCATCGCCCATCCTTGCCAATGCCGACCTCACCTACTCTCCACGCTTCGGTGAAGACAGGCAACTCAACCTCGCCCTGCTCTACAACCTGCAAGGCAGCCGCATCCATGCGGTAGGCGTGTCGGGTCTGGGCGATGTCAGGCAACAGACGCTGCACACGTTGAACTTCAGCGCCGGATATAGCCTGAACAAGCACTTCAACCTGAAGCTGCAAGTGAACGACCTGCTGAACCGCGATGTCATCTTCAAGCAAGATGTGCCCACCACGGGGCAGGAGATGGAAGTGGAACGCTACCACAAGGGAACGAACTTTGAGGTGGGAATAAGCTACAACCTATAAAACCCCCGCCCTCCCCCTGAAGGGAACGGAGAACACTCTTTGACAAACAAGCAGATTTAAGAGAATCAATCTGAATGACAGACAGATAAATTGGATATAACAACTAAAACAATTGAATTATGAAAACAATGAAATGGAAATTCTACTCTCTGGCCTTTGTAGCCGGAATGTCTATCCTCACCGCTTGCAGCAGCGACGACAACAACGACAATGACGGCAACGGCGGCAACGGAAACGGCAATGAAATCGAAAACGGTACGATACTGAAAGGTACCATCACCTCCGACGTGACCCTGGCTGCCGGAAACACCTACAAGCTGAGCGGCGAATACATCGTAGAAGAAGGTGCCACGCTCCACATAGAGGAAGGCGTGAAGATTATCGCCGTCTACGATGACATCGCAGACTACATCCTCGTGAAGCAGGGCGGTAAAATCAACGCCGTAGGCACGCCGGACAAACCCATCGTAATGACCAGCGAAAAAGAAGAGCCGGGCGCATGGGGAGGCATCCACATCTGCGGACGCGCCCACACCAATGCCGAAGGCGGCAAGGGAAGTTCTGAAATAGGCGGTGCCGTTTACGGCGGCAACGATGATGCCGACAACTCGGGCACGCTGCAATACATTCGTCTGGAATACACCGGCTTTGCCTTCGATGAAGAGCACGAAGCCAACGGTATCTCTTTCTACGGCGTAGGCAACGGTACCATCGTGGACCACTGCCAAGCCTACAAAGGTTCCGACGACGGCTTTGAGTTCTTCGGCGGCTCGGTAAACGTGAGCAACCTCGTAGCCGTAAGCTGTAGCGACGACTCCTTCGACTGGACCGAAGGCTGGAACGGCAAAGGCACCAACCTCGTGGCTTACCAAGAAGCCGAATCCACACTGGGCTACGACTGCGACTGCCTGATGGAGTGCGACAACAACGGCAGCAACAACGCCGCCACTCCCGTTGCCCACCCCGTATTGAAGAACCTCATCCTCGTCGGCAACGGCGGCAGCAAGCAAGGCATCCGTCTGCGTGCCGGCACGGAAGTGGAAATAGACAACGCCAAGGTCTGCGGCAAAGGCCAACCCCTGACCGTGGAAACCGCCCTTACCGAAAACGCCCTGAAGAACGGCACTTCCAAGCTGACCAACATCACCCTCACCGCCGAGCTGAGCAGCAAAGAAGGCATCTACACCCATGCCGACTTCATCGCCGTGACAAGCAACAAGGTGGACGCCAACCTGAGCTACAGCTCTTTCGAGGACATCAGGAAAGAATGCAGCTGGATGAACGGAAGCTGGGTGAAGTAAAAAAAGAAGCACTCGCAAGACTATAAAAAAACACACAACTTCTTCAACAGCGTGCCCCTCGAATGCCTTTCTGGCTTCAAGGGGTACGCGCTGTTTCAAGAAAGAAACTAAAAGTACCGTTTACTTCTTCTTCAGCTCCTTCTTCAATTCCTGAACCTGAAAGCTGAACAAGTCCAGATGACGGCAAACGCGCTGCATGAAACTGCCTGCCGCCCTGAAGCAGATACGCGAAATGCGCACTTTATCTGCCGTACAGTCCTCTATCCGTTCCACCGGTTCGCTGGTGATGGAGGGAAAAAAGTTTCCAAGTCCCTTGATGTTCACCGTGCGTCCACTGGCCAGATAGTCCGCTATAATATCCGGCAGTTGCACCAGCACGGACTGGGCATCGCCCACCTGCAGGGAGCTGACAAAAGCCAGTCTCTTGGCAAGTTCATCGTTGCTCACCGGTTCAGGCTGAAGCACTTTTGATGCCGCATAGTAGCGCACCACTTCCTTGTCTCCACTCTTGTCCACCTTCTTGCGGACCACATAATTCATTGACATACCAATCTTTCTTTTAATTAGGTTAGCAAAAAAACGAAAGATATTCCCACCCGGCGTGAAACACATCTACAGCCTACGCACACAAAGCCTATACCTTACGGTAAAGACTCCGTGACCGAATACCTTTCACTATATAACTGAATACCTAAAACACCCGGATGTATTGCCCCAAAACATGGGGATGTTTTCACCCAAAACACCCGGATGTAATACCCCAAAACATGGGGATGTTTTGGGAGAAAAGATAGGGATGTTCTGACCTTTCAGTATAGGGTTCAAAGGTAATGACTCCCTATGAGAAATACAATAGATATAGGTCTTTTTGATGGTCGGAATCAAGCTCCTTTTTCTTCGGAAGCAACAGGCAGTATCCGCTGGAAATCTCTGCCGGACGGAGACTGGAATACCTGCAAATCGAATTCGGGGATAATTGCCAGCACATGGTCGAACACATCCGCCTGCACCCCTTCATAGGGCACCCAATCCTTCAGCGCACAGAAGAAATAAAGTTCTATCGGGATACCGCGGTCGGTAGGCTGGAGTTGGCGCACCATGCAGGTCAGTTCCTGATTTACGTCGGGAAGACTTTTCAAATAAGCCGTCAGATACGCCCGGAACACACCCAGATTGGTCTGGCGGCGTCCGTTGACGAGGATGGAGTTATCGATGCCGTTTTCCACATTGTACTTTTCAATCACTTCCTCCGTCTGCTCCACATAATCTTTCAGTAGCTGTATCTTGCGATATTTTGCCAGCATCTCCGGGGTGCAGAAACGGACACTGGTCATGTCGATATTGATACTGCGCTTCACTCGCCGCCCACCGCTCTCGCGCATGCCGCGCCAGTTCTGGAAGGAGTCGCTGACAAGCAGGTAAGGAGGGATGGTGGTAATGGTATTGTCCCAGTTGCGCACTTTTACGGTGTTCAACGTTACCTCTATCACCGTACCGTTGGCACCGTACTTGGGCATCTCAATCCAGTCGCCCACCTTCAGCATGTCGTTGGCCGAAAGCTGCACACCGGAGACAAAGCCCATAATGGAATCCTTGAATACCAGCATCAGGATGGCTGCCGAAGCACCCAATCCGGCAAGCAGCGAAAGCGGGTCGCGGCCTATCAGTTCGCCCACGACCACAATGCCGCCCACCAGCCATAGGATGACTTGCATGGTTTGCAACATCCCCTTTAAAGGGCGGTCACGAAATTGCTCCTTCTCACTGTATACACTGTAAACAGCCTTCAGGAACGAGTTAACGAAACTCAGGAAAGTAATGATGATGTAAATAAGGCAGATACGCCGGATGAAATCCATTGCCGATGAACCGACTTCGACAAATGCCAATGGAACAAACAGATAGATGATAACGGGAGCCACCATGCGGCTGAGGTGCACCATCACTTTACGGTCGAATACGATGTCGTCCCACGTAGCCTTGGTCTTCTTCACCAGTTGTGCCACTACCTTCAGCAGGATTTTCCGGCATAGGGCATCCGCCAGGAAAGCAACGGCAAGTATCAGTGCAAAGGCAATGAATTGGTCGAGCATATCAGCCCGGGAAGGGGATATGCCCCACCCGATTAAAAGGTCGTCTATCTTCTTCAATATCTCCATAATCGTATGTTTATCATAACGGCAATCTTATCTACGCGACTGTTCCTCCCGCTCGAGGAACTCCATAATGTCTTTTTTCAACCACTGATAAAGATAAAGGTTCTTGTAGCCGCTGTTTTTTTTCAGCATCACGGATACATTGACCTGACTGTTCTCATACCCCGTCAGTTCGTTGCGGAACTGTTCGTTATGCTCTGCCAGGCGCTTTATCTCCTGCTCGCGTTCACGACGCAGCACCGTACATACCGGGATAAGGATTTTCAGCACTACACAATCCATGATATGGTGTCCTTGGATATAAAGATAGGTATTGTCCGGAGTCAGTCCCAAACGTTCCAACTCCGTGCCCAGCTGCTCCACCCGGTCGATGTAGCGGGGGAAACGGGCTTGCAGTTCGGACAGCTTTGCCGACACCGTCTTTTGCATCTCGTCCAGACTACGGTAAGGATGACGCAGGTTTATCTCTTGCAAACGCACGCAGGCGTTGAAGTCGTACATCGGGAAAGTGTGTGTGTCGTGCTGGCGGTAGAACCAGACATTCCACAGAAACAGCGGATAGGCAATCTGAGAATAACGCTTCAGAAAAGCGGGGAAGTCCAGGATATGCCGGTCGTTCAGCGTGGCCTGCACACAGACTTCATGCAGACTGTCGGCAAAGCAGTGGAAGTTCTCGATGGCATAGCCATAAGTCTGGAAGATATAGGGATTCTTGTTTATCTTATGCGACACCTTGGTGGCACCTTGCAGCAGGAAGTCGTAGTCGCTGTCTACACAAGCTATCAGGCTGCGGCCCAGCTCCGATGTGTTCAACGTATTCATCAGCACCATCTTCTTGCCCTTTGCCAGAGAGGTGGCCGAGGGAAGCATCACTTGAAAATAACGCTCCTCATTCTCGAACTCAGACAACAGCGTCCGCCAGAAAGCGATGTCGTCATAGCTTTCCACATACGCCACTATGCGCCTGCGTGCTCTCTTGGGGGACAACTTGCGGGCGGCATCCAGATAGGCGGAAGTAAGGTTATGTCTTAGGGAAGTGGACACTTGGGTAGGGATTAAGGATTAGGGATGAGGGATGAGATTTCGCTGACTTCGGTGACGGCATCCAGCCAGCCTTCCATGATGACGGCAGGCGAATGGGTGGTGAGAATAAGCTGCACATTGGGATTCAGATTGCGTATCATGCCGATAAGCTTCTGCTGCCATTCGATGTGCAGGGAGGCTTCCGGCTCGTCCATGAAGAGTACGCAGTGGTCATCGTCACGCACCAGCACGGTCAGCAGGATGACCAGCATCTGCTTCTCGCCCGAAGACAGTTTGTAGGGCAGCAGGCGTTCACCGTTCTGATAGAAAACGATGTCGTTGCTTTTGCGGTCTATCGTCTTATGGGTATAGCTAAAAAGCTCGTCAATCATATCCTGGAACTTCCGCTTCGGGAGGGAAAGGGAGGGAGCTAGGCTGCGCTGCTCTTCATCACCACTGAGCAGCTCTATCATCTTATTGCCGATGTTCACTTGGTAGTCCAGATAACGGCGCTGGAGCAGATAGAGCTGCCAGTCCAGTTCCGACTTCACGTTGGCATCGGCCATGCGTGCCGTAAAGTCGCCCATGATAAGGGGGCGGTCGTAACTACGGATTACATCATAAGGGATAAAGGTGGCTGCGGGGTTGTCGAAGTAGACGTGTACACCGTTCTTCTCGTCACTCTTCACTTCACCCGATGTCTGTTCCAGATAGTTGACCGAACGGTTCAGGATAGTGGTCTTCCCCACTCCGTTGATGCCGGAAAGTATATTGACGTCAGGACGCAGGTCCCAGGCAATATCGTACCGATGCCACAATTCGTGTATTTCGATACGCTTGATGTAATTGGCTTGTACTTCCATGGTTTCTTGCTTTAATTAGAAGCAAATATACACGATAATCTCTTATTTCTACGCCCATGAACCAGAAAAATCATATAATGAAAGATTTTCTCTTTTCAGAAAATAGTTGTTCTTTTGCACCCGCAAAGAACAAAAGAGTATGAACAAGAACATTCAAGGGCATCTGTTCGCCCTTACCGCAAATATCTTATGGGGCCTGATGGCACCTATAGGCAAGTCGGCTCTGGTGGAGTTTTCCGCGTTGTCAGTAACCACATTCCGCATGGTAGGCGCAGCCGCCTGCTTCTGGCTCCTCTCCTTGTTCTGCAAACGCGAGCAGGTGGACCACCGGGACATGCTGAAGATATTCTTCGCCGCACTCTTCGCCCTGGTATTCAATCAGGGTGTCTATATCTTCGGACTCTCCATGACTTCGCCCATAGACGCCTCCATCGTTACAACCACGCTGCCTATCGTCACCATGATAGTGGCTGCAATCTATCTGAAAGAACCGGTCACCAACAAGAAAGTGCTGGGCATCTTTGTAGGGGCTATGGGAGCATTTATACTCATCATGAGCAGCCAGACCACCGGTGCCGGCAATGGCAGCCTCATCGGAGACCTTCTCTGCCTGCTCGCCCAAATCAGCTTCTCCATTTATCTGACCGTATTCAAGGGGTTGTCGCAGAAATACTCTCCCATCACCCTGAACAAATGGATGTTTGTCTATGCCTCCATGTGCTACATCCCGTTCTCTTACCACGACGTGGCTGCCATACAGTGGAGCGAAATATCTACAGCCGCCCTGCTGCAAGCGGGATATGTGGTTGTGGGAGGAAGCTTCCTTGCCTATATCTTCATAATGAGTGCGCAGAGGCTGTTGCGCCCCACTGTGGTGAGCATGTACAACTACATGCAGCCCATCGTGGCCTCAACCGTTGCCATCATCTTAGGATTGGGAGTGTTCAATTTGGAAAAGGGAATAGCCATAGCCTTGGTATTCCTGGGAGTGTACATCGTGACACAAAGCAAGTCACGCAAGGATTTCGAGAAAGAAGGGAAAGCCGTATAAAACAGCCGTTCCACCGTCACAGTACTCCGGCACGTACCCGGCTCAGAGACTCGGGAGTCATTAACAGATAAGATGCTATGTGGTTGACTGAGGCACGCCGGGCTATCTCCGGATAATCCCTGACGAAACGCGCATACCGTTCGCGTGAGGTTTCGAAACGCCAAGAGTCTGCCTTATATTGGGAAAGCATTAAAGACCCCTCCAACAAATGACGAAGCAGACGGGCTATATGCAGATAGCGCTCAGAGAGTTCGACCAGTCCTGCATACGAAATGCTCCAGATGACGCCTTCCTCCAAGGATTCCAGCTGAAGGCAATTACGGCGTCCGGTGAAAAGGCTGACGATACACATAGCGCCGTCACCGTCGCAGGCAAAGTTCTCTGTAATGTCCCGGCCTTCTTTGAAATAGAACTGGCGAAGCAGTCCTTTCTCTACGAAAACAATATCCCTGGCTATATCTTTCTCACTAATCAACAGTTCTCCTTTGTGCACCTCACGGCGTACAAACAAACCGGCAATGAGCTCCAGCTCCTCAGAAGGGAGTTCATGAAGGCGGCGGGTAAACCGCCGCGCCACTTCCATGTTGTTTTCCTTAGTCATCGATATAGAGAAAGGGATATGCCCTTATTTCTTCAGTTCTGCAAAATAGGTGTCCAGCAAGTTCTTGGCAGCCACAAAAGAAGTCAAGTTGCCTTGTAGCACTTGGTTTTCCTTGCCAGTCAGCATCGCTTCAATCTGCGGATTGTGGTAGAAGCTGTCACGCAGCTGTTCGTTAATGGTCTCGTACATCCAGTATTTGCTTTGCTCATTGCGGCGGTATTCAAAATAGCCGTTATCTTTCACAAAGTCAATGTATTTGTAGACCATATCCCACACTTCTTTTACACCAAGATTATAGAAACCGGAATAAGTCAGCACTTGGGGTGTCCAACCGCTCTCCGGAGCCGGGAAGAGGTGCAGCGCATTACGGAACTGCGTTGCTGCCAGTCTGGCCCGCTCCAGATTGTCGCCATCAGCCTTATTAATAATAATGCCATCGGCCATTTCCATGATGCCGCGTTTGATGCCTTGCAACTCATCGCCCGTACCCGCCAGCTGTATCAGCAGGAAGAAGTCTACCATAGAATGTACGGCAGTCTCACTCTGCCCCACCCCTACTGTCTCTACAAATATCTTGTCGAAACCGGCAGCCTCACAAAGCACAATCGTTTCACGCGTCTTGCGTGCCACGCCACCCAGCGAACCGGCAGAGGGACTGGGACGTATAAAGGACTTGGGATGAACGGAGAGCTTCTCCATACGCGTCTTATCACCGAGAATACTGCCTTTGCTGCGTTCGCTGCTCGGGTCAATGGCAAGAACGGCCAACTTGCCTCCGTGTTCCTCCAGTACATGCAAGCCAAATACATCAATAGAGGTACTTTTACCAGCACCGGGCACACCACTGATGCCCACACGAACAGAGTTTCCCGAATAGGGCAAACACTTCTCTATCACCTCCTGCGCCACAGCCTGGTGCTCCG
>ENA-OYXF01000544-OYXF01000544.1-human-gut-metagenome-genome-assembly--contig:-NODE-544-length-16370-cov-5.512228_pt1 | contig 16370 bp, 26 predicted proteins | sample MGYA00244842_ERZ653416 | MGnify/ENA primary metagenome ERZ653416 (study PRJEB26926, sample SAMN06164920) | human gut metagenome | biome: ENVO:00009003; feature: ENVO:2100002; material: ENVO:00002003... | reverse complement strand
GAGCCTTATCGTCGGCAGCGTCAGATGTGTATAAGAGACAGATGCCAATGAGTAACAAAAGAATATTACCAAGCATATAAGCAATAAGTAAAAATTTAGATTGGTATTGTTTTCTGTTTAATCGGTACGAAAGTGAATGTGTTTTTAGACCAAGAATAAAACTGCAAACATTATATTCGTGATATATACGCCGGCATAGAAGATTGAAATTATATTGATTGCTATTCTCATTAAAGTAGTATGTGTATTCATTTATACGAGAGCCAGCATATATGGCATTATCTTTAATTAATTGAATGACTTTATCGGTAGGGGCTTTTGAATAATCTTTGAATATATAGGGTTCTATAAGACAGAAAAGAGGAAATATTAATTTTTCGTAGCGTTCTTTAATATTAGCATACTTAGGAGTTCTCCAGAATATGTACAAAGATGCAATTACAGATAAAGAAACAGCAATAGACTCAATGTTTTGAAAGTTTATAGGCATATTAACGTACCTCGTTTAATTACTCGGCTACTAGCATAGCCTGTAATTAAAGTATAGGAGTAGGTATGGCATTAAGCAAGCAGTTTTATAACATGTAAAAAACAGTAATTTAGACACGCGGCAGAATCAAATACACAGAAAGGAGTGATTGATATGCTTCAATATCCCAAACCTATAATGAGCGTCACGGAACTTGTAAATATGGGATTTTCAAGAGAGTACCTTTATAAAATGGCACACCGGAAAGGACAAAAATACTGTGTGCGGCTTGAAGGGTTCAAAACAAAACTGTTTTTTGATACTGTCGAGTTTGAAAAGGCAAGGCAGAAACAGACAGAAAGGGTAAACAGATGAAAACAGCAGGGGAAATAATATTCATTAATAAGCGTATTAATGCGGCTATTGAGGATAGAAGGATTGTGGATGCTTCAAGGTGGCTGTTAAGGCTGCACAGGCTGGAGCATAGGGAGAAGGTCAATATAGGCGATTTTCGATTAAGAAATATAACGAAAGTGAGTAAATAAGATGTATCAGTACATATGCAGTAAATGCGGCGGGCATCTAGACCCGGGTGAAAAGTGTGATTGCGAGGAAGAAAAGAAAAAGCAGCACTTTAAATTCAAAACGGCAGCAGATGGGCAGCTGTTTATAAGTTTCAACGAGCGTACAAGACAGGTCAGTTACAGATAAAGGAGAGATAAATGGTTAATTCGTATATTGGAGTCTGCCGTTTTTGCGGGCAGCAGGCAATCCTTGAGATTGACAAGGAAGAATGGGACATGCTTAACGGCGATGATTCAGAAGATGCATGGAGAAAGTATCTTGATGAAAAAGCAGTGAAGCAGTGTACCTGTACTGGAGCAAGGGCACATAACAATGTTGAGAAAAGAATAGCCAGGGCAGAACAGCGTTGTATGGATATTGCAGAAAATGAGGAACTTGGCACGATTCTTAAAGATTCAATCAGACCGATAATGATGGAAAAAATTGAAAAGCTGACAGTAAGACAGAACGGAACAAGCTACATGACGTATCTGGACGGAGATGAACAGCTTCATGTCAGAAAAGAGAAAAAAGTTGTAGATGACAATAAGGAATAAAAAAAGGAGCTGCTGACACAGCTCCAAAAACCACAGTGAGTTGAAAAAATAACTCATTTATATAATACAGCGGCATTGAAAAAATGTCAACAGACAAAAGAAGATTCAGGATTGCAAAAGAGGGCTTCTGTCCTCTTTTACGACTTGATTAAGTTATTAATTATAGACCCACAGGAGTAGAAAAAGTAAATGGCATACATAGAGGAGAAATGTATTGCAGGGAGTGTTGTTACAATCCGTAAATATTATACATTCAAACATAACTGTAAAGGTGAGAAGAGGGAAAAGCGTTCACACCTTACAAGTGAGGCACAGAAAAAAGTAAATATCAGAATTGCGGAGCGTAACCTTGCCGCCCTGATGAATTCCAATTTTACGGATGACACAGGAATGCTTGTGACATTAACGTATAAAAAAGATTTGCGGCCGCCGACATCTGATGCCATGCAGAAAGATATGAGGCAGTTTCTGAAAAAACTACGGATGCAGTTTAAAAAACTAGGAATACCACTCAAATATATTTATGTAAAAGAACTTGGCAAAAAAGGCGGTGCACATATACACATGCTTATGAGTGTGTGTGACATTCGTCTTCTGCGGAGCTGCTGGACAAGCGGGTACGTGAGGATAGACCCGCTCTGGAGTGATGGCGATTATACAAAGATTGCGAGATATTTTATTAAATACACGCAGAAATCAGAAGAAACGGAAGGATGTCTTGTCGGCCGCCGCTGGAATTCCTCAAAAAATCTGTGTAAGCCAAAGATTATTAAAAAAGCCGTAAACTCTAACACTTTCAGCACGAAGGTAAGAAAAAGCACAATATCGAAATACCAGCGGAACGGATTCACATTTGTGACTGATGAAGAATATGAGGGATATACCATATTCGGATTTAAGTATTATGAGTGTAAATTCAGAAAAACACAGAATTTGGAGCATGAAGGGAGGCGGTAAACATGCAGGATGTAAATGTATATATCAAGACGACTGCAAGAGGTCCTGCAAAGAGGAAAACAGTATATTTTGTCTACGTTATACAGATGAAGACACAGCAGAAAGAATACATAAAAAGAGCATATGGCGAACTCTATGACATGGCAGAGAATAAAGCAGAGCTGACGGTGCTTGTAAAGGCACTTGAAAGATTTAACAGAGGGTGCAGAATCCGCATATTTACAGAATGCGAACACATTCTGCATTCGATAAGTAACGGCTGGCCGTACCAGTGGGAAAAAGACGGCTGGGTAAAGAGGAGAGGACTTCCGGTTGCAAATGCAGAACTGTGGCAGCAGGTGTTAAACCTAACGAAGATGCATGTGGTTACATATACGGACGGAACACATGAATTTACAAGCTGGATGGAATTTGAATTAAACAGGATGAAAGAGAGGAATCAATGAGCAGAAGCATTATGCAGGACAGAAAAGAATGTTACCTGTGCCGTAAAAAGATTGAAGATGAGGGCATAACAGGCAGACCGAAGGATGTACCGCTTGAAGAACATCATGTTATGCATGGCACGGCAAACAGGAGCCTTTCGGAACACTACGGGTTGAAAGTATGGCTTTGTGCCGAACATCACAGGACAGGAAAAAAGGCAGTACATAACTGCCGTGAAACCGACCTGGTACTTATACGTGCAGGACAGCGGCGTTTTGAGGATATACACAGCCATGAGGAATGGATGAGCGTATTCATGAAAAATTATATTTAATTTAACGGAGGTTAAGATGGTAAACACAGAAGAGGTTATAAAAAAAGCAAAGCAGGCTATAAAGATATGTTCTGACATAGACACAGCAAGGGCATATGTGTCAGACATAACAAATGGCAAGGCTACGCTTGCAGTTACAGATTACAGCGGCAGCAGTCTGCCGCTTGATGAATGTTTCGGCAAAGATGTCACGAAAGAAGTCAAAAATATAATAAATTTCAGCGTTGACAACAAGATAAAACAGCTCGAGGCGGAGCTTGAAGCAATCAATACACCCAGTAGAAAGAAAAGGGCTTAAATACAAGGGTGACGGATTAACCACATGCCGCATCTGCGGCAAATATCTGCCGTTTTTATCACATAACGCACAAGATTGGGCGTGGAAGCTGAAAAAGGGCAGATACACATATAACTACTGTTCGTATGGACATATGCGTGCAGACGAAAAATGACAGAAGGGCGGAATAAGTATGTTTGATAAATTTGGTGAATTTGATTCAGCTGAGGAACTTAATGAGGCTGCCGCAGGACAGCTTGCACAGGGAGATTTAACAGCACTGTATGAGCTTGCGGAAGAAAACGGCATTGAAAAGCCGGATGCTGAAGATTATATAAATGGTGACGTGGCAGAGCTTGCAACTCCTCTCATGGCGGCACTTGGAAAGATAGACGTTGAGACAAAAGAGCTTAAACCTGTTGAGATAGTTGAAGACTGGGTAAATTATATCCGGGAATATACTACAGAGTATCCGGAGATGGCAATAGCTGTAAGAAAAAAGGGGAAAAGCATAAAGGGCTGCATTGCAGAGCTTCTGAAATGGAGCTTCAAAAACGCGTATCAGGTTCCGGACGACATAGTAAAGGCGGCCGGGATTACCGCAACAGTAAAAATGGGAATCCCGGGAATGGGAAGAGCCTATAAGATTATACGTGCTTATTATCTTGGGGGCGAAGACTGATGAAAAAGAAAAGCGTTCTTGAATATGCAGGAAGAAAGCCGGCAGGCAAAAGAAAATGTACCATAACAGCCGACATTGTAAAGATTGGAACAGAATCGTATCTGATAGCTGACCTGTGGAAAGAAAAAGCCCATATTTACAGAATGGCAGCAGGATTTAATGATTATGCTAACTATGACTATAAGACTGCAAAATGGGATAAAAGGATAAGATGGAACAACAAGTATTATAGCGAAGTTAAAAATGCTTACATAAGTGATGCAGATACAAAGAAGATAACAGAATTTGCTGAGGCAGTCAGCGGTGAAAAACATAAATATGGTGCAGATATATTCCGCGTTGAGGAAGAGGCTGACTATAAAAAGACAAGGGAGAGGGAATACCGCAGCCTTCTCGAGATGGAGACTCTTTTTAACAATATACCAGAAGTACCGCAGGAGTTTTCAGAAACAATTAAAAAAGACACAGCGGCAACAAACAGAATTTATTACAAAAGAAGCGGCAATAAGGCAGAATATACATGTGCACAGTGCGGTGAGACTTATACCGAACGCACAAAAAGAACCGATACAGAAGATTTCTGCACATGTGGGATGATGCCTTTATATATGCCACAGCGAGGTGAAATTTACAAATGCAAGAAATGTGGTGAAAGCGGCGTGCTTATACAGGCTGGACGTGCGAAAATATCAAATGACGCATTTACAACACTGCTGTATCAGTGCCTTCCTGATGGAATGCTTCTGATAAGAGCTTTTTATACGGATGTAACAAGGAGCCGGTACAGCATGATGAACAGCAATACAGGGGAGTATGAAAGAATTTTTTTAAAACGCGGATATGCAAGATTTTATATAAAAGATTACAGAAATACATGGAGCCGTTCAATGTATCCCGGAAAACTTGTAGAGACAAAAGACGTGTCTTGTATAGGTGCAGATGCTGTATGTGAAAGTGATTTAAGATACTGCCCGAAGGGTCTGCATACGCTTCTCCGGTCTTATCTTGAGAAAGACCGGATACTGGCAAAAATACAGGCTCTTGTAAGCTATGCACGCTGTCCGCAGATTGAAACACTTTACAAGATAGGATTAAACGGGATATGCACACGCATTCTCTGGAAAGAGGGAGTAACAAAGGAAATAAATAAAAAGGCTGTAACGGCAGCAGATGCCTTAAAAGTAACAAAAGAAGAGCTTAACTGGATAAAGCTGGGGGAAGATTCAAGCAGGCTTGAATTTACACATGTAGCACACAGGAACAGTATTCCCTTCAAGCAGTGGGAGACAGGTTTTATGTACTATCTTAATTGCCATGGTAATTACAGTGGCCTAGAGCTTGTGCTTAAATATCTTACGCCGGAAAGGCTTGACAATGTAATTAAAAGATATATGGGTCAGGGTCACTATAATACAAAATATGAAGCCGTTCGTGAATATGCAGATTATCTTAAAGAACGCATATCGGCCGGTGATGATCTGTCAAATGACGTATATCTCCGCCCGGGTAATCTGTATGAAACGTATACGAGGATAAGGCGGGAAAACGAACTGAAAAGGTCCGAAAAATATATGGCAGAAATGCTGGAAAAATATCCAAAGATAGCAGATTACAGCAAAAAGATAAGCAGAGCGTACACATGGCAGCAGTCGGGTTATACAATCCGCCCGGCAAAGGATGCAGGTGAGATTGTGATGGAAGGAAGAATCCTGCATCACTGTGTGGGTTCTGATGCACAGGGCTATATGAAAAATTATAACGAAGGGCGGAGATTTATTCTTCTGCTTAGAAAAGACAGCATGGCAGACGAGCCGTACATAACAATAGAGATAGAGGGCACCTGTATAAGGCAGTGGTATGGCCACAACGACACAAAGCCGGAAGAGGAGATTATAAAACCGTTGCTTGAGCAGTATGTAAGTTATTTGGAAAGCAGAAAAAGGAGAAAGACAGCATGAACGAATTGGAGCACATAGAAGATTTTAGAACATTTAAGGCAGAGCTTGACCGCCAGCTTGCAGAATCGGCAGAAGGCTTTGTAAGGATAGGCTATCTTCTTAAAAAGGCAAGGGATACGGACATCCTTAAAGAATCCGGATATTCAAATGTTATAGAATTTGCAAAAGCGGAATATCACATTGATAAGACGACGGTATCACGTTTTATCAATATAAATGACAGATTCAGCGAGGGAGGCAATTCGCAGTATTTAAAAGAGCAGTACAGAGGTTTTGGATATTCAAAGCTTGCAGAAATGCTCCAGCTTCCTGATGAAATCATTGAAGAGCTTACACCGGAGTTTTCAAAAGCAGAAATAGCAGACATCAAGCATGAGTATGACGAAGAAAAGAAAATATCTGATCTTGAACTGCTTGCTGAACAGTCAGAGGCGGCATCAGAAGAAACGAAAGAAATGAATGAGCTTGAAAAGGCATTCAGGCAGATTGCGAATGACAATGTTGAGATATTTGACAGGCTGTATGAAGCAAAAGACCGTGATGAGGAGCAGCTTTTTGAAGCACTTGCACCGGCAGGGGATATGATTTATTCAGTAAGGCTTGCGGGCATAGGCAGACTTATGATGTCAGTCAGGGCAAAAGAGAAAAAAATAACACTTACAAACGTCAGAAACAGCGAAAAAACAGAATGGGAAGCTGATTCAGTCATGGCAGCAGTAAGCAGGGTATTTAATACAGCTTCTGATGATATAAAAGAGTCATACGCGGAAATGTATAACGAACCGTATCCTGAAAAAGATGAAGTTGCACCGGTGCAACTTCCGGAAAAGAAAGCGGTACGCAAAGAGAAGAAAGTGGTACGTGCGGTTCAAAAGCTGGAACAGCCACAAAGCCGGATACCAGAGGATGAAGAGTCAGAAAAGCCGGAGGATGAACAGATACCGGGACAGGACCGCATTGAAAACCATCCTGAATATATGCCGGAAACAGCAGAGAATATCGAAGAGACGGAACAGGAATGCTGGAGAGTAATAAAAGAGGCAGGCAGAAAGATAGAGCTGTTCATAAGGGATTATTCAGACGGTTTTATCATTCCGTCAGAGAGCAATGTGGCAGCAGTCGAGGAAAACTGTAAATCAATAATAACGGAATTAAAAAGATATGTAACATTAAAAAGCAGCAGGTCTTAATGAAGACATAAACAGAGTAAAAAGCGGTACCTATTAATTCAAAGTCAAATATATATCACAAAATTGACTGCATACCCGGAGGCTTCGGCTTCCGGGGGAAAGGAGAAAATGGAAACTAAGTATAGAACAGATGAAATGGCAGAAGTACATAGCTGGAGCAGTGAAAGACGGGCGAAAAGAGATAATAAAATATATATAAGCGGGGCGATAACAGGCATAAACAATTATATGGAACGCTTCAACATGGCAGAGGAGCAATTAAAATCACAAGGATTCAGTGTTATTAATCCGGCAAGGGTAAATGCAGCACTTCCAGAAGATACGACAACGTATGAGGAATATATGAAGATGTCTATGACAATGCTGGAAATGTGCAATTATATTTATATGCTAAAAGGCTGGGAGAAATCCCCAGGAGCGAATAGGGAATATGGTTATGCTCTTGCAAGTGACATGACTATTATAAGGGGGGAATAAGATGAGACTGATTGATGCGGATGTTTTTAAAAGATATATAATGAATAGTTTTTATGATTCTGAGCATTTATTTAAAAAAAAAGAAACTAGAGATGTGGCGAAGCAAATGGCAGAGGCAATCTGTCAAGATATAGATGAACAGTCTACAGCATACGACGTTGATAAAGTTGTAAAACAACTTGAAGATAGAAGTGTATTAGCCGGACCGGTAGGATGGTCCAAAGCATATGAAATTGTAACATTGCAAGATGTTATTGAGATAGTAAAGGCAGGTGAGAAGGTATAACATGGCAGAGAAAAAAGACTGTATATTTAACAGAGCAGATGACTGCAGAGCATTGAAGATGAAATACTGCAGATGGGAAGAAAAAGAGTGCAAATTCTATAAGAGCTGTAAGATATACAATATAGACGGAACATTAAAGAAAATAGAGGAAAAATAAACTGTTTCCATTTTGGAAACAGTGCATAGACAGGGAGGATTAAATGGAGATAAATATAAAAAAAGCACTTGAATCACTTGAAAGCCTGAGAGTAGAAAAAGAAGAGAATGAAAAAAGAATTAAATATCTAAGGCAGAGAAAAGAAAAGCTCGAGGCAGCAGGTGGGAGCGAAGTTGCTGATACAGTGAAAGGAAATGATGGTAAACATTCCATTCTCATACGTGGGACCGCGTGGCCAGAATATGATCATGTGATAAAAATACTTACGCAGAGAGAGGCAAATCTTTCAAATTTGAATGTTAAGATTGAAGAGCAGATAAAAGAGACGGAAGAAATTATAAACATGCTTACAGACAGCACAATAAGAAGAATGTTGACATATAAATACATAGATAGATTAACATGGCAGCAGACAGCGTTAAGGATGGGGAGAAGATACACAGCAGATAGTTGTCGTAAAGCTGTTGAAAGATTTTTGAAATAAATAAATGTTTGTCCGTTTTGTCCGCAAAACCTGTGTTATATTTATGATGAGCAGAAAAGGAAAGCTGCTTATCCCCCTGACGAACGAGCTTCGGCATATTGCCGGAGCTCTTTTTGTATGCAAAGGAATTAGTAAAATGAGCAAAGTTGTAAGACCGGACAGAGACGGCACACATAGAGGTGCATTTGAAAAGAATAGAAAAAGAATATTTGCAACTCAGACAGTTTGTGGAATCTGTGGCAAGCCTGTAGATTTCAGATTGAAATATCCACATCCGCTATCTGCTTCGATAGACCATATTATTCCAATAGCAAGAGGCGGGCATCCATCTGACATTGATAACCTTCAGCTTGCACATTGGACCTGTAACAGACAGAAGTCAGATAAGCTAATAGCATCAAGGGGAACAGCAAATAGCAACGAAACAGAGGTTTTAAGCAATAGAATATTGCCACAGTCGCAGGATTGGGCGAATTACCGAGGATAGGGGGGATACCCCCCTATCCATGTGTTTTTTTGAGGTTCACGCCGTCACTGTGAAAATTTTATCGTGAAAATTGAAGGAGGCTTATTTGAGTGTATGGAAAAGCGTATTTAAAGAATAAATTAAGTGCAAAGCAGGGACGTGTAAGCACACGATACGAATATTACAGCATGAAAAATCATGTGAATAACATCTCGCAGGCGTTGCCGCAACAATTCAGGTGGCTTAGACATTCGCTCGGGTGGTGTGCAAAGACAGTTGACAGTGTCGCAGACAGGCTGATATTCAGGGGGTTTAAGAATGATAACTTTGATATGCAGCAGATATTTAACATGAATAATCCTGATATATTTTTTGATTCAGCAATTATATCCGCTCTTATATCGTCGTGCTGTTTTATATACATCTCTCCAGGAGAGGATGGTTTTCCGAGGCTGCAGGTGATTGACGGATATAATGCGACGGGGATTATAGACCCGATAACGGGATTGTTGACGGAAGGATATGCGGTTATATCAAGGGATGAATATGGAAATCCTGATATAGAGGCATATTTTACGGCAGATTCAACAATTTATTCATATAAAGGACAACCTGATGTTGTTGTGGAAAATAAAGCACCATATCCGTTATTAGTTCCGATTGTTTATAAACCAGATGCTAAAAGACCATTCGGAAGGTCACGAATAACAAGGGCAGAGATGTCAATAATGCAGTCGGCATTGAGGACTTTAAGACGTGCAGAAGTTTCAGGCGAGTTTTATTCATATCCGCAAAGATACCTTCTGGGTTTGAGTGATGATGTTGAAATTGATGATAAATGGCAGGCTGCAATGACGGCAATGCTTACAATATCAAGAGATGAAGATGGAAACACTCCGACAGCCGGCCAGTTCCCGCAGCAGAGCATGACGCCTTATGTGGAACAGTTAAGAATGTTAGCCGCTCTGTTTGCGGGTGAGTCGGGGCTTACGATGGACGATTTAGGGTTTGCATCTGATAATCCGTCAAGTTCGGAAGCAATAAAAGCAAGCCATGAAAATTTAAGACTTGCAGCTAAAAAGGCACAGAGGACTTTCGGGTCGGGATTTTTAAACGTCGGTTATCTTGCGGCGTGTGTAAGGGATGAATATAGTTATAAACGACAGCAGGTATATCTTACAAAACCATGCTGGGAGCCTATATTTGAGCCTGATGCGGCTACGTTAAGTTCAATCGGAGACGGTGCGATTAAAGTTAATCAGGCGGTGCCGGGGTATTTTACGGCAGATAATCTCAGGGATTTGACAGGAATAGAAAAAAGTGAGGGCAAATAATGAAAGATATATCGCCTGAGCTTTTAAGAGATATACAAGACACATATTCAAAACTTCTTGAGGAAAATACTGTAATTGACGGAATAAAAAAGAAAATAGAATCAAAGACAATAAATTACAATGATGCGTTTGAATATGCGTGTCAGTCGGGTGAAGTGTATGCGGCGGCATTTAAAAAAGTGCTTAATAGTGATGTGCTTCCAGACGGAAAGATGTACTGGAATATAGCACAGTCAGTCGTTAAGCCGACGCTTGAAGATATGTATGATAAGGTCGCAGATGTTGCACAGATAACACAGAAACAGCTAAATGAAGCGGCAAATATAGGGATTAAAGCCCTGCGAGTAACGAATAAAGAAGACAGGATTGAGGGATTATTAAACAGGCTTGCAAGTGAAGAAATGTATGATGACATAAGCTGGATTCTTGACAGGCCTGTTGTAACAATGGCACAGAGTGTTATTGACGATTCTGTAAAAATTAATTCGGAATTTCAATATAAAGCCGGCATGAAGCCAAAGATAATCAGAACGGCAGCGGGCGGGTGCTGTAAATGGTGTACTGCGAGAGCGGGAATATTTATTTATCCCGATGTTCCAAATGATATTTACAGACGTCATGAGAATTGCAACTGCACCGTTGTATATAATCCGGGAGAGGGGAAAAAATATCAGAATGTTTGGTCAAAGGAATGGAAAAATGCAGATGAAAATGATAAAATTAATAATAGAAAAAAACTTGAAGCAGTACAGACTAAGCCACGCAAGCAAAAACTTGAACAATTGCTGAACAGAGAGACAGGATTTGTTAATCAGCTGGTAAAACATCCTAAAATGCTACAGGCATATACGCCAGTAGGATTAAAACAAGCATTTATAAATGCCGGATATGATGTGAGACCGCTTGGAAGGGGAAGGTTAAAGGGCGTTCCATTTGAAGAGGGAGGAGGTTATCGCGTGCTGTATGGGGGAGATGGATATTTCCAATATCATCCAAAAGAGGTCAGCCACCATAAAGAGGCATATTATAAAACATCAAATGGTAGAGACGGAATAAAGCGTTATAACTTAAATGGAGATGAAAAAAATGACTAAAACAAGAGAATTAGCTGAATATGTAACTAATAGATTAGCGGAAATATATGAAGAACGTAATATTAATAATATGCGATGGTTTATTTTGCCAAATAAAGTGGCTATTCATGTGGATGTTGTGACAAGCGAATTACTTGTGATAGAATTTGCAGATAATGAGGAAAAAGCTAAAATATATATGGCTGACGATGGACAAACATATTATACAGGTGACTACACCACACCTGATGAAATGTTTAATGCAATGATGAAAGAAATAGAATATGAAATACAAACGTCACAGCCATAATGGCATGTGGCGTTTTTTATTGGAGAAATGATATGACTGCCGAAAAAAGAAAAGGTCGGCAGACTCCTACAGAATCGGTTGTATTACCATATACACAGACACATGGGGCAGATGCAGTTGAATTATATAACAAGTCAGGCAGGACGGCACAGGATTGGCAGGAACTGTTACAATATGACATATTAGCTGTTAATGATGAAGGGCTGTGGGTTCATACAAAGGTCGGTTATTCCGTTCCGCGACGTAACGGAAAAAATGAAATTATAGCGATGCGTGAAATGTGGGGTCTGCAAAACAACGAAAAAATATTGCATACCGCACATAGGACGACGACATCACATGCGGCATGGGAAAGATTATGTAACCTGCTTGATAAAGCGAAGATTGAATATAAGTCAATCAAGGCAACGGGCAGGGAATGCATATATATTAAAAAAAGCGATGCAAGGGTCGAATTCCGTACAAGATCATCAAAAGGTGGTCTTGGTGAGGGATTCGACCTTTTAGTTATTGATGAAGCACAGGAGTATACAGACGATCAGGAAAGTGCATTAAAATATGTTGTATCAGACAGCAGAAACCCACAGACAATCATGTGCGGAACGCCGCCGACGGCTGTATCGTCAGGAACTGTATTTACAAAATACAGGAACAGGACACTTGCAGGCGGTACGGCTAACGGCATGTGGGCTGAATGGTCCGTTGAAAATGAATCAGATGTATATGATAAAGAACTGTGGTACAGGACTAATCCGTCGCTTGGCACGATTCTGACAGAACGTGCCATATTAGATGAGATAACTACAGATTTGGTCGATTTTAACATACAAAGACTGGGACTGTGGATTAAGTACAATCAGAAATCTGCAATAAGTAAGGCAGAATGGGAAACCCTTAAAGTTTCAAAGCTGCCTGCACTTAAAGGAAAATTGTTTGTCGGAATTAAATACGGAAGAGACGGAAATAATGTCGCAATGTCGATAGCCGTTAAAACTAAGGCGGCAGATAAGATATTTGTAGAATGTATAGACTGCCGTGAGGTCAGAGCAGGCAATGCATGGATCCTTGATTTTTTATTAAGGGCAGATGTTCAGAAGATAGTAGTTGATGGTGCAAATGGCCAGCAGCTTCTTGCGGAAGAAATGAAAGAGGAAAAACTGAAAAAACCGGTGCTTCCTACAGTAAAAGAAATCATAACGGCAAATGCAGCATTTGAGCAGGCGATTGCACAAGGCCAGATTATACACATGAACCAGCCGTCACTTGCACAGGCTGTCGGAAATTGTGAGAAAAGGGCCATTGGGACGAATGGCGGATTTGGATATAAATCGCAGATTGATAAAATTGACATATCACTGCTTGACAGTGTTATATATGCATATTGGGCATGCAGCAGTTACAAAGAAAAAAAGAAGCAGAAAGTAGGCTATTAAAGACATCCGAAAGGGTGTCTTTTTTAGATATATTAAATACCGCAGAGCGGGGAAAGGAGTAACATGGCTGATTTTAAGGCAATAGAAACACAGGAGGAGCTTAATTCAATAATTGAGCAGAAATTAAAGGAAGAAAGGGAAAGAATCCAGACGCAGTACAACGGATATTTGTCACCGGATGATGTCAAAAAGGCAAAAGACGGATATGAGGCAAAGATTAAAGAACTTAACGGACAGCTTCAGACGGAAGCAGGTAAAAGCTCTGACATGAACAAAAAACTGCTTGAAAAAGATGCAGAGATAAAAAAATATCACACAGCATCTTTAAAGAGCAAAATTGCAAATGAGATAGGGCTTTCCTACGGAGCAGTTGATTTTCTCAAGGGTGAAGATGAAGACAGCATCAGGGAAAGTGCGACATCATTAAAGGGCTTAATGGGTGGCGGATTTGTGCCACCGCTTGCAAATAATGAGGATAAGACGAATTCGCAGGAAGCAGCATTAAGAAACACATTAAAAGAATTAAACAGTAAAGGAGAATAAGAAATATGCCAACAACAGCAACAAGAGGAAGTTTATTTGCACCGGAAACAGTTAAAGACCTTTTTAATAAGGTATCAGGCAGGTCATCGCTTGCCAAATTATCAAAGAGTACACCGATTCCATTCAACGGAACAGAAATGTTTACATTTACAATGGACGACGAGGTTAATATTGTCGCAGAAAACACAAAGAAAGACGGAGCATCAATAGGTCTTGAGACGGTTAAGATTATACCTTTAAAGGTTGAATATGGTGCAAGAATTACAGACGAATTTCTTTATGCAAGCGAGGAAAAGCAGCTTGATATTTTAAAAGCCTTTAATGAGGGATATGCAAAGAAAGTGGCGAGAGCACTTGATTTAATGGCTATGCACGGAATCAATCCACGAACAAAGGAAGCATCAGCATTAATCGGTACAAATTCCTTTGATACAAATACAACGGTCGCAAAAATAACATATGATGAAACAAAAATCGAAGAAAACATTGAATCAGCGATAGCAGCAGTCAGTGAAGCATATGACGTTACCGGCATGGCAATGTCTAAAGCGTTCAGTTCAGCACTTGCTTCACTTAAAGTTAATGGAGTAAAGCAGTATCCTGAACTTGCGTGGGGTGCGAATCCGGGTAGCGTGAACGGACTGCCTGTTGATGTAAACAGCACAGTATCATTTAATTCATCTGCGGATAAAGCAATTATTGGAGATTTTGAAAATGCTTTCAAATGGGGATATGCGAAAGAAATTCCTCTTGAAATTATTAAATACGGTGACCCGGACCAGTCTGGCAAGGATTTGAAAGCGTATAACCAGGTATATTTAAGATGTGAGACATACATTGGCTGGGGCATCTTAGATCCTTCCGCTTTTGTTCGTATTGCAGCAGGGGAGTAAATATGAAGTATATAAATAAAGTAACCGGGGCGGTTATAGATATACCATGTGTTCTTTCAGGAGGTGACTGGCAGGCTGCAGAGCCTGCCGCATCTTCTAAGAAGAAAAAGACAAAAGTTGCACCGGTGCAACAGGAAGGCGGCACTGATGAAAGAATTTGCGACAGTTGACGATGTGGAAAAACTCTGGAGGGCTCTGACAGATTCCGAAAAAAAGCGGGCTGTGGAATTACTTCCGGTCATTTCAGACAATCTGCGACACGAGGCTTTAAAAGTAAAAAAAGACCTTGATAAAATGTCGGCAGAATCAGAGGTTTATCAGAATGTTGTCAAATCCGTCACTGTTGACATATTAGGCAGGATGTTACTTGCAAATACAAGCAGTGAACCAATGTCACAGATGACGCAGTCGGCTCTTGGATATTCGGTTACAGGAACGTATCTTATTCCGGGCGGTGGTTTATTCATAAAAAATTCGGAACTTGCAAGGCTTGGATTAAAGAGGCAGAGGATTGGAGCGATTAATCTAAATGGCAATGATACAGGGAATTCCAGTGATTCTATATGAAAAAGAAAAGACCGGAAAAGATGCATTTAACTGTCCGGTATATAAAGAAAAAAAGAGCGAGGTTTTAAATGTTCTTGTTGCACCGTCATCAAGTGATGATTTGTCAACGGCTGAAAATCTTTTTGGTAAAAAGGCAGTTTACACGCTGGCAATTCCCAAAGGCGATACGCATAAATGGGAAGATTCAGTAGTTGAATTTTTCGGGCATAAATGGAAAACTTTCGGTTTTCCGATAGAGGGTATTGAAAGCAATATACCGCTTGACTGGAATAAAAAGGTTATGGTGGAACGATATGGGTAAGGTAGAAATAAAGTTAAACAGTGAAGGTGTCAGAAGCCTGCTTCGTTCAGATGAAATCTGTGAAATGTGTGAAAACTATGCAGAACAGCTTGCAAAAGCGGCAGATGGAAAATATACGACAGATGCAATAGTAGGCAAAAACAGAGGTCAGGCAAGAGTTGAAACGGCTGATTATCAGACATACCGTAAAAACAGTTCGGATAACCTTCTTTTAAAGGCAATCAGTAAAGTGAGGGGTGACACATGATTGAAGAAAAAACATCAAGCTATCTGCGATGTATGCTTGACATTGAGGTGGGCATGCAGCAGCCTGATGAGGAGACTGGAAAATATATCATCATTGAAAAAACAGGCAGCAGTACACAGAATTTTATAACTACGGCTTCAATAGTGATTAAATCATATGCAGACAGTAAATATGATGTGGCACAGCTTAATGAAAAAATCAAGGATGTAATGTTGTACCAGTTAATTGAAGATGATGACATAAGTTCGGTAAAGCTTGTGACAGATTATCCTTATCCTGATACGGCAATAAAAAAAGAGCGGTATCAGGCATTGTTTGAAATAGTATATTAAGCAATTTGGTAAATAGTCAAGAAGTATTTTGAAATGATTTTCAGATAAAAGGG
>ENA-OYXF01000533-OYXF01000533.1-human-gut-metagenome-genome-assembly--contig:-NODE-533-length-16610-cov-10.015705_pt1 | contig 16610 bp, 8 predicted proteins | sample MGYA00244842_ERZ653416 | MGnify/ENA primary metagenome ERZ653416 (study PRJEB26926, sample SAMN06164920) | human gut metagenome | biome: ENVO:00009003; feature: ENVO:2100002; material: ENVO:00002003... | reverse complement strand
GAGATAGGAGTCCGTCTCGTGGGCTCGGAGATGTGTATAAGAGACAGGGATAGGGACTTACAATACCGGGCTGGTGCATTACGACCCACGCACACAATGGCTGGAGCGGTTTGATTTATCGTCGGGACTGATAGACAACAGCTTGAAGGCAGTAATCGAAGACAAGGAAGGGAACATCTGGTTTAGTTCGTCTACGCATATAGGAAAGTATGATGTGCAGGAAAAAACATTTTCTTATTTATATGATAACTACTTCTGCAAGGGGAAGCTGTATGCGCTGAATTGTGCGGCAGTGGCACCAGACGGTACCTTGTTTTTCGGAGGCTCGGGTGGCATTACAGTCATTTATCCGGATGTACCCATCGAGAAAGAACCAGATATCCCGCTGAATCTGGACATGATATTGGTGAACGGGGGAATACATAATAAGAGCGAGGAAAAACTATCGTTGTCTTATCGGGAGAATACAGTTACGTTCTACTATTCGGCATTAAAGTTAGAGGCGGGTTCTCTGCTGAACTATGCCTATATGCTAGAGGGCTTCGACAAGAACTGGATTGACGCTGGTTCCAACAAGCGGGTGGCCTATTCCAACCTGCCTACCGGAAAATATACGTTCAAGGTGAAAGCTCGCATACTGAGCGGAGAGTGGTGCAAGAACGAACTGACCAAGGAGGTGGTTGTTCACCCTGCACCATGGGCTACGCCCTTGGTTATTGTGTTATACTGGCTGGTCGGTATCGGGCTGGTGCTACTGGTCATCCGGCTAATTATACGTTGGCGGACACAAGAGGAGAGACTGGCATTGGTCAAGTACCAAAGGGAGATAAATCAGGCACACATAGACTTTGTGACCAACATTTCGCACGAAGTACGTACACCGCTAGCCATGGTATATGCCCCGTTGAAAGAACTGGCGAAAGAAAACAATCTGAATGAACATGAGCGTGGCTTGGTGGATATCATGTTGCGCAATGCCGACCGCTTGTTGCGGCTTGTGAAGCAGTTGCTTGCCCCCAAGGAAGGTGAGAAGGACGAGAAGCAACTCCGGGTTGCCGTGGTAGACCCGGTAGCTTTCGTTCAGGCACAGATAGCGAACTTCCGGTTTATTGCCCACGAAAAAGGGCTGACGATAAACATGCACGCTGAACAGAAGCAGGATACGGTGGCTTGTTTTGATACGGAGAAGGTGGAAAAGATATTTTATAACTTGCTCAGTAACGCCATTAAGTACACACCTGAAGGGGGGAGTATCGACATTACTGTGGAAAGCGACGGGAAAAACGTACAAATATGCGTGGCCGATACGGGACAAGGTATTTTGCCCGAAAAACAGAAACAACTGTTTGATCGCTTTGAACGGTTGGGAGCTGATAAGAAATACCCCAATGTGAATGGTAAGGGCATCGGTCTGAATTATGCGCAATATTTGGCACACCTGCATAAGGGAAACATAGACTACACTTCCAAGCACCCTCAGGGGGCTTGCTTCACTCTTAGTATCCCACAATCGCTGACAGCATATAGTCCCGAGGAACGGGCACAAGACAATGAGTACAAGATACCCATACCGGCAGTCGAGACGAATGCCGTAGAAAAAGTAGTCTCTAAGGAGAACACGCTGTTCATTGTAGAAGACGATCAGGAGGTGCGCGAATACCTGCGAGTGCTGTTGTCGCCAGATTACAATATCGTTGTCGTGGAAAATGGAGAGGAAGCCATAGACAGATTAGAGATGGAGTTGCCTGAACTGATTGTGAGTGATGTGGTCATGCCTCGGAAAGACGGCTACGAGTTGTGCAAGACTATCAAGACAAGTGCCGATTGGGGGCGTATTCCCATTATTCTGCTAACGGCAAAGAACGATATGGACAGCAGTATCAAAGGACTGGATTGTGGTGCTGATGCCTACGTGGGCAAGCCCTTCGACCCCTTCTATCTGAAAGCCGTCATAAACAATCTGTTGGAAAACCGTAAACGGATGCAATGGATTGTGCAAAACCTCACCTCGGAAAGCCTACCGAGGGGAGAGGCGCGAGAAGCGATACTTAATGAACAAGACCGTCAGTTTTTGGAGAATTTGCACACGTTGCTGGACAAGCACTTGGATGACGAGGCATTCGGCATTACCTCGCTGGCAAAGGAAATGCTGATGAGCTACAGCAGCTTGTATGCCCGAGTCAAGTCGTTGACGGGACAAACACCGCAGAACTTTCTTATCACTTATCGCATGAACACGGCTATGCAACTGCTGCAGACGGGCAAATACACTGTGAGCGAAGTGTGTTACAAGGTGGGAGCTTCTTCGCTGGCCAACTTCTCGCGCAGCTTCAAGCGGCAGTTTGGTGTTCCGCCCAGTGAAGTATAATTTGTGTCATCAATCTCCCGTTGCTGAGGCTGCCTACTGATGGGCACAGCGAAGAAGCGAGGATTATCGAAAGCCCGAATAAGGCGATGGGATAATGCATTGCCACTGCAAAGCAAGTGCATGCTTTTTGCAGTGCTACTGCATTCAGCTTTGCAGTGGCGCTGCAACACATATGCAGTGTCACTGCAGCATATATGCAGTAGCGCTGCAACACGTTTGCAGTCACACTGCAGCAGATGTGCAGCGACGCTGACCCGGTAGGTGTGTACGGGATTGTATCATGTTTCGTTAAGAAGATATTATAAAGTATCCTTTGAATGTCGTATTTTTGTCTATCCGTAATTTAGAGTAGTCAAAGAAAACTATGAAACACACTCGTATGAAACTAAAAACAGCGGTAAAGAACCTTCATGAAGGCTGGAAATTCCGGCAGGCGAGACTGACCAATTGGTATCCGGCTACAGTTCCGGGAGTAGTCCACACGGACTTACTGCAGAACAAGATTATTGAAGACCCGTTTTTCCGGTTGAACGAACGGGGATTGCAATGGATTGACAAGGAAGACTGGGTTTATGAAACTTGCTTTACCCTTGCTGCCGGCATGATGCGGAAAGAGAATATGGAGCTTGTGTTCGAGGGGCTGGATACTTACGCTGACGTTTATTTGAATGATGAATGTATACTGAAAGCGGACAATATGTTTCGCCGCTGGTCTATCCCCGTTAGGCAGTACATCAGGGAGGAGAATAATATATTGAAGGTGTACTTCCATTCGCCGGTAAAGATAGACGTCCCCAAATGGGATGCACTTCCCTACCAGTATCCGGCATCCAATGACCAGTCTGAAAACGGGGGCTTGTTCAACAAGAAGATAAGCATTTTTGCCCGTAAGGCGGGTTATCATTATGGCTGGGACTGGGGCCCACGTCTGGTTACCTCCGGCATCTGGCGTCCGGTGTATATCAGGGCTTGGAGCGATTTGAGAATCAACGATGTGTTTATCGAGCAGAAGGAAGTCGGTGCAGGCAGGGCCGTGATTGCCGGACATGTGGAGCTGGATGCCGATAAGGATATGAATGGAGTGTTGGTCACGATAACGGATGAGGTTACTGGAAGAGTGCTTGGCGAGTGGCAAGCGGATTTGAAGCGAGGCACCAATCAGGTGACCGTTGATTTTGTCCTTCACAAGCCGAAGCTGTGGTGGAGTAATGGACTGGGGGAGCCTTTCCTTTATCGTTTCCGTACGGATATCATTGCAGGTGGGGAATTGTTGGACTCTAAAACCGAAAGGGTGGGCATACGCTCTTTGAAGGTGGTGCATCAGCCGGATAAGGACGGGCATACTTTCTATATAGAGCTGAACGGGCGTCCGGTTTTTGCCAAAGGAGCCAATTACATCCCTTCGGATAACTTCCTGCCGCGCGTCACTCCCGAGAATTATAAAAGGACGATTCTCGATGCCGCCGGTGTAAACATGAATATGTTGCGCGTCTGGGGTGGAGGTATCTATGAGAACGATGTCTTCTATGATTTGTGTGATGAGCATGGAATTATGATTTGGCAGGACTTTATGTTTGCCTGCAGCATGTATCCGGCAGAAGGCGCCCTGCTCGATAATATCCATCAGGAGGCGGTGGACAATGTGAAACGTTTGCGCAATCATGCCTGCATTGCTTTGTGGTGTGGAAACAATGAATGCCAGGATGCCTGGCTGGGCTGGGGCTGGAAGTGCGAGATAGAACGGCAGAACAAGGAATATGCCGACAAGATTTGGGCACAGTACCGGCAGCAGTATCATGTCACCTTACCCGGGGTGGTCAGGGAGTATGCACCCGGAACCTTCTATTGGCCTTCTTCTCCGTTCGCATTCGAGGGAGAGATGTCCGGTACTACTGACGGGGACCGTCACTATTGGAGTGTCTGGCATGGTAAAGCACCCATTTCTGATTATGACAGCGAGAAATCCCGCTTTTTCAGCGAGTACGGTTTTCAGTCTTTTCCAGAGTTCGAGTCCGTCAAGCGCTATGCTCCTTACCCCGAAGACTGGGATATACGTTCCGAGGTGATGATGTCCCATCAGCGTGGTGGCGACCATGCCAACGGGCTGATTGAGACTTACCTATTGAATGAATATAAAAAGCCGCGTGATTTCCGGGCATTCCTTTATATGAACCATGTGCTGCAGGGAGATGCCATCAAGACGGCCATCGAGTCGCACCGCCGCCAGATGCCGTATAATATGGGGACGCTTTTCTGGCAGCACAACGACTGTTGGCCCGTAGCTTCCTGGGCGAGCCGTGACTATTACGGACGCTGGAAGGCGCAGCACTATTATACTCGCAAGGTCTATGATGACATCCTGATTTCTCCGGTAGTGGAGGGGGATGATTTGAAAGTATATGCAGTGTCCGACCGCTTGGAGAATACTTCCGGCCGGCTGCAGCTCCAGGTCTGCCGGTTCGACGGCACTGTGGTTTATCACTGGGACAAATCTGTCGGCATTTCCGGTAATGACAGCCGTGTCTGTTTTTCCGCACCGCTTGCCAAGCTGCTGGAGGGGGCAGATAGAGGAACGGTATATGTCCGCGTAGACTATACGGACAAATCGGGCAGGGTGTACCATAACAACTACTGTCTGGACAAGCAGAAGAATATGAATTATCCGAAAGTGGATTTGCAGACCGAAGTCCGTTCCATTGAAGGCGGATATGAAGTGACGGTATCAACAGACAAGTTTGCCCGTGCCGTATGCTTGTCCGTTGCTGACAATGAAAGTGTATATAGCGACAATTATTTTGATGTCCAGCCGAAGAGCAGCGTGCAGGTACAGGTCAGGACGCGATTGTCTGCCGAAGCGTTCAACGCTTCGTTGAGGCTGACTTGCTTGAACAATGAATTCTGATAAGTTATGGAAAAACAAAGCGGAGCAACATATTGAAATGTTACTCCGCTTCTCATTGAGATGTTGAAAAATGTGTTTTCAGGAGATTTAGTTGTTTTCTTTTTTAATGTCTATGGTCATGAACCGTTCACCGTCATATAGACTTTTGACGCGGATGTTCAGTCCTTTTTTCTCTTTCAGCTGTTCCGCTATATTGTCCAGCTTGAAGGAGGCCAGTCCGGTGCCCAGTGTGAGCTGGCTGTCATTGTAGGCATTGTGGCGGAATTCGAGATTGACGTAATCCGGTTTGTCGTTCTCGCCGGTGGATGCTTCGTTGATGACCAGGTTCAGCATGTGCTTCTTATCTTCGTTGTTACTGTGGTAGAATTGATACTTGATGTTCAGATACTCACCCGTAATCCATAAATCCGTGGCGTTGATGTTGTCGTCTCCGATACTGTCCGCCTTTTCGGCAGGCATGGAGTAGATGTCTTTGGTCAGAATATTTTCGATGTGCTTTATTTGGGCATTGTATTCGTAGCCTGGAAGTTTCTCTTCCAGTTCGCGGAAGTAGATGAAAGCCCTCTGGCCGTCTGTTACGGCATAGTCGTGAACATAGGTTGTGTCACTGGGATATAGTTTACTGCCTTCGTCCAGTGAGAAATAGTAGTCTTTTCCTTCGATGACCTTCACCGTACCTACGGCGAACAAAGTGTCATATTTGTCATCCCAATCGTCCAGGCATGATTGCAATACAATGGCAGTCAGGAATAAAAGCATGGATGTTGCCAATGTCATTCTCAGTTTCTTCATAAGTGGTAGGTTTTAGCTCTTTTTCTGTTTAAATCTTATTTTTGTATTCAAAAAATGCGGTGAAAAGCTAAATACTGCGTAGTATATTGTTAAAGAAATGAAAGTATGATTTTCTTCTCTGCCTGATGCAGTATTTTTGCGCCAGTTGCATTTTTAAGGTAAACACGTGTTAAAAGAGAGAATGGAAGAACAGGAATTGGCAGAACGCTGTAGGCAAGGAGACAATCTTGCCCGCAAAGAACTGTATGAGCGCTATGCGGGACGCATGCTCAGCGTATGCCTCCGTTATGCAGGTGACCGGGAGACTGCCCAAGACCTGATGCATGACGGTTTTCTGAAACTTTTTGATTCTTTCGATAAGTTCACTTGGCGGGGAGAGGGTTCTCTGCGGGCATGGATGGAACGCGTAATGGTGAATACGGTGTTGCAGTATTTGCGGAAAAATGATGTGATGAATCAGTCATCGGCCTTGGAGAATGCACCCGAAGCTTATGAGGAACCGGAAGGTTCGTCAATAGATGTCATTCCTCAAAAGGTACTAATGCAGTTTATCAGTGAATTGCCTGCCGGCTATCGTACCGTATTCAACTTATATATTTTTGAAGAGAAATCCCATAAGGAGATTGCTCGACTATTGGGAATTAATGAAAAATCCTCTGCCTCGCAGTTGACGCGTGCTAAAGCGACTTTAGCGGCAAAAGTACGTGAGTGGATGAAAAGAAATGATTAAATGAAGGAACGTATGGAAGATGAATTGTGGTTGAAAAAGATAAAGGACAAGCTGGAAGACTATTCCGAACCGTTGCCGGTTGCCGGATGGGAGCGGTTGGAAAAGGAATTGTCCCTTTCCGGAACTCCGATAACCGGATCGCATAGGATGATGCCTTTCCGTCGCTGGGCGGTGGCTGCGGCAGCTGTGCTGCTGGTGGCAGTATCGTCCGTCAGTCTGTGGCTGTTGCAGAGTCCGGTAGGGAATGAAATGCGGCATACGTCAGTGCCCGCTTTGGCTGTGGCTCCGGACGTCTTGCCGGAACAGACAGTACCTGCCATACGGACTAATTCCATAGAGCCTGCTTATCGGGCACATGGAAATGCATCGGCGCCCAATAAGGAGGCAAGTCACCCTTTGGTTGCACAACATATCAGAATATCGGTTGGCGAAGAACAGCAGGAGGAAATGCTGCCGGTTGAAACTGCAGATGAGGTTGTCGGTATTGGACAGCAGGCGGAAGAACCGGTAGTGGAAGATACGGACCATGAAACTACAATGCAGACCGAGGAACCGGAGACAAGGGAAGACCGCTATCGTCCGTCAGGCCGGGACAAACTGCATCTTCCGGAAAAAAACAGTTCTGGTAGGGATGCTAAAGGATGGGCGGTTGGCTTGTCCGTAGGAAATACGGGAGGTTTTTCATTGGCGAATGAAGGGGAAGCGAATGTGATGTCGGACTACATGCCTGGAAGTCCTATTTATGGCGGTAACGTAGATTTATCCTCTACGGCCAATGGCATTGTTACTATTCCCGACGGGCAGGAACTGGTTTTTAAGGATGGTATGCCCTATCTGCAAAGACGCGAAAAGAAAATTGCGGATATAGACCATAAACAACCGCTCAGTTTCGGTGTTTCGGTGCGGAAAAACTTGGCGAAGGGTTTCTCTGTGGAAAGCGGGCTGACGTATACCTATCTTGCTTCTGACGTAAGGTATGAGGGCAGCTCGGAAAAGATAAGCCAGAAGCTGCATTATATTGGCATTCCGGTACGGGCCAACTGGAACTTTGTGGATGCAAAGAACTTTACGATGTACGTTTCGGCGGGGGGTGCCATTGAAAAATGTGTGTATGGCAAGATTGGTACTGAGAGTGAGACTGTGAAACCGGTACAGCTTTCTGTCATGGGTGCTGTCGGTGCCCAGTATAACATAAGCAATAGGGTGGGCCTGTATGTGGAACCGGGAGTATCTTATTTCTTTGATGACGGTTCGTCGATACAGACTATACGCAAGGAGAACCCGTGTAACTTTACGTTGCAGGCCGGTATACGTCTTACTTATTGATAGCAGGACAGACATGTTTTTGTCCACTTTCTTGTAGATTCAGAATTTTCTTAATAACTTTCGGCCGTGTTTCTTCGTTGGTGGATGAAGGGACACGGTTTTTTATTGATTGAGAAGAAAGAAAGTAGGTCGGGACATGCCCGGCAATATAACAAACACGTAGTAAAATAGACAAAATGAAGATTAAAAAGAAAGTAGCCTTAAGCGGGCTATTGCTTTGTTGTGCAATCACGGCAAAAGCACAAGTGTGTATTACTCCCCAGGTGGAGCAGCGTGCCAGGGAGTTGGTTTCTCAAATGACGCTGGAAGAAAAAATCGATTACATTTCCGGTCCCAAATCTTTTTATATCCGGGCTGTACCCCGGCTTGGCATACCCGAAATCAGGATGGCCGATGGTCCGCAAGGCATACGTAACAATACTCAAAGTACCTTGTATCCTTGTGGCATCTTGTCGGCTTCGACATGGAACCGTAAGTTGGCTAGAGAGCTGGGACATGGTTTGGCCCGGGATGCAAAGGCCCGTGGGGTAAGTATTCTGTTGGGGCCTGGAGTCAATATCTACCGCTCTCCTCTATGCGGGCGAAACTATGAGTATTTTGGTGAAGACCCTTATTTAACGGGCGAAACTGCTAAAGAATATATCTTGGGAGTGCAGGAAGAGGGAGTTATGGCTACGGTGAAGCATTTTGCGGCCAATAACCAGGAGTGGAGCAGACATCATGCCAGCTCAGATGTGGATGAACGCACGCTGCAGGAAATTTATTTTCCCGCGTTCCGAAAAGCTGTGCAGGAAGCAGGAGTAGGGGCGGTTATGGATAGCTATAATCCGCTGAACGGGGTACATGCCACCGAAAACAGCTGGCTGAACATTGATGTATTACGCAAGCAGTGGGGATTTAAAGGTATCCTGATGTCTGACTGGACATCTGTATATTCCGGTGTGGGAGCCGCTAATGGAGGGTTGGATTTGGAAATGCCCGTCGGTAAATTCATGACCAGGGAAATTCTTATTCCGGCAATAGAGAATGGTATCGTGAAGGAAGAGACCATTGACGCCAAAGTCCGGCATATACTCCAGACATTGATTGCTTTTGGAGCACTTGATACTCCGAGAGAAGATAAATCTATCGATAAAGACAATGCACAGTCTAAGGAAATTGCACTTGACTTGGCGAGAGAAGGAGTAGTCTTATTGAAAAATGATAACGGTACGTTGCCTTACCGGAACGGTAGAACATTGGTAATCGGGCCTAATGCCGATATTATTCCCACAGGAGGAGGAAGCGGATTTGTCACCCCTTATTCGGTAGTGTCACTCTATGACGGTATGGTTCAGTTGAAGGGCGGCAGACAGATAGAGCTGCTGTCTGACAGCATTCTTTATAAGGATATGTCCCAACAGATTTATACGGATGGCAGTTTTACGCAAAACGGTTTTAAGGGCGAATATTATAATACTCGTAATCTTACCGGAGAACTCTTTCAAGCTGCCATAGAGCCTGCCATAGACCATGCCTGGAAATACGGTGCACCGTTCGACGGCATGCCGGTAGATCAGTTTTCTGCCCGTTGGACGGGAGTTTACAAGGCTGACAAGGATGGAACTGTCAAGTTCCAGCTGGCTGGCGATGACGGATACCGTCTGTTTGTAAACGATAAGCTGATTACCGGAGATTGGGGGAACCATTCATTCAGTACCCGCAGTGCATTTATGCAGGTCAGTGCAGGGGAGATATACCGGTTGCGTATTGAATATTTTGATAATGTGGGTGAGGCGACTGTCAGTTTCCAGGCAGGAATGATGGATGAGGAGCGTTTGGCCTCTTCACTGAAGCATGCCAGGAATGTTATTGTATGTGCCGGGTTCAACAGCAGTACAGAAGGTGAAGGGTTCGACCGTCCGTTTGCATTGTCATACGGGCAGGAATATCTCATTAATAAAGTGGCTTCACTTCATGATAATGTGGCTGTGGTGGTGAATGCCGGAGGTGGAATAGATTTCCGCAATTGGGGGCAGAGTGTACAAGCTATTTTGATGGCATGGTATCCGGGGCAGGAGGGTGGAAAGGCCCTTGCCGAAATCATTACGGGCAAGCTTTCGCCAAGTGGCAAACTACCAGTCAGCATCGAGGAAAAATGGGAAGATAATCCGGTATATGGTAATTATTATGACAATCGCAATGTACCTCATAAACGGGTGCAGTATGCCGAAGGTGTTTTCGTAGGTTATAGGGGATATGACCGGAACGGAAAGCAACCGCTCTATCCTTTCGGGTATGGACTGTCATACAGTAGTTTTGAATATAGTAATCTGAGTGTTGAGAAGACGGGGGGAAGCCGGGTTACGGTAAGCTTTGACATCAAGAATACCGGAAAGATGGATGCTGCGGAAGCGGCTCAGGTATATGTGCGGGATGTGGAATGTTCTGTTCCGCGTCCATTGAAGGAGTTGAAAGGCTACGATAAGGTTTACTTGAAGAAGGGTGAAACCAAGCGCGTTCGGATATTGCTGGATGAGGAAGCCTTTGCCTACTATGATGTGGAATCACATCGGTTTGTAGTGGAAAAGGGGACTTTTGAGATTCTGGCAGGTCCTTCTTCAGCTGATTTACCATTGAAGGCAACTGTTGTTTTATGATAAAATAAATATCAAAACAAGAATGGCAGTATGAAAAAGATAATAATACTGATGGTTTGTCTGTGGGGACTTGGTAACACCTTTACCTCGGCACAAACTACGGAGAAGGAGAAATTCATCTCAAGCTTGATGAAGCAGATGACGCTGGATGAAAAGATAGGCCAGCTTGCACAATGCACCTACCGAGGGAATTTTACCGGACCCGACGGTGGAAATATTCCTAAAGAAGAGTATGTCCGGCAAGGCAGAATAGGCTCTATGCTGAATGTGATAGGAGTAAAGGATATACGCCGTTATCAAGAACTTGCTTTGCAATCGCGTTTGCGCATTCCTTTAATTTTCGGACTGGATGTTATCCACGGCTATCGTACCGGATTTCCGCTTCCGCTTGCCGAGGCTGCAAGTTTCGATTTGGCCATGATTGAGGAAGCTGCACGCTACAATGCTTTGGAAAGTGCCGCTGATGGTTTGAACTGGGTTTTTGCCCCGATGGTGGATATTTCGTGGGACGCACGTTGGGGACGCGTCATGGAAGGGGCCGGTGAGGACCCTTATTATGGTTCTCGGGTAGCGGAGGCGCGTGTCAGAGGCTTGCAAGGAGACGATTTGGCAGACACGACGACTGTCATGGCATGTATGAAACATTTTGCCGGATATGGTGCACCGATAGCAGGAAAGGAGTATAATAGTGTGGATATGTCAATGGGCCACTTTGCCAATTTTTATATGCCTCCCTATAAGGCGGCCATAAAGGTAGGAGCAGCTACCGTGATGAGTGCTTTCAATGATTTTAATAATATTCCTTGTACTGCCAATGATTTCTTGCTCAACCGGCTATTGAGAGAGCAGTGGGGATTTAAGGGATTTGTTGTGTCCGATTATAATTCGGTAGAGGAATTGGTGAACCACCGTTATGCTGTTGACAAGAAAGATGCCGCAGCCAAAGCGCTGAATGCTGGTCTGGACATGGAGATGGTAAGTACCTGCTACTTGACTTATCTGAAGGAGCTTGTTCAAGAAGGGAAAGTAAAGGAGAGTGTGCTTGATGATGCAGTACGGCGTATATTGGAGAAGAAATATGAGTTGGGATTGTTTGAGGACCCTTTTCGCTACTGTAATCCGGAAAGAGCGGCCAGAATACTCAATGCGCCCGAAGTCCGTAATGCTTCGCTCCGTATGGCCGAGCGTTCCGTTGTATTGCTGGAGAATAGGGAATCTGTGCTTCCGTTGACGGCACAGACGAGGAAGATAGCCTTGATAGGAGGACTCTCAAAATCCCAGTACGATATGGCAGGTGCTTGGGCTGCCACTACGGACCGGAACAAAGTGGTGACCTTATATGATGCATTGGTCCGGAAAGGACTGGAGGTGAGCTATGCTGAAGGCTATGATATGAAGAGCAATCAGTTGACCGGATTGCAGGAAGCATTACAGGCTGCTGAGGCTTCGGATGTCATTGTTGTGGCGGTAGGCGAGAGATTCGGTCAGAGTGGCGAGAAGGCTTCCAAAGTGAATATAGCCATACCCGAGGGGCAGCAGAAGCTGGTGTCGGAACTGGCAAAGACTGGAAAACCTGTCATTGCTCTTGTCATGTGTGGGCGTCCGGTAATCTTCAATGAGATAAGGGAACATGCTGATGCGGTACTGTGTACTTGGTGGCTGGGAAGTGAGGCCGGCAATGCCATATGCAATGTGTTGTGGGGAGAGTATAATCCTTCGGCTAAATTGCCCATGACATTTCCTGCACACGTAGGACAGATTCCCATTTATTATCAGAATAAGAGCACCGGCCGCCCTACCGCATTGAAACAGACCTATAAGGCATCTTATATCGATGCTTCCACTGAGCCTGCCTATCCTTTCGGATATGGGCTTTCGTACACGGATTTTGGATATTCTGATTTGAAACTGCTGCCGGGCAAGGCTGCAGGCGTCCATACGGAGGTGTCGGTAAAAGTGACTAATACCGGTAAGTGTGCAGGAGAGGAAGTAGTTCAATTGTATGTGCAGGATAAGGTAGCCTCTGTTACGCGTCCGATAAAGGAATTGAAGGGCTTCAGGAAAATTCATCTGAATGTGGGTGAAAGCAAAACTGTAGCTTTTCAGATAACTGACGATGCACTGGGATTCTATGACAATGAGATGAATTATATGGTAGAACCTGGTGATTTCGTCTTTATGGTGGGTGGCAGTAGTGATGATGTACAGCAGATTACCTATAACTTGAAAGAATAGGATTCTTACCCTATAAATGAAAAGCAAGGCTGTCTGGAATCATATCCGGACAGCCTTGCTTTTCTGTTTTAGTTGGTTATCACATTCGTGAAATACTCTTTGAACAGTTTTTCTGCCCGTTCCAGTTGTTCCGGAGTATTTTCCTTCACTTCTTTCAATTTGTAATCCCATCCCATGGCTTCGTATTTGTGAACACCCAGACGGTGATAAGGAAGTATTTCCACCCGTTGTATCTGCTGGTATTTGCCAAGACTTTCACCCAGCAGGCGGGTGTCTTCTTCCGAATCGCTGTAACCGGGGACCAGTACATAGCGCAGCCAGAAGGGGTGTTCATGTTCTTCGAGCCAGGCAGCGGTGCGGAGTGTCTGTTCGTTGCTTCGTCCCGTCAGCGTACGGTGGCGTTCGGGATTGAATTGCTTGATGTCCAGCAGCACGAGGTCAGTCAGACTAAAGAGCTCTTCCACCTTTTCATTCCAGATGCCTCCGTTACTGTCCAGACAGATATGGATGCCGTTCGCCTTCAGCTCCTTGAAAAGAGGAATCAGCGCTTCTGCTTGCAGGGTAGGCTCACCGCCGGAGAAAGTAATACCTCCTTTCTTCCCGAAGAATGCCTTTTGGCTGATAGCCATTTGCAGAATCTCTTCCGGAGTGGTGGGAGTGCCTCCTTTTACATCAATCGTATCCGGATTGGCACAATACAGACAACGGAACGGACATCCTTGCAGGAAAACGACGAGCCGGAGACCCGGCCCGTCGAATGTTCCCATACTTTCGTAGGAGTGTACATTTATCATATTACATTCTTTCGTGGAATGAACGGCTGATGACTTCCAACTGATGCTCGCGGCTCAACTTCACGAAGTTCACGGCATAGCCGGAAACGCGGATGGTGAGTTGCGGATACTTTTCAGGATGTTCCATGGCATCTTCCAGCATTTCGCGGTTCAGTACGTTTACGTTCAAGTGGTGGGCACCTTTGGTGAAGTAGCCGTCCATCATGGTTACCAGGTTCTCTACACGTTCTTCCGGTGTCGGGCCCAGTGATTTGGGAACAATGGAGAACGTATTGCTGATGCCGTCCTGCGAGTCGCGGTAGCGCAATTTGGCTACGGAGCTCAAGGAAGCGATGGCACCGTTCTTGTCACGTCCGTGCATTGGGTTGGCACCCGGAGCAAAGGCAACACCTTTGGCGCGTCCGTCCGGAGTGGCACCGGTCTTCTTGCCGTACATCACGTTGGAGGTGATAGTCAGCAAGGAAAGGGTGGGACGGGCATTCTTGTAGACAGGCAGCTTTTTCAGTTCTTCGCTGAAATAGTAAACGAGGTCTACTCCCAGGTGGTCCACACGGTCGTCATTATTGCCGAAGCAGGGGAATGAACCTTCAGTGTCGAAACCTTCGGTCAGGCCGATTTCGTTGCGGCGTGCAGTGACTTTGGCGTATTTGATGGCAGACAGTGAGTCTATGGCGATGGAAAGGCCGGCAACACCGTATGCCAGATTGATGCGTGGGTCGGTATCGATGAATGCCATCTGGGCTTTCTCATAATAATACTTATCATGCATGTAGTGGATGATATTCATGGCCTCGTTGTAGACACGGGCTATTTCAGTCAGTACCTTCTTGTAGTTGGCCATAACTTCCTCAAACTTCAATGTCTCACCGGTCAATACGGGAATACCTTTCACCATGACAGTTCCGGTATTTTCGCAACGTCCACCGTTGATGGCGAGCAGCAGGGCCTTGGCAAGGTTGGCACGTGCGCCGAAGAACTGGATTTGTTTGCCGATGGCTTGGTAGGATACACAGCAGGCGATGCCGTAGTCGTCGCAGTTGCGCACTTCACGCATCAGGTTGTCGTTTTCGTACTGGATGGAGCTGGTATCTACAGAAACTTTGGCGCAGAAATCCTTGAAGCCTTCCGGCAGTTCGGGACTCCACAATACGGTCAAGTTCGGTTCCGGAGAAGGACCGAGGTTGTATAGCGTCTGCAAAAAGCGGAAAGAAGTCTTGGTGACCTTCACGCGTCCGTCATTGAAGCGTCCTCCGATGGCTTCGGTCACCCAAGTCGGGTCACCGGCAAAGATATCATTGTATGATTGCATACGCAGATGGCGTACCATGCGCAGCTTGATGACGAACTGGTCTATCAGTTCCTGTGCAAACGTCTCATTGATTTTTCCGTGAGCCAGATCGTATTCAATGAATATATCGAGGAACGAAGATACGTTACCCAGTGACATGGCTGCTCCGTCCTGCTCTTTGATGGCAGCAAGATATGCCATGTATACCCATTGCACGGCCTCTTGAGCTGATGTAGCCGGATGGCTGAGGTCGAGTCCGTAATATTCGCCCATAACCTTGATGTCCTTCAAAGCTTTGATTTGTTCTGCCACTTCTTCGCGTAGACGGATGCGTGCTTCGGTCATCGGGCCGGTGAGGTTGCGCAAGTCCTCCTGCTTGGCTTCAATCAGACGGTCGATGCCGTAGAGAGCCAATCGGCGGTAGTCGCCGATGATACGTCCGCGGGCATAGTTGTCGGGCAATCCGGTAAGGAATCCCAGTGAGCGGAAGGAACGGATTTCTTCGGTATATACATCGAATACGCCGTCGTTATGTGTTTTGCGGTAATGGGTGAAGATGTCTTTTACTTTATCGTCCACTTCCACTCCGTTTTCACGGCATGCTTTTGCTACCACGTTGATGCCTCCGAAAGGTTTGATGGATCGTTTCAACAGTTCATCAGTCTGCAAACCGACAATAAGTTCATTGTCCTTATCAATATACCCGGCTTTATGAGAAGTGATGGTAGATACGGTGGTATTGTCCAGTGAACGGACGCCATTGTTGTTCCTTTCTTCTTCGAGAGCCTTCAGACAGATGTCCCAGATACGTTTGGTACGTTCGGTAGGTCCCTGCAGGAAAGATGCATCTCCGGTATAGGGTGCGATGTTTTTACTGACGAAATCACTGACATTGATTTCTTTATTCCAAAGCCCATTGGTAAAGGTTTTGTTCAATTCCATAAAATTTGTTTTTGTTAGTAGGTTAGATAATGTTATCCTTTAGAGCGCGCAAAAATACTGAATAAATTCCGTAATTTTATAAGAGATACTTCTCTTTTTATGTTGAACAGCATAAAATAACTATTATTAGGTAGTGAATGTCCGGGGGAGTAGAGATGTTAATACTTTCTTTATATGTGGTTTATGAATTGAAACAAGAACCGAATAATAATCTGCATTATTTACAAATGATGTAGGTTTAAGGAACAGTCGTATTCTGAACCTAATTCAGTCGTATAGTGAATGCCATTCAGTCGTATACTGAATAGGGTTCAATCGTATACTGAATGTGGCTCTTTGTAAATATACTGATAGCCAGTAAGTTATAAAACTCTGTCTTGCCCTTGATAAATTTCAACAAATAGCCTAAATGCCGTTATGTTCGTTCCGTAGTGGGTATAAACAAGAATTTTGGTATAATTGCTCTGTTTTTGTGCAGAAAAGTTTGTAGAATAAAAAATGATTTGTATCTTTGCACCGCTTTAAAAGAAAAGCACTTCTGAAAAAGAAGTTTTGGAGAGGTGGCAGAGTGGTCGATTGCGGCGGTCTTGAAAA
>ENA-OYXF01000532-OYXF01000532.1-human-gut-metagenome-genome-assembly--contig:-NODE-532-length-16620-cov-29.559614_pt1 | contig 16620 bp, 10 predicted proteins | sample MGYA00244842_ERZ653416 | MGnify/ENA primary metagenome ERZ653416 (study PRJEB26926, sample SAMN06164920) | human gut metagenome | biome: ENVO:00009003; feature: ENVO:2100002; material: ENVO:00002003... | reverse complement strand
CGGGAGCTTCCCGTGCAGGTGGTCATGGCGCGTTCTCCGCATCGCTGTCCTCTTTTTTACGGAGGCTCATCTGCTGATGTGATCCAGTTGCCGGATATGGCCGTGTGGCGTTTTTCAAGGTACAGCAGCCGCTACCTGCGGCTTTGATGTAATTGTGCCTTGGGCAATCTCACTGCAACAGAGACAAGATGGCAGGTTTCTTACCCTCTTTGTCAGGTTTCAAATGCCTGCCTCAAGTTCAGAAAGGAATGCTATCACGGTTTGAAGGAGGCGTTTCTTGTCAGTGCATTCTGTACCCAGCAAGAGATAGTCCAGTGAAATATCAAAACAGCTTGCCAGTTCCACCGCAAATTCAACAGAACCAGTTCTTTGGTTACTTTCAATTTTCACAATGTATGTTCCAGACACATTCAGTTTTTCTGCGAGTTGTTCCTGGGTAAATCCCTTTCTGATTCGCAGTTGCCGAATTCTTGCCCTGTATGATTTGTGGTCAAAGTGCATTTTCTTACCTCCGTTTCATCAAAACTCCTAAAGATTTCTCAAATGGTGAAAACGGTGGGGCACGGCAATGAAATTGGTATCCGCATAATGAAAAGCGGACAAAAAGCCAAGGTCACAGGTATAGCGCCACTCCACGACGTCGCCGTCCTTCACCTGGTAGCGGGAGCAGCCGTAGTTGGGATACCAGCCGTTGACGTTGTACATCCAGCCGGACAAACTGCCCACGTCGAACTCATAGAGGTTATTGATCCCCTCTACATAGGCGCTGTTATATACCGGAGTCCAGTTGGATTCCATGTGGATGGCGTTGTCCCGACATACCCGCTGGAGAACATCGAATACGCTCTCGCCCTCGCTGAACTCCACCTCCGTGGCGGGAAAAACAATGCCGTCCTCCGGCACGAGGAACTTCTTGTTCTCCACGCACTTGTCCATGTTGTCCAGAATGGTCTCGCAAGAGATGGAGAAAGTACAGGTGTGGGTCGTAGTGGTATCCACCGTCGTATCTTGCGGCTCTACCGGCGTAGGTTTGCCCTCCGGCACAGGGTCGGTCATGTACTGATCCTTGTTTTCTGTATCCTCCGGCTGCACAGGAGCAGCGCCGCAGGCGGTACAGAAGAGCAGGAATACCGCCAGCAGCAATGCCGCTGCGCATCTGTGCTTCGTACCCATGTCACTGCTCCCTCTTGATGCGGCGGTAGCGGCGCACCATGGCAAACGCCAGTATGGCCACTACGATAACCGCCAGCAAGATCGCGCCCAGCGGCGTTTCCGTCAGGGCGGCGCCCACCACCTCGAACACGCTGCTGCCCTTGCCGTCGGGGCCGAATGTGCCGTCCTCGGCGGCTTGGAGGTAGGTCAGGGCGGAAACGGCAGCAGAAGCATCCATGACCGGATCGGCGTAGACCGGCAGGCTGCCCAAATCATCCAGCGGCGCTTCCACCTCGAAGCTGGAAAGAAAGCCCACTCCGTCTACATAAAAGGTCTTCATGGCGTCCGCCGCGGTATTTCCGTTTTTCACGAAGCGAGGGTCGTCCAGAGATATTCCCAGCGCTTCCATCATTTCCAGCACGGCGAGCGTTGCCTCGCCGTTTGAAGTACCGGTCATACCCGGAAAGCTGCCATCCGAAAGCTGTACGGAGGACAGGTATTCAATGGCACGGTCTATCGCCTTGGAAATGTACTCCTTGTCCGCGTGGGGAGCAAGGGCGGTGACATTCTCGGCAGTGTACTGCACATAATCCCGGAGTATCGGGGTAACTATCCCGCTATAGCTTGCGTAAGGGTCAAATTGCCCGTCTGCCGTCTGATATTGCAGTATACCGGCGGCGTACTTGTCCACGACCGTATCCGCGTCCACGCCGCGCTTACGCCACATAGACGCATCTACCGAGTCAAAATCCATCAGCGCCTCTCTGTATTCCGCAGTGTCCATGGCAGAGAGATTTGTCAACGGTGCCAAAAAGTCCATGCCGTTTACGTCTGCAGGATCCATATCCAGCGCTTTCATGGCCTGCACCAGAACCGGCGAGTAGGTGTTCGCCTTGCGTCCCATCAGATATTCGCCGCTGGCTCCCGACAGCATCTCAACAAGGCTTTCCAGCTGTGCACGTTGCTCCTCCGGCAGCTTACCGCCGCCGACTTCGGACATGGATAAGATCTCCTTGGCCAAATGGCTTAGAGCACCCTCGGAAACGATCGTGCTGTTTCCATCCCCGTAATACCCCTCTGCCAGCTTCTGTGCATAATCCGCAGACTGCGCCTGTAAAAGTTCACTGTAATCTATGGCATTGTCTTGACGGTTTCCCTTTTCCGGCGTGCTTGCGGACGGTGTTCCCGCCACAGCCACTGCCGGTCTGACACTACAAAGCCCTATAAGTCCCGCTTCGTTTATGTAGGTTCGCCGTTCCACAGCCTTGCCGCGGTCATCCGGGGCATCCGGATCGGACATCAACGATGAGCTGGAGGCGTACCAAGCATCCCCTGATCCGCGGTACCCCCAAAGAATATCATGTCGGTAGAACCCCTGTCCCGGCGCGGGGGCACCGTCAAAATAGCTTTCCTGATACCACCCCATCATGCCGTCCAGCACGGTGTGGCCGTCCTTGGTAAAGCGCTCGTCCGTGAGGGAGATGCCCAGCGCGGCCAGCATTTCCAGCACGGCGGCATCCTCCTCCACGTCCTCCTCGCCAAATCTGAGGAAGCCGCCGCTGTCCAGCTGCTGCATCGAGAGATAGCTTACCGCCTTTTCTATGGCGGCTTTGACCTCCGGACGGCTCTGGTAAGGCGCCAGCGCCTGCGCGGACTTTGCCGTCAGCAGGATGTAGTCGAACCGATCCGGCTCAGCAGCCACGCCCTTTTGCTTCAGCTCGGCAGGCCATTGGGAGGTATAGCGAAATTCACCACTGTCCTGCTGCCGGGCCAGCGCCTCGGTCAGAAGCTGCTCCCGCAGCACGCTGAACTCGTCCGTCTTACCCGCATCACCTGCGGCGTCCAGGTCCAGCAGCATATCCAGCCTGTCCTCGTCCGCCTCCACCATCTCCGGCCGCCGCAGCGGCTCCAGCAGGTCGTGACCGGCGAGATCCGTCACGTCCAGCCCCATGGCCGCCACCGTGCGGAGCGCGCCGGGGATATAGGCGTACCTGCCCCGCTGCTCCGCCAGCGCCAGCCAGTCTGCCAGCGCCTGCAAATACTCGTTGTAGAAGCCCTCCGGCACGTCGGCGCCGGAGACCCACAGCGCGTACACCGCCTTGGTGTTGGTTTCCTGCCGTGCGGCGGATAGGTAGTCCCTGCTCTCGCTGACGGAGTCCGCCACCAGTCCGGACACCGTTTGGTACGCCGCCTCCAGCTCCGCTGTCCAGCCGTCCCATGCAGGCACGGCCTGCGCCGTCACCGGCAGCAGCAGGATCACAGCCAGCAACGCGGTCAGCAGCCGCGTCAGTTGTCGTTTCATTTGCTCTCCCTCCTGCGGCGGACGAGGATGCTGCCGCCGATCATCACCACTGCCGCGCCGCCGATGCACAGCAGCAGCGTCCGCTGCGCCGCGTCCGTCTGCGCCTTTACCGCCAGCACCGCATCCCAGCTCTCCACCAGCTCCCTGTCGTGTTCAGACAGCGCGCGGTACCGCTTCACGATACCGTCCACGATGGGCTTTTCCTTCAAGCCGGCGTCGGTCATAGGCAATATCTCTGCGGCGATATCCGCGTTCAGGCTCTCGATCTCCGCGCACAGCGCGTCAATCTTCTCCTGCGCCGCCGTCAGCTTCTCCATGTACCTGTCATAGCCGTCAAATTCACGGCTCATCTTCAACCGCTCCAGCAGGAAGGCCACCTCCTCCGCGTCCTCCGTGGACAACGCGTCGGGCAGCGCGTCCACGCAGCTTTGCAGCTCCTGCGTAAACTCATAGCTGCCGGCGAAGGACACCTCGCTCTCCTCCGGCGTCAGTATCTTGGAGGATACGCCGCCGGGGCGGAAGTCGTACAGCGGGCTCATGCCCTGCGCCTGCCGCCACACGGACACCAGCGCCAGTAGCGCCTGATCCGTGGCCATGCTGTCGCTCTCCCCGGGTACGGCGGAGGGATTACCCTCATCCAGCTCGTAGGAGTGGGCAAAGCCGCCGTCCTCCTGTTGGTAATAGAACAGCGCGTCCAGCAGGTTCAGTCCGTTCTTCACAAAGCGGGGGTCGTTCTGCGGGTCGATGCCCACGCTGCATAGGGAGATGATGACCTGCGAGGTGGACTCGGAGTTCCGCGTGCCCCAGCTGCGGAAATCCGCCGTGTCCAGCTGGAGCTGCGACAGGCGCTCCAGCGCTCTGTCCACAGGGTCCTTCACATTCAGGGTGGAGGTGCGGTAGTACGGCCCCATGGACTGTATGGCCATGGCCGTGATGTCCGGATCGGCGGTGCTGCCCTGCGCCACCCGCAGGTTAAAGCCGTCGTCGCTGAGCTGATAGGACAGGATGGTCTTTACCAGCTCCGTGCGGGTATAGCTGGCGCCTGCGGGGATGGTGTACTTCATGCTGTCCAGCGTAATCAATCCCCAGAGCCAGCCGTTCAGCCCCTGCCGTCCCAGATCCGCCGTTTTGCCCCGGTCATACACGCCGTCGGCGATCAGGTTGATATCCGCGCCGTTTTCATCCCTGCCGAAGTGGGTGGGGTCGCCGCCGCACGCCAGCACCGCCAGCGCGATGCGGTGCCATTCCGTCGCCTTTGTTCTGTCCAGCTTGTCCGGCTCGCGGTATTTCTGCTCCACATACGTTCTCAGCGCAGCCAGATAGCTGTCGTAGTCGTCCTCCGCGCCGTAGCGGGACAGCCCGATGGGCAGCCAGTCGGCGGCGGTGCTGCCGGCATAGGTCAGCAGCTCGCCGCTCAGTAGCGGCTGACCCTCCGCCACGCCCTGCTGCGCCCGCTTCCACGCCAATATGCCGTCGATGGCCTCGGTGATGTCCGACACGCTGTATTTCCCCTTGGGCACCACCTGACGCTGGTTGGTCTTTGCCGCCGCGTCCGCCTGCTGCTGCGTCATGGGCGTGACGCTGATGGTCACGTCACCGGTGAAGGTGCCGTCCTTGAACTGCACGCGGCCGAGGATGTTGGAATCCTCCACAGGCGTGATATTACCCCATGTCTCCTCGCTCCATTGGGCATCCCTGCCGATTTGGATCTCCACCGTGCCGGTGAAGAAGTCGGGATGCTCCAATGTGACCGACTGCACATAGTACATTCCGTTGACAGAGATGCCGCAGGAGGCCTCTCCGTCCTTGCCTTTGCCCACAGCCAGCGACACACGGGCGACCTTATTTGTGGGCAGGGTATGCCCTTCGTTGGCCGTCAGGTTCAGCACATCTGCGCTGTCTACGCCCACTTTCTCAAACACCCAATAGGGCAGGTTATTCCCTGTTGGGGCGTTGACGGTGATGCTGTATCCCGCCGCGTAAGCTGCGGGTATCATGCCCAATACCAGCGCCAGCGCCAGCAGAAACGCCGCCCAATTCCGCACTTTTCTTCTCACAGAGGCATCCCTCCCATTTCCGTTTATATAGCCGTATTCGCGTGGACGGAAATTCCGCCCACGCGAATCGGCAGACCGCCCTCTAAGAGCCGTCTATTTCACTTATTTCTTGCTGGCCACATCGTCACGCTCATCGCGCTTGACCTTGTGGTAGCGGCGCACCGCGCCCACGATGACCAAGGCTGTAACCACGGCCACGATGCTCCAGACGATGATGGGATTCTCGCGCACCACCGTGCCGATGACCTCCCACACGGAGTTGCCGCCGCCGCTGGCGCCGCCCTCGGCCTCCTGACCGTCCGGCACATCCTCCGGGGCTTCGGAGGTCTGGGTGTCATCAGGCTCAGCCTCAGGTTCTTCCGCGTTCTCGGACAGGCTCTCCATCGTCACCTGCTGGGCATCCAGCCACACGGGGAAGGTCAGGGACGTGCCGCTGCTTTCCCAGTTGGTATACAGGCGCTCCGTCAAGTTCAGCAGGCTGTCGGTGTACTGTGCAAGGATCTCCTCCACTGTGCCGCTGGCCATACCGCTGCCGGTGGTCAGCCACGTACTGAAGGTCGCCTCGCTGCCGGTATCCATGTAGCGCTGGAGCGCCTTGCCGATGATGTCGCCGTTCTTGCTGTTCAGGCCACTGTGTTCGTTCAAGCTGGCCAGCAGCAGCGCTGCCAGGCTCTTGGCCTCGTCGGTATCCTTGGACTTAGCCGCTGCGGCCATGTTGTCCAGGCTGTTGGTGATAAACGCACGCAGCACGCTGGGGGAAGCCTTCAGCCACTGGGCGAAGGTCTTACCGCCGCCGTTAGCGCCCCACTCGGCGTAAGCGGCCAGCACCAGGCCCTTGATGTTGTACTCCACATCCATATTCAGGCCGTCTTGCAGGCCCTCATCGTCCTCATCGCCTGCGCCGTCGCCGGTATCTGTGCCGCTGCCGTCGCCGTTACCGCCGCTGCCGCCATTACCACCGCCGTTACCGCCGCTGCCGGTGCTGGCGAAGGCGGCCACCACCAGCGCGTTGGCTTCGCCCAGTGTGAAGCTGTCGCCACTTTCCAGCGCCGTGGTGCTGCCCGTGCTCATCAGATCCAGCGTCAGGCTCTTGAGCGCATAGCTGCTGTCCTTGGGCGTGGCCGTGACGGTCACGCTCATACCTTTAGGCCCATAGACCGCATTGTCCGCATCGCCAGTGAAGTTGCGGCTGCTCTTGATGCTCACTGCACCGCCTGTGCCGCACTCGGCCTTGGCACGGTAGTAGCTGGTGGACGTTCCCTCACCGATGGGGACAGGATAGTTGTTTGCGCCCTGCGTCCAGTAGTTAGCGTGTGCACCAGTGCTGCCGTCCACGCCCCAGGCTACCTTGCCGCTGGCGAAGTCGTCTGCGCTGGCCCACTCACCGGCGCTGGAAACGGAGTCCTTCTTGTCCGCCAGATAGTAGCTGTCGGACACATTTTCCTCTTTCAGCTCGGTGGGCGCAAGGCCGATATTGGCACCCGGGACATAGCTGAAGGAATTTCTGACCCTATTATACGAACCCCAGCCGTAGAGGATACCAAAGGCCTTGACGGGCGTGCTCGCCTCGACCTTTCCGGTGTTCCAGCAGAATTCTACTGTGCCGCCGTAGCCGCCGTTGGTAAGGATACCCGCCGCATAGTCCGTGCCGGTAATCGCGCCTGTATTGCTGCAGTACATTGCCTTGATGCCATTGACGCAGATACCCGCAGCCTGCTTGCCGGTCACAGCGCCGCTGTTGCTGCACCGCTCATAGCTTCCGCCCGCCGCAATGCCGGAGGCGTACCCCTGTGTCGCAGATATGCTTCCACTGTTGGCGCAGCTCGTGTAGGAGCCGTTGCTATATGTTTCATTCCCAGTCATTCCGCCTGCGGTTCTTTCGCCGACTACCTTAGCGCTGTTGGTACAACCCGCTAAAACGTGATCCTGACGGTTGCTGTATCCCTTACCGGCCAGTCCGCCTGCATATCTGCCGGTCACGGAACCGTCCCTGTTGTGGCAGTTTGTCATTGCGACGCGTCCTCTGCCCAGAAGGCCGCCCGAGCCAAATATGCCGCCGCTGACCGTCAGGTTTTCAGCAACGACATTACGCAGCTCCAGCACAGTTTCGCCCTCTACAGCCGCCACAAGGCCACCGCAGCATGACGTCCCGCTGCTTGTGAACTTCACGCTGCCGTCCTTCAGCGTCAGATCCCGCATCGTCATGGGCACACCGTAAGTACCTCGCACGTTGCCGAAAAGTCCTGCCCAGTTCCCGTTTGTTTCCACCTTCAGCCCGCTGATGGTCTTGCCGCCGCCGTCCAGACTGCCGCCGAAGAAATGGTAGGCATCGACGCCGATGGGCGTCCACGGCTCGTTGTTCAGATCGATGTTATTGGTCAGCCTGAACCACTTGCCGGTGTAGCTGAAGCCGTTTTTGTTGACCTGCGTTTGCAGGGCAGTCAGGTCGGCGGCGTTGGAGATCTGATAGGCATCAGCTTCCGTGCCGCTGCCTGCCCAGATCGGCGACCACACGGCATAGAGCGTCACGGTTTCGCCTTTTTTCACCGATACCGTTTTACCGGCAGCATAGTTGCTGTCAGCCGTCGTCGCTTTGGGCTTTGTGCTCCAGCCGAGGAACGTGCCGTTCTCGTGCTTGAAGCCCAATTCCGTATCGGACTTAATGGTGAAGCTTCCGGTATCGCCTTCGACCCGCTGCTGCTCCGTTACAGCCGCTCCTTCGCCGCCGTTGGGGTCATAGATAAGGGTGATCACGCCCTCCACGCCGGGTTCAAAGCTGCCGTCCCAGCGCGTGATATGCACAGGGTTATAGGGCGCGACCTGCTTGTTGATCCACTCGGTGTAAGTGCTTCTGTTCTTGTTCAGCAACTCCACCAGCTCGGTGCCATCCACCTTGTACACGGTCTTGTTGTCCTCGGTGGTAGCGGTGATATTCTGCGCTTCACTGCTGCTATCCTTGATATATTTCTGCTCAACTGCACCGTTCAGCTTGCAGAGATAGTAGCTGTTGGTGGCAGCTCGGCTGCTGATGCCGTAGGTACCACTTTCCGCACCGGTCACGTCACCCAGGTTGTAGCTGTTGGTCACGTTGCCATTGCCCGAAATGCCGCCCGTCACATATCTATTCTTATCGGTTGCACCAGTGACACTCCCGTTGTTATAGCAGTTTGTTGCAGCTCCGTATCCGACAATACCGCCGGTATATATTTTTTTATTTGCCGTGCTGGAAGCGGTTACACTGCCGGTATTCCAGCAGAGATCCGCTGCACTGCCGACCTGTCCGGCTACGCCACCAATGTAACACTTATTCTTAATGTTATCTACGGTTATCGTTCCTTCATTTAAGCAGTTGGAAATCGCACCTTGAACTTTACCCGTCACACCGCCGTATGCCATGCCGTTGGTGGTGCTGTTTGCCGCATCGACTTTAACAGCAATATTACTGCGGCAAAAACGGATTTCGCTTCCACTTTCAGTCGTACCGACAATTCCGCCCACATAATTTATCTTGCCGTCTGCCTGCACTGATCCCGATACGGCAAGGTTCAATATTTGGCCAGGCGAAACCAGTTTTTCAAACATTCCCGCAGTCTTTGAATTGAAGTCACCACCTGTGTAGTTTACATTTAAGCCCGTGATCTCATAGCCCTTGCCATCAAAAGCACCTGCAAAACGTGGAATGGGCTTCCATCCGCTATTTTCCAGATCAATGTTATTACCCAACGACAGAGTCCATCCATTAAAATTCTTGGATACGCCATCAATACTTCCATTGGCCAGCAGGCAGAAACCCATCAATTCGTCAGCACTCTTGAGAACGTAGTTTTTTTCCGCCCCAGCGCTTTCATACCAGCGAATGTCGGCCTTGACCAGTGAATAGGTATACTCCACATTACTGCCGGTTATACGAAGATAGTCTTTTCCTCCCACTTGTGTTGCCGCAGGAGCAAACACGATTTGATACCCCTTCGGAGCGGTGAATGTGACCGGCACATCAGACACGCCACCAATATAGCCGCTTGCAGCATAGTAGTATTGGTTTCCAGCGACATCGGTCAGCACCTTTTTGTCGCTGCTACCAAGTGTGACCACTACATCTTCGGGCTGATTATCCGGCTTAGTCAGCTTCAGCTCACTCGCTGCCGCCATTGTCAAGGACGTGGACGCGTTTCCCAACTGCGGCATCTTTTCTGCCTTAGTCGTATCATACACCCAAACGTAAGAAGATCCCCCCAGTTCATACGCCACACGGCCCAGCTGGAACTCCTCCGCTGTACGTGCGCCGGTGTCGATATCTGCGCCGAAGGTGGAAGTATCTGCCAAATAGAAGCACTTCGTCACCGTGCCGCTGCCGACCACGGCAGGGGTGTTTTTGCTCTTGGCATTGTAGTAGTAGCAGCTATTCACCGTGCCGCTGTTCTGTCCCACCAAACCGCCGCCTGCGCCGGTGACATCTGCGGTGGACATACAATTCTCCACCGTGCCGGACTTCAGCGTAGTCACCAGCCGTCCTTTGCCGCCGCTGATGGTCACATACTGGATGATGCCATTTACCATGCCAAACAGGTCACCATTCAGGCCGGAAATCGTGTAGTAAGTACTACCATTTCTGCCGTTGAATGTTCCCTTGAACGAATGATCTGTCTTACCGATGGGCGTCCACAGTTCGCTGTTGAGGCCAATATCTGCATCGAGTGAGATGGTCTTGCCCGTCATCTCATCCTTGCCGCTGTTGACCATGCGGGCCAGCGCCTTCAGCTGGTCAGCCGTGGCGACCGTCGCAGTATTTCCGCTACGTCCAAGCGCGCTGTTCCACGCGGCAATGGTATCAAAATCGTCCTTCGTACCGTAATACAGCGTAGTCTTCGTGCCGGAGATAGTGAAATCTTCACTGGGACTTACAGGACTCGCTTCCGTTCCGTCTTCCTTTGTGGTCACCCAAAGCTCAGTCTTGCCATCAGAGCGCATCAGTTTTACCACTGACGTATCTGCACCGATGGTGTAGATATTGTTCTCCGCATCATAAGTGACATCTTCTCCTTCAACAGATGCGACAAACTCGCAGTCGGGGAAAAGCGGAATCAAACTTATAGTTTTATCTTTCTGCTCCGTGCCGCCGGTAGCAAGCACAGGATAGTCCGTACCTTGTGCCCAGTTCATGCAGTCAGTCGGCAATGCGTCGTTCAGCAACTCCACCACCGTCTTGCCAGTCTCGCCGACTACCGCAGCGCCTTTGAACTGCTCCGTTGTTACCACTGTGACGCCAGTCTGCTCTGCGTTCACGTTCGTGTAGCAGTCTGTGGCCGTACCGCCGCACACGCTCCGGCTATACCCCTCGTCCATGCCGGTATAGTAATACCAGCAGTTAACGGCATTGCCGCTGCCGACCACACCGCCAACACTTCTCCAACCCTCGACTACACCGTAAAAGCCACAGTTCTGAACTGTACCGCCACTGTTGTTTGCCACGATACCGCCAATTGTGGATCCATTCGGCATATTAACATTGCCTTCTACGATGAGATTTTTGACGATCGCTTTAGATATCGGCCCAAACAACCCCACATTTTCGGCGTTGCCACTGCTGATCTGCAGGCCGGTTACAATGTGGCCATTGCCATCAAATGTACCCTGAAAACTCTTGCCATTCTTCCTGAAGTTCTTGCCGATCGGCGTCCACTCCTGCTCACCAAGATCGATGTCTGCCGTCAACATTACAGTCTTTCCAGAAAAGACATTCTTGTTGTTTACCTGTGCTGCCAGCCATGCCAACTCCGCACCGGTGCTGATCTCATAGATTCCCTCAGCGTTGGGTTCAACCGCCGCTATGGACGCACCGTCCCACGAATTTGCAGCAGCATACAGAGATATGCCCAGCAGAGTATCCTCCTGGACATCATAGATGTCGCCGTCGTCTGCATCTTCTTCGTCTGCAATTATCTCGTCATCTTCGCTGGGTTCTTTATCCTCGTCACCGGGGTTGGTGGGCTGTTCGTCCTTGCCGTCCTCGGTGTTCTTGTCCTCATTGTTCTCGCTGTCCTCGCCGGGGGCGGGATCAGCCGGGTTCGCGTTGCCCTCGATGATGGCCGTACCGCTGCCGCCCACCACCTCCGTGGCAAAGGCCGCGGGGGTCACCAGCGTCAGCGTGAGCACCAGGCTCATCAGCAGGCTCACGATGCGCCGAGACACATTGCTTGTCCGTTTCTTCATGTGATTTGCTCCTCTCTCTGTTGAACGTATCTATGTAAAAACTATTTAGTTACTGCCCTTCGGCATCACCACATACAGCTTGCCGGTCTCCGGGTCCTCGTACACCGTACCCTTCTGCTCGAAGCTGCTGGAGGACTGGATATCCTGCTCCAGCTCTTCGGCGTTGTCCAGCTCCTTCATCTGCTCCCGCTGCAGGATCTCCACCCGCGTCTTGCTGAGATCCACGTTCCAGTTCAGTATGACCGCCGCCATCAGCCCGCAGGCGAACACCAGCATCACGTCCGACAGGTTCGCCAGCCCGGACATGGCGTCCATCTCCTCCGTCACCCGGCGGCGGGAGGAAAACTTACCCTTCAACATCGCTCGTGACCTCCTCCAAAACTGCCTCCATCAGCGTTTCCAGCGACACCATGTCGTCGTTGTACCACCGCTTGCGGATGTGGGAGATGACGCTGGCCACCGCCGCCGCGATCACACCGGCGATGGTGGTGTCGAATGCCACGTTCATGGACTCCGACAGCGTCACCGTGTCGCCCTGTCCCAGCGCCACGATGCCGGGGCCCAGGGGTATCAGCGTGCCCAGCAGGCCGAACATGGGGCCCAGCTTGGCGATCATGTCCGTGATGGAGGTGGTGCGGGCGTTCCGCGCCTCCTCCGTGGCGAGCAGACGTTCCGCCAGCGCCGTCAGGGTGTCCTTGGGCAGCCCCCGGCTCTCCGCCAGCTCCAGCAGGGCCTTCTTCTGCCGCCGCAGCAGGCCGCTGTTTTCAATCAGCTCCGCAAGGCCGTCCGCGCCCGCCGCGTGTACGTCGCGCAGCAGCTGGGGGACGTTACACTTATGCTTGCGGCGTTCCGCGATGTACTCAACCACGATGTCGCCGATCTGCCAGACCGCCCCGGCCATCAGAATTATCAGTATAATGAGGCAGGGGATCATCAGCGCCTGGGCGATGGTATGCAGTATTTCACTCAAAGAGATCATGTGTGTTTGCTCCTATTCCTGTTTCTCGCCCCGCAGATGGGGCGTATTTTTCCCGTTACCTGCCCCGCAGGGGCGGGTAACATATTTGCTTTTGTATGTGGTTTTGGTCTTGCCGTTCAACAAAGAGAGGAGGTGGGAGGGGCGGCTTTTCCCCTCCCACCCTTATGGAAAGCTGACAGTCTCCGTTCAGACCGTCATGGCTTGACAAGGGTAACTCAGCAGGACACCTCCTGCTCGGCGGCTTCTGCCGCTTTCTCAATTTCGCGCTGGCGGGCAGCGGCATCACGAGCCTCTTTCTTTTCCTGCTCCAGCCGCTTTTTCTCTTTCAGCCGTGATTGCTGCGCCGCATGACTGGCTGCGGCCTTGGCGCGTTTCGCCTTCTTCTTGCGCTCGGATTCCTCGTAGAACAGCGGCTCCTGCACGGCTTTTTCCCGCTTGTAGCGTGCGGTGTCTTTCAACTTGGGCTCTTTCGCCGGTGGCCGCAGACGTGCCATCTCCAATACTGCGGCCCAACCGCCGAAGCGCTCCTCGATAAACGTGCCGCCGTCTATCTCGCAGGGACTGGGCGTGTGCCGCAGCAGTTCAGCACGATTGCCGACGTATTGCGCCAAATGCGCCAGCGGCGTATCCGCGTGCTTTTCGGCAAACTCCGCGTCCCGCGCTTCCAACGCCGCCACGGTACGCTTGGCCACATTACGCTCAAACCAACTCTTGTAGTCAAATCTCTCGCGGGGATTCCTGTTGGACATAGACGTGATCCTCCCTTACAAAAAAACGCCGGTTTTCCAAAGAAAACCAGCGGTGATCTGGCAGAAATGAAAATGCGCTGACGAATCTCGCCAGCGCGCACTCCCGCCTATGCCGTCAGGGAGAGATCGCCCGCTGTCCAACACTGATCCTCCATCGTGCAATTCTTCTGCCCTAACGTCACGAAGGGCTTTTGCCCTTCTCGTACCTGAACCTACCTTCTCAGAGCGTTCGCTCCAATGGCTGCTATTCGCCACACGGCATTTCTGCCGCTTTGGTCCATTCCTTACGTCAACAGCGCCGTCCGCAGGGGGTATCACCCCGTTCCTTCAAAACTGCCGCCTGACGGTAATGATATACCGTCTTTACAGTGACAGCCACACGACTTCGCAAGACCTTTTATTCAGTTTTTGGCCTCGATTTTTTCGCAAAGTAACATACTTTGCGAAAAAGCGCGGAACGCCTTGCGCTGCAAGGCATTCCAGATTTACGCCAGAAAAAAGTCGAAAATTAGAACTCGTTGTTGACACGGAAAAACGGCTGGTATATACTGTTATTCGGTTGAAATTGGAAAATTTTCGCAAAGTATGTTACTTTGCGAAAATTTTTGTGCCATTTTTTGGATAAAGGACGCCTTTCGGCGTCCTTTTTTACGTTATTCCCTTGAGAAAACCTATCCCCTCCACGGCTCTGCGCTTGTAGTCCATAGACGAGTGGACGTACAGCCGCAGGGTGGTGCGGACGTCGGCGTGGCCCAGAAGTTCACTGACGCTTTTCACGTCCACCCCGCGCTCCACACACCGCGTGGCGTAGCTGTGCCGCAGGCAATGGAAATTCCGATACCGCACGCCGCAGCGCTCCAACAACACCTTGTAGCGGTACTGCATCGCCCGCGGGTCAGGGACGATCTCCCCGCCGGTCAGCAGGTAGCTGTCCGGCTGCTTTGTCTCTGGCTTCAACATCCGCAGCATCTCTTTCGGAATGGGTATCCAGCGTTCGGAATTTTCCGTTTTCGGCGGCTGCACCGTCAGGCACGTCCCGCCGCCTATCTGCGCGATGCGCTCCACCGTCCGCTGGATGTGCAGCAGTCCCGCGCCGACGTCCACGTCCTGCCATTGCAGGCCGCACAGCTCTCCCAGCCGCAATCCGGTGTAGGCTGTCAGCAGCACGCCCAGCCCCGTCCTGTCTGGGCGGCGCAGGATGACCTGTCCCATCTGCTTCAGTTCCGGCTCGGTGAACACCTCCACGGCCTTCTGCCGCACCTTCGGCAGCGTCACATCCTCGCCGTAGCCCACACCGGCCATACCTACGATCCGCAGCAGAAGGCCACCGATTTCTCGCACCAGCTTGGGCGAATAGTCCTCCTGTAACTGCTGGATGTAGTCGTTGATCTCCGCCGCCGTCAGTTCCGCTGCCACGCACTCGCCCAGCGCCGGCAGAATGTGGCATTGGATGTTGCGGCGGTAGCACGCCAGCGTGGATGGCTTTACGCTCCCCTCCATATCCTCTAAAAAGATAGCGGATAGCCGTTCCACCGTGGCGTCCCTGCGGACGTATTTCCTGCGTTCTCCCATTTTTTCAAGCACCTTTCCGTCCCCCATAGGTGCCCTGACTTCATGCAAAAAGCGCCGGCAAATGCCGACGCTTCTCTCGTGTAAACGGGCGCGAAGCCCCCGTTCATGCAGCTCGGTTTCAGGCGTGTGCATTGTGACGCTTACCGGCGCGACCTGACTTATCTCCTGCCTCAGAGGAGCCTCACAGTGACCTGTTCGCGGGGACTTTGACCCACATTCCAACTTTCACCGAAACGCCGCAGCGTTTCAGACCGGTAAGCCTATTCACTTTTCGGGGACTACGGGTGCTATTATGATGAACACCCCGCCGTTTTGCAAGAGGGTATTTGTTTCGCGGAAGGATACATTTTTGTGGCGTCGTTTGTTCGTTCCCGTAAAGCCGTATGGGAACTGCCTTCTTGTCTGTATTACATGACGTGTTCTCATGTTTTTTTAGCGAAAGTTGAACGTTTATGTATTCCCGTTCTCCGTTACCCACGTCCGCACATAGTCCACGAACAGACGGGTGGAGTTGGAAAGTGCCTTCTTGTCCTTGACACCGATGCCGATGGTACGGTAGAAATGCAGGGGCGCATGACAGACCTTGATGGGCGTAGGACTGTGCCGCACCATCAGCTCCGGCAGCAGGCTGATGCCCAACCCCTCCGACACCATAGCCAAGATAGTCCTGTCCTCCCGTGCGATGTACTTCACGTTGGGGCGGATGCCCATCTCGTCAAACGCCGCCATGATCTCGTAGTCATCGCCCTCCTCCAGCTGGATGAACGGCTCCTCCGCCAACGCGGACACGGGGAACGGGTCGCGATCGGCGTAGGGATGGTCACAGGGGACGATGACCTGCAATTCATCACGGTGCAGAGCGTAGGTCTGCAAGCGCTTCACCGACGGCAGCCGCAGGAAACCGCAGTCCACCGTGCCGCTGACGATCCAGCCCTCGATCTGATCGTAGAAGTCACCAGTGACTACCTCAAACTCGATGTTGGGGTACACCTTGCCGAAGCTCTTGAGGATGCGGGGCAGCCACTGGGCGGACACGCTGGAGAACGTGGCGATCTTCACCACGCCGCTGTCCATGTCCTTCAGCCCCTCCACCGTCTGCATCAGGGAGTGGTGGGCGGCGCACAGCTTTTCGATCTTGGGCAGCACTGCCCGTCCGTCCGCCGTCAGCACCACGCCGCCGCGGTTGCGGCTCAACAGCTTCACGCCCAGCTCGTTTTCCAGCGAGTTGATGGCGTGGCTGATGCCGGACTGGGTGAAGTTCATGGCCTCCGCCGCCTTGGAGAAGCTGCCGCAAGAAACAGTTTTCAGAAAGACCTGATATTTGGAAATACTCATGACGCACCTCGTTTCGAGGTGCATTATACTATACAAGTCCTCATGTTTTCAAGAACAAAGATGCGCTTCACAAATCTTTTTCGACCTGCTATGATAAGGCCATGGTTCAGCCAACCATACTTTTTCTTTTCCATGAGGATTTACCTCAAAATAGCACCGGCAGCGTGTGGGTAACGCCGCCGGTGTTGTTTTTATTCGTTCAGCTTCTGTTCCTCGTCGTGGACGAACATGATGAGAAAACTGACGGTCAGCAGCCCGCAGGAC
>ENA-OYXF01000526-OYXF01000526.1-human-gut-metagenome-genome-assembly--contig:-NODE-526-length-16739-cov-6.197015_pt1 | contig 16739 bp, 9 predicted proteins | sample MGYA00244842_ERZ653416 | MGnify/ENA primary metagenome ERZ653416 (study PRJEB26926, sample SAMN06164920) | human gut metagenome | biome: ENVO:00009003; feature: ENVO:2100002; material: ENVO:00002003... | reverse complement strand
GCGTCAGATGTGTATAAGAGACAGGGATGAACAGTGTATAGTTCTTAATGTCAATGACATAAAAGATTCAAATGGCTGTACCCTTGACATTACCTTTATTGACAATGAGGATAAAGAAGAAATGACATATAAAAATGGTGATGTGATCACTATTAAATATGCTGCAAGTGATTATGAGTATAATGTTGCTTACAATATCCATTTAGAAGTAAAGGGAACAGTAAAAAAGGATTACAGGGCAGGTGAGATACCGGAGTTGTCTTCATCAGAGTGGAAATATGAAATATCCGGGGATACGGTAACCCTTAGTAAGTACATAGGAAACAATGCAGATATCGTGATTTATCCACAGTATTCTATTACGGGAGCTGTTTATAATACCCGAATGAAAATCACGCAATACAGCACAGCGTATTCAGGAGATATGGATGATTACGATTCAAACAATGATTACTCAGAAATAAATGATGCAGACGGACCGTTTGTGAATAACACGAGAATCAAATCAGTAAAATTTCTTGATGGTGTAAAAATACGTGATGAAACATCAAAAGATACTGTAGTGTGTGCTGATACCTTAAATGACTACAGCAATATATATGGCAGCATACAATCTATAGCGGATTCCACAGTGTATAAAGCACTTGATGAGCAGGGTTCTCTTGATATGTATGGTAATAGCACTGTAGAGACGATAGAAGGACAAAACATGAAAGCCATGTTTGCCGGATGTACTTCTCTTGAAAAAGTAGAAAACATTCCTGATGATGTAGTAAAGATGGAAAATACATTCAGGGATTGCAAAAACCTTGTAAGCATTACAAACCTCCCATCAAAGCTTAAGGATATGGGAAAGACATTTCAGGGCTGTAAATCTTTAGTTGATGTCCCACAGATTCCGGACGGAGTAATTAATATGAATTCTGCTTTTAGAAATGATATTAACCTCAATCCGTCACACAGGCTGGTGATTCCTAAGACATGTAAAAACCTTATGGAAACATTTGAAAAATGCAATTCTATGGAATTATGTCCGGTTATTTTCCCAGAGACAGAAATTCATAACCTTTATTACAGCTTTTATAACTGCTATGCCATGACAGAGCTTCCAGCCATACCGGATACGGTTATTGCGGGTGTGAGAATGTTTATGGGTTGTCGCTCAGCGGAAAAAGTTTATGAAGATAATCCGATTAACATACGAAATATTAATGACCTTAAAGGGGCAGGCATAAATAATTATTCCATTTCTGAAGGCTTGATTGACGCTTTCAGGGGTCTAAAGAAAATCAATGCTGAAATATATCTGCCACAGATGGACAGTATAGATAACCAGCCTGGTTTAGCTTATGACAACTGGGGAAGCTACGGTAAAAATATATCATATGAATTAACAGTAACAAGCAGTTCAGATGAGGCCCGCAGGTATTATGTGAATAATTCCGGGATTACCAGTAAGACCGTAAGCGGTAAAACGGTACTTAATGACATGATTCTGACAGATGAAAATGCTCATCAGCAGCTTATAGATAAAATGTCAATGCTCAAACAGATGCCTACAGTTTTTTTAACCAATGATACAGACTTCAATTCACTGAATCTTATAAAAGAGATAGCAGAAGACATAAAAGAAGTGTATAAGGACGCTGGTTATACGGTAACTGTTAAATGTGAGAATCGTGGTGCAAAGGCAGACGGATATAAAATAAGGACAACTGAATCAAAGCCTGTATTCTGGGAGACAGCGATACCGGAGGATAATGGCGGAGCAGGAAATTCAGAACTGAAAGTATATCTGCCGGATAACAGCCTGTATGATGATATAAGCAGGCTTGCCGGTACAGCAGGCACGACAGGCTCATATACAAGCAATATTCTTACGGATAAGTATACACAATATCCTGATATAACAGTATCTTATACACCGGAGCAGACAGGGGATGATGAACTGATATCATTTGTAAATCTGTCTGTAAGATATTCTCCGGTAAAATATACGGTAAGGTTCTATGATTATGATAAAAGCACTGTTCTGTATTCAGAAGAAGTGCTGCCAGAGGGAGCTGTTACACTTCCAGAATCTCCTAAGAGAAGTGATACGGTAACTGATACATCAGTTATTTCATACGCCTTTTTTGAATGGAGAGACTGCTTAACAGACAGTCCGGCTGGGCTTGATGCGGTTGACAGAGATATGGATGTATATGCTGCATACACAGAAAGCGTAACTTATACAACAAAGCTTACACTGGAATACTACACCATTGCAGACCTTGAAAAAGGCGTGTATGATACAGTTCCGTATGAGACAGTGGTTACGGATTATAATGAAGAAATAAAGACGAGCAGTTATATACCGGAAGACATTGTTATACATACAGCCACAGCAGCTGGCTTTGACAATACGCAGACATGGAGCTTTGATAAATGGCTTCCTGATACAGAATACCAGCTTACAGGCAGATTCACCGGAACAGATAATGTAACAGTCAAGCTGTATGCAGGGTATAAGCTTGCAGATGAATCATATATAAGCACAGAGGAGCTTGACAGCATACAGATAGCAAGACAGCCGGATAAGACCGCCTATATCGTAAAAGACAGCTTCGATAAGAAAGGTCTTGTTGTGGATGCAGTCTATAAGCAGACATGGAATGACGGACATGTGACATACAGGACAGAATATAACACATCATACGATGTAGATACTGAAACAGAGCTTAAGCTTACAGATACATTTGTAACCGTAAGCAAGACTGATAATGGAATAACAAGAACAGCGGATGTGGGAATAACCGTGTCAGATGAGATAGTAAGTACAGAATTAGACCACATAAGCATTGCCAGACATGCAGACAGGCTTAATTATATCAAGGGGGAATGCTTTGATAAGAAAGGTCTTGTTGTTGATGCTGTATATAAGAATACATACCGTTCAGGTCGTATAACATACACTGTACAGGAAAATGCAGCGTACAGTGTTGATACAGAAAAGAAGCTTATGCCTGATGACATAAGCATGGATATAAGCTTTACTGACAATGGCATCACAAAGCATACAGAGGAGGCAGTCACCGTAAAGGATGTCTTCTGTGTTAATTATTACTCATATGACCGTACAACACTTATAAAGAGTGACATGGTAGTAGAAGGACAGGATTCCGCAGCTCCTGCAGTACCGGACAGGAAAGACTTTGTAACTGATACATCAAGAACGGCATATACATTTCTTGAATGGAGAGATGCCATTACAGATACAGCGGCAGTTCTTAAAGACATAACCGGAAATATGAATGTATATGCTGCATATACAGAAAGCATAACATATACAACAAAGCTTACACTGGAATACTACACTGTTGTAGACCTTGAAAAAGGTGTGTATGATACAGCTCCGTGTGAAACTGTGGTTACGGATTATAATGAAGATATAAAGATGAGCAGTTATATACCGGAAGACATTGTTATCCATATAACTACTGCAGACGGTGAGAAGATACAGACATGGAGTTTTGATAAATGGCTTCCTGATACAGAATACCAGCTTACAGGCAGATTCACCGGAACAGATAATGTAACCATTAAGCTGTATTCAGAGTATAAGCTTGCAGGTGAATCATATGTAAACAAAGAGCCGGAAGACATTGAAGAAGCAGAGGAAACAGAAAAAGCGGAAGAGACGGTTAAGACAGGTGATGACATGACTGCCAGGATGTATATATGGCTTTTTGTGTTATCAGCAGCTTTGACAGGCATAGTGACAACGGTTTCCAGACAGGCTTATGTGCGTAAGAAGTAACTGACGCAATGCGGTAAAAAATGTATAAAAAATCAGAATAAAGCTACACTAATGCGCAAAATATGTTACAATATCATTAAGAGGACAGTGTATATGTGATGGCTTAATTGTGACGGATTCCGTCACAGAAGGTTACACATGCTCATGTGGAGCAACTAAATAACAATTAAATAATTGTGACGGAATCCGTCACATATAATGGGACAAGTTTTAACTTGCATTATAAATAATAAGGAAATCTTTACCGGATATATTCCGGTAGGGGTTTCCTTTTTTGTTGCAAAAAATCAGGAAAGGAAACGGATATGAAAAGTGTAAGAGACTCGCCAGAGTAATAAAGGTAAAAGAGTAACTAACGCACATGTGACGGAATCCGTCACGGAAAGGAACATTATAATGAAAAAGGGAAAGAGGAAAAGACATGCATTGCTTGAAAAAGTAATGTCAGGTCTGATGTCGGCACTTATGATAATAACAACGGTGCTGACATGTATAACCCCTATTACTGCAAAAGCAGAAGGGTCTAATTATACTCTTATAAGTCTTGGAGAAGAAAAATGGTATGATGATGTGTTTTCTGGCTATGATGATTCCATGGGACACTGGAAGACATACCATTTTACTGTACAGGACGATTATGGGAATGAGTATGAGGCTATATGTATTGAACCACATAAGGATACACCAAGGGAGAGTGAAACATTTACAGCAACAACAGAGTATGGAACAGATGATATAGAAGCAAGAGCAATGTTCTGGGCTGTAGGAGCTGGATGGGATGATGAAGACTGGGGTGTGCTTAAAGATTATCCTTATGAATTAAGATGGATTATAGCCCATCACACAATTGCCCTTGCAAACGGACAGGATGACTGGAATACACCTTTAAATGGCAATGGTACATTCTTGGGTGATGGAGAAGGGAAACTTGGCTGGGAATTGTGCCAGGAGCTTCTTAACATAGCATCCAATATAAGTCCTTCATCAGTAGGATACGAGTGCAGTCTTACATATCTTTCAAACGATTCCAGTGATAATCAGAGTCTTGGAATATATAATGATACTCCAGTTAAAGAATTTACCGGAAGTGTAAGATTCCACAAGGAATCAGCAATGCCATCCATATCAGATGGTAACAGCTGCTACAGTCTTGCAGGAGCTGAAATATCCGTATATTCAGATTCAGGCTGTACAGATTTGCTTGATACCCTTACGACAGGAGAGGACGGATATACAGGTTATTACAGCACAACATTCAGGGAAGGTGAAAGTGTAACACTATACTTTAAGGAAACAAAAGCGCCAAAGGGATTCCTTATTAATGATGAGGTTCGTTCAATAACACTTGATTCAGAAGACAGCTACACCGAGACAATAACAGATATGCCTGGTAATGACCCTGTTAGGCTATTATTAAAAAAGCAGACTGCAGATGGACATGGTTCTGGTAACACAAGACTTGAAGGGGCTGAGTATACAGTAAAGTACTATGATATTTTATCTGATACAGACCCAGCGCAGTCAGGAAGCACAGCTAAGTACACATGGGTATTTAAGACTGATGAAAACGGAAGAATAAGACTTACACCTGATTACCTCATTGAAGGCAGTGATGAGCTGGTTTCAGATGCTAATGGTGTATATGTATTGCCTTTGGGTACAATCACATTACGGGAAACAAAAGCTCCGGAAGGTTATCTTATTAATGATACAGTGTATGTAGCTCAAACATCATTAACAAACAATTATATAGTAACAACCAACCTTCCAACAGATGACAAGGCAGCACAGGAGACTCCATATGAAGGAACAATAAGCATCCAGAAGTTCTTAGGTGGCAGTAATGCTGTAAAGACTTCTGAACCTGATGCAGAGTTTAAGATTTATCTTAAATCTGCAGGAAGCTATGATGCATCACCGGAAGATTCAAGACAGACAATCACAACAGATGCCAATGGATATGCTATAACAAAGCGTCTTCCATATGGTACATACACAATTCATCAGACGAAAGGTAATAACAAGTATTACTTTATTGATGATATTGATGTGACAATCAGTGATAATAATGCCAATTACCATAAGATTCTTGAAAATACTCCGATAGAATTTTATCTTAAGATGGTAAAAAAGGACGCTGATACTGGCAACACAGTAAATGTAGCAGGTGCAACCTTTGAACTGTATGATGAGAACGGCTCAAAGGTATCATTTAAGACAATGACATCAGCCGGAGTACAGACCTTTGACAGCTTCACAACCAATGAAAACGGCTGCGTATATACACTGGAAAAGCTTCTTAAGGGTAACTATACCCTTGTAGAGACTAAAGCACCAGAAGGATATGTACTTGATTCAACTCCGGTATCATTTACGGTATCTGAAAACACATATACAGAAGATGGCGGAACTGAAATTGTTGTGGTTGAAAAGGCAGATAAGGCAGTAACAGGACAGCTTACAGTTACAAAGGTCGGTGAGGTGCTTGATAAGTGGGATGCCGCAACAGCAGACAATGATAATCACTTTGTCTATAAGAAAGCCAATATCCAGGGTGCGTCATTTACCCTTACTGCAAAGGAAGACATAAAGACAGCAGATAATAACGGATATGCTTACAGGGCTGGTGATGTAGTAGCAGAATTTACTACAGGAGCTGACGGAAGCTCTGTAATAGATAACCTTCCATTAGGAAGCTATGTATTAACAGAGACAAAAGCACCTGCAGGCTTTGTTATTGATACAGACCCGGTAGATGTAACATTTACATATGCAGGACAGACAGTGGATATTGTTAAGGATTCCAAGACTGTAGAAGATGAAAGACAGAAGATTGCAGTGGATGCAAACAAGACAGATGCTGCAACAATGAACCCTCTTCTTAATACAGTATTTGCCCTTTATGCAGATGAGGATATTGTTAATCATGACGGCACTGTAATAATTAAGAAGGGTGCAATGATTGAGAGACAGACCACCAATGCATTAGGAAAAGCCGTATTTGTTTCGGACCTTCCATTAGGCCATTACATTGTAAAAGAGATAGATTCTCCTACAGGCTATGGAAACAGGTTTGAATCAAAGACAATAGATGCAGCATATAAGTCACAGACTACAAAGGTGCAGACATTTTCATATTTCTTTGAGGACGACCATACAGAGATTGTAAGAACACAGGCAACAGATACAGCAACAGGCACACATCAGGGTGCTTTGAGTGCTGACAATAAATATGTTGTTTACGATCATGTTGAGTGCGACAATCTTTTTCTGGGAAAGACTTATACACTAAAGGGAGCATTAACAGATAAGGATACCGGAAAGACACTTAAGGATATCAATGGAAATGATGTGACGGATTCCGTCACATTTAAGGCAACAGGAGTAAAGCAGACAGTTACAGTAACATTCAGTTTTGAGGCAGAGCTTGCCGGAAAGACACTTGTGGCATATGAAAACATGTTCCAGGATGGAAAGATGATATATACACATGCAGATATTGATGATACAGAGCAGACAGTGTATTATCCTGAAATCCATACAACAGCAACGGATAAAGCTTCACAGACACATACAGGAACTGTTGATGAGCAGACAACTGTAATAGATAAGGTTGACTATAAGAATCTTATTCCAGGCAGCACATATGAGGTATCAGGTGTCCTTATGAATCAGGAGACAGGTGCAGCACTTCTTGATAAAGATGGAAAAGAGATTACAGCTAAGACAACCTTCAAGGCTGAAAAGGCTTCCGGCAGTGTTGAGCTTGCCTTTACATTTGACAGTACCCTGCTTATTGGGAAATCAGTGGTAGCATTTGAAGAGCTTTATAACGAGAATATCAAGGTTGCTTTCCATACAGATATCAGGGATGAAGGACAGACGGTACATTACCCTGAAATTCATACAACAGCAACAGATGCAGTCACAAAGACACATACTGCAGCACCGGATTCAAAGACAACCATTATAGATAAGGTTGATTATAAGAATCTTGTACCGGGAGAGTCTTATGAAGTATCTGGTATCATTATGGATAAGACCACAGGAGAAGCACTTACCGATAAGAATGGAAATACAATAACATCAAAGACAGCATTTAAGGCAGAAAAAGCAGACGGAAGCATTGATGTGACATTTACATTTGACAGTACACTCCTTGAAGATAAATCTGTTGTAGTATATGAAGACCTTTACAGTGGAAATGCAAAGGTGACTTCACATGCAGATATAACAGATGAAGGACAGACAGTTAATTTTCCTAAGATTCAGACAACAGCAACAGATAAGAATACTTTCACACATACAGGAATGATTGCGGAAAAGACAACCATAACAGATAAGGTTGATTACAGCAATCTTACGATTGGAGAGAAGTATAAATTATCAGGAGTTCTTATGAATCAGGAAACTGGAAAGAAGCTTCTTGATAAGAATGGAAAAGAGATTACATCTGAAAAAGAGTTTACAGCAGAAAGCAAAAACGGAAGCATTGATATAGAATTTACATTTGACAGTTCGCTGCTTGCCGGAAAGACAACTGTAGTGTTTGAAGACCTTTATAATGAGAATGTCAGAGTTGCTTTTCATACAGACATAAAGGATGAAGGACAGACAGTACATTACCCTGAAATCCATACAACAGCAACAGATGCTGCCACAAAGACACATACTGCAGCTCCTGATGTAAAGACAACCATAACAGATAAGGTTGATTATAAGAATCTTGTAGCCGGAAACAGTTATGAGATTAAAGGTGTTCTTATGGATAAGACTACAGGAAAGGCACTTCTTGACAAGGACAAGAAAGAGATAACAGCTACAAAGAAGTTTACTGCTAAAAAGCCGGATGGAACAGTTGAACTTGCTTTTACATTTGACAGTTCATTGCTTACCGGTAAATCAGTTGTAGTCTTTGAAGACCTTTATAATGAGAATGTCAGAGTTGCTTTTCATACAGACATCAAGGATGAAGGACAGACGGTTAATTTCCCTGAAATCCATACTACAGCGACAGATAAGACTACAGGAACACATACCGGTGTGGTTGATGAAAAGACCACAATAACAGATAAGGTTGATTACAGCAATCTTACTGTTGGAGAAAAGTATAAGGTATCCGGTGTTCTTATGAACCAGGAGACAGGAGAAAAACTTCTTGATAAGGATGGAAATGCGATTACATCTGAAAAGGAATTTACTGCAAAAAGCCGGAACGGAAGCATTGACATTGAATTTACTTTCGACAGCTCACTATTTGCCGGAAAGACAACGGTAGTGTTTGAAGAACTTTTTAATGAAAAAATTAAGGTTGCCTCACATGCTGATATTAAGGATGAAGGACAGAGTGTACATTTCCCTGAGATACACACTACTGCAACTATTGACAGTGCAAAGAGCATTACGGAAAAAGGAAGCGTAATACTTAAGGATGTTGTTGATTATAAGAATCTTATAGCCGGAAAGACATATGAGGTAAAGGGTGTCCTTATGAATCAGGAGACAGGCGAGAAGTTCTTAGATAAGGATGGAAACGAGATTACAGGTTCAGCATCATTTACAGCACAAAAGGCAGATGGAAGTGTTGATGTAACATTTACATTTGACAGTTCGCTGCTTGCCGGAAATACAATAGTAGTCTTTGAAAATCTGTATGAGAATAATGTCAAAGTTATAGGACATGCAGATATCAATGATGTAAACCAGACTGTTGAGATAGTAAAAACAGGTGATACATCAAATGCATACATATATGCACTGATTGCACTGATATCACTTGCGGTCATGGTAAGCCTTGTAATGATAAAAAAGAGCAGAAATCATAATTAAAATGTGACGGAATCCGTCACAATATCCTTCATTATAAGGATTAAAATATATCACACATTCATGGCAGGTGCTTAATCGCATCTGCCATTTTTAGAAAGGAGAGCATATGCAGTATCGAAATAATGCAGAAGTTCCGTTTAGTGCATATATCACTAATCTTGGGAAATACACAGAGGGCAGAACGGAAGGTGAGTGGGTGGATTTTCCGACTACCAAAGAAAAGCTGCAGGAAACTATGAAGCGTATCGGAATAGGTGACAAGCGGGCTGATGGAACAGTTTATGAAGAAATATTCATAACAGATTATGACTATAACTTACCGGAGCTGGTACAGCTTAATCTTGGTGAATATGAGAATATCAACCAGCTTAACTATCTGGCAAAGAAGATAGATGAGATAGATGATAACATGCAGAGCCAGTTTCAGGCTGCGGCAGATATATTTGGTACAAGCATAGACCAGCTCATTAACCTTACAGATAATCTTGATAAATTTACACTCTATGAGAATGTAAAAAATGATGAAGATTTTGGAATGAAGCTCATTAATGATGATGAGAGGAAAGTTCCTGAATGGCTGCAGGATTATATTGACTATGAAGCATATGGAAGAGACGAAGCAATAAACAGGGGCGGTCTTTATTCTGAATATGGCTACATAGAACAGACATCAGGTATTGAGGAATACTATAAGGGTGTGGCTGATATTCCGGTAGAAGACTTTGTATTACTTCCTGACGATAAGAAAATGGCAGAAAACATAGAGACAATGAAAGATGTGTTATCTGCTACAGATGCGATTCTGTCAGAACAGAAGCAGACTGCAGAAACTAAAAATGTGACGGAAACCGTCACGGATGATATATCGGAGGAAGTGGATGAAGAACTGGAAGAGCAAGATATTGAACATGGAATATGCATGTAGAAAGGAGATGTGCGATGTTTTGTAATAAATGCGGTACAGAAAATCCGGAAGAAGCAATGTTTTGCAGTAACTGTGGTAACAACATGAAGCAGAGAAGCAATTCCGGCATATTAAAGCTGGAAAAAGCAGAAGCACAAGATGAAAATGTGACGGATTCCGTCACACAGGACAATGATGGCAGTAAGGATGATGGTGTTACTGAAAGCCTTACTCCTGACATGCTTCCTAAAAACACAAAGGCAAAGGAAGAAAAGCAGCTTGCACAGATAGTTGCCGAAATGAGAGCAGAGAATAAGCAGGCAGTACCTAAGAAGGGCTGGTATATATATTCGTTAATGTCTGCCATTCCGGTAGCCGGCTTTATCTTTTTTGCGGCTAAAAAGCGTGAGAAGAATGAGAATAAGAAAAACTTTGCAAAAGCAGGTTTTGTGATTAATCTGATTCTTTCACTGGTGATTCTTATTACTGCCGGATTAATCTTATATTTTTCTTTCGGTGGAAAAATCACACTGCCTAAGAAGCATACAGAAAAGGTGACAGAGGTAGCGGTGGAAGAGACAAAAGCGGTAGAAAGCAGTGCAGTGAAAACATCATCACCCAATGCATCATCAGGTACAGCACAGCAGACAAGTCCGGTAAAAAAGACAGAGCCTGTAAAAAGCTATTCTTATGATAAGAACAGTAAAACATTTACATTTGAACTGAATGGAAATACCTTTAAATATCCTGTCAGTGCAGCGGCAATAAAAGACCTTGGATACATATATGTAAGCAATACACTGTCAAGCGAGACAACAACGCTTGATATGTATACTGATGCATATAAGAGTACGATAATGGTTAAATACAACGCCAAGGCAGGAAATACATCTGACTGCTATGCACTTGCTGCAGAACTAAAGGAAGGTTCAACCTTTATGGGGCTGTCTGCCAGAACAGATTATGCTGCATTAAAGGAAGCCTTTAAAAATGCAGACAGGGAGGTACAGACTGATTACAGGTCTGATACAGGAACAGGAATAATACAGTACATGTTCGGTGACAGAAGAATATCAGTAACAATGAATAACGGATATGTCACAGGAGCAACAATAGAGTAAATTAAAAGAAACGAGGTAAATCAGTATGAGAAGAGGAATAAGTCCGGTCAAAGTATTAGCATTAATAGGAGTAGTTATTATAGCACTTGTGTTGTGCCTGGTATTATCAAGAGTCATAGTTGGTATCAATCCGGCAGTATTAAACAGATGGTTTGGAATGATATTTTTCGTTATGTTTCTTGTAGTTGCAGGCATAGGAGTATTCCTTGTCGGCAGGTATGTAGGCAGGGACAGATAAGATAACAGTAAGTAAGATGTGACGGAATCCGTCTCAGGATGTATTAAAGGGTCTGATACCGGAAAGGTACAGGCTCTTTTTTATTACCGTCAAGCCGTAAGGCAGAAAGGATGATTTTAAATGAAAACACAGAAAATTAAACTTAATGAAACACAGAAGAAGGCAGTACAGTTTTTAATACTGGCTGCACTGGTAAGCGTAATTATATTTGTACCACAGCTTAGGGTTCTTGCAGATGATGGCGCACAGGATGGTGCAGCCATTGTTACAGGAGCATTTAGTAATCTTATAGCAATCGTTACTGCAATGGTAAGCTCAATCGGTGCAATAATCCTTTTATGGGCGTTCTTTGAAGTGGGTGTATCAATGCAGTCACAGGAAGGAACAATGCAGGCTATGGGATTCAAGAGAGTAGGCGGTGGTCTTGTAATGACACTTGCACCACAGCTTGTAAATGCAATTATCGGATAAAAAAGTGTATTGCTGTTTACGATCGTAAGCAATGCACATATGTTTTACAGAAATAATGCAAGAGTGGCAGGTGCTTAACTTCATCTGCCACTTTAAGAAAGGAGAACCAATGAACATATTAATAAATCCGGTAGCACTGGCGGCAGCTCCGCAGTGGGTAATTGACCTGTTATCCGGCGGCTCGGTATATACCATAGCACAGGAATTGTGGAATTTTGTTATGGGAATTGCTTACACGCTCATGGGTAAAAATGTTACTTCATTTACCACTCCGGCAATTAATGCAATTGCCCAGGCACTTGGCCTTGGGGGTAACATTGGCGCATGGGATTATATAAAGAATACGGCATTTCCATTGTTTCTGTCGATGGGAGCAGTGTTCTTAAATATGTTTACCCTTATAGGTTTCTGCCGGCAGGCAAGCAACCTGAAAGAAGGAATAACAATGGAAGCATGGATAGAACTTTTCATAAAGCTTGTTGTTGCAAATATCCTGATGACAAACTGCCTTGATATAATGCAGGAATTTACCGGCTTTGCAATCACAACAACCAAGGTGCTGCTTCCAAAGGGAGTACCTACTGTAATAGGCGGTGATTATGATGCCGGATTCAGACTGGCAATGCTGATGCTTGCACCTATATATCTTATCATATCCGGTGTATGCTCAATCACTGTTCTTATTGAGATACTTGGAAGATTCTTAAATCTGTTCATGCTGATGGCGGTTGCGCCTCTTGCACTTTCTACACTTGCAGGAGGAAGAGGACTTGAAAATTCAGCTATAGCGTGGTTTAAAAGCTTTCTTACTAATGCGCTGCAGATAATAATAATAGCACTTGTAATGCAGCTGTGCGCCGGACTTAATGCAGGTCTTACAGGCATGTGTAATACAGGTCTTTTAGCCTCATGGTTTGACGGAGCTGTAGCAGTGATATTATCACTTATATTCATGCCGTTTATGGCAACCGCAGTAAAATCAAGCGACAACTTCTTAAAGAGGGCATTTGATTTAAGATAATTATTGTGACGGATTCCGTCACACAGAAAGGAATGAAAGCAGATGAAAATTAACATAAATAAGGATTTCCTGAAAGAGTATAAAAACGATTTCTGGAAAGGCTTTTCTATGACAGATATTATACATATTGCAGAAGGTTTTCTATGTGCGGGTGCAGTGGTTGCCGGGCTTGTGATTGGGTTTAAGATACCGATAACGATAGCAATATATTGTGCAGTTCCTGTAGCTGCACCAGTCATATTCATAGGCTTTTACAAGTATCAGGGCTATTTGTCAGTCAAAGAGCTTGTGAAAGAATATATGTATACAGGCAATACTAAAAGACTTCTGTATGAATCAGAAGAGACAGAACCAGACAGAAGATTCAGGATTACAGGATACACTGATAACAAAAACAAAGCAGAAAGCAGAAGAAAGGGGGCTTAACCGTGGCATTTTATATGAATCCGGCGAAAAGATTCAGTGACAGCATAACACTTACTGCAGCACCAGTAAAAACACCTAAGAACACCAGGGAATCATTGTTTATACATAAGGCATATCCTAATGGCATATTCCAGATTGAAAAGGGAACTGGCAGGGGTGCTGTACTTTATGACAGATGTTACACATTTACAGATATATCATATGTCAATAAAGATGATGAGGATAAAGCAAATGTCCTTCTTTCCCTGATGGATTTCTTAAAGGGAATGAGTACATCATTTAAGATAACAGTGTCTAACCAGTATCAGAACATGACACAGTTCGTTAATGACATATTCACTGATATTAACAGGAGTGATTATCCGGAAGTAAGCAAGGGAATAAGCATGTGGATTAAAGAGAAGATGGAAGATTCTGACCTGCACGACTTAAACCGGGTGCTTACCCTTACAATAACAGTCAGGACAAGAACATATGATGAGGCAAGAAGCTACTTTCTTGCAATGGATACGGAGCTTGAAAGACTGTTTGGCGCAATGAGGAGCATAATAGTACCAATGAAGGCTGAACAGAGGCTTAACATGATTCGCAATTTCTTCTATCAGGAAGAAAAGAAGGAATATGATTTCAGCCATGATGCATTGTATGATGTCATTCCTGTATCAGTAGACCAGTACAGGGATTTCCTCATGTTTAATAATGACACATATGTATCAGTGCTGTTTGCCAGGGATTATGATACAGCACTTGATGAGGGAAAGCTTATACATACGATATCTGATACAGCTTACCAGTCCTTTGTGACAATAGATTATGCGCCTGTTGAGCATGCGGTAACAAGAAGCATGTTAAGAAGTGCATATGGAAACAACGAGAGGGCAATCAGCCAGGAAGCTGATTCCAAGAAGAGCAACAACCAGTCTGTTACCGGAATATCCTACAACAAGAAAAAAAAGAAAGCAGAGCTTGAAGGATATATGGACCAGCTGGATGATGATTCAGAGGAATGTATACAGGCAGGTCTTTTAGTTGTTGTTACCGCTGGAAGTGAGGATGAGCTTGCTGCAAGGATAGAGTCAATACAGCGTACAGGAAAGAACGCAGGAGCATATCTTGAGACATATAATTATGTGCAGCTTAAGGCATTTAATACAGCACTTCCAGCGGGTGTAAGACAGGTAAAGAAGATGCGAAGCTTTTACACATCTTCCCTGGTAGCACTGCAGCCGTTCTTTGCACCGGAAGTTACAGAACCGGGAGGAATATTTTACGGAATCAACAACACTACCAAGAATCTTGTGTTTGCCAACCGTAAGACATTAACCTCTCCTCATGGAATAATAATAGGACCGACAGGAAGCGGCAAGAGTTATCTTATAAAGGAGACAGAAATAACCCAGACACTTTTATCCACAGATGATGATATTCAGATAATAGACCCGCAGAATGAGACACAGAATGTATGCGCCATGTACGGCGGTCTGTTCCTTGATTTCACACCTAAATCAGATATACATATAAATCCTATGGAAGTACCGTTAAGCCTGTTTAAAGCCGGAACAAAGAAGGACAAGGAACTGTTTATTGCGGATGTTACAAAATGGGCGACAAGCTTCACGGAATCTGTAATGAAAAAGATTGTATATACGCAGGAACACAGCAACTTCATAGAGCAGGCAGTACAGAAGGTGTATGAGAAAGTCTTTGCAGGAAGGACGCTGATTCAGCCAACAATTAAAGACGTGCGTAAGGAGTTAATGAGCCTTGAGGAAGCCAATGATAATAAGCATGATAAAGCAATAATACATGAGATGGTAAACTGCCTTTACAGCTATACGGAAGGTGTGTATGACATGTTTGCTTATCCGTCTGATGTGGATATAAGCAGCTACAGACTTGTTGCGTTCGGACTTAAGAATGTTGATGAGAATTACTGGCAGCCAGTAATGATATCAATAATGTTCTTCCTTTCAATCAGGATGAATTATAACCAGGAGCTGCAGAAAGCTACAAGGCTTGTTGTTGATGAAACGCAGGTCGTAACAAAGAATGCTTCATCAGCACAGATACTTCTTGATGCAGTAATCACATATCGAAAATTTGGAGGAATAGTTACTCTTGCAATGCAGAATCTTACAAGGGCACTGGAAAATCCTGATTTAAGGGATATGTTTCAGAACTGTGGGTACAAGATGTTCTTCCAGCAGGCAGGAGAAGATGCAGAAAGGCTTTCAAAGATACAGGATTTGACAACGGCAGAGTACGAAGCATTAAAGAGTGACAGACCCGGAAGGTCGGTGATGGTATGGGGCAAGAAGGTAATAATTTTAGACAGCCTTATGAGTAAAGATAATCCTCTCTATGAAGTCTTTTCAACAAACTTCCATGAGAAAGCCGAAAAGGCACGACAGGAAAAAATGAAGGAAGCTGCAATGAAAGAGGCTGCATATGGGAATTAATTTTGCTGATGAAAAAGTGAATATAAAATCGACAGTACAGTTTGGTTCAAAGAGAAAAATAACTAATCCGGTTCAGGAAGAGATAAGAAAAAGCGGATTAAAAATACCAAAGCCTGAATATGAAAAGCTGTCTGTAGAAAATTATATGACAGAAGAAGAATACAAAGCTTTTTCGACACTTCCACCGTCACAGCAAAAGAGGGCATTTGAAGTCTTTAAACAGTCGCCAGAGTATAAAAGGTTTAAGAAAAATCTTGATGCACAGACAAAAATATTTTCAAAGGATGTGACGGATTCCGTCACATTTTTTGAAAGCAACATGGATACTGCAGGTTCAGATAATACCCGGACCGATAATAAAAAGCGCAGAAGCAATTCACATGAAGATGCAGAAAGCAGAGGATATTCCTTAAGGACTTCTGATGATAATTCAATGAACCTGTCTCTTATACACATCTGACGCTGCCGACG
>ENA-OYXF01000521-OYXF01000521.1-human-gut-metagenome-genome-assembly--contig:-NODE-521-length-16867-cov-15.732691_pt1 | contig 16867 bp, 15 predicted proteins | sample MGYA00244842_ERZ653416 | MGnify/ENA primary metagenome ERZ653416 (study PRJEB26926, sample SAMN06164920) | human gut metagenome | biome: ENVO:00009003; feature: ENVO:2100002; material: ENVO:00002003... | reverse complement strand
TATTGGATCTATGGCTGAACACGGTCTATAACGATCCGCAAGTCCTCGGTTCAGATGTCGGGCCGGTGGTCTATCTCCGCAACGGTACAGGCTGCCCGCTGGTCAGCTACGCGGAACTGGCATCCCGCTGGGGTATCTCTAAGGCGACTGCTGGCCGATACCTCAAACGTATGGCGGAACGTGGCTATCTGCAACTGGCAGCCTTCCCTGGCACACATGGCACCACGATCTATCTCGAGAACTATCTCTCCACCATGTTCCAAATTTCTGACATCGTGGTGGATAAGGAAGAGATCGCCATGAGCCTTGGCATCAAGCTGGAGCTTCAGGAGGAAACCACCCTGACCACTGCGGCATCCAGCGGTTCAAATGAGGCCGGTAGCGTTTCAGAAATGAACCGCCATCGAATCGAGCGGAAGATGCGGGAGATCCTTGTGGCACAAGGGCTGCCGTGTGCGTCATGCCCTAAATCCAAGTATATGTTATTACCATTATCCGACGACTGCGAGGTTACGATAGAAGGGGTGCCTCCGCTGCGCCGGTGGCTTCAACTGGTGGTCACCTGCGGTGATGCTCAGGAAGTCTATCACTTTGAACTCAGATTGCACCCGACAGGGATGCGCGGCGATAAGGAGGCCGAACGATGAAAAAGACTGCACAGGAACCCAAAGTGACCGAGAATCCCTTCTACCATGACACATGGATGCTGCTACGCAAGTACCGGGACGTGGTGTGGAGCCTGGAGCTGTCCGTGCAGCAGGTACGTCGGCAGTTCCAGATCGAGTATGGCAGCAGCATAGAGGAATTTCTGGAATCCCTCTATGTGGCCGGCATCACCTTCGAGGGCTCGGCGATTGAGGATCATGCCCGCTGCATCGAGCGCAGCTACAAGATGCTGAAGCTGCTGGATACCTCCGTGGAGCTGCTGCGGACAAAGCACAAGTACGGTGAGAGCTATTACTGGCTCCTGTACTACACCTACCTGTCACCGCAGCAGTTGGCGAACACGCAGGAGATCATCGACAAGCTGGAGCCGCACATTCGGGACATCAGCTACCGCACCTACTTCCGCAAGCGTCAGATGGCGATTGATGCCCTGAGTTCGGTGCTGTGGGGGTATTCGTCCAAGGAGAGTCTGGCACTGCTGGAAAAGTTTGTGCCGGAGGGGTGAGGATGTGATTGAGGTAAAATGAGCCTGCTTTCGAACACAGAAAGCAGGCTCATTCTCATAAATACACAAGCTTTTTGCTTGCTGGTTCCCAATATGCCCTGCAAGGAAAGGACTCTCTTGAATGATGCTTCGATCCACGCCGATACGCGGAGGAGATTACCGGCGACAAGTCATCTCCCGATGAATTTAAGTAAATTAGCGATATAATCCAAAAGCGATTTCAAAGAGTTTTGTTGAAATAAGCATAATAGGGCGTTTCAACTCGAAAGAAGAATTTTGCAAATAACCGGGATCATTAATGTGATTTCCGATAAGCTCTTTATACTCATCAAATTTCTCATAAATAAAGTCCACATCAGCCGCAATACTAAACTCTTCTTTCACACTATCGAGAATTCCTATCTTGTTGCTGATGTCACGGTTGCGCATATTTATACTGCTCGGAGACATCTGGGATAAATCATACATGTCTTCCTTTTCAAATTGAGTGCGAAGATCAAAAAGCAGGCTTGCCAATATTTCTTTTTGTTTCCGGAGATCGTTTTTCCGTTGAACAAGCCAATACGAAAAAACAAGGGCAATTATAATAGTTATGCAGCTTGAAACGGAGGTTTCCCAAAAACTTGGGTTAGTTTTAATGTTATAGAGGATAAGCCCACCAAGACCAACAATAATAACCAAGACCAGCAAAACAAATACCCTAAACTTGGCTTCTGGGGAAAGTCGTTTTTTACTCATAATGCAACACCCTGCTCTTTCAGTGCATCCCGCATATACTGGTAAATCTTAGCGATTAGAGACGGCTCCTCTTCGGATATAAGTTTTATTTTTAAGACAGCTGGATTAAGAGTTTCTCGTGCGAGCCCACCAAAAGACTCCTCTAAGAAAGATGTTGCATAACCGTAACCGCCATCCAAATTAACGAGTAAGTCCTCCTTTTTTTCTTGTGCCTTCTGAAAAGCAGGGGCTAACATAGATCTACGGAAGTCCTCACCAGAAAACTGCCCTTCGCCCACATGACGACCACCAGGCATTTTGGTATACTCATTAGCAATGTTAATGGTAATCATACATATCCTCCTTTTCCAGGATGTCCCAAACGAATAAGGTTCCCTCTAGACTTGTGTTTAATTTTTCCGAACGAATTCCATCGCCGACAACAGTACACTTTCCCTTGTTGGAAACAATACAAAGATTGGAGATTTTGTTATTCCGAGCATCTTCGTATATGCCAGGAAGCCCTTTTCCGCGGTTAAGCTGTTTTGTTTCCGTCCTAAATGCACCGAGTAAAGTAGACTCAATGTATTTTGCATCATTCCCAGCGACCAACTCAGTCATTCGCTCAAGAACCTTTTTGTGTACGGTGGCTGGGATACCCACACCCGTATCCAAAAAGACAAAATGGACACCAATTTGGGTCACCCATGCGGAAACATACCAAAAGCGTTCCATCATCCCATATTGATTCTCACGATACGCATGCTGATGAGTGTTTGTCATGAGTTCAATTAGCATGGGATAAAGTTTCTTGGTATCTTTGATCGTCATATTACACTGTTTCTGGACAAAATCGCAAAATGAACTCGCAAGCTGTCCATCCGCATCAGTACCCGAAGAAATTTTCATATGAGTGGAATCACCAGTAACCTTATGCGGAGAGCTCGATTGCATATAGGAGTAAAATCCTGATCTTTCAATAATGTCCCTTGCATTTTCATCTATGGGAAGGTTTCCTCGACAAGTGATGCGAAACGTCTTTAGTCGCCGCATATTCTTAATCACCGCAATCAAATACATAATCGCATCAGTTGTGATTTCAGTAATATTAGACAAATCGAAGAAAATCGAGTCTTGAACCTTACAATTTCTAATTGTCCAAACAGTTTTATCAAAAAAAGCTACAGTTTCGGCAGAATTCTGAAAAAGGCTGAAAATGTCGGGGGGCGTCAGGGTATGAGTCTGCCTTTTCCCCCGCTGCTGTCGCACCCGTGAAGGAGTGTATACGACGCCGTGCCGAATTGCGCTTTTCTTTCTTCGCGCCATTCGTCCATTTCGTCTTTGCCTGCGAAGAACCATCTTCTTACTTAGGGAGATTTGAAATTGTCGATTCCGTTCTTTTCTGTTTGACATTATTCTAAAATCTCCCCATTTTTTCTTTATCTTTTTTATTATATTAGCACAATCTGTGAAAAAGTGCAAGCATGACACCTCCGTTTGATAACGCTCTTGCTGATATATACAACGATGCACATTGGGCTTGTTGCACAGTATTGTGCAACAAGTGATTTTTCCACAAAATGTAGTAATCACGGTATAAGACCATGTTGTTTGAAAAAGATCTGCAAGGCATGAAGAACGACATGAGTATTGGGACAGAGGATAAGGATTTGTCGTGCGTGTGATATAATCAGCACTCTACCGCCACAACATTGGCACGGTTTTGCGATTTCGGCGTAAAACCAAGTGTGCTATACTGTGTATGCTCAAAACTATGCCAAGGCGATACGAGTAACACCATCCTACGGGGTGGTGTTATTTTGTTTCCGGGTATTTGGGCAGTCCAAGAGGGGCGACTTTTAGAGAGTAGCCCCTCCACATTTTTTCTATCACAGGAGGTATCACGAGTGAAAAAACATGACCTGACCAAGACACATCTCCACAGGGCAAGTCCCGGCATGGCACTATACGCGGCCTTCGCGGGCGTGACCATGGCCGCAATGCTTTGCCAGCCTGTCTTTGCCGCCACCGTCTGGGAGAAGGCCAATGAGATCATGAAGGATGTCTATAACCAGATTCTTCTTATCTCCACCATTGCCGCCATTGTCACCGCGTCGGTGGCACTACTGATGATGAACTTCTCCCGCAGCGGCCGCACTGTGGACGAGAGTCGCGCTTGGCTCAAGCGTATCATCATCACATGGGCAATCCTTAACGGTTTGGGCTTCATCATGTCCTATGTGACGCCCTTCTTCGCGGATGGCAGATGGAACGGATAACGCCAAGCTGCCCGGCTGAGAAAGGAGAAGTGCTATGGGCATATTAGATGGCATTGTAGAATGGATCGCGGAACAGGTCATGTACGGTCTTGACCTTATCAACACCTCTGTGCTGGGGGCTCTGGGCTGCGACATGACCACCTTCCTGCGCTACTTCCCTGCCGCGGAGACGATGTACAACATCTTCGTGGCACTGGCTATCGGCATGATCTTGCTGAACCTGATCTGGCAGCTATTCAAGAACTACGGCCTTATAGCAGGCGTAGAGGCAGAAGACCCGGTAAAGCTGACGATCCGCTCTGTGCTGTTTATCCTGCTGGCCTATTTCGCAGATGAAATCGTGGAGCTGATACTGAAAATCGGCGGGACACCCTACGCGTGGATCATGTCGTCTGAGCTGCCCACACTGAACTTTGCCGACTTCAATTCGGTCATACTTACCATCCTTGGGGTCTGCGCCAACGGCGCGGTGGCTCTAATCGCCCTGATCCTCGTCCTCATATTGGCGTGGAACTATATCAAGCTGCTATTTGAGGCGGCGGAGCGTTATGTGCTCCTGGGCGTTCTGGTATTCACGGCGCCGGTGGCTTTTGCTACGGGCGCGGCGCAGGCCACCTCCAACATCTTCAAGGCGTGGTGCCGGATGTTCGGCGGCCAGATATTTCTGCTGCTGATGAACGCATGGTGCCTGCGCCTGTTCATCACCATGGTGGGAACCTTCCTGGCAAACCCCTTATCCCTATAGGAGACGATCATGAATCAAAAAACGAAATACACCACAGGGATCGTGTTGTCCGTACTGGTTATATGTGCGCTCACGATCCCGGCCTTTGCTCTGACGGAATCAGATGTGCAGTCTCAGGTCTCAGCTTCCGGTAAAGAAGGCGTGGCCGGAAACCTGTTCATCTGGTTTCTGTGCGCAGTGGCATTTTTGAAGATCTCACAGAAAATCGACAGCTTCATGCAGGGCCTTGGCATCAATGTGGGCCATACAGGTGGCTCTATGCTGGCAGAAGCGATGCTGGCCGCACGGAGCATCGCTGCCGCCCGTGGCGTCGCCGGACGCGGTCGAGGCGGTAATGCAGGGCGAGCCGGAAGCACCGGTGGCAGTGGCGGTGACAGCAATACCTTCCTGCAAGGTGGTCTGGCCGGTGTTGCCAATCGCAGCTTCTATAACGGCGCATACCGAAACGCCACCGGCACAGGCAGCGGCGGCGTTGGCGGCATGGCGTTCCGTGCCTCTGTGACCAAGGGCGGCGATATTGCCAATAACGTTATCAGCCGGATTGCCACCGGCGGTGCGGGATCTGGGGATGTCATGTCCGGCAATATGGCGGCGGACGCTCTCAAGTCCTATATGGGCTATACGGCTCTTGGTGAAGGCGCGGCTGACATTCCGAACTTCTCCAATGTGGAGATCGGCGGTGGGCATATCACCGGCACGGAGACCTCTGAGGAAGAACCTGACGGTCGTGCCTTTGCCATGTACAGCACTGAACAGTATATGGAGCCAAAACGGGAATACACCACCGTCACCACCGTGGATGGTGCAAAGTGGTATAGGCAGTACGCGCAGGACGTAGTGGAGAAAAAGCCTTATCAGAATCCTGATGGCAGCATTTCCTATCGTGAGAGCCTGATCCGGCGTCTGCCTGACCCGCCTCGCAGAAAGGACAAGACCTGATATGACCCAGCAAGAACGCAGCGGTCTGAACGAAGCCGCTGAGATCAGCGCACACGCTGGCGGTGCTGTGCGCGGCGCCATCAAGACAGGAAAAATGGTAAGCGGCGCGGCAAAAGGCGCTGCTGCCGCAGGCCCTTACGGTGCGGCGGCAGCGGCACTCTGGACACATCGCAAGGCGGTTGCTGCCATCATTGCCGGGTTGCTGGTGCTTCCCTTCCTGTTCATCATGCTGCTGCCTTCCCTGATCTTCGGCGGGTTGACCAAGGCAGGGGTTGAAGGAAGTCCAGACACACCGATCCTCAACGACAACGCCGCCGTTGTGGAGAACATCAATCAGATCTCGCAGGCGATCAGCGACTTGCTGGAGGAAGGGCAGGAGGATGTTCGCGCCCGGATTGACGCGGATTTTACCGCTTCCGGCGCTGACCAGAAGGAGATCATCAATCCATACGAAAGCTCCCCGGCCTACAATGCCAACCGCTTCATTGCCATGTACTGTGCCGCCAAAAATCAGGACTACACATCTATCTCCCTCAAGGATATGGAGGACGTAATCCGTAAGGCCAAGGACGCCCTCTATACCTTCACGAGCACGGAGGAGTCTCGCACGACTACGGTAACGGAAACGAATACGGATCCCAAAACCGGCAAGGTCACGGTGACGGAAACGGAAGTTACAGAGATATGGAGAATCTATACCATCGTCTACAACGGAGAGGCTTATTTTGAGGATAAGATATTCGCTCTGTCGGATGAACAAAAGGGACTGGCGGAAAACTACGCCCAGAACCTGAGCGTATTCCTGGGCGATGGTATGATGCAGGGCCTGCTGCCTGCCGAGTCCGCCGACCTCGTATCTCTGGGCGATATTCGTTTCTCAGATGGCGCGACACAGGTGGTCTACTATAATCAGTTGGACAAGCGGTATGCAAGCAAGCCCTACGGTACTGACGACATCGGCACCTACGGCTGCGGGCCTACCTGCATGGCGATGGTGGTATCTTCTCTGACCAATGAGACGGTCGATCCCGTTGAGATGGCACATTGGGCCTATGAAAACGGCTACTGGTGCAGCAAAAGCGGCTCCTACCACTCGCTGATCCCCGGTGCCGCCAAGGCGTGGGGCCTGCTGGTACAGGGCTGTGGAAAAACAGAGGGGCAGCGCATTGTGGACGCCCTTTCTCAAGGCAAGCTGGTGGTGGCTATCATGCTGAAAGGCCATTTCACCAGTTCTGGCCACTTCATCGTGCTGCGCGGCGTGGAGAACGGAAAGATACTGGTAGCCGATCCCGCCAGCTATACCCGAAGCCAACAGACATGGGATTTGTCCATCATCCTGAATGAAGCCAGTGGCCGTGCCGGCGCCGGTGGGCCGTTCTGGATCATTGGATAAGAAGGAGAACTAAATGTGAGTAAACCAAATGATTATGATACCTATATTATCCCGCCCAATTTTATCGAGGGCGGGACTTTTTTCGGCGGGCTGCTGAAGCTTCGCAACACAGCTGAGGCGCTGGTTATCGTGCTGGCTATCGGCATACCTGTGTTCTCGGTGTCCACACTGACGCTGACAGCCAAGATCATCATTCTATGCCTGACCGCGCTGCCGCTGGGCATTATCGCGCTGGTGGGCATCAACGGCGAAAGTCTTTCGTCGTTCATCTTCCTTGTCCTGAAATACCTCCATAACCGCCGCGTTATTACACGCAACGAAGAGGAACAGGGCAAGCGGAAGAAACGGAAAAAGCGCAAGGCCAAGGGCGGCGACACCGCGCCCAAGTACATCAATCCCGTGGCGGAGTACCTGCCCGTGGAGAAGATTGAAAACGGCATCATCTACACACGGGACCACCGCTACCTGAAGATCGTTGAGGTCGTGCCTATCAACTTCCTGCTGCGCAGCGCCAGAGAGCAGCGGAACATCATCTACTCGTTCATCTCGTTTCTCAAGATCAGCCCGGTCAAAATGCAGATCAAGGTCATTGCCAAACGCGCCGACCTGAACCGGCACAGAGAGATCGTGCAGCAGGAGATGGCGCAGGAAACCGATGAAAACTGCCGCCTGCTGCAGCAGGACTACCTGACGCTCATTGACCGGATCGGTGCACGGGAAGCCACCTCGCGCCGGTTCTTCATGGTATTTGAATATGAGGCATGGGCAGGCCGGAAACGGGATAACGAGGAAGCGGAGGCCATCGCCTCCCTGCAAACGGCAGCCCGCACCGCAGTCAATTATCTCAAGCAATGCGGCAATGAGGTGTTGATCCCGGAAAACGACGATGAGTTTATGATCAATACCCTCTACCATTTGCTGTGCCGCAACACCACCACGTCGCTGCCGGATCGAGTTCGCCGGATCGTTGCCCAGTATCAGGAGAAAGGACTGGAATCTGAGATCGACGCCATTCCCTGTACGGAGTTTTTCGCCCCTGACAGCATCGACTTCACCAACGGGCGGCATATCTGTATTGACGGACTCTACTACGCCTATCTGCTGGTACCCTCTACCGGCTATAAGGCGCAGGTACCAGCCGGCTGGCTGTCCCTTATCGTCAACGCCGGGGATGGCATTGATCTGGATATGTTCATCAGCCGCCAGCCGAAAGCCCGCATGGTACAGCGGCTGGGACAGCAGCTTCGTATCAACCGCAGTAAGATCAAGGACGCCAGCGATACCAACACGGACTTTGATGATCTGGATGGTGCTATCCGAAGCGGCTACTTCCTGAAGGAAGGGCTGGGCAACAACGAGGACTTTTATTACCTGAACCTGCTGATCGCAGTGACAGCTCCCACAGTGGATGAACTGGAATGGAAGGTCAATGAATTGAAAAAACTGCTCGTGTCCCGTGATATGGACGTGTGCAGCTGCGCCTTTCATGAGGAGCAGGCGTTTCTATCGTCGCTGCCGCTGGTCAGCATGGAGAAGCACCTCTTTGAACGCTCCAAGCGCAATGCGCTGACCACCGGCGTGGCAAGCTGCTATCCCTTCACGTCCTATGAGCTGAGTGATGAAAACGGCATCCTGTTCGGCCTGAACAAGTACAACAACTCTCCGGTCATCATCGACATCTTTGATTCCAAGGTCTATAAGAACGCCAACATTGCTGTATGCGGCACCAGCGGCGCGGGCAAGACCTTCCTGATCCTGCTGATGGCGCTCCGTATGCGGCGCAAGGGCATACAGGTTTTCATGCTGGCACCCCTGAAGGGTCATGAGTTCCACCGTGCCTGCGTCAACACGGGCGGCGAGTTTATCAGTATCTCCCCCGCCTCCAAAAGCTGCATCAACGTGCTGGAGATACGCAAGATAGACAAGTCCGTGGAGGAAACGCTGGATGGCCCCGGTATCGAACGCTCTGAGCTGGCAGCAAAAATTCAGCGGCTTCATATCTTCTTTGCCCTGCTGATCCCCGATATGTCCTATGAGGAAAAACAGCTTTTGGACGATGCCCTGATTCGTACCTACGCACGGAAAGGTATCACCCATGATAACGCCTCTCTCAGTGATCCGGATAACCCCAACGTTTACCGCCAGATGCCTGTGCTGGGCGACCTCTACGACGTTCTGCGGGAGGAAAGCGATACCAAACGCCTTTCCAACATCATCAACCGCTTTGTACACGGCTCGGCCAGCACCTTCAACCAGCAGACCAATGTGAATCTGGACAACAAATTCACGGTGCTGGACATCTCGGAACTCAGCGGCGATCTGCTGCCTATCGGCATGTTCGTGGCGCTGGATTTCGTGTGGGATAAAGCCAAAGCCAACCGCACGGAGGAAAAGGCCATCTTCATCGACGAATGCTGGCAGCTCATTGGCGGCGGCTCCGGCACCTTCGGCGTCGGTAACCGTCTGGCGGCTGAAATGGTGCTGGAGATCTTCAAGACCATCCGCGCCTATTCCGGCAGCGGCATTTGTGCGACACAGGATCTGAACGACTTCTTCTCCCTGGACAACGGCAAGTACGGCAAGGGGATTATCAACAACTGCCGCACGAAAGTCATCTTGAACCTGGAGGACGAGGAAGCTCAGCGCGTTCAGCAGGTATTGCATCTCTCCGAAGCGGAGGTCATGGAGATCACCCACTTTGAGCGGGGCAATGGCCTGATCAGCAGCAATAACAACAATATCACAGTGGAAATCAAAGCCAGCCCACTGGAACGCGACCTTATTACCACAGACCGCCGCGAGCTGCTTGACCTGCTGCGCCGCATGAAGCGACCGGAAGCCTAATACGGCGTTTATACGGAGATAACACGCATTACAAAATCAATACGCATTTAATACGGAGTTAATACGCATTACGGAGGTGGTGCCGCCTATGAGAAACAGAGAGCAGATCTATGGACAGGAGGCCGCAGGGCTGCTGCGGAACATAACCGTCTATCACTGCATGCGCCGTGACCAGCTTCTACGCCTGTATCCGGGCAAGGAGGGCGTGATTGAAAACCTGCTGCGCTATCTGGTCAAGCAGCAGCGGATATTTTATAACACTGACCGGGATTGCTACGGAGATGTCCCTGACTGCCGCGAGGACAGAGAACTGACAGCGGCACTATGGGTGCTGCTGGACTTTATCGAAAAGGTGGAGTATCACAGCCCTGACAATATGCCGGCAAAGCTGGTATTCTTCGCCGATGGCGAGGTATATGAGGTCGTCTATGTAGGCCCGGGTAAGGAAGCGTTGCTACAGCACGCGCTGGCCGCGGAAGATGATTCCGGGCAACGGCTCGTTATCATTGAGGAAGAAGACCAAATGCAGCACCTGCACATCCCTCATATCGCCGCCTACTGCATGGTGGATGAGCAGGGCTGCGTACAGTACTTCAGGAAGGAGGAACCTTGTGGACAGAGCCACCCTCTCGCAGCGGATAGAGAGCATTTTGAATGAGATCACCCGCCTGTCCAACACGCTCTACGCTATGGACAACACGAATATCCAGCGGCATTCAGATAACTATGAAATGCTGTCCACAGAGGCCGCGCTGCGGGGTGAGGTCATTGCCTGCCGGCTGCGGCACCTGATCTATGAGACGACCACCATCCGAAAAGCCGAGTATCTGACATCGGCTGGTGTCATGCAGGGCATCTCTGTTATAGAGAAAGATGGCATACTGGAAATCACGCTCCCCTGCCTACTGCCTAAGAAGAGCAAGAAGCATAGCTGCGAGTATCTGACAGACCCCATCTACTACACGCTTAGTAAGTATGCGCAGACACACACGCTGCCCAAGTTCCGGCACTGTGTTGTCTGCTTTTCTCATATCTACAGCCGCGAGCTGTCCCCGAACCGGGTGCGTGACTATGACAATCTGGAGCTCAAGCAGCTTTTGGATGTGATTGCCACTTTCGTTATGGAGGATGATACAGGTCTGCTGTGCGATGCCTATAACACGACGGAGATTGGCGACGGTGACTGTACCCGCGTGTCGGTGATGGATAAGGAGCGTTTTCAGGGCTGGCTTTCGGACCGCGAGAATCGGCTCAGATCTATATCCGATTTATAGTGTTTCGACCGTATCAAAAACAGTACACATGACAATGGTACGGCAAAGCCTGTGTTTCCGGGCATTTCCACATGACCGGTGCGGGCGAAAAATACCGTGGTCATGGCAGTCTGGGTACTGCACACCAGAAGGAGGTGGTCAGTATGAGTACCCTACCACAGAAAGCTCCCGGTAGCCTATCACAAGCCTATCAGCTATTGGCGCTGGTCGCCCTGTCCGGTGAGCTGCCGGCCAGCCAACTGAGCAGGCTCGCCGGTGGCACCAGCTACAAAGAGAACGTGGTCAAGTCACTGAAGCGTCAGCGGCTTTTGCTGTCCTACTATAAGAACGGACTGCGTGGATACCGGCTCACCGCCGCGGCGAAAAAGCTGCTGCTGGAGCACAACCCGGAGAGGTTTTCTTTCTACCTGTCCGGAGCCTGTGCCACCAACCACATCAGGAGTGAGCCAGAGCAGAGGCTTCGACTCCACCGTGTCTCTCAGACATTGATCACCATGCGTAACGCCAACGTTAGTATCTTCCGCGATGAAAAACCCGGCGTATTCCGTCCCGGTGAAACAGCGACTGGTAGCATCTGCACACCTGCCTTCTACTCATCCCGTGAGATCAAGGAGATGGGGACAACCTTTGTTAAAATCCGTGGTGCCCGGTCCGTGGGCGTTTTGCTGACACAGCAGCATATCCACGTGGTTTACAACATGGGCAACGCGCTGATGAAATGGAGCTATAAAGCTGAGATGCGGACAAAGGCACTCATGCAGACGGTGCTGTGCCGTGAACGAATGCCGCACCAGTACCACCCGGATGCGGTGCGGGGTTTTCTGCTGGGTGACAGCATGGAACTGGCCTATGAGCTGCTGACTGATCAGGGTGGCAAAAACTATTTCGTTCTGGATGGAAGCTATGAGCGGTTCTGCTTCCTGACCAACGACCATCATGGAGAGGTGCTGTTGCGCCTCCTCTGTGATGAAGAACTGGACAATGGCCTGCGTGAGCTGCTGCTCCTTGACCTGGAACCCCGGCAGCTGAGTGAAACAGTGGAGAATGACGCCATGACGCCGGATGGTGCGCCGGTGCTGTTTGCCTATGACTGTGACCTGCCGCGGATCAGGCGGTTCGATACGGCGTTGCGGCTCCAAGACCGCTACGGCATCCTGATCTGCTTCGACCATCAGGCCGAAGTGCTGCGCCGCTACTGCGGCGACAGGGCTGTTGTGCAGGCCATTGACTTTGCTGCGTTCGAGAGGAGGTTTTTTCCGTAGAAAAAAAGAAACTGCGAACTCTGCTATTCGCGCTCCCGCTATTTCTATCAGGGTTGCTGTTTGGCGGCGGCTATCTATCGCAATTCGTCCGGAACTATCAACAGTGGAAGGACGCGGGCGGAACGCCGGGCGACGGAAGCTCCCCGGCCGCGCCGGTGCTGTCCTTCTCCGCCTGCTGCGAAGCACTGTTCAGTAAGAGCGGGCTCATCGGCGTAGGGCTTTGCCTGTTGCTGCTGGGCCTGCTGATCGTCATGGTGATGCGCATGGGCTATTCCGATGTTGGGGAGTATGACGCGGAGCGCAACCTGACCTACTCCAACAAAGGCACCTACGGAACGGCTGGTTTCATGGAGAAAGCGGAGATGAAGGGCGTCCTTGATCTGGTGTCCGATATCCGCAAACACAGCGGCGTCATACTGGGCAAGCTGGACAATCAGGTGGTGTGTATTCCCGAGAACTCCCGGCTTAACGGCAATATCGCCGTGTTCGGCGCCAGCGGCTCTATGAAAACGCGAGCCTACTGCATCAATCGCATTTTGCAAAGCGCGTCCGAGGCTCACGATGGCCACAAGGAGTCCCTGATCATCACCGACCCGAAATCGGAGCTTTACGAAAAGACCAGCGAATATCTGCGCAGCAAGGGCTACGTGGTAAAGGTGTTCAACCTGATCCAGCCGGAGAACTCTGATTCATGGAACTGCCTGGCGGAGATTGAGGGTGATGAGCTGATGGCGCAGATCTTCTGCGACATTATCATCAGGAATACCGGCAGCGAAAAGGGCGACCATTTCTGGAACGCTGCCGAGATGAACCTGCTGAAAGCGTTGGTACTATATGTGGCACTGGGCTATCCATCGGAGAGCCGGAATATCGGCGAGGTCTACAAGCTGTTGGTGCTGAACGCGGAGAAAGAACTGGACAACCTTTTTTCCATGCTGCCTGCCAGCCATCCTGCCAGAGCGCCCTATGCGCTGTTCAGCCAATCCTCAGATACGGTGCGCAGCGGCGTTATCATTGGGCTGGGCAGCCGCTTGCAGGTGTTTCAGAACCGGCCTATCTGCCAGATCACCAGCCATGATGAAATTGATATGGAGCTGCCGGGCAAGCAGCCCTGCGCCTATTTCTGCATCACATCCGATCAGGACAGCACCTTTGATTTTCTCACGTCCCTGTTCCTCTCCTTCGCGTTTATCAAGCTGATCCGTTACGCGGATAAAAACTGTGCCGACCGCAGGCTGCCAGTCCCCGTTCATGTGCTGGGCGAGGAGCTGACCGCCTGCGGCGTTATTCCCGACTTGAGTCGGAAGATCAGTGTGATCCGTTCACGGGGCGTCAGCATGAGCTGTGTATTTCAGAATCTGGCAGGCTTGCAAAACCGGTATCCCTATAACCAATGGCAGGAGATATTGGGCTGCTGTGATTATCAGCTCGCCTTGGGCTGCACCGATGAACTGACCGCCAAGTTCCTCAGTGACCGCACCGGCGAGGTCAGCGTTCATGTCTCCAGTAAGGCCAAGCAGCTTGGCACATGGCGTATCAGCAACTACACGCCGGAGTTCCGTGAGACCAGCGGCGTGGGTAAGCGCAAGCTGCTGACTATGGATGAAGTACTGCGTCTGCCGGTGAACCGCGCGCTGGTCATTGCCCGCGGCAACAAGGTGCTGCAGGTGGATAAGTACGACTACACCAACCACTATGAGGCAAAGAAGCTGCGGGACTGCAAGGCATCCGCCCATATCCCGGAATGGCGTAAAAGCCCTGTGTTTTCGCCCGCGCCGAAACAAACAGAGCAGCCTATTAAGTCAAAGAAAGTGCCGAACAGGCGCAGTGAGTTTGTCAAAACCGATAAGGATTCCATCATGTCAACCAAAATGTGAGCTAAGGAGGAAAGTAATATGCCGAGAAAGAAAACAGAAGAACTTGCCGTGATGCCGGAAGCACCGGCACTTCCCGTCGTCCCCGAGGAAGCGGCAGAACAGCCGGTGACAGAAGAGTGTTTGCCGGAAGCCGCAGCCAATCCTGTTGTGGAGGATACTGTACCTACAGAGAGTGTTCTCGCTGAGCCTGCGGAAGTGGTGACTGTGCCGGAGGATCCCCAGCCCTCTGAAAAGCCCAAGCGCACTGTCCGCAAACGAACCGCTGCAAAAAAGACGGTAGAGGTGGAGAAGCAGGCTACGCCGCCTACTGAGGATGCCGCCGCCTCTGCTGAACCTGCCCCTGCCGCTGTCCAACAGAGAGATATTTTGACATTGGATGCCCGGGGCGAAGCGGAAACGCAGGCGCAGATGGAGGACATTATCTGGCACGAGATCCACAATGCCTACCGAACCCGGCGCATGCTCTCCGGTATGCTGAGCGGCATTGAAAGAACGGAGGCGGGGAAAACCATTGCCATTGTGGACTACAAGGGATTCCGCATTGTGATCCCCTTGAAGGAGATGGTGCTGGACTTCCCGGCAGATATGTACGGTGCTGACTATAATGAGATGATCCTCCGACACCAGAAGATCCTCAATAAGATGCTGGGCGCAGAGGTGGATCTTATGGTCAAGGGCATCGACGCCAAAAGCCGAACCGTTGTTGCCAGCCGAAAGGACGCCATGCTGAAGAAGCAGCAGATCTACTATTTCGGTAAGGACAGTGACGGACAGTATCGTATCTATGACGGACGCGTGGTAGAAGCCCGTGTGATCGCCGTGGCGGAGCAAGTCGTCCGGGTTGAAGTGTTTGGCGTGGAGACATCAATTCTGGCTCGCGACCTTTCGTGGGACTGGATCGGCGATGCTCATGACCGCTATGCTGTGGGAGACAAGGCTCTGGTACGCGTGCTGGAGATTGACCGCACAGAGCCGGAGCACATCAGAATTAAAGCCGACATCAAAAGCGTATCCGGCAACAGCAAGAATGACAATCTCCAGAAATGCCGTATTCAGGGCAAATATGCCGGGAAGGTCACCCATATCCATAAGGGCGTTGTGTATATCCGCCTCAGCAACGGTGCCAATGCCATAGCACATTCCTGCTATGATCGGCGCAGACCCGGACGAAAGGATGATGTCAGCTTTGCCGTTACCCACCTGGATGAGGAACACGGCGTTGCACTGGGGATCATCACCCGAATTATCAAGCAGCATGTCTGATCTGACACGGTATCGGCAGGGTATGGCAATGGATTGGCACTGTTTTGCAATTTCACCGTAAATCACCATGTGCTATACTTGGTACAGTCAAAATTGTAAAGACCGCCGGGTGGTAACTCGGCGGTCTTTCGCATACAGGAAGAGGGTGTTTTATATGTGGTAGGCAGAGCAGCGTTTCGCGCCCGAGCGGCAAATGCAATCGCCGCAAAACCCAAACAACAGTACATAGTGTTGAAAAAGGCGAGGCTCCAGTCGTAAATATCTTCAAAGCACATTAAACAGTGCTGCGATATTTAACGTAAAGGAGAGAACGCCCATGAGGAGAAAAAGAATGCGTTTAGTTTCACTTATTTTGAGTGCCGTGTGTCTGTTAGGCTGCGCAGTCCAGCCGGCACCGGTCTCGGATTCGTCTGAGTCCAACACCAAGGTCTCTGCCTATGCAGCAAGTCAGGCCGAGCAGAACGAAGAGGAGCGCACGATGGCCGAATCTCTGCTGCCGCAAACAGAAGATGGAGGCGATACATCCGAGAGCAACGTCGCTCCTGAGCGGACGGGTGCGGAGAATGCGGATAAAGCCGCGGAAAAACAGCCTGCACCTGCTGAAACGGCACCCCCCGCTGCACCGGAAGAACCGGCGACACCCGCGCCTGCACCGGAGGATAAGCCTGCTCCCGCGCCCACGCCTATACCTGCACCTACCCCGGCAGAGAAACAGGAGGAACAACCTGCTCCTACGCCCGAACCTGTGCCCGCGCCTGAACCTGCCGCCAGCGGGAACATCTACTCCATTGCGGAGGCTATTCAAGCGGGCAACGAGTACGCAAGAGTGCAGTACGGCGTGACCATCGACACCACAATGACCGCCGCTGACTCCAGCTTCTTCCCCGGTACAGCGGACAGCGTGGCATGGCTGGCAGAGAACGGCGGACAGGCGGCACTGACCGCCGCCGTAAAGGGCAACGTGGACGCCACCTTCGCCTGTCTCGCCGCCATGGACGGCGCGGAGACGGTCAGCGCGTATGCGCGGTTCAACTGCACCGCCCGCTATGATGCGGCATCGGACGAATACATCGTGGTGGTGCTGTACGGATAAACCAACTGAA
>ENA-OYXF01000514-OYXF01000514.1-human-gut-metagenome-genome-assembly--contig:-NODE-514-length-17025-cov-8.913612_pt1 | contig 17025 bp, 10 predicted proteins | sample MGYA00244842_ERZ653416 | MGnify/ENA primary metagenome ERZ653416 (study PRJEB26926, sample SAMN06164920) | human gut metagenome | biome: ENVO:00009003; feature: ENVO:2100002; material: ENVO:00002003... | reverse complement strand
GATATAAATAAGCACTCCTGAGCGCAGTCCCACCCCGAAAACCGACGGCAGATAAAACGTCCAAGCGGTTCCGAGTATATTCGGGCGGATATCTATTCCGGTAAGCTTTCCGAATAAGCCGAATATCCCTAAAACATCGAGGCGGGAATAGTTCGTCATCATCGGAATGATTATCATTTGTGCCGGAACCAAAATAGTAAGTATAAGAACAAAATTAAGCAGCTTTTTTTCCTTAAAATCAAATCTCGCAAGGCCGTAGGCAATAAACGAGCAGACGAGTATCTCTATTACCGCGCTTACTATCTCATATTTCAGAGTTGATAAAAGACTGCTTATATAGTCAAGACCCTTAAATGCGGTTGAATAAAATTCAAACGTCACCTTTTTCGGGATATAAATTACGCTCGGATCGGAAAAGGCGGCGGGAGTTTTAACCGACGAGGATATCATATATATAACGGGATAAATAACAATATATCCTATCGCTATAAGCAACGCAAATCTAAAAACCGAGTATCCTGCCGACGCAGCCGCCTTTGCGGCTTTTTTGTTTTTAATCATACTTTATCACGCCTCCTATTCCCAACGTTTCATACAAAATCTGCTGTAAGCGCCTATAACAATCGCCATAATAGCGCCTATAACAACAAAGTAGCTCCAGAGCATTGCCGAGCCCTCGCCGTAATTCTGACTGCGCATAAACGTATAGGCCTGCCGCATAACGGTATTGCTCTGAGAGGTCATAAGCTCAACCATACTGAATACCGATACAAGCACCGTAACGCGGGAGAGCATCGGAAAGGTTATAAACCAAAATTCCTCCCATTTGGTAGCGCCCTCAACCTTAGAAACCTCATACAAAAGCGGCGGAATGGTCTGCATACCGGAAATAAACAGCACCGTCTGAACTCCGCAGCTCCATATCATATTCATTATTCCGTTTATAACCGTTACGAAATAATCACCCAGCTTTTGCGGAAGTCCGAGACTTTCGACTATCTCGTTAACATCAAACATAGCCATAGCTACGCTTTCATCGGTTTTAATATTCGAAACGCCCTCGGAAACGGAGCTTAAAATGACCTCAAGCACCGCTCCGCTTGCTATTATAACAGGCAGAAAATAAAGCGCGCGAAAAAATATTCTTCCCCGAAACTTCTGATTAAGCATAAGCGCCAAAATAAGGCTTATGATGATTATTACCGGAAAGGAATAAAGGAATTTTACTACCGCCGCCGCGATATAATCGAGATAATCGGCGTCCTGCGCAAATATGTATTTAAAATTCTTAAGACCGACAAAGCTCGTTTTAAGTCCGTTTGTTGTAAGAGAAACCTTTGAAAACGAATAAATAACAGACTGTATTATAGGCAATCCGAAAAACAGCACCAGCCCTATAACCCAGGGGAAAACGCATATGCGGCCGTAATGCGCCTTTAGGGCGGTTATGCCGCGATTTTTCCGATTTTTCATTTTCTCCCCTCCGTAAATATATAAGACTTGGCGCCGACCAGGCCTATGGGCGTATCGGCGGCGGTATTTCCGTAATTTACGTATACCTGAGCTCCGTTATCAAAAACGGTCTTTCTCAGGGTATCGCTCAAAATCGAATGCTCCGAAATAACCGCGCCCTCAACCGCTTTAAAATATTTAATATATTTTAAGACAGTCTCACAGGCGCTGTCCGAGGCCGCGCCGTAAAGAACGGAATGATAAATATTCTCCTCGGCCGAAAACAAATCCGAGCTGTAGCTGCCTATAAACATAAAGCCTAATCCGGTTCCCGTTTCGGCGGCAAAAAGCAGTCTGTCTTCAGGCTCCGCCGCAAGGTTTAACGGCGAGCCGGTCATAGAAACATAGCCCTTGAAAACCATTTGGTAAAACGGAATATCGGCATAAAACAAATCGCTTTTATCCGAGCAGTCCAAAGCGCCGGTTATAATATCGGCAGATACCGCCGCATATAAATTCGCGCTGTCCGCCAATATTTTGTTGCCTTTTTTCCTGCCGTAACCGATAATTTCGGAATAATCCTCCGCAAACCCTCCGCGGGCATAATATTTCTGCTCGGAATAGTCCGAATAAACGCCCGACGCCGCCTCCGCGAGTGACAGCCCCGCTATGCCGAGCTCAACGGCGTTATCCGCCGCCTTTTTGCCGAGTTCGCAAAGCTTTTCTCTTGCAACGAAATATTCGGCGGTCTTTTCCTCCTTATCGCTGCCGAGTATGCGCTTGCGGACAAGCGCCTTCTGCCCTACTGTATTTCGGGCATAATCGAAGGTTTTGCTTATTCCCGCGCCGGATTTCGAAAAATTAACCGTATTATAATTCATATAAAGCTCCGCCGAGCCGTCCGCGGCGAAGTCGGTAAGCGCCTTAATATCCTTTTTGCCTCCCAGCACCGACGCAAATTTAAGTCCGCCTGCCGGCTTTCCGTTATTTAAGCCGGAAAGCCCGAAGCCCGAAAGCTTAACCGCCGGAGCAGCTCCGGTCTTTTCGGAAAAATCCTTTATAATGCTTAAAGCCTGTTTAAAGGTTGTCATAGGATAAAGCGATCTGTACGGTATTCCCAAAAACTGCGAGTCTACCTGCGTTGCGCCCAAAAGCTCCAGAGAAGCCGCCGTTTCCTTTGAGACTTTTTCTATACCGTATTCCTTTATAAGATAATTCCTGTATGCCTCCGCCATTCCGCTGTAGCTTGCTTTTTCGCTGGTAAGCGGTAAAAAGCTTACCGAAATCGCGGATACCTGAGCATTTTCGGAATAAGAACCGTCCGATGCGACGCCGCGTATTTCAAAGCCCGCATAGCAGGCGGAAAATCCGAATTTCCTGTTGCCGACATTGCAGTTAATGCTTGCCGATTCCGCGCCTTTCTCTATTATTGCAAGAACGCCGCGGTTTCCGTCCGCCGCACCGTAAACGGGGAGCCTTACCGGCTGAGAATTTGTTATTCCGCTGTTATTTGTATTTTTCAGCTGTCCGTCCTCGCCGTACACGGGATAAGAGCAGGTATAGCCCACGTCCGCTTCCCATTCGTGCGGTTTTATTAAAGCGCCGCTGCCCGAAGGCACAAACAGATACCCGTCTGACGAGCCGTTGCTTACCGAACAGAAAAACGGAGAGAGAGCAATACTGTAAACCTTGTTGTCGCCTTCGGTTATTTCAGTCGGATCAACAGACACGTTAATGCCGTTCTCAAGAAGCTTATATTCAACCGGAACCGAAATCTGCTTATTATCGAAATAATACGTTATTTTAATGCCGCCGCTTATTTTTTCAAGCCCGTATGCGCCTTTTTTGAGGCTTCCGGTATAGCCGTAAAGAACCTCCGGCTGCATATTTTCCGGATTTATATATTGCACCGTAAGCGGATTTTCAAGCTGAGGATTGTTGTTTACCTCATATCCGTCTTCATCAAAGGCAGGAGTTAAAAGCTCCTCGGGCAGGGTCGACCAGGTTGTGCCGTCAGCCTTGCTTTTAAGCAATATTCGGTAATGCTCCTTATCCCATTGAAGCGACCATTCGCTGTTTTCCGCCGCAGTAAAGCTCTGTTCGCTTTTATTTTTGTGTTTGCTGTCAAAAGCCGAGAGAGGGGTTCCCTTGTTCGTACCGCAGCCTGCCGCCAGGGTAAGCAAAAGCACGGACAGAATAACAGCAGATATTTTTCTTTTCACCTTTAATTCACCTTATCTGAAAAATATTTCGCGCCAGAGCGTAGCCGCAAATGCCGCCGCCTGCTGGAAGAATATAACTATAAGCACAAAAAGGAATACGATAATTACAATACCTATAAGCGTAAGCAAAGTAATTAACAAAAATCTTCCGATGCCCACGTCGTGTATGATTACGGATCCTATTACTACCATAAGCACCGAGTAAAGCTGCATTGCCGTCACGAATATTATGAGAAATTCTCCCTCGTCGGCGTTGAGCATATACGAAAACAGGATGTAAACCGCATTGCCGAATACCATCGGTATTATACTGTAGCATATAACCGTGAATATTTCCTTCAGCTTGCCTATCCCGCCAAGCAATGTTGCAACCGCCCAGTTAGCCAAGGTCCAAAGCAGAACAAAGCCGACGGTCTGAACCAGAACCAGCGCCGAATTAAAGGAATTATCCGAGGAACGGAATAAAAATCCGCTTGCCGTTGCCTTTAATACAGAGGTTATGTAGTAAAGCGCTATAATCGCAACCCCTACATAAACCGAGCCTGCATTTTTGGCTTTCACTTCACTGAAAACGTTTGCCGGATGGAACGGTGCCGAAAGTGCAAATCTTATTTTAGGCGACTTTACAATGACGATTTTTTTCTTTTTTATAATTATACAAACTGCAACAATCGCTGCAACAGTCAACAAAATTACAGGCATAAGAATATTAAAATTGTTCTTTAAAAAAGCTTTTCGGTTATAGTTAAACGCCTTGCTGTAAAGCTCCCTGTCAAGACCGGCCTTTGCATAATCTGCGGCGGCGCGGTAATCCTTGTCGGCAAGCGCCGCCTTTGAAAGACCTATATAGGCAAGCTGGCAGTTGCTGTCCTCTTTTAAAATGCTTTCCCATACCGTCTTTGATAAAGTATAGTCGCCGTCAAGCGTCAGCCTCCTTGCCTCCTTCAGCTCCCTTCCGTAATCGGTTTCGCCGAAAACCGTAAGAGTAAGCTTCAAGCCGTCCGCAACGATTATTTTTTTGCCGTTATCCAATATATCAAGCGCCGCTATCTGTCTGAAGGTTCCGTTTTGAATGCCGTCTCCGCCGCCTCCGAAAGCGGTCATCATATAGCATTCACCGTCATACATAAATATTTTGCCGCTTGCTTCGTCATAGCAGTAAATATAACCGTCGCCGTCAACCGCCAAGCCCGAAATATTCTGCGTCCGCTTTTCGCCCTTAAATGAAGCTGTCTCCTTATCTCCGAATACGACGTCGGACGAATCAAGTATGTTTTTCCCTCCCGGGCTTAACCGCTTTATCTGGGATTTTTGGCTGCTCCCCGGTATCTTTCCCGTAGCCGTGTAAATAAAATCGCTTTTATCGGCGAACAGGTCGGTAAACTGATAAGGAAGCTTGCTTGTCTGCCGCGCGCGCTTGGCATTAGTTGAAGTAAGCTTATCCCAAAGCGAGGAAATTACCGTTAAAACCGAACTTTCAACCGAGTTTGCGCCGTAAAAACCGTAAAATTCGCCCTTCGGAGAATAAAGAATAGCTCCGTAATAAGAGCCGTCGCTTAAAACATAAACATATCCTCTTGAATCCGCCGTCACCTTTATGGGGCGGTAGTTAAATCCGTCGGGAATGAGCTTGGATTCGGGCAGAGTTATTATTTTTTTGCATTCGCCGTTTTCATTGCAGACGATAACTCTTGCGTTCTCCGTATCGGCAATATATATTCCGCCCGACATATCGACGTATATACCCTTGGCGTTCTCGAATTTAAGCTTTTCTTCTCCGTTTAAAACCGAGCTTATAAGGCCCCTTACGCCGTAATCCGAATTTAAAATTATAATACGTGAGGACTTGCCGTCCAGTATATAAATATTACCCGCTTCATCCGTACAAACATCGGCAATTTCCGCAAAGTCCTCAACACCGATTCTTTCGGCTGTAAGCACGGTTTCGGTTTTATATGCTGCCTTGGCGGAAACCGCGGTAAATCCGTCGCTTTCCCAATAGGTATAGCTTGTATACGGTATTTCGCCGTCATACGCAAAAACCGACAAAGCCTGAAAAGCAGTTAATAAAGCAATTAGCATAACGGCTGAAAATGATACAATATGTTTTTTTAATTTCATAGACCGCATTTCCCCCCGTTATTTAATTCCGGCACTGTTCATTGATTCAAGTACATTGCTTTGCGATACCATATACACAACCATAGGCGGTATCATCATTATTACCGTAACCGCCATGGCGCTTCCCGAACGCGCTATTCCGCCCGCGTTGATCTGCGTCATTATTGCGGGCAGTGTTTTAAGCGATTCGTTAAATATTGTTCCGTTGGGCAGCGCGGACCAAACATCTCTGAACCCGAAAAGAGTAAGGGTCATAATACAGGGCTTAACCATGGGAACAATAATCTGAGCAAATATTCTGTAAGGACCGGCACCGTCGATTTTTGCCGCCTCCATAATCGCGTCCGGCACGCTCCCCTCCATATACTGCTTCATGAGGAATACGCCCATCGTCGTAGCGATATGCGGCAGAATATACGCCCAATAGGTATCTATTACTCCTATATACGAAAATATAAGGTATTGCGGTATTGCAAGCGTATATGTATTGAAAAGCAAAGCATACTGAACAACGGTAAAAATCTTTTTCTTCGATTTAAGAGGCGATTTTGTGAGAACAAACGCCGCAAGCGTGGAAACCGTTACATAAAGAAACGTTGTTATTATTGCCACAAAGAAGCTGTTGAATATATATCTTGAAAGCGGTATCCTCAGGTTTGATAACAATCCGGGCAGCGCAAGATAATTCTGAACGGTAGGTCTGTTTACAAAAAAACGCGGCGGGAATATCATAAGCTCGTCAAGCGGTTTAAATGAGGTTGCAATGCAATACACCAACGGCAGGACCGAGAAAACTCCCAACGCAAGCAGTATGACAACATAAACCGTATTTCCCGCCTTTGAACGCGTATATTTTTTGCTTTGTGAGGTTTTGGCGGTTCTGTTTTCGTGTATGCGTTTAAACAGTCCCGGTTTGCTTACGGCAGCTGTGTTTGATTTCATAATCCGTTTTTCCTCACTTTCCGACCTTGTTTATAAGCTTGCCTATTACTATTCTTACAATAATCATAAGCACAAACAGCAATACCGAGATTGCCGAAGCGTAGCCCATTTCATATCGCACGGTACCCGCATCAGCAAGATATGAAACAATGGTATCCACCCTGTTCCCGACAGAGGGATAGCCCGCGAGGGCAATAGGCAGCTGGCTTATGGAGAATGCCGACGATATCTGCATAACCGCGCTGAAAAGCAGCATATGCTGCATTGACGGGAGGGTTATATACCACAGCTCCTGCCAACGGTTTCGTATGCCGTCTATGGCTCCCGCCTCGTACATTTCGCTGTTTACGTTTTGAAGACCCGATATATTTGCAAGGAAAGACACGCCCATACTCATCCACAGCTGTACCGCAATTATAATGGGCATAACATAACTTGCGTTTTTAAGCCATTGCACAGGCTCTGTTATAAATCCCAGGGACAAAAGCATACTGTTTACGTAGCCGTAGCTGTCGTTTGAAAACGCCACCTGCCAGATATAATAAGCGTTGCCTATAAGCGCGGGGCAATAAAACATAAACGAAAGTACCGTTCTTACCGTCGGTTTAAATTCGTTTAAAAACCATGCAAGCACAAAAGAAAGCAGAAATCCGGCAGGACCGGTTATAACCGCAAGAATCAGGGTATTCTTCAGAGTTGTTATAAACACCTCGTCGTCAAAAAGCATACGGAAATAGTTTGAAAATCCGTTGAAAACCGGCATTGAAACCATATCGAACTCAAAAAAGCTCAGCGCAACCGAGGCTATCATAGGCAGGGCTATAAGGGCGGCAAAAAACACCATAAACGGCGCCAGCATAACATAATACGGCATTTTGTCCCTGAACGAGGTTTCTATTCCGACCTTTTCCTTTTTATTATCAAGCTTTGTCTTACTCATTGCTCTGCAACCTTTTACTGTACTGATTTATTTTTCTTTCAATTTCGTTATCCGCAATTTCCGCCCATTCGCTCAGCGAATCCTTAGGCGTTTCCTCGCCGTTGATTACCGCCCAAAACGCCTGATCGACCGCCCTTGACACGTAGTAGCTTCCTGCGACCTCGGGTATCTCGCTTATATTTTCGCGCTGCTTCAGCAAAACATCAAGATCCTCTCTTTTCCACGACATATTTTCAAATGCCGCAAGCGTTGCCGTAGTTGTTCTTGAAACCGCGCCGAGTATAGACTCGACATTATTGTTATATCTAAGCTGCGTATCGGCGGAGGTCCACCATTTGAGGAACTCCCATGCGGCTTCCTTGTTCTTTGAAGATGAAATTATGCCGCAGCCCGTTCCCGCGCCCGAAACGGTATGGTTGACCGTTCCGTTTTGCTCGGTTCCGGGAACTAATGCTATACCCCATCTCCCGTCTATTTCCGGCGCCGCCTCGGTAAGCGTTGTATAAAGCGTATAAACCTCAATACCCAGCGGCATTGTTCCCAGTCTGAAGCGGTTGTAAAAGCTGGCTGTGGTTGGAAGCTTATACTTTGTATACATATCCGTCCAGAATGTGAACGCGCCCAGAGCCGTGGGTGTTTCAAGAGCGGTTGCATTTTTCTCTTCGTTATAAAATTCTCCGCCGTGCTGCTGTAAAATCGAGGCGAACAGATTAAGCCCGCCGACGCCCGTATTAACCGTTGCGGTAGAGGTTATCTGTGTGTATGGTATCCACGACTGCATATTGTTCCTCTGCAGAACCGCAGTCGCCGCCAAAAATTCATCCCATGTTTCGGGAACGGGTATTTCCAGCTTTTCAAGAATATCCCTGCGGTAAAACATTATATAAAATGACTGCGTATCGGGAAGCGCATATGTTCCGCCGCCGTATCTGTACGGCACATCGGCAGAGTCTCCGAAACGCTTTAAAACCTCGTCATAATCGTCGAATTGAGTCAGATCGTAAAGCGCCCCGCGCATCGCCAGATTAACCGGCTCGGTTCTCGCAAGGTGTAAGGATAAATCCGGAGCGTTGCCAGAAAGTATGCCTTTAACAAGCGTTGCGTCGGTAAGCTCAAGGTTGACCTTTATTCCGGTTTCGGACGTGAAGGATTCCTCAATAAGAGAATTAAGCACCATTGCCTGATCCCTGCCCCAGTTTACCCATATTTTAAGGTCAGTTTTGCCCGATTTCTTATTTTCGCCGTATTCGGAAGTAAAGGATACCGCAAACCTATCAACACCAAATTTAAGCTTTCTGAAAAATCCGGGCATTTTCGGCTTTTCTCCGTTATCCGACGGATAAAGATAAATTCTGTCAATACTAAGCGGCATGGATTTCATATCGTAAAGCCATGCGCTGAGAGTAGTATAATTATTATAATAATCGGTTACGTAATTCTGAGCCGTATACGGATTATCTGCCATCGATTTAAGAACCCTCGCCATATTGTTTACCGCCGATATAAACGAGGTTTCCTCTCCGCCGGACAGCATTTTCGCATTATCCGAAAGTGAAGTCAGGCGGCTGCGGTTATTTTCAAGACTGTCGTTAAAACCGTCTATCTGCTTAAACAGATCGTAATCGCGGTTTTTATCCGGACTTTCTCCGGTTATCATTGCGATTTCAAGATATATATCGCTAAGCTCGGAGGTGATTTCGCGCAGCTCGTTATAAAGCTGCGCCGTCTCGCCGAGGGTTGCCGTAAGGCTTAAGGTATGCTCTCCCTTTTCAAGATAGAAAAGGTACGGTTTTTTATTATCATCGGCAAATTCGTAATACTTCCAGCCCGTTCCGTAATAAAATTTAAGATTAAGCGCCTCGTAAAACGGCACCTCGCCGTCAATTTTAAGTTGTCTGTAAGAATATCCGTTAACCGTTTGATCCTGCTTAAAGGTAACGCCCAAGCTGTAAAGTCCGGCATTTTCAACCTTTATTTTCCAGATTACCTCCTCTCCGGGAGACTTCCAGTTACTGCCCCCTATATAATTTATAACCTGCTTTTTAGAGTCCGAGGGGTAGGGTACGGGAGAGGTGCTATCCGCTTTCGGAACTATCGCACGGGTTGATTTAAGCGCCGCGCTTTCCCCTTCGATTATTACGGCCTGACCCTTTGCGGAGGTATATCCTTTTTCCTTATAGGCTTTTTCCGTTTCGGAATAGCTTATAAGCGCGTCCGGAGCCGCAATAATTAGCTTTCCGATAACAAACTCCTCGTCTGCGCTTATTATGGAAATATTATGATTTCCTTTCGTTAAATAAAAGTCGTAAGGCAGGGTTTCGGCTCCTGTTACATCTCCGAACGCCTTTGTTACAAATTCGCCCGCGTCCTCCTGCTCCGGAGAATACTGATTTCCGTAGCTGTCGTATCTTTTGCCGTCAGAATCCTTATACATTCTCGGCAGCGTCAGGCTTTCAGCCTCATAAAACGGCAACTCGCCGTCAAGTAAAAGCTTCACCGTAAGGTCGTTTCCGCTGCCCTCAGGCAGTAAGTAAGAAAGCTTTATATTATACCGAGCGTCCTGCGGTACATAAAAGCTGTAGGTCACGGCGTCTCCCGCCTTTACCGTCGCCGTATTTTTATATTCATTTCCCGCCTTATCCGTATATACCGCTTCTCCGCCGGAAAGCTCCGTATCCTCCGCCGCCTTAGCCTTTTCGGCGTATTTCTCCTTATATGACCGATAAGCGTTTTCATCCGCCGTATTATATACCGCCGTAATTTCCTTTGCTTCGCCGCTTTCTGGTACGGCCGAAATATACGGCACCGAAAGCACCGATATTGCCGCCAATACCGCAGAAATAATTTTTCTTATACCTGATTTTTGTTTTTTCATATCTTACCTCGCATAACAACTCTGACTTTTGCATTTCGGAATATAAAATTATACCGCAATTTAACATTACGAATTGCAAAATTTTCTTTAAAAATTCCAAGCTTTCTCCCCCGCCTTTGCGGCAGGGGAGAAAAATACGGCTTACATATTCAGAAGCATAATCCTAAGCTCGGATAAATCCTCGGCGTTTATATCTCCGTCGATATTTATATCGGCGGCGGGGTCGATTTCAATATCCGCATCCGATATATGACGTTTCATTCTCACAAGATCTCTGATATCAACCTCGCCGTTACCGTCGGCGTCTCCCGCCTCGTGTACGGAAAACGAAATTGCGCCGTCGTCATAGGAATAACCATTTGCAAAAGCCGAAAGTCCCGTTGAAAACAGAACGGAAAGACCTAAAAGTGCCGCTGAGATAAAAGTAATAGTTTTTTTCATTGCTCATTTCTGCCTTTCGTTTTATTTTATATACTCGACAGTTCCGTTGCTGTCCTGATAAAGCCGAACATAATCAATTTGATAATTCATCGGGAATGTAATGCCGTCAATCGTATCCGCAAATCGGTCTTTATTGCTTGAATTTTCCGATGTTGTAATGCCCGAACCGAAAATTATGCCCATAGGCGTATTTTTCAGCGCCTCATCTATTGAAGCCTGCGAGGGTGACGTCACCTCATAATTTGCGTCGTACTTATAGGCTGCTTCGGTAAGGTCATAACGAGCATACTCTTCGCCGTCTATATACATTATCATTTTGTCATCCGTCCAAAGGAAACCGATAGTATAAAAGCGATCCTCTTTAAGTGTATAGGCTTGTTTCTCGCGGTCGCCGTAATTCCACGGATGATCGACGGTTTTTGATGCCGTATATTTCTTACCGTAAGCATCGGTACTTTCGGTATATTCCGTTTTTTCCCAAACATGGAGATTCGGAGTAAGAATGTCTTTTACGCCGAAGGTTTCAAATACATCTATCTCACCGTTATTTATACGTCTGTCGTCCGTCCACGTATCGGTACGAAGCCATATTGAAGGATTTGAGGAGGTTTGCCACGGGAGCTTGACCCGTACCTCAAGATAGCCCTTATTATACCGCATGGTACGCAGAGAAGTTATATTTTGCGGAGAATAATAGGTTTTTGTTTCCGAATCGTATGTAGGTCCGAAGCTCAAAACGCCGTTTGCAACGGAGTAATTACCGTTGACATGTTTCAAATGCTGTGAATCTTTCGTCCCGGTAACGTTTTCCTGTCCCCATTTTGTAGAATCAAGAGATGAACCGCCGAATTCATCGCCCCAAACAAGATTGTAGCTTGTGCCGTTCAACTTCTTTACGTGACTTTTACCGTCAACCGCGAAAACATAGGTTTCGCCGTACAAGACGATATCAGATCCGTTATTATCAACCGTAATATACGGTCTTACCGCTATGCTTTCGCTTGAATCTGCGCTGAAGCCGCCTATACGCGCGCTGAACGTCCGAACGCCGTCCTTATACGCATAGGAATTGCCGAAATCGGATTTTTTTGAAACATTTTTAATATATTTCGCTTTGTCGGTTGAAAGATTTTCCAACGAAAGGTATTTTGAATCCGCGGCATAGGAAACAAGGAAGCCTCTTTCGGATACGGTGCATTCACTGCCCGCCAAAGCTACCGCCGCTGCGTCGCCGTCGTCGGCATAGCTTGAGGTTACCCTGAACGCGGCAATGCTTTTATCTGTACCGATGCGCTCCGCAGAGGTATCATAAAAAAAGCTGTTATAGTTTAATTCGGAAACGGATACTGTGTCAACATATACCGTAGTATTTTCCTCGGAGCTTATACGGATAAGCGGAGCAACCCATGTAGCGTCAGCACCCTTTCTGATAGCCGGGTCAACCGTTGAATACAGAAGAATTACCCTCTGCCATTCCTCGGTCGCTGTAACCGTCACAAAGCTTTGCGGCGGTAATATACTATAAGGACCTTTGCCGTTACTTACCTCGATTTTAACAGCCTTGCCGTCTCCCTTGATATAAAGGCTTACAATATAAGACTTTCCTAAAACCGCCTCATAGCCGCTGCCTATATAGAATATTCTCTTTTCACTATCAGTCGTCGCTGTAATAGTATTTTTGAGCGAGTGTGTACCGGAATAAGCCTCTTCCGGCGTACGCTGCCAGCCGCCGATATTTTCAAGTCCCGTATCGTCCTTCCAGAAGTCTCCCCACACTAATGTATCCGGCTTATTTGCGGTTCTCGGATGAATTTCATCAAAGCCGGTAAACGCCACCTGATCTTCATCGCCGACAACTGTTTCCACGCCCTTATAATAGGTAGCTCCGTTTACGGTGAAAACAGCATCTGAAACGCGCTGTGTGCAGGTTTCATCGGAAAACCAAGCCGACCGAGTAAGAGTGGCGGTATATGCACTGTACTCCTTGCCGTTACTGTCGGTATAAGTATGTTCCGTATAGTTTTCGGTTGTCTTGCTGCCGGCGTCAAGCTGTAAAATGTCGGCTTCGCTTTCGCTGTATATTCCGTAGCTCAGACCCGCCGGAGCGCCGTATTTCTCGGTTTTACTGTCTCCGTCAACGAGATTGATTGCGTAAAGCTTATCAACCGAAATATCGTCAATGCTGAAATTATAAGAGGCGCTTTGCTGAGCGGTCCAGTTGCTTCCCGCCGCAAAACACAGATACGGAGTCATAAATTCGCCGCTTCCGCTGTACTCAGCTATTCTGTCCATAGTGAAATCATATGTGAAGGTTTGCCAATCATCGGTCGGAGCAAGCAGATAGCATCCGCCGTTCTTTTCGGCATAAACCGCATTTTGAACACCTTTATTGCCGTACCAAATCCCGCCTGCAGCATTAATGTCATTAGCGGTTGTCGAATAGCCCAAGGCTACCGGTACGCCGCTGCAGCTGCCGTCCGCAGACGAAAGCTTATATCTGAACGAAACGCGGTATTTTGCTCCGTTTTCCATTTTATAGGAGCCTTTTTCCGAATTGTCCTTTGCCTTGCCGTTGGGATTAAGCACCAGCGCATAAGCGGACGTCCAACCGCTGTTGCCTTTTTTTGAAAAGCTCAGATATTTATCGCCGTTTTCCTCTGCAATCGTATAGCTTGCATTGGTACTGTTATAAACCGCACCCATGCCGCTTGCCGGTATAGAATACTTTTCAAAACCTATTTCCATATGGCGCGCCGTAAATTCTTCATCTGCGGCGATTGCGTTGCCGTCTGAAATTTCAAAATAATCAATATCGACGGTATATTTATCGGGATAGCAATTTGAGCCGTTATATATCGGTCTGAATCCCAAAAACAGATTGCTGTTTGCCGGGATTTCATAATCAAAATCCGCTGTATCAAAGATGATGCTTTCGGTTATCCAACCGCCGGTATCCACAATGCCCTCTTTTATATATTTCAGCACCTTATCGGATCTCGATTTAGCTACGCTGTATTGCCCGGTGGTTGAAGAATTAAGGACGAGTCTTAGGCTGTTACCCTGGGTAGTTATACCCGAAACGCGGTAACGTATCGTAAGCTTGTATTTACTGTCCGCTTCAAGCTGAAAGCTGCCGTCTGCCTTAGCACTCCCGGTCGGGTTTGCCGCTGATGTAAAAAGGCAGGAACTCCAGTTTGAGGTATTGTTTTTATGCTTGTAACGAAGATATTTCCCGCCAACTGCCGAAACATCGTCCACAATTGACCATTCACCCGCCCAATCAACAGCGTTTCGGAAATCGTTACTTCCGTCCAACTGCATAACCAGTGAATATTCACTGAAATCATTGATAAGAAGCGCGCCTGCGGCTTCGCCGCTTTGCGACGAAGCCAACGCCGGAATTATAATGGCTAACTGAACGGTAATTAACAAAGAGAGTATGACGCTTAATATTTTTTTCATTTTTACACTCCTATTACAGTTTCATAAGCCGCAATTATTTATTTTCCTCAATAACCTTTTGCAGAATTTCATTCGCCTTTTCGATGCATGTGTCAAGCTTATTTGACGAGGAGGAAAGTGCCGTTGATACCTGAGACGCCGTGCAGGTTTTTAAATCCGGGAATATCGTAAATGTCGGCATAAGAGTATCTGACGCGGCGACTATATTCATAACGCTTGTATTAAAATTATAATTGGTGCTTGCGTTATTAAGAATCTCCTTATACATCTCTCCCAATTCCTCGCTCTTGTAAAGCTCGGCGGGATCGTAATTATTGCCGTTCAGGAAATAGCGCAGGAAATATGCCGCTCCGTCAGCATTTTTGGCTCCCTTGATGATACCGTAGGAGCGTGTGCTTGCAACTCCGTATTTCTGCTCTGAGGAGGCGTCTGCCTTCGGAGGAATTATGTAGGATATATCGTCCGCGTCCATTTCGCTGAACCAGCCGGTCTTTCTCAGACCGTATGTGCCGACAAAAAGCATTCCCAGCTTGCCCTCTTCAAAATGGTTGCGGTATCCGTCGTCCTTTAAGATAGCTATTTTGGAATCGCGCGCCTCGATCATCCTCTGCCACGCCGAGACAACATCCGGTTTTGTGCAGTTATTAACAAACTCATTCTTCTCATTGTCATATGTGACAAGACCGACGGAATATGTTTCTACATAGCTGTTGATATCGATACCGACGCCGCTGCTTTCGGCAACCTGCGAAAGCTCCTTGGCGCATTTGTAAAAATTATCCAGCGTCCAGCGTCCCTCCTGGAGATACAGATCCGGAGTCGATATACCGTTGTCTTCAAAGAAACGTTTGTTATAAACCACGCAGCTTCCGCCCATATCCCATGCTCCGCCTTTAACGTTGACCAGATATGAATGTCCGCCGATCGTACCCATCTTTACTATATCTTGATCCCAAAAGCTGTCGCTCGGATTAAGAATAGTTTTATCAAGCGGCCGGAGCATTTGCATACAAACAGGGAAATCACCGTTTGAAACATAAACATCGGGAGATTGACCGGAAGAAATCAGTCCCGCTATCTTATTTGCATAATCCATCTGCGGCACATATGTAATCTCAACCTTAATACCGGTAAGATTTGTAAAATCGGCTAAAACCTGACTGGATTCGTTTGAATTGTGGTCAATCCATGTTGCAAACTTTACCGTTGTTCCGTCAAGCTCCTCCGGAACATTGGAAAAATATTCCGTTTCGGCATTTGTCGCCGCACCCGAGCCGCCGGAGGTATTCGATTTTTTATCCTCTGTTTTCTTGCCGCAACCCGTGACAAAGCCGATCGATATAATTACCGCCATTGCCAAGGAGATCGCTTTAATTCTTCTTATACTGCACATTTCTTTCAACCTTTCATATTTTTTTATGAATACGGACGGTTCTCCCGCTGTTTAATGCGGTACCGACCCGATTATTCCGCACTGTCAAACACACGTACATAATCAACTATAAATTCATCTGGCAATACTGCGTTCCGTAACGCTTCCACAGGCTTTCCGTTCCATACGGAAGCGTCTCCGGCAAGTCCGGCAGACGCCGATTCATTACCGAAAATTCGGTTGTATCCGTGGCATTCGGTTGTAAGAAGTATAAATTCGTCAACGTGCGATACCGCGCATTTCGGAGCCATCTGTCGGCTTACAACCTTGCCGTCGGCATAAAACACATATCCCTCCTCGCTCCAATCAACGGCATATGTATGCCATCCGTCTTCGGTTTCAACATAGGGGAAAGCGACATGTCCGAACCATTCGGAGTCTTTTCCGTAGCCGCCCCAGCCGCAGCCGCAAATAATATTTCCTTCCTTTGCCTGACGGTAATTTTCCATTATATCAACCTCGACGCCGCCGTATTTCGGATCGGGGTGACTTCCTATTCCGGGAGCCTGAAGCCAGAATGCGGCATGCCAGCCGTTATTTTTCGGAAGCTTACACCGGCATTCGTAATATCCGAATTTGTGCATAAATTTCGGATTTTCAAATTTACCGAACGGCCAAAAGCCCTTACTGTCCTTGGGCAAATCATAAACCACCGCTCCGGTCTGAAGCTGAGCCGAAAAGTAATCGTCGCCTTTTTTGACCATAGCCATATGAAGATTGCTCTCGCCGTCAACATAAACTCCCTCGCGGGTAAATGTCGGAGACTTCTTGCCCCAGAAATATTCTCTGAAGCCCCACTTGCTCTCGTCAAGCTTATCGCCGTCAAATTCATCGCTCCAAACCAATTTCCACTTTTTATGCTCAGGCAAAAAGCTTGAAGCATGGTCCTCAATTTTATACTCAATCATTTTCCAATCCCCCATATAAATTGTAAAGGCTTCAAGCATTTTAAACACATATTCCGCAATATTGTTCGATTAAAGCCTTTTGCCAAAATCTTACAACGATCAATTTGCGATTTCAGCTCATTTTTCCTGCCGAAAAACATAATAAAATAACCATATCAACAACCGTCATACGCTTTTGAATATGGCATATATGCCCCTTCAAAATGCTTGTAAATTATATTGTTTTTATT
>ENA-OYXF01000500-OYXF01000500.1-human-gut-metagenome-genome-assembly--contig:-NODE-500-length-17377-cov-4.275950_pt1 | contig 17377 bp, 7 predicted proteins | sample MGYA00244842_ERZ653416 | MGnify/ENA primary metagenome ERZ653416 (study PRJEB26926, sample SAMN06164920) | human gut metagenome | biome: ENVO:00009003; feature: ENVO:2100002; material: ENVO:00002003... | reverse complement strand
GTCTCGTGGGCTCGGAGATGTGTATAAGAGACAGGTGCTGCCGGCCGTGCCGCTGATGACGCCGCCGTAGGAGAAGTCGCGGGCAAAGGCCAGCGTGGAGTTGTTCTGGATGTCAATGCTGTCCCCCAGCTTGGTCACATTGGCGGAGTTCACCGTAACTGTGCCGCGGTGCACCTTGAGCTGTCCGTCCAGATTGACGCCGCCCGTGAGGGTGATGTTGCCCCCGCCCTGGGTGGAGAACGCCGTTCCGCTCAGATCGCCGCTGAGGGTGAAGTCCTTGGTGGCGAATATCTGGTTGCCCGTAAAGATGATGTCATTGGCAAAGGCGCCCCCGGCCGTGCCGTTCCATTCCGCACGGACATTGGAGTCCGCCAGGTTCACGGTGCCGTCTGCTCCCATGGTCACGTTGTTCAATTGGAAGTAACCGGATGTCACGGACAGGGTTCCCTGGAATGCCGTGCTCATGTTCAGGACATTGGCTCCGTAGCTGGTTCCCAGGCCCACGGAAATGGTGCCGGTGCCGGAGGCATCCAGGTTCAGCGCCGTGTTGTCATTGGCGCCGCTGACCGTCAGCATGGAGCCGGCGGCCAGTTCCACGGTTTTTCCGTTGGCCAGGGCCTTGGCGGCGGTAGCCGTCACATTTTCACCCAGGATCAGGGAGCCGTCCGTCCACGTCATGTTGTCTGCGGTGAACGCCGTGGCAAAGGCGCCGGACGCCAGATTGAGGCTCCCGCCCTGAAGGTTGATCATGCCCATGCCCGGCTGGACGTCAGCCGTAGCCAGCGTGAGCGTGCCACCCGTAATGGTGACAGCCCCGGAACCGAGGGAGTTGGCCACCTGGGCCACCAGCTCGCCCTGCTGGAGGGAGATGGCTCCCGCCCAGCCCGTATTGTCCAGGTTCAGGGTAAGCTTGCCTTCGCCGCGCTTGGTCAGCGTGCCCTGCGCAATTTTTCCGGTGCCGTCTGAGGCGAATACATAGTCGCTGCCCGCGGCGTTGTTCACCGTGATGGAGGCCGGATTCACCGCGCCGGACAGGGTGACGGTTCCCGCTCCGGAGCTGTTGAAGACCAGGTTCTGGCCGGCGGCCGTATCCGCAGAGCCGTCAATGCCCCACTGGGCTCCCGTGTTCGTGTCGCTCCAGGTCATGCCTTCCGTTCCCTGCCAGATCCAAACGTCCCCGGCGGAAGTCACCACCAACTTGAGGGTGGCGCCCGTCTGTTCGAGCGTGTAAATCAGCGTTTCGTCTCCGGTATAGCCGGCCCAGTTGAAGATGGCGCTGGCGGCATCAAGTCCGCTGGCAGCAGAAATCAGGGTGTATTCCCCGGCTTCCGTAATGCCTTCAAGGCCATTCAGGGTGAGGTTGAACGTACCGGCCCCGAAGGCCCCACCCACGCCGATGGAAGAGCTTATATCCAGGGTCAGCGTGGAACTGGCCGCCAGATTCAGGGCCCCGGCGGTCGTCATCCGCGTATTGGCCGCCATGGTGATGTTCCCCAGGGACGTGGCCCCTGCGGCAGTAAGGGCAACGGTTCCACCCTGGATGTTCGTCAGCCCCGTGTAGCTGACCGTTCCGCCCAGCGTCAGGGTTTCATCGCTGACCTTGGTCAGGGAGAGGACTCCGGTGGTGTCATAGGAGATGGTGGTGGCTCCGTAGGCGATGGCAACGCCGTGGTCCGTGATGGTGCCGTTATACGTGCCGGAACCCACCGTCAGCGTACGCGCTCCCCCCACGGCGCCCACCTGGGAGTTGGCCGTGCCGTCCAGGGAGGCGATTTCAATATCCCCCAGCACGCGCATGAAGGCGAATCCCGTGGTATCCGTGCCGGACGTGAGGGTGACCCCGCCCTGCGCCATGGAGGTGCGCATGTCAAGCCCCGTGCTGTACCCGTTGGCGGCGTTCATGGTGATCATGCCGGTAAATCCGGAGGCGTCACCGCCGATGATGAGCTTGCCGTTGGAGTTGTACCTGCCATCGCCCCTTCCGCGGCTGTAGGTCAGGGAGCCTGCGCCTGTAAGCGTTCCGGTGAAGCCCATTTCCTTGGCCCAGTTGTCCCGGCCCACCAGGGTGGCCGCCCCGTTGACGGTAACGGTTCCCGTAAAGTTATGCTGGTAATTGGTGGCGTTTGCCTGGGAGGCGTCCACCCATTTCAGGGAGACCGCGTCAGATGCGGCCGTGCCCAGAATCAGATCGGAACCGATGGTGTGGTGGGCGCTGTTGCCCGCAATGATCAGGGACGTGCCGTTCTGCAGGGTGACGGAGGAACCGGCGCTGCCCCAATTGATGGCAGTGGAGCCGCCCCCTATCTGGACGTTGCCTTCCTGCACGATCAGGTGGCCGGAGTTGGCCCCCGTCAATTTCAGCAGCCCCGTACCGGTTTTCCGGACGGAGCCGGCTCCCGTGATGTTATTGCCGAAGGTAAGGTCTGAAGGCGTTACCAGATTAATGAATGAGTTGGTATCCGCGGCAAGGGAGAACGCCGGGTTGGTCACGGTTCCCAAATTCACCGTGACCGTCGCGCCGTTGGCCGCTCCCAGGGAGGAACCCGCGCCCCAGGTGATGCCCGTGGCCGGCAGGTCCGTATCATACCCGAACGCCAGAACGCCCTGGTTCACGGCTACGGTGGTTCCCGTACCGAGGATGGAAGCGGAGCCCAGCACCAGGGTTCCCGTGCCTTCCTTGGTAACGGCGGTATTGGCAATTACTCCGGTTCCCGCCAGCTCATAGCGGGTGGTGGTGTTGCGGACCAGCATGGAGCCGGGGGAAACCTCGGAATCAAGCTGCACCGCGGAGGTGGCGACTCCGGCCTGGTCTGCAAAGGAAACCGCCAGGCCGTCCGCATACGTGGCGGGCGTGCCGCCGTCCGTCCAGATGTTTTCCGCGCTCCAGACCCCGTTTTCACCGCCCGCCCACAGCAGGAGGGTTTCCGCCGTGTAAACCAGGTCCCTGCCATTGTTGGAAAGGGTGATGGTTCCCGCCACGCCGTCCGCAAAGACGGCCTTGATGGAAGAGATGTTGGTCAGTCCGGTGGTGGAGAGCACGGACATGCCGTCCGTCAAGGCGCCAAACCCGGTAAGGTCCAGATTCAATTCCCCTTCCGCGGAAAGGGCGAACGTGCCATTCACGTTGATTCCCGTTCCGGCGTCTCCCGCCAGGGCCAGCGTGCTGGAGCCGTCCACCTTCAGGTTCCCCGTAAAGAAGGAGTTCTGGAACATGGTCACAATGTCGAAGCCGGTAATGACCGTATTGGAGAAGGAGATGGCCTGGTCCGCCGTATTGCCGTAACCGCCCAGAAGCAGGGAGGAGGTGCCCCCTACCGTGCCTTCCGACACATTCAGCGTGCTGCCCGCTCGGAACACGGCTTTTTTAACGGTGAGGGTGGCGTTCCCGTTCACGGCGGACCTTGCTCCGCCGCCGCCCGCATAAAGGGCTCCCGTATAGGCGCCGCCATCCAGCGTCAGGTTGGAATTGCCTCTGACCGTGGAAGTTCCGGCAGTGCCGTAGCCGCCGCCGTAAATGGCCCCGGTAAAGACGGCGTCACTGGCGGCAGTGATGCTGACGTTGGAGTCCCCGTTGATCGTATATGTTCCGGAGCTGCCCGAGTAGGAACCGCCCACGATGCTCTTGACGAAGGTGCCGGAGGCAGTCCCCAGGTCAATCGTCACATTGGTGCTTCCGGTGATGGCGGCGCTGGAAGTGGAGTTGGCTTCATAGGCGCTGCCGCCGATGATGAAGCCCCTGGCTACGGAATTGAGCGAGACGGTTTCATCCGTCACGCTCTGCATGCTGCGCACCACGACAAAGGTGCTGCCGTCAATGTTGTTGGTGGAGTTGTGGGCCGCGGTGCCACCGCCTATCACGCTCCCCTTGACCACGGCATTTCCGTCCACGGACACGTAAACGTTCCCCGTAATGCCGGCAGCTTGGCCGTCCTTGTAGTTGCCGCCCACCACCCAGTTGACGGAGGTATCCCCCTGAATCTGGGTATGGACGTCACCCGTGATGTTCCACTTGCCGGTGCCGCTCCAGTTGTTGGCATAACTGCCGCCGATGATCAGGCCGTAATTGCCCCCCAGCACATCCGTCCAGATGCCGGTAGTGATCTCCGTGGCCGTTGCATTGGTTGCAGTGTTGTAATAGCCGCCTGCCAGGGTCACTCCCGTCAGGTCACCCGTTCCGGTCACGACGTTCACGGAGCCGAAGCCCTCCTGCATGGACGCGGCGCGAATGTTGTACAGGGCCAGCGTCTGCTGGTCCGCCAGTGTTCCGGCGCCGGAGGTGGGGGCGTTTTCCAGCCCCCAGGCGGAATCCCATGCGGTATCATACGCGCCGGATCCCGTGAAGGTAATAACCGTTTTCCCGTCAACGGTGGTGATGGTGTACAGGGACTCGTCAATATCCGCCAGCGTGAACCCCGTCCCCAGGTCAACGCCCAGGTTGTAGGAGGTATTCACCAGGGCTTCGGAACCGAACAGGTCCTGGAATTCCTGGAAACCGGAAAAATCAATCAGGCCAGAAGTCAGCGTCACGTTCTGAAGCACGCTGCCCACATTGTCCATGGAGGTGTAGTACAGGCGTCCGCCGTCCACCGTTACATTGCCCGTAATGGTTCCGGAACCGTTGGCGAGGATGCCCATCGTTTCCCCCACTGTGAAGGCGTCCTGGAAATTCATGGTGCCCGCGGAGGCGGAGATGGTTCCATTCCCCGTCAGTCCCGTCACATTCATGGTTCCATTGCCTGCATCCAGCCTGCCTCCCGCAAGCGCGGCGCTGATGGAGCCCGCCTTGGAGAGTACGGCGCCGGAATTGACGGTGTAGGTGCCTGTAAGCGCTACGTTCTCGGACAGATGCACCCAGCCTGACTGGGCTACAAAGTTGCCTGCCCCGGTGATGGAGTTGTCAATGACGTCCGCCGCTTCTCCCGCCGTACCGTAATAAGTGAGGTACTGGCTGCCGGAGGAAGTAGTTACGGCGGCGGTGCCGAGGGAACCGGAAGCGTTGATGCCCAGGGAAGTGGAGTTGCGGGTGATGGCGATGGTCCCGCCGATCTGGTTTTCCGTGCCGGTCAGGGTGTAATAAGTGTACTCGCTATCGGTCCCGCTGATGGAAAAGCCGGAGGCGGCCGTAAGCACGCCCGTGAATTTGATGTTCTTGCCGTACTGGGTAGTGAGGTTCACTCCGGTGCCGAACGTGGCTGCCCCGGAGAAGGTAAAGCCGTCCCCATTGATGGAAGTGGCGTCATAGTTATAATATCCGGAAACGGCGGGGCCGTCCTGCACGGTGAGCGTTGTGCCGTCCCCCATGACCAGCTTCTGGGACCAGTTGACATTGCCGGAAAACAGGGAAAGCGTTCCGCTGCTGATTTTAAGAGTGGCATCCGCGGAGGCGGCGGGGGTCAGCGCCGCGCTCTTGTCGGAATTGCCCAGGGTGAACGTGCCGCCCCCCGTGTAATCAACTGTCACGGTGCCGCCGAAGCTGCCGCCGTAGGAAGAAGAGTCCCCCGTGATGGTCAGTGTGGTTCCCTCCCCGGTAATCAGGGCCGCGGTGTTGTTGTGCACCAGTTTGCTGATGGAGGTATTCACGCCCGCTTTCAGGACGGAGGCCCCGGTCGCATAACCATAGCCGCCCAGCTTGATGGTGGCGTTCTGGGCCGCCAGCGCGTGATTGAGGTTCAGGATGTTGTTCTGCGTTCCCCCTGTCGTGTTGGAATAGAGGGAAATAATGCCGTTGAAGGTGCCCGCCCCGTTCAGGGTGAGGGTGGAGAGGGCCGTTCCTCCGTTGGCGACGCGATTCACTGTCAGCACGGCTTCCGGGGCGTCTCCGTTCAGGTTCGTGATCGTAGCGTTGCCCGCCCCGGCAAAATTCAAGGTGGTGGAAGCCGTAACGGTGCCCACGTCATAAGTGGAGCTGCCTCCCGCCGCTACGTTAACCTGTGTCCCGTTAAAAGCGACATCCGCAGCATAAGCCTGTGATACTGTTATTAAAAGACCAGAAACTCCTGCAAAGGTGGCAGTTCCAAGCGTTACCCCGGAGAAGGAGGTTATCAGGGCGGCCAGCAGATTCAAGGGAAGGTGCAATTTCATGTAACGTTTGACAATTAATGGGTTATTCAATCATAAAAGAACCTTTCCCACAACACGGCAAGGGAAATATGATTGTGAATATAAATAAGGAATTCGCAATCCGCTGTCAAAGGAAAAGAATCACCTGCAACGGTTTTCTAACAGAAAGGAATTATCCCCGTTAAACAGATTTTCCCGGTTTTCTATGAAGGGATTATCTTTGAAACAGATAATCCCTTGATTGTTAAATATTATTCAATGATGAAATTTTGAATGATATGTAAATAAAGAGACGGCGGATTGCGAATTCGCATTTGCTCTTTTCATGACAGGACAAAATAAAAATATGCCTCACAACAAGTTATGAAAATCGCACTTTGGAGATTGAGGAAGAATGACTAAATATGCCTCTGGTCCATTTTCCCAAAATTTTCCACTCCCGCAGCATGGTGAAGCGTTTGCACAGGACTCCGGGGCACGTCTCCGCATGGTCGGGCAATGGAACCGGCATCCGTTTGAAACACATGAAGAGTGAACGGATCCGGAAGAGAAACGGACTTCCAAGGCCGGGACCCCTTGTTCCCGGGAAAACGGCCATCAGATAGCTTGGAGGACTCCATGGCTTGAACGCGTTTTCCCGCCTTTTATCAATCAATCTCCTCCAAGCACAACAGAGGAATTCCAGCTGTTTATTCCTTCCGGGGTCCTATGATTATTTTCTCCTTTTCCGGCATGTGACGGATTTCTAATCCGATGTCAATCCTACTACAATGATAGGGAATTATTTTAAGACAAATTCCTCTTCTGAAATAAAGCGCTGAGCGAAACCCCTTCATCTTTCAGAACCCCATGCTTCATTCTTTTCTTTTTTGCCGCGGTAAATTTCTTAATGCCCCAAAATACTTAATCACATAGAAATACATAGTTTTCCAACAATCAATCCTGTTACCCGATATTTCTCAAATGGTACCTGCTTGAGTTTCTTCCTGCGGCTGAAGAAAAATACGGATTAGAAATCCGCTATTTAGTTCTGCTCTTTGCCATAAGGCTATATTTATTCTTATTATTGATCATGAAACCCATCCTTCCTTTGTTGCTGCGCCGCAGCCTCCTGGCCTCTCTGCTGGTTCCCATTATTTCCCTGTCCTTCTCCGCCTCCGCGGCGGACTTCATGGTAGACGCATCTCAATATTCCGATCCAGACAATAACATATACTCCACCCTGGAGGAACTGGTCTCCTCCGTCGCCCTAGTTGCCGGGGATACGGTGATTCTGAACAACGATGACGCCTCCCTGACTACCGGTCTAACCGTTCCTGTCAACTTCCGCTCCGCTGATCCGGCTGCACTCTGTGCCGTAGACTTATCCGGCCTGGGTAAGAATCCCTTGTACGACCTGGGAGCGGGAGAGTACACGCTGGAGATGGACTCCGTCATCTGGAGCAATGGCACCGCAGGAGTGATACGCACAGCAGATGATAACGTATCTCTGGAAATCACCGGAAAGGTTCAATTTCTCAATAACCATGTTGATAATTCAAACAATAGTGCTTACGGAGGAGCTATTGATATGGAGGGAGGCCATGCAACGCTGACCTTGGGGAACAACGCTACCTTCTCCAGGAATTATGCTTTCTCCTCCTCCAACTACTCCTCTTCCTCCTCCTCTGGCGGAGCGATTGCTATGAGTGGAGATGATACAACGGTGACTCTGGAGGACAACGCTACCTTCTCCGGGAATTATGCTTACTCAGACTCCTCCTCCAACTACTCCTCCAACTACTCCAACTCCTCTGGCGGAGCGATTCATATGGAGGGAGACCATGCAACGCTGACTCTGGGAAACAATGTTACCTTCTCCGGGAATTATGCTTCCTCAGACTCCTACTCCATCTCCACCTCCTCTGGCGGAGCGATTTATATGCAGGGAGTTAACTCTTTCCTCACGATCCGTAACGGCGCCATCTTCACCAATAACTATTCCTCTACCTACGGTGGAGCCATTTACCTGCAAGGGATCACTACCGACAATTCCAGCCGCTTTCTGGCATTCACGCATGACGTGCTCTTCAGCGGCAACATGACCGGGGGGACGTTCACTCAACACAATGACGGCTCCTTCTCCGTGGTAAACGGCGTTGCCAACGCCATTCATGTAGACGGAACCAACCATCTCCAGCTGGCCGCCGCCCAAGAAAAGGAGGTTCGCTTTAATGATCCGATCACCAGTGCGGCTTATTTTAGTTCTACGGAAAACGTCACCCTCTCTCTCAACCAGTACACGGATGACGACGGCATCTCCCACGCTACGGATGGCACTGTCATCTTCAGCGGGGAACTCTACCAGGGGGACAACGCCCACCTCGTGGCCAGCCGCTACAGCGATTTCAAGGGACAAACCACCCTCTACGGCGGCTCCCTCATCCTGGAACACAATGTCGTCTTCGGCAATGCCGGCCTGCGGGACGATACCTCCATGACTCTGGAACACGGCACTCTGGAAATCACCGGGGGCAGCGTCATCAATGCCGCCTCCTTCTCCATCACGAATGGGGACGCCGTCCTGCGCCCCGGAACCACCGCCTTCATCAATGCCAAAAACGTGGATCTTTCCCGCGGCTTCGTCTTTGACATGCAAAAGCAGGCTCAGGAAACCGCCACGCAGGCAAACACCACCGGCCTCTCCATCTCCGCCTCTGATTCCTTCACCCTGGGCGGCTCTATAGGGATTATGGACACGGGGATATCCGCCGATTATTTCTATGCGGACAATTCCTGGAAGCAGCAGCGTACCTTCATCGTCCTGACGGACTCCAACCAGACCCACACGGATGACTTCTCCGGCGCCCATTCTCTGGCTGCCGGGTCCGACCGGGTGGACAGCCCCTATGCCTACATGGGCTCCTGGAGCCACCAGTGGGTAGATGCGGATGGTGACGGCTTCCCGGAACAACTCCAACTGGTCTGGACTCCCGCCGAGGACTCCGCCATCCGGGACATCCTTCCGGAACTGGCAGGTACCCTGGCTATGAACTCCATGTGGTCCAGCGCCGCCAACGCGCTTGGGATGTCCCGGGCCGCCCTGGGCAACCTGGATGCCCAGCGCTTCATCACCGGGCCGGAAAACAACTACTGGGTCAAGGGCATGGGGGATTTCCTCAACCACGCCTCCGAGGGAGTACGGGACGGATTTGACTACCACGGCGGCGGCTATTCCGTGGGAGCGGACAGGAGAATCACTTCCCACGCTATCCTGGGCCTGGGCTTCGGAGACCTGTACGGCAAGATGCGCGGGCGCAGCTTTGCGGGAGATATTGACCAGCAGACGCGCATCGGCATGCTCTACGGCGGCTGGCACAAGGTTCTCAACAGGAAGAATACGTTGCTGGTGACGGGAACGGCAGGCTATGGCTGGACGGACAACAAGATGAATTCCTTCCACACGGGCGGCCGGTCCCACGGCAAGTGGACCAATGAAACCCTGTTTGGAACATTCACCGGGAAGTGGAGCCGCCGGGTAAACGAGACCGTTGCAATGGAGGTCATGCTGGGGCTGGAGTATACGGACGTGACGCAGGAGGCGTTTACGGAAACGGGCTGGGACGCGAGGCGCTTTGAAAAGGGGCGCCTGAAGAACCTGAGCGTACCGGTGGGAGTGGGCTTGACGCACCGCAGTGAGCTGAAAGACCGGGAATGGATCAACAGCGCGATGGTGAGCTACGTGCCGGACGTGTACCGCAGGAACCCAAGTGCGCAGGCGGAGCGGCTGCTCAACGGGTACCGCTGGGAAGCGGAAGGAACGTCTCCTGACCGGAACGGGGTGAGAGTGAACGTGAACAGCGCCCTGCAGTTGAACGCGCGCTGGAGGATGTATGCAGGGTACGAGTTTGAGGGAAGGAGCAAGGCCACGGCGCACCGGTTTAACGCCGGCGTCAGTTATGCCTATTGACAGAGCCTGATTGCAGGCGCCGGAAAACCGTCAAAATTACTTTATCTTTGACGGGCGGCCAGCAGCAAAGAGGCTGTGCAGAACAACTGCACAGCCTCTTTTTAACGTTAACGGGGAATGTTATTTTACTTTCCGGTCCATTTGCCCAGGAATTCCGCCGCATCCTTCCCTTCCGCAATGTGCCTGAGCAGGGCGCTGCCGAGAACGGCGGCGTCCGGACGGGCGTCTTCCGGCAGGGCATCCAGCTGGTCCGGCGTCTGGAGTCCGAAGCCCAGCGCCAGCGGCACGTCAAATACGGCCCGGGCGCGGCGCATGGTTTCCGTGACGCTCTGCGTCAGGTCCACCTTTCCTCCCGTGGTCCCCAGCACGGAAACCACGTAAACGAAGCCGGAGGTATGGGGCTTGTATTCCCGCATTCGTTCCACGGAGGTGTTGGGAGCCACCAGCGTGACGAGCGTCAGTCCGTGGGGGTCAAAGGCATCCCTGAAGATGCCGGATTCTTCCAGCGGCATGTCCGGAACGATGAAGCCGCTGACTCCGGCTTCCGCCGCATCCAGGGCAAGCCGTTCCAGCCCGTACTGGTAAAAGGGGTTCACATACCCCATCAGCGCCAGTTTGGCGAAAAAGCGGCCCTTGCGGGCTTTCAGACCGTCTAGAATCCATTTCAGGCTTACGCCGCGGGCCAGCGCGTCCCGTGAGGCCTGTTCAATGAGAGGACCGTCCGCAACGGGGTCCGAGAAGGGAACGCCTATTTCAATGATGTCCGCCCCTGCTCCGTCAATCCGCTCCAGATGGGTCCAGAAGGATTCCTTGTCAGGAAATCCGGCGGTGATGAAGGGGATGACGGCGCGCCTGCCGAGGGCATGGGCGCGCTCCACGGCTTCCTGCAACGGTGATTTCTGCATGTTGTTCATGGAAAGATGCGGCTTAAAGGTTCAGATATTTTTTAACGATTCCCAGGTCCTTGTCTCCGCGGCCGGAGAGGTTCACCAGCACGTCACCCCCCGCGGGCAGCTCGTCCGCATGGTCCAGCACCCACGCGACGGCATGGGAGGATTCCAGAGCGGGGATAATGCCTTCCTCCTGCGTCAGGGTCTGGAAGGCGTTCAGCGCGGAGGCGTCACAGATGACGCCGTAATGCACCCGGCCGATTTCCGCCAGGTGGGAGTGCTCTGGCCCCACGCCGGGGTAGTCCAGCCCGGCGGAGATGGAGTGGGACGGCTGTATCTGCCCGTCTTGATCCTGTAAAAGCATGGTCACGTGGCCGTGCAGCACGCCGGGGCTGCCCAGGTTGATGGGTGCGGAGTTGTAGCATCCGGGCTCCCCGGTGCCTCCGGCCTCCACGCCCACCAGGCGAACGCCTTCATCTTCCACAAAGGGGTGGAGCATGCCGATGGCGTTGGAACCGCCGCCCACGCACGCCACTACCACGTCCGGAAGCCTTCCGGCGCGTTCCAGCATCTGGGCCCGGGCCTCCGTGCCGATGACGGACTGGAGCTGCCTGACCAGCGTGGGGAACGGGTGGGGCCCCGCCGCCGTGCCGAAGCAGTACAGGGTGTCCTCCTGATGGGAAATCCAGTAGCGCAGGGCCTCGTTAATGGCGTCCTTCAGGGTGCGGGAACCGTTTTCAATCGGAAACACGCGGGCGCCCAGCAGCTTCATGCGCATCACGTTCATGGACTGGCGCTCCACGTCCTCCGCCCCCATGAAGATGGTGCAGTCCATCTTGAGCCGGGCCGCCGCCGTGGCCGTAGCCACGCCGTGCTGCCCCGCCCCGGTTTCCGCAATGAGGTGCGTTTTCCCCATCATCTTGGCAAGAAGGGCCTGCCCGAGGGCGTTGTTGATCTTGTGGGCTCCGGTGTGCAGCAGGTCCTCCCGCTTCAGCCACAGGCGGAAGCCCAGCTTTTCCGAGAGATGGGGGCAGAACGTGAGGGGCGTTTCACGACCCGCGTAGTTGACCAGCAGGTCCTGGAGCGCGTCCCGGTACTCGCGGGACGGCATGATGGTGGCCATGGCTTCCTCCAGCTCCATGAGCGGGGGGCGCAGCGCTTCCGGTACGAAGCGGCCGCCGAAGTTGCCGAAATATCCTTCTTTGTTCATGCGATATGGTAAGGGGTGTAGGAGATGAGTGATTTAAGGGCCGCCAGCAGCTTTTGCGGGCTTTTCTGGCCGGGGATGGCTTCCACGCCGGAGTTCAGGTCAATGCCGTTCGGGGTGCACTGTTCCAGCGCCTTATTCAGGGAAGCGGAGGAAAGGCCGCCCGCCAGGAACCAGGGCCGGGGGGATTTCAGGGAAGCCAGGGCGTTCCAGTCCAGGGAGACGCCGTGGCCGCCGCTCTGGCTGCCCGCATCCAGCAGGAACCAGGCGCAGCTGTCCGCCCAGAGTTCCATTTCCTTCTGAAGGGCGTCCAGGGATTCATAACGGTCCGGCCACAGTACGCGGATCACCTTTTCCGGACCGATGCGGCGCGCGCAGTCCAGGGATTGTGCGCCGTGAAGCTGGGCGAATTCCAGCCGGGCCGTTTTCATGATGTCCATGATTTCCTCCGCGTTCTGGTTCACGAAGACTCCCACGCGGCGGATCAGCGCGGAGTCCAGGGCCGCGGCGCGTGACGGAGCAATATAACGCGGGCTTTTGGGATGAAAGATGAATCCGCAGAAATGGGCTCCCATCCCCATGGCGGTTGACAAATCGCTCTGGCGGGTAATCCCGCACACCTTGATTGCGAATGAATGCTTCTTCATGTTGTTTCTTCTAAAATTGCAGCCAGTTTTTCACCCGGCTTTCCGCCGTCCATCAGGGCAGTCCCCATCAGTACGGCCTGGAAGCCCGCTTCCGCGGCTTCCCTGAGATGAGCCCCGGCGCTCATGGCGCTGGCGGCGATCCACACCTCCCCCTCACGGCGGAGTTTCCCCATGTCCAGGCAGGCAGCCCTGTCCGTTTCAAGCGTATCCAGGTCACGGGCATTCACCTGGATGATGCGAGCGCCGGATTCCCGGGCAATTGCCAGGTCCGACTCGTCAAAAACCTCCACCACGGCGTGCATGCCGTAGGCTTCCGCCTGTTCCCTCAGGATGCGGAGCGTCCGCGCGTCCGGCGTCAGGCGCACGATGAGCAGCAGGGCGGAGGCCGGCGTGGACGCCGTCTCCATCACCTGGAGCTGGTGGAAAATGAAATCCTTGCGCAGCAGCGGAAGCCCGGCGCGGCTCATGCGCTCCAGATACCCGATGCGGCCGCCGAAATACCGCTCCTCCGTCAGCACGGAGATGCAGGAAGCGCCCGCCGCGGCATACTGTTCCGCCACTTCCTCCGGTTTCAGCCCGGTGGCGATGACGCCGCGCGACGGGGAGGACTGCTTGAACTCCGCAATCACGGCCACGGGCTGCCCGGCGGGCGGCTCCGCAATGGCTTTCAGGAAGTCCGGCCTGCGCCCCTTCCAGGGACGGGGCAGCTCCCGGCGGGAGGCCATGTCCGTGAGCAGGGCTATTTCCTCCGCCTTGGCTTCCCTGAACCGGTCAAGCAGCATGGAGCGTTCTCCTTCCTACCCCGGCGCAGACGGCCTCGCGGGCCTTCGCCATGCAGACGGCCAGGTCCATGTGGTCCTCCAGCAGGAACATGGCCACCCCCACATTGAGAATCACCATGTCCATCATGGCGCGCGGGCCTTTCCCCGCCAGAATGTCCTTCAGCACAGCCACGGCTTCCGATTTGGACCGAACGGCCAGGTCCTCCGGTTCGCAGGGCTGGATGCCGTAGTCCGCGGGGTCCAGGGTCATGGGCGTCAGCCTGCCGTTATGGACGATCATCATCTTGGTGGGTCCCAGCGGCGTCACCTCGTCATACCCTCCTGCGCCGTACACCACGGCGGCCCTGCGGATATGGGACTGGCTGAGCGTCTCCGCCAGCAGTTCCACCAGCTCCGGACGGGCCACGCCCAGCAGGATGTGCGTGGGACGCGCCGGATTAATGAGGGGCCCCAGCAGGTTGAACAGGGTACGTATGCCCAGCTCCCTGCGGATGGGGCCCACATTGCGGAAGGCGGGATGGAAATTGGGCGCGAACAGGAAGGCGAAGTTCCGCTCGTCCAGCAGGCGCTGCACGTCCTCCGGAGCCACGTCCAGCGGGAAGCCCAGGCCTTCCAGGGCGTCCGCGGAGCCGCAGGAGGAAGACACGGCGCGGTTGCCGTGCTTCACTACCTTGTACCCCATTCCGGCCAGCGTCAGGGACGTGGCGGTGGAGCAGTTGAAAGAACTGCGGCCGTCGCCACCCGTGCCAACCACGTCTATGCAGTCCCCTTCCAGCCCTTCCACACGGTTGGCGCGCCCCAGGGCGATGCCGACGGCATGGGCCATCTCCAGCGGGGTCTCTCCCTTCATGCGCAGGCCCATCAGGAAGCAGCCCGCCTGGGCCGGGGTCATGCGGCCGTCCATGATGTCCGCAAAGCCCGCGGCGGCCATGTCCGCCGTCAGGTCCTGCCCGGCGGCCAGCGTGTCCAGAATGCGGTTGATGCGCTTTTCCTTCTGCCCTGCCGGAACGATGTTGTCCGGGAAGTTGCCCAGGAGCTGGAGGCCGTCCGGCGTCAGGATGGATTCCGGATGGAACTGGATGCCCACCCAGGGGCGGTCATTATAGCGCAGGGCCATGACTTCCCCTTCCGGCCCGCGGGAGGTGACGGTAAAACGGGAGTTCGGCTCGTCCTCCTTGGACTGGACCACCAGGGAATGGTAGCGGCCCACGGTCATGGGATTGGGAAGGCCGGTGAACAGCCCCGAACCGTCATGGATGATGTCCGAGCTCTTCCCGTGCATCACGTACGGAGCGCGGGAAACCTCCGCTCCGGCGAAGTAGCCCAGGAGCTGGTGCCCCAGGCATACGCCCAGCACGGGAACGGCGGCGGGGAGGCGTTTCAGGAACTCCAGGCACAGCCCGGCGTTGCGCGGATGGCTGGGGCCGGGGGAAATGCACACGGCCTCCAGCTCCGGGCTGGCCGCCAGGTCCAGAATGCGCGGATCGTCATTCGCGTACACCACGGGCTTGCGGCCCAGGGCGTAAAACGCCTGCACCAGATTCCACGAGAAGGAATCGTAATTATCAATGAACAGAAACATGGTCTTCTCCTTTCAAAATAACGTCAATAATCTTGCCTTTGTTCATGCACTCCTGCCATTCGGCGGCCGGATCTGAATCGTACACGATGCCGGCGCCCGCCTGCCAGTGGATGCGGCCGTCCTTCACCCACATGCTGCGGATGGTAATGCCGGAATCCATGTGGACGCCGTTCCTGTCCAGCCCCAGCCAGCCGATGCAGCCGGCGTACGGCCCGCGCGGCAGGGGTTCCTCCTCCGCCAGGATTTCCATGGCCCGCACCTTGGGAGCGCCGCTGACCGTTCCGGCGGGGAAGGCCGCGCCGAGGATGTCCAGGGCGTCCAATCCGTCGTTCACCTGGGCGGTCACGCGGGAAGTCATGTGCATCACATGGGAAAAACGTTCAATCTCCATCAGGCGTTCCAGCTTCACGGAGCCGGGCTTGGCGACGCGGCCCAGGTCGTTGCGGCCCAGGTCCACCAGCATCACGTGTTCAGAGCACTCCTTCGGGTCCTTCAGCAGGTCGGCGGCCAGTGCGGAGTCTTCCTCATCGTCCCTGCCGCGCTTGCGCGTCCCGGCAATGGGGGAGAGCTGGAGCTTGCCGTCCGTGCACCGCACCATCAGTTCCGGGGAGGAGCCGAACAGCGTCACTTCCGGCAGCCGCATGAAGAACATGTACGGGGAGGGATTGATGCTGCGCATGCGGCGGTACAGCGTGAAGGCGTCACCGTGGAACTCCGCGGAGGCCTGGGAGGAAAGCACCACCTGGATGGCTTCTCCGTCATGGAGCAGTTCCTTGATATGCTCCACGCCCTTCATGTAGCCCGCCTGGTCCGGCGTGCGGGAAACCTCCCCGACGGAAGGTTCTTCCGTCTCCTGAAGGGGCGCGTGGGACAGGTCCCGGTGTTCGCCCAGGCTGATCTGGGTGAGGCGGTTGTACAAATGGTCAAACACGATCACTGTGCCCGCCAATACCAGGCAGGATTCCGCGGAAGAGGGACTGATGGTCTGCGCCAGCTTGGGCTGGAACAGGGCGGCGGTTTCATACCCGAAGTAGCCGTACAGAGCCCGCGTGATGGGAGCCTGCCTCATGTCGTCCCCCACCAGTTCCAGACGCTGCATCAGGGAGCGCAGGCCGTCCAGGTAAAGCATGCCTTCCAGCTCCTTCAGGGAAGCCAGGCGGTCGTCGCTGATGGAAAGGGAAAGCCTGGCGTCCACGCAGGAAACGGTCATCAGGTAATCGCAGGCGATGACGCTGTAGCGGCCCCATCTACCATCCACCTCCGCGCTCTCCAGCAGAAGGCCGGGAGTTTGGTTCTGGGTCAGGCTCAGGAACAGGCTGATGGGCGTCTCCAAATCGGCGCTCAGCCGCCGGCTGCGCTGTTGGAGGGTGATGATGGATGGTGGTTGCATGGATGGATGATGGTGTAAGTTGAAAATAAAAAAACTGCTTTGACTCTCGGAGGAATCAAAGCAGTTCTTGAAAAACGGTCATAGCTGGATGCTACTACTGCACATCGGGATTCCCCCGTCCGGACATGGGTATACGCCACCAATAGCCGTTGCCATAATAACGGGTCGTGCTAAAAAAGGGCTGTCCAGTGCTGAATTGCATCTGCGCGTTTATTACTCCTCCCGCCCGGCGTTGTCAAAAAAACTTTCCGTCAATGGCGAAAAAAATCCACGGCGTCCTTCCTGCCGCCGGAAAAAAAGCCCGTGGATTCCACTGAATCCACGGGCCTTGAATATAATGACTGTCAACCTTTAGAACAGCGTCACGGCGATGTTGACGCCGGCGGTGACGATGGCCACCATGCTCATGAGCTTGATCAGGATGTTCAGGGAGGGGCCGGACGTATCCTTGAAGGGGTCGCCCACGGTGTCGCCGATGACGGCGGCCTTATGGCTTTCCGATCCCTTGCCGCCCACGTGGCCCTGCTCAATGTACTTCTTGGCATTGTCCCATGCGCCGCCGGAGTTCGCCATGAACACGGCCAGTACGAAGCCGGAGGCCAGGCCGCCGGCCAGCAGCCCGAACACGCCGGGAACGCCGAACACGAGGCCCATGCAGATGGGGGTGATGACCGCCAGCACGGACGGCCAGATCATTTCATGCTGCGCGCCCGCCGTGGAGATTTCCACACAGCGCACGTAATCCGGTTCCGCTTCCCCGGTCAGGATGCCCTTGATTTCCTTGAACTGGCGGCGCACTTCCTTCACCATCTTCTCCGCGGCGCGGCCCACGGCGTTCATGGTCAGGCCGCAGAACAGGAAGGACATCAT
>ENA-OYXF01000463-OYXF01000463.1-human-gut-metagenome-genome-assembly--contig:-NODE-463-length-18594-cov-6.453854_pt1 | contig 18594 bp, 15 predicted proteins | sample MGYA00244842_ERZ653416 | MGnify/ENA primary metagenome ERZ653416 (study PRJEB26926, sample SAMN06164920) | human gut metagenome | biome: ENVO:00009003; feature: ENVO:2100002; material: ENVO:00002003... | reverse complement strand
TGTGCTTGCTGCACTGCTTGGGCAGCCAGTCCATCAGGAACTCTGCCACCGTCACCGAGGACGGGATCAGAAAAGTGCCAGCTGCCAGTTCATGCTCGATCTGCTTCTTTCGATTCGTTGCCTCCTCTTTGGTGGGAAAACTTTCCCATTTGTCGCAGCTCTTGCCGTGTTCATCTTCGTAGGAGTATCGGACGCTGTAAGAGTTGCCGCGCTTCGTAATATATGCCATACTGTTTGCCTCCTTATCAAGCTGCCCGGTTGAGCCACGCATCGAAGCTGTCCTTCGGCACACGGATGCTTCCACCTACCCGCAGGACACGGAATTCGGTGGTGCTGTTGCACAGGTTGTAAGCAGAGCGCAGACTGATGGCCAGCATTCGTGCAATCTCTTCCACCGTGTACACCAGCTTTGTGGTTGCCGGGCTGTCAGTCGGAGACTTGACGGCATTGGTTTGAGTGACCACTTCCATTGTAGTGGGATTCGAGTCCTTTTGCAAGTACTTATTCGTATAATCTAAAGATTTCACAGCTTCGGTCATGTCAGGCCGGTTCAAATTCATAGGCAGACCTCCAATTCCTTGTAACCGGGTGACTTCTACACCCGGCAATTTTTGTTTTCCGACATTTTCGGTTTATCCGATCAAAAGTTTCATGCGTTCCAGCTTTTCCTGTGCTGTTTCTTTGCGGAAACTCACGCCGATGCAGGAGATTGGAACGCACATTTCCAACAGACGGTCATAGATACGGGCATGAGCGGTATCCTGTGGATGCCGTATCTCGTCCAGCGTCAGGTTGGTGGTGACGATCAGCGGCTTTCTGCTGCGGTATCGGCTGTCCACGATGTTGTAGACCTGTTCCAGTGCGTACTCGGTACCTCTCTCCATGCCGAAATCGTCAATGATGAGCAGGGGATAGAGGCAGAACTTGTCCACAACATCGTTCCGCCCGGAAAAGCTGCTGTTCAGTTCGTTCAGGATTCGGGCAAAGTTCGTCATGCGCACAGGCACTTCCTGCTCCATCAGAGCGTTTGCAATGCACCCGGCAAGGAAACTCTTTCCGGTGCCTACACCGCCCCAGAGGAGCAGTCCTAGGTTCTCTGCGCGCATGGTCTGCCATTGCTCTACATAGCGGTGTGCGTGGTGCATCTGTGGGCTGCGGCCATTGTCGTTTTCAAAGGTCCAGTCCAGCATTGCCGGGTCAGAAAATCCCTCTGTTTTCAGCCGCCGTACACGGTCAAGGTGCTTTTGCTGGCTGATAAGGGCTTCCTGCCTTTCTCTTTCCGTGCGCTGGCAGCTGCATTCGACGGGATGCTTGTTCTTGCCCATCAGGACAATGCCCTTTGCAAAGAACGCTTCTTTTGGGGTGTGACATTTTCCGCAGTAAAGCAGACCGTCCTCGCCATAATAATCTTCGATATTTTCGGGAATACTAAATAGGGGCTGTTCCCAAATTTTTTCAATCGTCTTTATAGGCTTTCTCCTTCTTTGAATGTGTAGTCCGGGATGCCCGGTGCTTGCTTCTGTTCTGGCTTTTGCCGTTTCGCCCAGATACGCAGGGTAGCGGCATGATCGGCGTACTTTTTGCCGGTGGACTGGATATAAGCCGAAAGCTGCTCGATCAGACTATCTAGCCCGGAAAAATCAGCTTTGAGCTGCTTGTACTCTTTTTCTGTCAGAAAGACATTGCGATATTCGCCAAAGGTCAAATAAGCATCTGTTGTTTTTATCAGGTGGTTATCTTTCAGATTGTTCTTATTACGTTGGTTAGTGGAACACTTTTGTTCCATGGAAGATATCATTTCTGTTCCATCGGATGGAACAAAATCGTTCCATGCAGGGGAACATTTTTGCACGAACTTTTACAAAGATGCTGTTGGGCACAGTAATGCGACCTCTTCTGCGCTCAATCAAATCAGCATCTTCCAGTGAACGCAACGCACGTTTAATGCTCATGGTGCTGCATCGTAGAGCATCGCTCAATGATGAAAGAGGGAAAATCACATAGACGAAGCCGCGATCATCCATCCAGTTGTTCTTTTGGGAAAGTGTTGCACGATCCAGCAACAGGGTGTAGAGCAGCTTTGCTGTGTGGCTCAGGTCTGTGTCCAGAAGAAAGCGGGCATAGGGCAGATATTGCGGTAAGGGCGTAGTGACAGTCAGGTAGTCGGAAATAGAATTCACCTCCAGCGTTTTACATCAAAATATGGCGCAAAGGTCTGCAACTCCTGCTCCGAAAAAGTTGACAGGCAAAGATTTGCGAATCCATGCCCATCAGCTCGTCCGGTTTTTTCAGTGGGCCATTTTGACCCACTGATTTTGTTACGGGTAAAATCAAGTGCCGGGTGGCGGCACCTGATTTTCAGCCAACCTTGAAGTGTTACAGGTGGAATCAGGTTGTCATCTTGGCAACCTGATTTTCAACGACATTGCAGCGTTACAGGCAGAATCAAGTGGTCATTTTGGCCAACTGATTTTTACGGAGTGGGAGTGACGTGTTACAGATAAAACCGGAGTTATCAAAATGGGAACTCCGGTGGCTCTGCCACGGATGCAATCAAGTTATCATTTTGATAACTTGATTTTGATACGGCTAAAATCAAGTTCCCAAAGTGGGAACTTGATTCGGCGGGAGTTGCAAATCAAGTTACGGAAAGCGTAACCTGATTTCAGATGACAGCCCAAATTCCCACTTTGGGGATTTGGGAGTGAGCGATTAAGAGTTACGGTATTTTGGCACTTCCCAGAATGGGAAGTGCCACTTTACTAAATAAAAGTAGCACCGATAAGGAACTTGACAAACTTTGTCAAGTTCCTAAAAGAGAAGTGTGTGCGATTGTTTTACGCTGGCGGTAGCCTTTCTGCCGACAGGCATTGCCGCAATATCTTGCATCTGCCCGAATCGGCAAGAACTGCTCACCACAGCAAGGGCAGGTGTAGGTTCCGCGCTCAACGCGCTTTTTAAGACTTTTCCGCAGATTCAGCATCTTGTGACCGCAAGTCTGGAAGCTGCAATATTTTCGGTTCCGGGTTTGGGTGTAGATGACCTTGCGGCAGTATTCACATTGGATTCTGTGCACGCTGGGGTCGCCATCAATGAAATATTCCATCAGGGTGTCCTGATTTTCGCGTTCCCATTGTTCTGTTGTCATAGGCATCCTCCTTTGGCTGTTACGGGTGTGTGGTGGATAATGAAAAGCATTATTTGCCAAAAGTGTTACGGAATCGTGGCTGTTATCAAAATGGTAACAGCCACTTTTGCACAATAAAGCGTTGCGATTGTTTGGTTGATGGTCAGAATGACCACCAACCAGAATCTGTGCGTTACAGTTAGGTGGTATCTGGACATTTTGTCCACGTACCACAGCACGTTACGGCTATTTGCTAAGTACCGGAAAGCAGCACTTACCAGATTTCACCGTGGCTTGGCAAAATGTCAAGTCGAGGTCAGCCGCAACACGGACAGAGTCAATGTGCTCAGTTTGAACACGTTGAATTAGGCTGCGACAGTTTACCTCATGTAGACAAATTGTCCACATGAGGTGAGCCGTAACACAGAAAGTTCTTCTGGTGAATGACGTTTTGCGTCATTCACCACATCAACTGGCCATTTTGACCAGTTGATATTGGGTGCGCCGTTCTCCCTGCATGGATTTCCTGCCCCCTTCCGGCGGCGTTTTCCGGCTCGCTCTTGCGAGGTCATCGCCGGGTATCCCATGCAGACGGTCTTTCGGTTTTCAAGGTGCGGTGCTGAATTTGGCAATAAAAAATCGCCACACAACAACCTGAACCTGACCATCCCTTCCGGGATGGCCTTGGTTCGGGTTCGTTATGTAGCGATAAGAAAGTTAAAAACTTGCTCCGGCTCCTTCGGGAGCCGAGCTGGAACTCTAAGTAAATATGTTATATTAAATTGTTGGGATAGATTACCACAAGAATCGAGCTATGTCAACAAGAAGATTTGAAAATACGCCACTTTCGGCGGGTTGTAAGAAAAGGCGGTGAAAACTTTGGCAAAAAGAGAGAGGGCTGGATGATGCCAGCCTCCTTGTGGGTCATAAGGCCTTTAGAGGATAAGATGCACAGTCAGCGCAATTTTGTGCTGAATATCGGGTTTGGGCGAAGCACAACAAGCGTTTTTGAAGTCGGATTTGAAAAATCAGATTCAAAAATTGCAAGTTGGTACCAACTCGCCCTGCTTGCGGCGGTTGAAAATGCGAAAATTTTTGTGCAGAAAAATAACCGTCCGCTTCAAGTTGAACTTGAAAAACGGACGGTCTGATTTGCAAAATGATTTTCAAATTTGGAAAGCACATTGAGAGGTTTCATAGTTGTTGCAAGCAGTGTCTTCGTATATACAAAGACCATTTTTGCGTTGCAAAAATACTTGTTGGGAACACCCAAACCCTTGAACTGCATCGTGCCGATGCAGGCTAGATGCTCTCGCAAACCTCACCCTAGCTTCTCCCACAGGGCATTCAATGCGGCAGTGGTATCCGCATCCATGCCCTCGTTCAGGCGGCGGGCGGCGTACCAGAGGGTAGAGCTTTCGTTTTGCAGCCCGGCAAGGGCGGTGTCTTGCAGCGGCAGAGCAAAGTCTGCCACCGACAGAACGTCTCCCTCTTCCGGGTCGGTGCCGTCCAGCGTCTGGAAGCAGCCGTACCGCTGCTCCATGGCGGCGGGGTCGTCTATGATGAACAGGGTGCTCTCGCACAGATAAAAATCAGAGTTCAGCTTGTCCTCGCTGGACTGCATCAGCCGCTGCAGGGCGGCATCCTGCGTTTCAAAGTCCAGTGCCAGCCAGATGCCCTTTACGGTGACCTTCACCTTGCCATCGCCGTTCACGTCTCCGGCAAGGGCTTCCAGCTGAGTCTCCAGCTGGCTGAGAAAGGCAGTCTCCGGGTCGGTGCGGCTCACCACCGCCACAGTGTAGTCCGGCTGCACCTCGGTGACCCGGCTCCAGACAAAATACCCCACTGCCAGCACGGCAGCAGCGATCAGCACCACATAGTACCAGTGGTAGTGCCACCAGTTGGCGCGCTGCTGCGCCGGGGTCAGTTCCGGGGGCTGATCGGGGAGCAGGTCTTCGGGTTTGATATCCCGTTCGTAGCGGTAAGATGCCATAGCCGTGTCCTCTTTTCATCCGTTTTTCTGCATCTATCATAGCACAAATTCCCGGGCAGCGGCAGACTGTCCGGGAATTTTTCATGCTTTGTTTACACCCGTGTGCGCAGGCACTTGAGGTCTGTGCCGGTTACGGCGTAGGTCCCGGTGCCGGCGGGCAGGAACAGGCTCTGCCCCTTGCGGATGGACAGGCTCTCGCCGGTGGCGGTCTCGGTCAGGGTGCCCTTGCCTTCCAGCACCAGCAGGGAGGTGAAGGAGGCGTCATCGCAGGTATCCTCAAACTCACCCGCTACGGCATCCACCGTGAAGTAATCGCACTGCGCCAGATGGCCGTGGAAGTCGTGCTCCTTCGGCGGCTCCCGGTCGGTGACATCCAGTGCCTGCGGGATGTGCAGCTGGCGGGGCTTGCCGTCTGCGCCCAGACGGCCGTAGTCGTAGATGCGGTAGGTGACGTTGGAGTTCTGCTGGATCTCTGCCACCACGATGCCCTTGCGGATGGCGTGCAGCGTGCCGGAGGGGATGAAGAAGCAGTCGCCCTTGTGCACCGGCACTGCGTTCAGCGCGTCGGTCAGGGTGTTGTCCTGAATGCGGCGTTCAAATTCCTCTTTGCTGATCTCATGGGTGAAGCCGTAGTAAAGGGTCGCGCCCGGCTCTGCTTCCAGCACATACCACATCTCAGTCTTGCCGTACTGGTGCTCGTGCTCCAAAGCGTATTCATTGGAGGGATGCACCTGAATGGACAGGTCCTTTTTGGCATCAATGAGCTTTGCCAGAATGGGGAATTCGCTGAACTTTTCGCAGTGGGTGCCAAGGCAGCCGGGGTGGGCGTCGATGTACCGCTGGAAGGTGGAACCGTCCGGCAGGTAGCTGGGGCCGTCCGGGTGGCAGGACAGCATCCATGCCTCGCTCAGGGGGTGTAGTTCGCTCTGGATGCCGTACTCGGTACGCAGCTTTTCGCCGCCCCAGAGATAGTCTTTGCAGCTGGGAGTAAGTTGAATCGTTTTCATTTTATATACCTCGAATATGCCTGAAATTGAACACAAAAAGACGATTTTCCCGAAAAAAGGATGCAAAAAAGCTGCCCCGTCCATTTTTCGGCAGGAACGAGGCAGCCAGTTTGCGAGGGGATTATGCTTTCAACAGGGCAGCGGCAGCTTTGCCAAGGGTGTCATTGATGGCATCCGCCGCTGCTTCGGTGGGGGCAACGGCAGAGAGATACACCTTGATCTTCGGCTCGGTGCCGGAGGGGCGCACCATCAGCTTGGCACCGCCCGCAAGACGGAACTCCAGCACATTGGCCTTGGGCAGCCCGGTACCCTCGGCGTTGTAGTCCACCACGCTTTCCACGACAATGCCGCCGATACTCTGCGGTGGAGTCTCGCGCAGCTGCTTCATGATGGCATCCATGGTGTGCATTCCGCTTTCGCCCTCGAAGGCGAAGCTGTGCAGGGCGTTGCGGTAGCAGCCGAACTCGGCATACAGCTGATTGATGGCATCCAGCAGGGTCATGCCCTGCTTTGCGTACCATGCAGCGGCTTCGCACACCAGCAGGGTGGCGTTGACGGCGTCCTTATCCCGGACATGGGCACCGGACAGGTAGCCGTAGCTCTCCTCAAAGCCAAAGATGTAGCGGTCGGCTTCGCCCGCAGCTTCCAGCAGACCGATCTGCTCGCCGATGAATTTGAAGCCGGTCAGGGTGCGGCGCAGCTCCACGCCGTGCTTTGCCGCCACCGGAGTGGCCATATCGGTGGAGACGATGGTGGTCACAGCCACCGGGTGCTCCGGCATGGTGCCCAGCGCCTTGCGGGTACGGCAGATGTAGTCCAGCAGGATGATACCCATTTCGTTGCCGGTGATGAGCCGGTAGCCGCCCTTGCCGTCCGGTACGGCGGTGCCGCAGCGGTCACAATCCGGGTCGGTGCCCAGCAGCAGATCCGGGTGGACTTGATCGCACAGCTCCAGACCCTTCTGCATGGCCTCCCGGATCTCCGGGTTCGGGTAGGGGCAGGTGGGGAAGTTGCCGTCCGGCTTTTCCTGCTCCGGCACCACGGTCACATGGGTAACACCCAGCTTTGCCAGCAGCTTTTTCACGCATTCCAGACCGGAGCCGTTCAGCGGGGTGTACACCAGCTTCAGGTCGGCGGTGCCTGCACCATCGCCCACCCGCTGTGCATAGACGGCATCCACAAAGTCGTCCAAGCATTTCTCGCTGCTGTACTCGATCTTGCCCTCGGCAAGAGCTGCGTCAAAGTCCGCAGGCTGCACGGCGAAGCAGTCTACTGCTTCAATGGCGGCAAGAATTTTTGCGGCCACCTCAAGGGTGATCTGGCAGCCGTCTGCACCGTAGACCTTGTAGCCGTTGTACTTGGCGGGGTTGTGGCTGGCGGTAACGCACACGCCTGCGCCGCAGCCGTAGTACCGCACCGCCCAGCTCAATGCCGGGGTAGGCTCCAGACGGGGGTAGATATACGCCTTGATGCCGTTAGCCGCTAGAACCGCTGCCGTTTCCTTTGCGAATACATCGCTCTTGATGCGGCTGTCGTAGCCGATGGCTACCTTCTTAGGCAGGTCGGAGGCGTTCAGGTAGTTGGCAAGACCCTGCGTTGCCTTGCGGATGTTGTAGACATTCATCCGGTTAGTGCCTGCGCCGATGACGCCCCGCAGACCGCCGGTGCCGAATTCCAGCTCCCGGTAAAAGCGGTCGGTGATGGCATCCTCGTCCCCTGCGATGCTTTTCAGTTCATCAGCAAGGTCGGCAGGCATCCCGGGCTGGGAAAGCCAGCGGTCATACTGCTGTTTGACTTTTTCTTCCATAAAATCACACTTTCTTCAAATACCATATCTTTGCGGGCATCTGGCCGTAGCCGCCGGGCAGTTCCAAGCCGGTGGTCAGCAGCTGCGCCCCTGTGTAAGTGTTGTTTTCTTCGTCTTGGTACTGTGCCGCCGGGTCCAGCCCTGCCAGCACCAGCCGGGGGCGGGCGTTCAGGCTGGCGGTGCCGTGGCTGCCGGTGAGGGCATCCCCCACGGCGAACACCGCCGTCTCGCTGCCGTCCTTGGCGGAAAGCATCCACGCAGCGCCCAGACCGCTTGCGTCCGGGTTCACCAGCCGGTGCAGCTCCCCGCCCCGCAGCAGGGCACCGTGGGCACGATACCATGCCACAAAGGAACGCAGCTGTGCAAGCTCTTCCTCGGTGTACTGGGTCAGATCCAGCTCAAAACCGAAGGTGCCGGTCAGTGCTGCCGCCATCCGGGCCTCCACTGTGGAGATGTGGCCGGTGCAGTGATTGGGCACGGTGGAAAAGTGTGCGCCCATCACGCAGCCGGGGTAGAACAGGCTGGTGCCGTACTGGATGACCAGACGGCTCCGGGCATCGGTGTTGTCGCTGCACCAGATCTGCGGGCTGTAATAGAGCATTCCGCAGTCGAACCGCGCCCCACCGCCTGCACAGTTTTCCAGCAGCAGGTCGGGATATTTTTCAGTCAGGCGGCGCTGCAATTCGTACACGCCCAGCACATACCGGTGGTACACCTCGCCCTGCCGCTTGGCGGGCAGAGCTGCACTGTACACCTGCGCCAAGCTGCGGTTCATATCCCACTTGAGGTATTTCAGCGGGCAACTTTGTAAGATGGCATCCAGCTGCTGCCAGATGCCGTCCACCACCTCCGGGCGGCTGAAGTCCAGCGTGTACTGCTGGCGAATCTCCAGCGGTTCCCGGCCTTTAATGGTGAATGCCCAGTCCGGGTGGGCACGGTAGAGGTCACTGTCCGGGCTGATGGCCTCCGGCTCCACCCAAAGCCCCATGTCCAGCCCTAGCCCGTTGATCTTTTTGCACAGGCCGGGCAGCCCATCCGGCAGCTTGCGGGGGTCAGCTACCCAGTCGCCCAAACTGGAAGAAGTATCGTTGCGCCCCTTGAACCAGCCATCGTCCAGCACAAACAGGTCGATGTCCGCCTTTTTGGAGGCCTGCGCCAGTGCCAGCAGTTTCTGCTCGTCAAAATCGAAGTAACAGGCTTCCCAGCTGTTGATGAGCACCGGGCGGGGTGCGGCCATATCCTGCCAGTGGGACGGCAGCAGCCGGGTGCGGATGGCGGTGTGGAACCGGCGGCTCATCTCGCCTAAACCTTTATCGGAGTAGACCATGGCGGCTTCCGGGGCGGTAAAGCACTCGCCGGGGGCCAGTGTCCAGTGGAAGTGGTAGGGGTGGATGCCCATCACCAGCCGCTGCCCACCATCGGCGCGCTCGGCTTCGATCTGGAAGTTGCCGCTGTACACCAGTGCAAAGCCCCATGCACTGCCGGTGGTCTCGGTAGTGTCGGCGTGGCACAGCGCCACCGCCGGGTTGTGAGCGTGGCCGGGGATTCCCCGCATACTGCCAATGCTCTGGATGCCGCAGCGCAGCACCGCACGCTCCGGTGTGCGCTCCGCCGCCCATGTGCCGTTGAGGGTGATGAGCTCCAGCGTATCCGGTGCAAAATCCACGGAAAGGGAAGCCGCCTTGTGCAGGGTCAGGGGATGGGCGCCTGCGTTGGTGTACACGGCGGTGCGGGTGATGAGATCCTCCACCTCGTACACGCTGTACCGCAGCTCCACCGCCAGACCGCCTGCGTCCTTCAGGAACACCGACAAGGTTTCCACACCCTCCCCGGTGCGGAACATGGGCAGACCGGGCAGCTGAGGCTTGCCGGGGGTGACCACGGCGTGGTCGAACACAAAGGCGGCTGCTTCGGTGCCGTCGGCGTATTCCGGGATGACGGCGGGGGTGCGGTTATCGGCGGTGCCGCAGCCGGAAAGCTCCTGCGGCAAAAGGTCCGGCCAGCAGCCGGGGTCACTGTGGGGCATCCGGGCATCCGCAAGGCTGGGGGTATCCTCCGGCAGGCGGGTGCCGTAGTAGGTGTGCAGCACCATGCCATTGGGGGCTACGGCCAGCTGGTAGCTGGTGTGGGCGGTGTGGAGCGTAAAGATGTTTTCGGTACAGATGATCATTGGGCACTGTCCTCCGTGTCGGTTTCTTCTTCCGGTTCTTCTTCTTTGCGTCCGGCTTTTTCCAGCTGGGCAAAGGCAGGGCGCATCAGAGCTGCCATGCCAAGGGCGGAGCCTGCACCGCCGATCAGCAGCCACAGGGGCAGCAGATAGACGAACCACGCCGGGGCGGCCTTTGCCAGCAGGGGGAACCATGCTAGAAAGGCCAGATTCCCCACAGTGGGCAGCAGATTGGCAAGGGTCATGCGGCCGCTGTCTGCCAGCACCGGCAGAACGCCGGGATAGGTGAACCGCGCCAGCAAAGCAAAGCCCCAGCTGCCGCAGCAGCCCGCCAGCACCAGCAGCAGAAAGGACGCTGCCGCCAGAATGCCGGTACTGGGGGTGTCCTGTGCGTTGGCGGTACGCAGCCCGGTGAGGGCGGCAAAGCCTGCCAGCAAAAGCAGCAGCCACAGGGCAGTAGATTGCTTAAAATCTCGCTTGAACGCCTTGAAAAAGTCGGTGCGGACGGTGTAGTCCTCCTTTGCTGCCATCTTGTTCACCACCGTGAACAGCCCCAGCGTGGAGGCCCCGGCGGTGACGATGGGCAAACAGCACACTAGCCACAGAAGGTTTGCAAAAAGCAGATCGCCGATCTTCCCCATGGTGCGGTAGAAGGGGCTGTCGATGTTGGTCTTTTTCATGGCGTTTCCTTTCGGGTGGAGCGTTCAGAGGGGCGGTTTATTCGCCGATGCTCTTGAGGTACTCCAGATTTTTGTCGATGAGGTCGCACCGCTGCTTCACGCAGTCCACACTGCGCAGCGGGTCGGCGGGGGTGTTGAAGGCGAAGTCCAGCAATTTCTCAATGGTGGTAGAAGCCACATGGAGACGGGTATCGCTGGCCGCATAATAAATATACACGCTGCCGTCCTCGTCGGCAATGGCACCGTTGGTGAACACCACGTTGGAAACATCGCCCACGCGCTCCCAATCCCGGGGAGCAATCAGGAAGCCGGAGGGCTCTGCGATGACCTTGCTGGGGTCATCCAGTGCGGTGACGAACACATAGATGACGTACCGCAGCCCGGCGGCGGTGTTGCGCACGCCGTGGGCGATGTGCAGCCAGCCCTTTTCGGTCTTGATGGGGGTGGCACCCTCGCCGTTCTTGGCCTCGGTGATGGTGTGGTAGCGGCGGGGGCTGGTGATGATCTCCTCGTCGATGACGGCGTGGGTGATGTCCTCGCACAGACCAAAGCCTACGCCGCCGCCGGAACCGGTGTCGATGAAGTCGTCCATGGGGCGGGTGTAGAAGGCGTACTTGCCGTTGACGAACTCCGGCAGCAAATCCACATTGCGCTGCTGGGGGCTGCGCTTGGTGACAAGGTTCGGCAGGCGTTCCCACGTTTTCAGGTCCTTGGTGCGGACGATGCCTGCGGCAGCTACGGCAGCGGACAGGTCGTTGACGGAAGTATCCTTGCTCTCGGAGCAGAACACGCCGTAGATCCAGCCATCCTCGTGCTGGGTCAACCGCATATCGTAGACATTGGTTTCTTCGGGGCAGATGTCCGGCAGCAGGATGGGCTTTTCCCAGAAGTGGAAGCCCTCCACCGGGCTGTCGCTCTCGGCTACGCCGAAAAAGCTCTTGCGGTCGTTGCCCTCAATGCGTGCCACGAGGTAATACTTGCCGTTCAGCTTGATGGCACCGGAGTTGAACACGGCGTTCACGCCCAGACGCTCCATAAAGTGGGGGTTCGTTTCCGGGTTCAGATCGAACCGCCAGGAAAGGGGAATGCTCTCACGGGTCAGCACCGGGTGTTCCCACCGGTCGTAGATGCCGTTATAAAAATCGGTCTTTTTGTTTTTGCGGGCAAGGTAAGCATCCTGCAAAGCCTTCTGGCGCAGGTATTCGGGGTGGAGCTTAGACTGTGACATCGGGGTCCCTCCTTATCAGTTCCATGCACATTCTGCCGTTGTGGTAGGGGCATTTCCACGGCTCGAGGATAGGTTTATGGCTGGACGGTTTTCCGTCTGCATCCACCTCCCAGAACCATTCACTGCCGGGGCGTTTGTCCACCAGCACGGTGCAGATGTAGTGGTAAATATCGGCGGCGGCATCGCGGTATTTGGCGTCGCCGCTCTTGTTGTATTCGTTCACGAAGCCCAGCACGCTTTCCGCCTGCACCCACCACACACGGGTGGTGTTCACCTTGCCCCGCTCGCACTCGTTGACCACCGAGTGGCCGGTGTAGGCTTCCTTGTAGATGTGGGCAGCAAGGTCGGAGTTGATGGTGTGGATGCGCTTGGAAAGCGCTGCATCTCCCAGCAAATCGCAGCCCCAGTCAATGAGCCAGCTGGACTCGATATCGTGGCCGTAGCTGTACAAATCGATGATGGAGTTATAGTGCTCATCAAAGAACACCAGCTGCCGGTGCAGCTCCGGGGAGTAAATTTTGTGTTCGTAGATGTCGAGGATGCGGCGCAGTGCCTTTTCCACCTCCGGGGCATGGCAGGCCTGATAAAGCCCGGCGTAGCCCTCGAACACATGGAGCAGGGTGTTCATGGTCTTGGCTGCCATGACGCCGTTTTCCGAGAGCTTTTCGTTGCTTTCGGGCTTCCAGTCGATGGTAAAGGCCTCCAGATAGCCCTCGCTGTCGGTGCAGTGCTTCTCAATGAGGTAGAAGATCTTTCCGGCATAGGCCAGTGCAACGGGGTCTTTGGTGAGCCGGTAGTAGGCAGAAAGGGCGTAGATGGCAAAGCCCTGATTGTAGGTGTGCTTGGTGGTGTCCAGCGGCTTGCCGGTGCAATCGCAGCTCCAGTACACACCGCCGTTTGTCTCATCGTAACAGTGCTTCAGGAAGAACTGGTAGGCGTGGCGGGCATCGTCGGCAAGGTCGGCGCGTCCGGTCAGCATGGCGGCCTCGGAGAAGAACCACAAAATGCGGCTGTTGAGGATGCAGCCCTTTTCGGCCTGTTTGTCCAGCTTCAGGTCAAAATCCATATAGCCGTAAAAGCCGCCGTTTTCCTCGTCCCGCATCCCTTTCCAGAAGGGAATGATGGTTTGCAGCAGCATTTCTTCTGCTGCCTGTTTGATCTTTGGCATGGGAAAATCCCCTCCCTGTTTTACCAAAACGAGCCCGCCCCGGAGGACCGGGACAGGCTCCATTGTATCAGCGGATGCCGACCTCGTGGTCGGTGGGGCCTGCGTTATCGTGGGCCTTGATGTAATCCACCACCTCGTCCACGGTGGTGAAGGCCAGACCTACATAGCTGTCGGCGCAGCCATAGTACAGAGCGATGCGGCCGGTGTCGGCGTCCTGCAAGGTGGCGCAGGGGAAGCAGACGTTGGGCACGAAGCCCCGCTCCTCATACCACTTTTCCGGGGTCAGCAGGAAGTCGCCGCAGCGGTACAGCACCTTGCTGGGCTCGTCCTTGTCCAGAATGGCACCGCCGATGGAGTAGACGAAGCCATTGCAGGTGCCAGTGACGCCGTGGTAGAACAGCAGCCAGCCCTCGCTGGTCTCAATGGGGGCAGCGCCGCCGCCGATTTTCACGCTCTCCCACCAGTTGGAGCCCTTGCTCATCACATGGCGGTGACGGCCCCAGAACTCCATATCCGGGCTCTGGCTCAGGAAGATGTCACCGAAAGGCGTGTGGCCGCTGTCAGAGGGGCGGCTCAGCAGGGTGTACATCCCGTTGATCTTCCGGGGAAACAGCACGGCGTTGCGGTTAAAGGGGATGAACGGGTTCTCAATGCGGACAAAGGTCTTGAAGTCGGTGGTCTTGGCGATGCCGATGGACGCACCGTAGAAGTCCTGACACCAGATGATGTAGTAGGTATCCTCCACCTTCACCAGACGGGGGTCATAGGCGTACACCGGCATAAACGGCTCGCCCTTCTCGTTGACGAAGGGGATCTTGTCCTTGTCAAAGTTCCAGTGGATGCCGTCCTCGCTGCGTCCCAGATAGATGTAGGGGATGCCGTTGACCTGCTCGCCACGGAACACGCCGATGAACTTGCCCTCGTAGGGCACCACGGCGCTGTTGAAGATACGGGCTACCCCTTCCACAGGGTTGCGGTCGATGACGGGGTTCTCGCTGTACCGCCACACCGGGGCGGTAACATCAGAGGGCTTTTCCTGCCAAGGGATGTTGGGCAGTGCGTCGCAAAACATTTTTACGTTGCTCATAAGATAAACTCCTGTAATAGAAGATCGTTTGTTTTCCTCCTGCCGTATTCTCCCGACCCTGCATGGGGCCGGGAGAAACAGCAGATGAAGGAGAAATGAGGATGTCGCTTGAAAACCCTCTCAGTCTCGCATACGCTCGACAGCTCTCCCGAAGGGCGAGCTTTTGCGTAGCTGACCGAAAGGGGCGTCCTTTACGGAGAAGGACATGAGTACCGTACCCTCGTTTTAAGCTCCCCCCTCGGGGGAGCTGGCACGGCGTAAGCCGTGACTGAGAGGGTCAGCCTTTCACCGCACCGGCAGCCATGCCGCTGTAGATCTGATCCTGACACAGCAGGAACACGATGAGGGCAGGGATGATGGTGATGATGACACCGGCGCAGATGTAGTTGTACTGGTTGCCCATGGGGCCGGAGAACACATACAGCGAGGTGGCAACTACCTGATACTTGGTCTTATCCTGCAAGTACAGGTTTGCCATGTAGTATTCGTTGTAGGTGGACACGCCCTTCAGGATGGCACTGGTGACGATGGCGGGTTTGAGCAGGGGCAGCAGGATCTTGAAGAACACACCAAAGTAGGTGCAGCCATCCAGAATGGCACTTTCGTCCAGCGTGGGGGAAAGGTTCTCGAAGAACTGCAAAAAGATGTAGATGGTGATAACGTCTGTGCCCATCATCAGGATGATGTAGCCGGGCATGGAGTTGACCAGATGCAGAGCGGTCATGATCTGATACACCGTGACCTGCGAGGCAATGCCGGGGATCAGGGTGGCGATGGTGAACAGGTTGCGGATCAGCTTGTTGCCGGGAAATTTGAAGCGGTTCAGTACATAGGCCAGCATGGCGCTGATCATAATGCTGCCCACCAGCACACAGATCAGGATGATAAAGCTGTTGAGGAACGCCTTGCCCATGTTGGCCTTGTTCCATGCCGTAACGAAATTGCTGAAATTGAGGAAGCTCTTGGGCAGGGTGATGACGTTGGTGTTGGCATACTCTTCCTCCGTCTTAAAGGCGGTGAAGATACAGGACACGATGGGCACCAGTGCTACAAAGGCAGCAAAGATCAGCAGCACATACTTGCAGATGTTGATGAGGGTGCGCTTCATCTTGATGGAAGCGGTCTCGTTTTTGGTTGCGTTCATACGTTCCGCCTCACTTTCCGGACTTGACTGTGCCGCTGCTGCGGTTTTCCAGCCATTTTTCCACAGCCTTCTGGGCGTAGGTGACGATCATGATGAGCAGCAGCAGGACAACAGCCATGGCCGATGCAAGGCCGACCTTCTGGTCGGTATGGGCGATCTTATCCATGACCACGAAGTAGGTGGAGGTGTTGAAGCCGCCGCCGGTGACGACGTAGGGCATCTCGAAGGCGGACAGTGCACCGGACACCGAGATAATAAGGTTCAGCACCACGATGGTGCTGATGGAGGGCAGGATGATGTCCTTGAAGCGGTGCCATGCGTTGGCACCATCGATCTCGGCAGCCTCGTACAGAACGGGGTCAACAGATGCAATGGCACCGATGAACATGACGATGTTCTGACCGATGTACTTCCAGATGGAGCAGGCCACCAGCACGATGTTGTTGATGGATTCATCGCGCAGCCAGAAGGGAAGGGTATCTACGTTGAAGCCCACCCAGCTCAGCAGGGTATCCAGCACAAAGCCGTGGGTGAAGAAGAACTTGAAGATGAAGCCCACCGAAATGCCGCAGATGAGGCAGGGGAAGTACAGTGCACCGCGGAAGAACTTGCTGCCCTTGCACTTGAAGCTCAGGATGGTGGCAAACAGCAGCGCCAGCGCCATCTGCACTACGGAGCCTGCCATGTAGTAAAGGCTCAGGCTCAACGCGTGGAAGCAGTCGCTGCGGGTAAAGACCGAAATGTAGTTCTGGAAGCCCACAAAGGTGCGCTTGCCGATGTACTTCATTTTGAAGAAGCTGAACTCCACCATTTTGAAGAAGGGCAGATAGGTGAACATGAAGAGCAGCAGCAGCGGAACAAACAGAAACACCAGCGTTACAATGAGCTGCTGACCGCGCATACTGTGCCAGAATTCCTTGAAGGTCTTGCGCTTTTTGGGAACGGATACGGTTGCGGAAGATGCCATGCAAAAGGCCTCCTTTCACCAAAAGCAGGGCGGACATGGGCCCACCCTGCTGATTTGTTACGGTAAAACGATCACTGCGGTGCGCAGGCGTCCACGGCCTTATCCCATGCAGCGTTCCAGTCGGCCACGATGTCGTCCAGCGTCTCATCGCCGTTGATGCCAGCCTCCACCACACGCATGACGTGGGTCTGGTCGGCGTTCAGCATCAGCTCAGCCTCCTGCTGCACTTCGGTAGCAAGGTCTGCCAGCTCTGCGGGAGCCGGGGTGTCCTCGATCAGATCGATGCCGTCGAATGCCTTCAGGGTATCGGGGTAAGCCTGACTCTTCAGCACCGGCACGCCGCCCTGATCAAAGGCGAAGTTGGAGCTCTCGCTGAACCACTTGATGTACAGCTGGGCAGCCAGCTTCTTGTCATCGGTGGTGTTCTTGTTCACACCGAAGCAGTAGTCAGCACCAGCACTGGCGTACTGGGTGCCCTTGACGGTGATGGGGAACGGCATATAGCCGATGTCGTCGGCGTTGTCACCGGCGGCCTGCATCTGCACGATAGCCCAGCTGCCCAGAACCATGGCACCGATCTGACCGTTGTTGATGCGGGGCTTGCAGCCCTCCCAGTCGGTGGTGGTGGGGTCGGCCTCGGTCAGGCCGCGCTTCACTGCCTCGTACAGGATGTAGTACACAGCGTAGGGACCCATATCATCTGCACCCAGAATGCCTTTCTGGAACGGGTCTTTGGTCTGGGGCATGGTGATGTTCATCCAGTCGGGGTCAGCAGTCGCGCCGCCGCCGATGTAGGCATCCCATGCGCTCATGGTCCAGCCGGCGGCGTAGTTGGTGTACAGGGGGTCGATGGAAGGATCGTAGTCCTTGATCTTCTGCAGAGCGTCGAGGAACTCGTCCGGGGTCTTGGGCAGAGTGGTCACACCGGCTGCCTCGAACACTTTTTTATTATAGACAATGCCCTGTGCGTTGCCGGTGGAGGGGATGCCGTACACGGTGCCGTCGTAGGAGCGGTTGGAAGCGAAGTTGTACTCGTTCTCAATGTCGCTCAGTGCGCACAACGGCTCAAAGTAGTCGCCCAGCTCGGTCAGGGGAATGGTGGTGGGGATCATGCACACATCGCCCCAATCCTTGGAGGTCAGACGGGTGGTCATGTCATCGGCATAGTTGGTCATGCCCTCGTACTTGATGGTGATGTTGGGATACTGCTTCTGGAATTCGGCAATGTAGCCGTCAAAGGTGCCGTCGTCGATCAGGTCGGTGCGGTTGCTGAGGATCTTCAGCTCGGCCTTCAGGTCGGTGTTGTCGGTGCCGACGGTCAGCTCGTTGTAAGCCTTTGCACCGTCTGCGCCGGCAGCGGAACCAGCGGTGCTGCCGGTGGAGCCGGCAGTGGAGCTGCTGCTGCCGCCGCAGGCGGCCAGAGCAGAAGCTGCGGCCACCACACCGGCGGCCTTCAGGAAGTTGCGGCGATTGATCTTACGCATAGGGATGTCCTCCTTCTTTATGTGGAACCCTTTTTCTGTTTTACGAAGGCTTAATTTAACTTAATTTAGTTAACTGTAACCTTTCGCTTTCTGTGGTTTAAGTATATTCTTTTTGCGATTCGCTGTCAATATTGCCAAAAAGATTCGGTGTTTTGGTTGCATTTCGGCAGGTTTATTGTGAAAACTGACCCGTAAATCCGGGATACAACAGCTTTTTTGAACTTAAATTTATTGTTTAGCTAACTTATTGCGATAAAATTAACTTAAATTCCGCTTAGCTTGTAACTCTTTTTGCACTTTTTAACTGGTTTTTCATTGACGAAACGCTCGAAAACTGCTATGCTAACCATAAAGTTAACCGGAGCGTTATTTACCTCATTACAAAATAAAGAAGAAAGCTGGTCAGGAACATGGCAAAAGCAGTACGCATGGCGGACATTGCACAGCGGCTGGGTATCAGTACCGTGTCCGTCTCCAAAGGTCTTGCGGGGAAAGAGGGCGTCAGTGCTGAGATGCGGGCAAAGATCCTTGCCGCCGCCGAGGAGATGGGCTACCAGCCCCCTGCCCGGACCAATGCCCAGCACGGCGGCGAGAGCATTGGGATTCTGGTGGCAGACCGCTTTTTCAACGAGAATGCCTTTTATTCCAATCTGTACCGGTCGGTACTCCGATGCGCTGCCGAGCAGGACATCTCCTGTCTCTTATACACATCTGACGCTGCCGACGATAAGGCTC
>ENA-OYXF01000452-OYXF01000452.1-human-gut-metagenome-genome-assembly--contig:-NODE-452-length-18930-cov-25.025801_pt1 | contig 18930 bp, 14 predicted proteins | sample MGYA00244842_ERZ653416 | MGnify/ENA primary metagenome ERZ653416 (study PRJEB26926, sample SAMN06164920) | human gut metagenome | biome: ENVO:00009003; feature: ENVO:2100002; material: ENVO:00002003... | reverse complement strand
ATTAAAGCCCCAGCAGAACTCGCTCTTGAACCTAATACCCCCGATGATATGGAAGTCGGAGCCATCAAATATAAAAATGGAGCGCTCCAGTTAAATGCCAATAAACGTATCACCGGCATTTCTCAAGAAGTATGGAAATATCAAATTGGTGGGCATCAAGTGTTGGACAAGTGGTTCAAGGAACATAAGGGTGAAGCACTTACGATTGATTCCTTTACTCACATCGAAAATATTGTGGGTGCTCTCGATGAGACGATTCGCATAAGAGAACATCTGAAAGGTCTGCACAAATAAGTATTAGAAAAAGAGGAAATCATGGATAAAATAATTAAAATTCCAGTAGATGCTGGAAAGGTTACAATTTCAGAAGATACAAAATCCATACTCAGAAACTTGTTTTCTGGATGTAGAGTGAATTTCCTGTTTGGCGCCGGATTCTCTGCAAATCTGTTAGGAACTTTGAGCAATAATGAGGTGATTTTTGAAGCGCTGCAAAAATACCAAGCGAAAAATGAGGATGAAAGGAAAAAAGTTACGATATTATCCGCTTTTTTGTATTGGTCGTTTTTCGTTAGATGTATTGAACCGATTTCTAAGATATCGACATATGATTCCTCATTTGATCCATATAAAAATTTCGGAGATATTGTATACCGAATTTTTTCTGAAAGAGGCAATCCGGCGTTAGATAGGCAGTTTAGCATTTTTACAACCAATTATGATCCAATAATCGAGCTGATTTTTGACCATTCAAATTGCATATGCAATGATGGTTTTGAGGGGAGAATCGAGCCTCGTTTTTCCACTGATAATTATTCGAAAACATATTACAGACAAGCCATATTCTCCAATAGGAAAGCAGAAATTCCTTCGGTGAATCTTTTGAAATTACACGGATCTGTTACTTGGGGCCAAGACATTTTCTGGGGCGGTATTATATATCGGCAGTATCGCGATAAAATAGGGTACTTTACAAATACTTATTCAACGTGGTTCGATACTACTATGGTGTCAACTATTGATGCACGTTTCACAGCGAATCGGCCAGATGAAGCTAATAAGCAAATTCAATCTTTATTTGCAAGCAGTATTTTCGATACATTGCTTGCTAAAGAAGACGACTACGGCAAATTCATTCAAGCGTACAAAATGGCTTTTCTAATTGTGAATCCAACCAAGGAAAAATTTAGTGACACGCTGTTGAACAAGAATTACTATGAGCTTTTACGTATTTTCTCTAATGAATTAGAGAAGGAGAACTCACTTCTGGTGGTCAATGGTTTTTCTTTTAGGGATGAGCATATCCTAGATTTAGTAAAACGCTCTATGGTTAACCCATCGTTGAAAATACTCATTTTTGTATATCAGGCCACCGCAATTGAGGATTTCCAAAAGCTATTCGGTGAAGTGAAAAATAATAACATTACTTATATTGCACTTGATGGAGAAAACCTGTCTTTGAACTATTTCAATCAGATTTTGTCGCATATCCATTCCTAAAAGAAAGAGGTGAATTGGTATGAACGATTTTTATAAAATCGGACAAGTGATTGAAGTACGCGGACAAAAACTTCGTATACGTGTTTTTGAAAACAAAAACAGCAATATTTTGGTATATCAAGGACACGTTATTAAAAATGTGTCTGTCGGTAGTTTTGTAAAGATTCCAAAAGGATTCAGCAATATCATTGGCCGTATAGAAGGAGAATACATTCAAGAGAATAAGTCTACAGGTGAGAATAACTGCCAACCCCGCTTTTCAAAAGAAAGCGAAACCATTGATCGCATTATCGAAGTAAGCATTATGGGTGTGCTGAATGACGGGCGTTTCCAGAGAGGCTTAATTGACATTCCGCTGGTTTTCTCGGACGCATATATGCTTGCTGATACAGAAGTACAAAAGATTTTTGAGTTTAGCTCTGATTTAACTACTTCTGTGTGCATTGGCTCTATTAACGATTACAAAGAAGAAAAACTTTTTATCTCGGCAAATTCGCTCTTCGCCAGTCATATAGGAATATTCGGGAATACCGGAAGTGGTAAATCAAATACGTTAGCCAAAATATACACTGAGTGCTTTCAACGTTTTAAAGGAATGCCCGGATTTGCTAAAAGTAGATTTCTTCTTATCGATTTTAATGGGGAGTACACCCAAGCCTTCGATGACAGCAAGCGGGTATATCGACTATCAACAAGAGTTGATACAGGAGATTCAATCCCTATTCATCAATCTTTCTTGGAAGATGTTGAACTCTGGTCAATAATATGTGAGGCAACAGAGAAAACGCAAAAGCCTTTCCTAAGCAAGAGCATTGATCTATACCGTCGGTTGCGCGAGACAGATAATCTTATGGCATATATCCGTGGAATGTTAAGAAATCTGCTTCTCCGATATTATGATGACCCTCAAATGTTTTTGCGGCAATTGACAGGACTTAAGAATATTCTGGCATTGCTATTTGTTGATGCCGAACCTGGAATCAAAATTTTAAATAGCATCCAAGTTCGTGCAAATGGCACAAAATTTTGCCGTGCAGATGATGATGGTGATCACTGGGGAAATACTTCTGATGATTACGAACAACAATTTGTTTCTGTTATTTTGGATTCAGTGTTTTTCCCTAACAATTATAAAAATGAAGATGAATATTTGATATTTGAGTATGCTTTACGGTATAAATACTTAGATTCTTTATGCTCGCAGTATATCAATGAGGAGCACGTTGGTCCACTTATCTCAAGATTTGAAAATCGTGTAAAACGAGTAAAGCGTCTTTTCAAAATATGTGACAATCCTCCCGCTGATTGGCTGGCAATATATTCATTGGTTGATGTTAATGTGGAATTCAAAAAGATTGTTCCCCTAATTATTTGCAAGTATTTCTATGAACGTCAACGGCTAAACTTCAACGGTAGTAGTTTACATATTATCATTGACGAAGCGCATAATGTCTTGTCTACAACATCGGAGCGAGAAAGTCAGACATGGAAAGATTACCGCTTAGAAACTTTTGAAGAAATCATCAAAGAAGGGCGAAAGTTTGGAACGTTTTTAACTATATCAAGTCAGCGTCCATCTGACATATCGGAAACCATTATTTCTCAATTGCATAACTATTTCATTCATCGATTGGTTAACAATGAGGATATACGAGCCATTGGTAAAGCTGTGGCATTCATTGACAACACTTCATATGAAATGATCTCTGTCCTGCCACAAGGAGCGTGTATCTTTACTGGCGTTGCTTCCAATTTCCCTGTTTTGGTGCAGGTTGATTTATTGCCAAAACAACAGCAACCACAAAGTAGCACCATAAATCTTACAGAGTTGTGGAAAGAACCTTAAAACAAAGCCCATCGGTCAGTATTGACCGATGGGCTTTACAAATCTATGCAGTTAATCTGTCAAACGATGCTGGGGTGTTCCGTGAATATATTTCTCCAAGCCTCCGTTCAACACTACATTTGCATATTCTAGTGGCTGGTTATAGATTAACCAGTCCAATTCGGATCGTTGATACATATTGTCTGCTACCTCATTTTCAACAGCAACCGTATCAATCGAAATCATGCTACCATCAGCAAATTTCAGTTCAACGCAGGCTGTATCCAAATTGAACTCACAAGAGATCGCACGCTCCATGTTGTTCACCTCAAATCATCCCAAAGAACTTCAGTGCCTCTGTAATTGCCGCTTCCTTTTCTGGCGGACATTTCGGCTGTTTGGCATTTTCAGACTTTGGCTTATTATAGTTCTCCCGCTCAATAATGCCATACTTCTGTTTGACCTGGGCGATATAGAGATGGCTGACTTTCAGGCCAGTATGCTCCAGTACATACGCCTTGATTTCCTCATAGGTAGCCTTGCTTTCCGCCGACGTCAAATCCAGTTCGTCCAGATTCAACTCCACCTCGATATGTTGCTTGGTATTAAGTTTGGACAAAAGTACTACCGTCTCCACATTCGCCGTACCGGGGAACATATCCACCGCCGCGGCGCGGACGGCGGCATAGCCCTCCTGTGCAAACAGCTTCACATCACGCGCCAGCGTCGCCGGATCACAGGAGACGTAGACGATACGCTGCGGCGCCATCGATGCCGCTGCGGCGACCACCTCCGGGCTGAGCCCCTTGCGGGGCGGGTCCACGCATATCACGTCCGGGCGCAGGCCCCGGGCGGCGAAGTCCGCCGCCGCGTCCGCCGCGTCGCCGCAGAGGAACTCCACATTTCCGATGCCGTTGCGTTTTGCGTTTTCTTTGGCATCGGCAATGGCCTCCGGCACGATCTCCGCGCCGATGACCCTCGCCGCCCGCCGGGCCATCACCTGGGTGATGGTGCCCGCGCCGCAGTACAGGTCCAGCACCGTCTCGTGCCCGGTCAGTCCCGCGAAGTCCACAGCGGTATCGTACAGCACCTCCGCCATGTCATGGTTCACCTGATAAAAGGACGGCACGCTCAGCCGGAAGGACAGGCCGCACAGGGTATCCTCCAGCACGTCCGCGCCCCACAGGGTGCGGTATTCACTGCCCAGTACAGCCCCGGTGGGCTGGGTGTTCACGCCCAGCACCACGCCCACGGCATTCGGCAGCGCCTGCCGCATAAACGACACCAGCGCGTCCTCGCGGGGCAGCTTCTTCCCGTTGACCAGCACGCAGACCAATGACTGCCCCGCGCTGTTCGTGCGGACATACAGGTGCCGCACCAGACCCCGCCGGGTCCTTTCATCGTAACAGGGCACGCCGCATTCCCGGATGTACCGCCGCAGGGCCTCCGCCGCCGCGTCGGCCTGGGGCTTCTGTATCCGGCAGCAGTCCACCGGGATCACCTGATGGCTGCGGGCCTTGTAAAAACCCACCTGCCCATCGGCGGATACGGGGTACTGGCTCTTGTTGCGGTAGTGCAGCGGTTCGCCGGAGAAGATCGTCTCCACTGTCACATCGCTGCCGCCAATGCGGCGCAGGGCGTCCTGCACCCGCTGGCGCTTGGCCTCCAGCTCTTCCTCCCTGTCCATGTGGCGGAAGTCGCAGCCGCCGCACCGCCCATAGTACGGGCAGTCCGGCTCCACCCGGTGGGGCGATGGCGCGTATACCCGCACCGCCTTGCCGAAGGCGGCGTTTTTCAACGCCTTCAGGATGAGCACATCACAGTCCTCGCCCCGCAGCGCCCGGTGGACGAACACCGCCTGCCCGTCGATGCGGGCCACGCCCAGTCCCTCGGAGGTATACCCCTCGATGCGGGCGCGGTAGGTCTTGTTCTTCTCCGGCACGGCTCAGAACTCGAACTTGCTGATGACCTTGCCGATGGCATCGGCAAAGGCGGCCAGCGTCTTGTTGTCCCGGCCCTTGCTGCGGCGGATGAGGCCGATGAGCATATCGCCCAGCTGGACCAGCTTCTGGTACGCCGCCGTGGCCTTGGGCGCCCCCTCGTAGGCCCGGGTCTTGCGCTCCGGCAGGTAGCCGGGGGCAAGCTGCTTGTCGGCGATCAGGTCATACTCCTCGGTATACTGGGGCGCGTGGGCTGCAAAGCCCAGCCCCTTTACCGTCTCGGCGTAGACAGGCGCCACCTCGCGGTCGCCGTGGACCACGAACACATGGGTGGTCTTCGCCGGATCAAAGTGCTTGACCCAGTCCACCAGATGGTCATGGTCAGCGTGAGAGCTGAGGCCGGGGAAATTGACGATCTTGGCCCGGACGGCCACGTCCTCGCCGAAGAGCTTGACGCTGTCGACCCCGTCCAGCAGGTTGCGGCCCAGGGTGCCCGGGGACTGGAAGCCCACGAACACCACGGCGCTGTCGGCGCGCCAGAGGTTATACTTTAAATGGTGGCGGATACGGCCCGCGTCGCACATACCTGAGGCGGAGATAATGACCTTGGGGGTCTTGTCCACGTTCAGCAGCTTGGACTCGTCTACCGTCTCGGTCAGGTGCAGGCCGGGGAAGCTGAACATATGGGTGCCGTCCTGCACCAACGCCAGAGCGTCCTCGTCCAGATAGCCCCGCAGATCGCCGCAGAAGATGGTGGTGGCCTTCTTGGCCAGCGGGCTGTCCACATACACCGGGAAGTCCTTGACGGACGTGACCAGATTTTTGTCCTTGATCTCGCGGATAAAGTACAGCAGCTCCTGGGTGCGGCCCACGGCGAAGGAGGGGATGACCACGTTGCCGCCCTTGCCCAGCGTCTCGTCGATGATCTCCGCCAGCTGGCCGGTGTAGCTCCACACCTCGGTGTGATTGCGGTCGCCGTAGGTAGACTCGGTGAGCACATAGTCCGCGCTGTCGAAGAACTGGGGATCGCGGATGATGGGCTGATCCACGTTGCCGATATCGCCGGAGAACACCACGGTGCGCGTTTCATCACCCTCATGGCAGGTGAGCTTGATGCTGGCGCTGCCCAGCAGGTGGCCGGCGTCGATGAACCGGGCGGTGACGCCCTCCACCACCGGGACCTCCTCGCCGTATTCGCAGGTCTGGATAAACTCCCGCACCCGCAGGGCATCGGCCACGGTGTAGATCGGCTCTACCTCCGGCCGTCCGGCGCGCTTGTTCTTGCGGTTCTGGTACTCCGCGTCCTGCTCCTGGATATGGGCGGAGTCCTGGAGCATAATGTCCAGCAGATCGGCGGTCAGGCGGGTGGTAATGATCTTACCCTGAAAGCCGTTTTTGATGAGCATGGGGATGCGGCCGGAGTGGTCGATATGGGCGTGGGTCACCAGCACCACATCAATGCTGCCGGGGTGAAAGGGCAGCGCGGTGTTGTCGATCTCGTCCCGGCCCTGCTGCAGGCCGCAGTCCACCAGGATATGCTTGCCGTTGACCTCCAGACAATGGCAGCTGCCGGTAACGCACCGGTCAGCGCCGTAAAAGCGCAGCTTCATGGCGAAAACTCCTTCTCTTTGATAGTACCGTCAGTATACCACACTTTTCCGCGCTGCACAACCGCAAAGCGGCACGACTGACCGATAACTGTTCACAGAAAATCTTTTTGCATTAGACAAAAGAGTGTGGTATACTCTACTGGTGTAATTATGTACGATTATCTTTTTACTTAGAAAGGATACAGAATATATGGGACTGTTTACCAAGGTCTTCGGCACCTACAGCCAGCGGGAGCTGAAGAGCATCTACCCCATCGTGGACAAGATCACCGCCCTGGAGGACGAGTACAAGCAGCTGACCGACGCCGAGCTTCAGGCCAAGACCCCGGAGTTCAAGGCGCGTCTGGCCAACGGTGAGACGCTGGACGACATCCTGCCGGAGGCCTTTGCCGCCGTGCGGGAGGCCGCGGACCGCGTGCTGGGTATGCGCCCCTATCCCGTCCAGCTGGTGGGCGGCATCGTGCTGCACCAGGGCCGCATCGCCGAGATGAAGACCGGCGAGGGCAAAACGCTGGTGGCCACCCTGCCTGCCTATCTGAACGCGCTGACCGGTGAGGGCGTTCACATCGTCACCGTCAACGACTACCTGGCCAAGCGTGACTCCGAGTGGATGGGCAAGGTCCACCGCTTCATGGGCCTTACCGTGGGTCTGATCATCCACGACATGAAAAAGGAAGAACGCCAGAAGGCCTATCAGGCGGACATCACCTACGGTACCAATAACGAGATGGGCTTCGACTACCTGCGTGACAATATGGCCCTGTACGCCAACGAGCAGGTCCAGCGGGGCCACGCTTTCGCCATCGTGGACGAGGTGGACTCCATCCTGATCGATGAGGCCCGTACCCCCCTGATCATCTCCGGTATGGGCGAGAAGTCCACCCAGCTGTACGATATGGCCGAGATGTTCGCCGCCCGGCTGAAGAAATTTGTGGTGGTGGAGAGCGATGACAAAGAGGAGGAAGCCACCGACATCGACGCCGACTATGTGGTGGACGAGAAAGCCCGCAGCGTCACCCTCACTGCCCGGGGCGTGAAGAAGGCGGAGGAATTCTTCCATCTGGACAACCTGTCTGACCCGGAAAACAGCACCATCGCCCACCACATCAACCAGGCTATCAAGGCCCACGGCATCATGAAGCGCGACGTGGACTATGTGGTCAAGGACGGCGAGGTGGTCATCGTAGACGAGTTCACCGGCCGCCTGATGTTCGGCCGCCGGTACTCCGAGGGTCTGCACCAGGCCATCGAGGCCAAGGAGCACCTGTCCGTCCAGCGTGAGAGCAAGACGCTTGCCACCATCACGTTCCAAAATTACTTCCGCCTCTACCGCAAGCTGTCCGGCATGACCGGTACGGCGCTGACGGAGGAGGAGGAATTCGCCACCATTTACGCGCTGGACATCATCGAGATCCCCACCAACCGCCCCATCGCCCGTATCGACAACGAGGACAGCGTGTACAAGACTGAGAACGGCAAGTACCGCGCCGTCATCCAGCAGGTAAAGGCGTGCCACGCCAAGGGCCAGCCGGTGCTGGTGGGCACCGTGTCCATCGAGAAGAACGAGCTGCTGGGCAAGATGCTGACCCGCGAGGGCATCAAGCATAACCTGCTGAACGCCAAGAACCACGAGCGCGAGGCCGAGATCGTGGCCCAGGCGGGCCAGTTCGGCGCCGTCACCGTGGCCACCAACATGGCCGGTCGTGGTACCGATATCATGCTGGGCGGCAACGCCGAGTATATGGCCAAGAACGACCTCCGCAAGGCCGGGCTCACCGATGAGCTCATCGCCGAGGCCACCGGCTACGCCGAAACGGATAACCAGGAGATCCTGGACGCCCGGAAGCTGTTCGCCGAGAAGCTGGCCCAGCACAAGGCGGAGATCGCCGGCGAGGCCGACAAGGTCCGCGCCGCCGGCGGCCTGTTCATCATCGGCACCGAGCGCCATGACTCCCGCCGTATCGACAACCAGCTCCGCGGCCGTGCCGGCCGTCAGGGCGACCCCGGCGAGACCCGGTTCTACATCTCCCTGGAGGACGACCTCATGCGCCTGTTCGGCGGCGACCGCGTCACCGGTATGATGGAGCGCATGAACATCGATGAGGACACCCCCATCGAGAACAAGATGCTCTCCCGCGCCATCGAGCAGGCCCAGACCACGGTGGAAAGCCGCAACTTCCAGGCCCGTAAGTCCGTGCTGGAGTACGACGACGTGATGAACAAGCAGCGCGAGATCATCTACGGCCAGCGCAAGCAGGTGCTGGATGGCATGGACGTCAAGGGCATCATCATGGGCATGATGGAGAGCGCCATCGGCCACCAGGTCCGCAGCGCCTTCATGGGTCAGGAGCACCTGGACATGGTCCAGTGCAAGGAGCTTCTCCGCGGCTTGGAGGGCGTGTACTTCACCAAGTACACCGTAAAGATCGACGAGAGCCAGCTCCCCACCCTTACCGAGGACGATTTCATCGAAATGTTCACCAAGGCAGCCGCCGACTTCTACGAGAAGAAGGAGCAGGAGATTACTCCGCCCGTCATGCGTGAGCTGGAGCGCGTGGTGCTGCTGCGGGTGGTGGACGAATACTGGATGGACCACATCGACGCCATGCAGGACCTGCGCCAGGGTATCCGTCTGCGGGCCTACGCCCAGACTAACCCGGTGGACGCCTACAAGAAGGAGTCCCTGGAGATGTTCGAGGAGATGATCGACGCCATGAAGGAGGAGACGGTGCGCCGTCTGTACTCCGTCCGCCTGCGCCAGAACGAGGAAGTCAAGCGCGAGCGCGTGGCCAGCGGCATGACCGAGAACGTGGGCGGCGACGGCACCGTGAAGAAGCGCCCCACCAAGGTGGTCAAGGTCGGCCGCAACGACCTGTGCCCCTGCGGCAGCGGGCTGAAATGGAAGAAGTGCACCTGCAAGGAGTACCACTCCTGAGTAACTTCAAACGACACCCGCTTCGCTGGGCTGTCGTTTGAGCGGGCTGCGGCCTGCTGCAGCGCACGACGTGCGCGTCAAAGTCGCGCACGCGCACGTTTGCAGGCCGAAAATGAATTCGACTTGATTTGCGTCTGCGGACGCAAACTCTGCGAGGCATTGCAAAATGGCGGGCGGTGGCTGAAGCCGCCGCCCGTCCCATCTTAATGTAGGGGGCGGCGTCCCCGACGCCCCGTCCCCCTCCGGAAGGAGACACTATGTTCCACATCCACACAAAAAACGACCTGGTCTATCTGGCCTCTGATGTGTTGGACAACGGTGCCATCGTCCACGGCTTTTCCACCCGTAAGGGCGGTGTCTCCCCCACCCCCTGGGACAGTCTGAACCTGGATGACCGCCGGGGCGATGACCTGGCCAATGTACAGGAGAACTTCCGCCGCCTGTGCACCGCGCTGGACACGGATGTGCAGCGGGCGGTGCTCAGCCGTCAGGTGCACCGCAGCGATGTGCGCCGCGTCACGGCGGCGGACTGCGGCAAGGGCCTGTGGCAGCCGCAGGACTACGACAGCGCCGACGCCCTGGTGACGGACGTGCCGGGCATCCCCCTGATCGTGTTCTCCGCCGACTGCAACGTACTGCTGCTCCACGACCCGGTGCGCCGGGTCATCGGCGCCGCTCACGCCGGCTGGCGGGGCACCGCCGCCGGCATCGCCGCGGAGACGGTACGCGTCATGGCCGAGGATTACGGCTGCGACCCGGCGGACCTCCGCGCCGCCATCGGGCCGGCCATCGGGCCGTGCTGCTTCGAGACGGACGGCGACGTACCGGAGGCCCTGCGGGCCGCACTGGGTGCGGCGGCGGAGCCGTTCATGGCATGGAACGGCAGCAAGTGGCACATCGACCTGAAGGCCGTCAACGCCCTGTGGCTGCGCCGCGAGGGCGTTACGCGCATCGACATCTGCGATCACTGCACCGCCTGCCGCCCGGACCTGTACTGGAGCCACCGGAAGATGGGCCTGCGCCGGGGCGAGCAGGCCGCGCTGATCGCTCTGCGGGAGGATACGCTATGAAACGTGCACTGCTGTGCCTGCTGCTGGCGCTGACCATGCTGCTGGCCGCCGGCTGCGCCGACTGGGAGGTCACCGAGGATCCCCTGGGGGAGCTGTCCGACTTCTATCAGAATGAAAACGAGGAACCGGAGCCGGAGCCGCTGACCGCCTTTACCCTGCCCTATATCGCCGGCGGCACCCTGGACCCCGTCCGCACCACGGACACCATGCAGCAGACCGTTGAGTCCCTCATGTACCAGGGGCTGTTCGCCCTGGACGAGCAGTTCCGGCCCCAGGCCGTCCTGGCGGACAGTTGGACATATGATGCCGCCCAGCGCACCTGGACCATCCGCATCAAGGCCGATGCGGCTTTCTCTGACGGCTCCGCCGTCACGGCGGCGGACGTGGCCGCCACGTTGGAGCGCGCCCGCACCTCTGACCGCTATGCCGCCCGGCTGCGGGACGTGACCTCTGTGTACGTCCGGGAGGACGCGGTGGTCGTCGCCCTGTCCGCCCCTCTGGCCACACTGCCCAGCCGCCTGGACATCCCCATCATCAAAGCAGGCACCGAGAACCGCACCGCCCCCACGGGCAGCGGCCCCTATCTGTTTGCCAAGGATGACACGGGCGCCTACCTGACGGCCAACAACCGCTGGTGGCAGGACAGCAGCGTTCTGCCGCTGTCCACCATCCGCCTGCAGCACTGCAAGGACAAGGACTCCGCCCTGTACGCCTTCACTTCCCGTGAGGTGCAGCTGCTGACGCTGGATCTCACCGGCAGCAACAGCACCGGTGTCTCCGGTGCCGGCGACTACGCTGAAGCAGCCACCCCCGTCATGCAGTTTCTGGGCATGAACACCCGGCGGGAGGCTCTGTCCGCCCCGGCCCTGCGCCGGGCCCTCAGCGCCGGCATCGACCGCGAAACGCTGGTGTCCTCCTGCCTGCTGGGACAGGGCACGGCGGCCCAGCTGCCTGCCTCCCCCGCCTACGCAGGCTACGATACCGCGCTGGAAACGCCTTACGACACCGCGGCCTATAACCGCCTGCTGAACGCCGCCCTTGGCGAACAGGCGGAGGATGAAACACCCCTGACGCTGACGCTTCTGGTCAACGAGGAGAGCAGCTTCAAGGTCTCCGCCGCCCAGGAGATCGCCATGTACCTCAATACCGCACGCCTGACCGTCACCGTAGAGGCTGTTCCCTGGGACACGTTCCTCACCCGGCTGGAAAGCGGCGACTTTGATCTCTATTACGGTGAATGCCGCCTGACCGCCGACTGGGACCTGACGGCCCTGTTGTCCACCGAGGGCAGCCTCAACTACGGCGGCTGGTCCGATGAGACTACCGACCGGCTGCTGCAGGCCTATCGGGCCAGCGGCGCTGACGCGAACCTGGTGGCCCTGTGGCAGCAGCTGCTGGACACCGCCCCCTTCGCCCCCATCTGCTTTAAGTCCGTATCCGTTGTCACCACCGAGGGCGTGGTGCAGGGTCTGTCCCCCACGGAGACGGCCCCCCTCTCCCCCCTGGGCGGCTGGTCCGTCCGGCTGGACGCATAAAAGGAGCGTATGCCATGTCACAAGTCACCAAGCGGGCGCTGGAGGCGTCGCTGAAAAAGCTGCTGCTGGAAAAGCCCCTGCATAAGATCACTGTCAGTGACATCACCGATGACTGCGGCATCAACCGCATGACGTTTTACTATCACTTCAAGGACATCTATGATCTGGTGGAGTGGAGCTGTCAGGAGGACGCCAGCCGCGCTCTGGCGGGCAAAAAGACCTACGAGACGTGGCAGCAGGGCCTTTTGCAGATCTTCGAGGCCGTGCAGGAGAATAAGCCCTTCATTCTGAACGTCTATCGCTCCGTCAGCCGGGAGCAGGTGGAGAACTATCTCTACAAGCTGACCTACGACCTGCTGGAGGGCGTGGTGGAGGAGCAGGCCCGGGGAATGTCCGTCCGGCCGGAGGATAAGGCCTTCATCGCCACGCTGTACAAGTATATGTTCGTAGGCCTGATGCTGGACTGGATCAGATCCGACATGAAGGGCGATCCCCACCTGATCGTGGAACAGCTGGACCAGGTCATCCACGGCAGCGTCGACGCCGCGCTGGCGCGTCTGCGTACCGACAAGCCCTTATCAAACGAGGCCAAATGATAAAAAACTGAACACCTGCCGCCCCGGTGATAAAAAACTTATCACCGGGGTTTTTCTGCTTATTGAACAAATATTCATTCGGATGTATGCTTTCATCATCAAAGGAAAACATACAGTGGATACTTGAAAGGAGTTTATTTATGTATTATTCCAGCGGTAACTATGAAGCCTTTGCCCGTCCCAAAAAGCCCGAGGGCGTGGACAACAAATCCGCCTATATCGTGGGCAGCGGTCTGGCGGCCCTGACCGCCGCCTGCTATCTGGTCCGCGACGGCCAGATGAAGGGCGAGCACATCCACATTCTGGAAAAGGGCAATCTCCCCGGCGGCGCCTGCGACGGCTATAAGTTCGAGAATCTGGGCTACGTCATGCGCGGCGGCCGCGAGATGGACAACCATTTCGAGGTCATGTGGGACCTGTTCCGTTCCATCCCCTCCATCGAAACGGAGGGTGTCAGCGTGCTGGACGAGTACTACTGGCTCAACAAGGAGGACCCCAACTACTCCCTGTGCCGCGCCACCGTTGACCGCGGCCAGGACGCTCATACCGACGGCAAGTTCGACATCTCCGACAAGGGCGCCATGGAGATCATGAAGCTGTTCTTCACCCCCAACGAGGACCTGCAGGACAAGAAGATCACCGACTTCTTCGATGACGAGGTGCTGAACTCCAACTTCTGGCTGTACTGGCGCACCATGTTCGCCTTTGAGAACTGGCACAGCGCGCTGGAGATGAAGCTGTATATCCAGCGCTATATCCACCACATCGGCGGCCTGCCCGACTTCACCGCCCTGCGCTTCACCAAGTACAACCAGTACGAGTCCATGATCCTGCCCATGGTGAAGTATCTGGAGAGCCACAACGTCCGGTTCCATTACGGCGTGCAGGTCACCAACGTGGAGTTCGACTGCTCCGATCCCGCCCACAAGCTGGCCAAGCGCATCGATGTCATCGAGAACAACGAGCCCGGCGCCATCGACCTGACGGAGAACGATCTGGTGTTCATCACCAACGGCGGCTGCGTGGAGAACTCCTCCATGGGCAGTCAGGATAAGCCCGCCGCCTACAACACCGAGCTGAAGCCCGGCGGCGGCTGGGATATGTGGCGCAAGATCGCCGCGCAGGACCCTGCCTTTGGCCATCCCGACAAGTTCTGCCATGACCCCGAGCAGACCAACTGGATGAGCGCCACCGTGGAGACTTTGGACCAGAAGATCATCCCCTATATCAAGAACATCTGCAAGCGCGACCCCTTCACCGGCCATGTGGTCACCGGCGGCATCGTCACCGTCAAGGACTCCTCCTGGCTGATGAGCTGGACCATCAACCGCCAGCCCCAGTTCCGCGACCAGCCCAAGGACCACTGCCTGGTGTGGGTATACTCCCTGTTCACCGACAAGCCCGGCGACTATGTGAAAAAGCCCATGCGGGCGTGCACCGGCAAGGAGATCTGCATGGAGTGGCTGTACCACATCGGCGTGCCCGAGGATCAGATCGAGGATCTGGCGTCCAACAGCGCCAACACCGTACCCGTGATGATGCCCTATATCGATGCGTTCTTCATGCCCCGCGCCTACGGCGACCGGCCCAATGTGGTGCCCGACGGCAGCGTGAACTTCGCCTTCCTCGGTCAGTTTGCCGAGACGCCCCGCGACACCATCTTCACCACCGAGTATTCCATGCGAACCGGCATGGAGGCCGTCTACACCCTGCTGAACGTGGACCGCGGCGTGCCCGAGGTCTGGGGCAGCGTCTATGACGTCCGCGACCTGCTGAACGCCACCGTAAAGCTGCGGGACGGCAAGAAGGCCACCGACATGGAGCTGGGCCTGATGGAAAAGCTGGCCGTCAAGAAAGCCCTCAGTAAGATCGAAAACACCGATATCGAAAAGCTCCTGAAGGAATACCACGTCATCTGACAGCCCCCAGTTCACCCCCCAAACAATAAATATCCCCCGGCCTAGCCGGGGGATATTTATTGCGTTCAGTTATACTCCCGCACCACGGCGGTGACCTTGCCCAGCAGCGTGGCCTCGCGGCCGTCGATGGGCCGGTAGTTCTCGTTCTCCGGCAGCAGCCACACCTCGCCGTTCCGGCGGCTCAGCCGCTTCACCGTGGCCTCGTCCCCCAGCAGCGCCACCACGATCTCGCCGTTGTGTGCCGTGGGCTGGCGGTGCACCACCACCAGGTCGTCCGGCAGGATGCCCGCGTTCAGCATGGACTCGCCCCGCACCCGCAGGGCAAAGTACTCCCCCTCGCGTCCGCCGGTGTCGAAGGTCAGATAGTCCTCAATGCACTCCTCCGCCAATATGGGGCTGCCCGCGGCCACGCTGCCCACCACGGGGATGCGGTCCGCCGCCGGCGCCGCCTCCTCCTGTACCGGCGCGCCGTCAGGCATTTCCCCCTGCATGGGCTGCGCCAGCGTCAGGGCCCGGCCCTTGCCGGCCCCCTTGGTCAGCACGCCCAGCTCCTCCATATGCTTCAGGTGGAAATGCACCGTGGACGGCGATTTCAGTCCCACCGCCTCGCCGATCTCCCGCACCGAGGGGGGATACCCCTGCTCCCGCAGTGCCTGGGCGATGTAGTCGTAGATCTTCTGCTGCATTCTGGTCATCTTCGCCATAGCCATGCCCCTTTCATGCGCCCCGTGTCGGCGCAGGTCCGTTTTTTGTATGTGCGCCGCGTCCGCTGTTCTTCCGGCTCTATTATATCACACACTTTCGCGCATTGCAACATTTGTTCTATTTCTTTTTGCAGTTTTTTCTGAGGCTGCAGCAAAGACGACCGTGAAGTAACATCAAAAGCAATGAAAGAAATCCCGTTTCAACGGGCATTTCACTCTTGACAAGGGCCGACGGTATATAGTATAATGATTTTCGCTAACACGGTGACATAGCCAAGTGGTAAGGCAAGGGTCTGCAAAACCCTCATTCCCCGGTTCAAATCCGGGTGTCACCTCCAAATTAGACAAAAGCTGTGTATAACGTAAGTTATACACAGCTTTTGCTTTTTTAGCATGTAAATCGCATAAACTCGGCCCGAAAACTATGCAGAATAACGGCAAAAGAGAAAATGAAATAATCTGTATTCCTATGTTTTATCTCTTGAACGAGGTAACACATGGGAAGTTTTGTTTTTAGGAGGAATAAAACATGAGAATACCATATGGTTTTGTGTTGATCAGCGGAGGGACACTTAGAGTCAACGAGTATGAAGCAAATATCGTATCCATGATTTTCGAGTTCTATATGGCAGGAGCAAGTTTGGGAAAAGTGGTGGATATGCTTTACTCAAAACAAATATCTTCTCCGACCGGAAAGACGAAATGGACCCGCGCTGCGGTAGATCACCTTCTTTCAAACGGCAAATATGTGGCTATTGTCGGCCTGGAGAAATTTCTGGATGTCCAATTTGAGAAGGCTGCCCGCTGTAATATTGACTACGACAAGGAGGGTTCACCGAGGAAAGACATACGTTATGTTTCCCCTGCTATGGTTCAGATTTAATTTGTCTTTTACAACACTGAAAGTTATGCTACAATGACCTTGAGAGGTGATGTGTGTGGCAAAGAAATTGAATCTGGTGGATATGTACGGAATTGGACTTATGCTGGAACACCTTGTAGCTGAGGGCAACATTACCTGCGAGGAACGGGATCGAGTTATATTGCGAATCGCGCGGGAAAACGATATTGCCGAATATATGCTCTCGAATCTTGCCGGTTATGGAAGAAGTAAGCAAGAGGTGTTGGAACGAGCAAAACGGAGGAAAGGCCTGGAATCACAGGGGAAAAAGCAGGAGGAAGGTTACATTTCTCTGACTGAGGTCGCCCGAGCTCACAGCGAGGATGCTCCGGGATATGTGATACAGAGTTGGCTGAGGAGCGGAAATACTTTAGCATTTTTGAATCTGTGGGAGCAGGAGAATAATCCGAATTATAGTGAGACTGGTTATGCAGAACTTTTAAAGAGAAAGAAAACTGCCTCATTTACGTTGACGCCAAAGCTATGGATCGACCAGACAAAGGCAATCGGCATCGTTTCCAAGCAGGGGAAAAACGGAGGAACATTTGCTCATCCGATGATCGCCTGCGAGTTTGCCTCATGGATCGCCCCGGAATTTAAGATGCAGTTGCTGAAGCTGTCGCTGGATAGAACGAAATTGAGATGAATGAACCTTGTGTTGGTAAGGTGGGGTGATGAAACTATGGAAAAAATTCTGATCGTGGGGAACGGATTAACAGCTAACCTTATTCCTGAATATCAACACAAAGCTATGATGAAGAAAATCAAAGAGGAAATTCCGCGCCTCTTTGATAAGGCGGATAAATTGTTTGCGCCTTTCCGCAATAAAGTAGACAGCGTTCAATATAGTGCTGTATCGTGGGGATATTCTGGCGATGGTTTTTGCGGCGAAGAAGGGTACGGCGGACCAATCACAGATAGACCATATAATCCAACACTACTTTCGCATATTGAGGACCAGCTTCGAAAACTTGGCTTTAATGATGCTCAGACAGTTTCCACCATCCTCTTCCAAACATATGGACTTATATATGAAACACAAAATGATGAAATATCCAATGTGGAGAGCCTCTTAAAAATAATTGAGCTTTTTTGTCAAAGAGGGGATTTCACGAAAGAAGATCAAGCCGAATTAAAGCGGGCAGCAAGTAGAATTTGTTATAATAATGGTAAGTGGGGAAAAGACACGTTAGGCAAAGCAAAAGTAGAGCAATTAAAGAGATGGCTGTCTGATTACAAAATGATTTTCACAACAAATTATGATTGCGTTTTAGATGATGTCCTTCAAACAGATGAAATAAAGCATCTGCATGGAGGCTTCTTTTACAAAAAACAAGATAGACAGAAGCGCTCTGACACTCTATTAGGCCCAGATGATGCCTGTTTGATTTGGGGAATTAGCGGAGAAGAAAAGGAAGAAGAAATGAAGCTTGGCGGAGGATTTACATTTCCAATTCAATTCCCACTCGAATCCCCTATGACAATTTTTCAGATTTACTTATCTCAACTCCAAAATGCAAATGCTGGACGCATTGATATTTTTGGATATAGCGGGGAAAACGATCAGCATATTAACAGAGCGATTGCCCAAAATCCATCCATCCGGGAAATCCACTATTACTGTGCGCCTGCAAAAGTTTCAGATCCTGTTGAAGAATTTGAAGTTGCATCACGATTTTCAATTAAGGCACCCCAGAAACTGATGCTGGAATCATGGAATACAATCTGGAACATCTTCGAGCAGAATTAATAAAAAATTGGAGTTGATGTCCCCTGGCTATGTTATACCGAGAATGTCCCCCGTAAACATATAAGTCGATGAGATTGAGGTGAAAACAAGTGAGCCAGAACGACAAGATTCAATTATTTGAGGACAAGCGTATCCGCACGGCGTGGGACGAGGAAAAGGAAGAATGGTACTTTTCCGTTGTCGATGTTGTTGCGGTTTTGACAGATCAGCCAGATGCCCGTCATGCCAGTACATATTGGGCAGTATTAAAGAAGCGGCTGAATAATGAGGGCGCAGGCCAACTGCTTACAAATTGTAAGCAGTTGAAAATGACCGCCTCGGATGGACGAAAACGCATGACTGATGTGGCTGACACAGAGCAGCTTCTCCGTATCATCCAGTCCATTCCCTCACCAAAGGCTGAACCATTCCGGCAATGGCTGGCGCAGGTTGGTCGGGAGCGCATTGAGGAAACCATAGACCCGGAGTTGACCATCGAGCGGGCGTTGGAAACCTATCTCAAGAAGGGCTATACCCGCGAGTGGATCAACCAGCGGCTGCAAGCCATTCAGGTCCGTAAGGAACTGACAGACGAATGGGATGCCCGCGGTGTGCAGAAGGGCGTGGAGTACGCCATCCTCACCGATGAGATCTCCCGCGCATGGT
>ENA-OYXF01000355-OYXF01000355.1-human-gut-metagenome-genome-assembly--contig:-NODE-355-length-21910-cov-7.669870_pt1 | contig 21910 bp, 24 predicted proteins | sample MGYA00244842_ERZ653416 | MGnify/ENA primary metagenome ERZ653416 (study PRJEB26926, sample SAMN06164920) | human gut metagenome | biome: ENVO:00009003; feature: ENVO:2100002; material: ENVO:00002003... | reverse complement strand
GGCAGCGTCAGATGTGTATAAGAGACAGGTAACTTGTTGTATTATTTTGATGACAAGCTGTTTTTGTTGTGGTAAGATGAGAAATAACCCATCCCGAGAGGAGGCAACCAAAATCAAACTGGTAAGCTCAAAATCAAGCAGAACACCTCAGGCCAAGGAAAAAGCCGAACAAAAGCGCCGCCCCGAGCCAGAGGTCGAAGATATCGAACCTAAGAAAGTTAAGAAGAAAAAGGTCAAAAAGAAACGCAGCTGGAAAAAGCGGCTCATTACGCTGTTTTGCGTGATAGCATTCCTCGTGGGCTCGTACTTTTTTGTTGTCTACACGAACATTTCGTTTATAAAAAACCTTCGTGATGCATATATCGAGACGGCAATGTCCACGATGACGCACCAGTGGCTTGCCGAGTGGTTTTTCCCGCAGTCGGTCATAGACGAGGTCATGAACCGCATGCACGCCGCCGAGGATAAGCAGGTCGGCATCGAAAGCAAGTGGAAGGACGACCCCATCGAAAAAGCGAACAACGACTTCTACGCAATGTTCGACGAGATAGACAAGGCATCCCTCGAAAGCTATCTTGCCGAGCACCCCGAGTGTAAGAGGGCAAACCTCATGGAGCTGGACATAAACGAGGCCGGCATAAATGACGAGGGCACGACGATAATGACAACGCAGGGCGATCAGGTGCTTGCGATAAGCGGCAAGCATAAGCTCATGCTCGTGCGTGTAAAGGGCTCGGGCTATCAGGGCGTTATGGCGATACTCAAGGATGCGAGCGATCTTCGATGCTGTCCGGCGCAGTACCTCGGCTCCATCGGCGAGGTACTCGAAAGCCTTGTTCCCCGCTGCAACGGCGTTTTGGGCATCAACGGCAGCGGCTTTTCCGACTGGAACGGCGTCGGCAACGGCGGTAAGCTCAAGGGCTACGCCATGTGCAGCGGCACGGAGTACGGCAAGCACTTTACCGACAGCCGCAAGCGCCTTGAGCTGCGTGACGACAACAAGATATACATAGTCGATGCTAAAAACGAGACTACCCCTGGCACGAGAGATGCCGTTGAGTTCAGACCCGCACTTATAATCGACGGTGTTCCGCTCGTTGACGAGCTGTCGGGCTTCATGTCCATCCAGCCCCGCTGCGTTGTAGGCCAGTCAAAGGACGGCGATGTTCTGATGCTCGTCGTTGAGGGCCGACTGGTCGGCCGCTCGCTCGGCATCGGACTTCCCGAATGCACCAAGATAATGCAGCGCTACGACGCATATCAGGCTATGAACATGGACGGCGGCACGAGCGCCGTTATGTGGTACGACGGCGAGTATGTCACCAAATGCTCAAACCCCGCCATTACCTGCCGCTACCTGCCGAACTCTTGGGTCTACGGCTACGCAGCAGCGTAATACATTACAAAAAAGGGTACGGTTTTGAACCGTACCCTTTTTTCGTTATTTAAGCAGATTCGTCATGCTACGGACGCTGATGCCGATAGTCGAGATATTGTGCAGCAGCGCAGAGGTCGCTGGCGGGAGAACGCCGAATGCCCCAAGGGCGATCAAAGTGCCGTTAAAGCCTAAAACAAAGCGGTAATTGCCGTTTATCCTGCTAAGCAGCGCATTGGATATCCGCTTTAGCGTTGCAAGCTCGAACAGATTGTCGGCGGCAATTGTTATATCGGCAATTTCCCTTGCAATTGCCGCGCCGTCGCTTATGGCTATGCCGACATCGGCAGCCGACAACGCCGGAGAGTCGTTTATACCGTCACCTATCATGATGACCTTCCTGCCTGCCGCCTTCTCCTGCTCAACAAAGTGAGCCTTGTCTTCCGGCAGCACCTCGGCATAGAACTCGTCAACACCGACCTGCCGTGCAATGGCTGCTGCGGTACGCTCGTTATCGCCCGTCATCATGACGGCCTTTTTTATGCCGAGCTTGCGCAGGCCGTTAAGCACCTCGGCCGCTTCCTCACGCAGAGGATCGGCAATGCAGATGACGCCCGACAGCTCCCCACCGATCGCAAGATACAAATGCGAATACTGCTCGGGCAGGGTGTCGAACTTTTCCTGCTCATCGGCCGGAATGGTGCAGCCCTCGTCCTCAAACACAAAGTGCTGGCTGCCGATAACGACCTTTTTGCCGTTTATGCGGCTCGCTATACCGTGCGCCACGACATACTCGACCTCGGAGTGCATCTCGTCATGGGCGATGCCCTGCTGCACAGCCTCCTTGACGACGGCGTTTGCCATTGAATGAGGATAGTGCTCCTCAAGGCATGCGGCGATGCGCAGGACACTCTCGGCATCTCTGCCGCCGAAGGGCACGACCTCTGCGACCGTCGGCACGGCGTGGGTAAGCGTGCCGGTCTTGTCAAAGACGATGGTGTCGGCTTTTGCGACAGCTTCAAGGTACTTGCCGCCCTTGACGGTGATGTGGTATCCGCCGCATTCACGCATAGCCGAGAGCACCGCAAGCGGCATGGATAGCTTGAGTGCGCAAGAAAAATCGACCATAAGGATGGACACAGCACGGGTTACATTTCTCGTGAGCAGGTATGTAATGATTGTACCGGCAAGGCTATACGGCACGAGCTTGTCAGCGAGCGCCAGAGCGCGGTTTTCGGTCGTGGATTTGAGCTTTTCGGAGCTTTCTATCATGCCGACTATCTGATCATAGCGGCTCGAGCCCTGCATCTGCTCAACGGCAATGACGCACTCGCCCTCCTCTACGACCGTACCGGCATAGACGACCGAGCCCTCGCTCTTGGCAACGGCGATGGATTCGCCGGTGAGGGATGCCTGATTGACGCTCGCCACGCCCTCGGTTATCCTGCCGTCAAGCGGGATGACATTGCCGGTGTGCACGCAGATAAGGTCGCCGGTCTTTATATCGCTTATCGGCACCAAAACCTCGGTATCGCCGGTCTTGAGCCACACTCTGTCGACATTCAGCGACATGCATCGTGCAAGGTCACTGAGCGACTTCTTGCGTGTCCACTCCTCCAACAGCTCGCCGAGCTTGAGAAGGAACATGACGGAGCTTGCCGTGCCGAAGTCACTGCGGAGTATTGAAACGCCGATCGACAGGGCGTCAAGCACCTCGACCTCGAGCTTCCTATTGAATATGCAGCGCAGACCATGCCAAATGTAGCGCAACGAACAAACGGTCGTGCGGATATTTCGCAGCGGCATGGGCAGCAGAAGTTTGCGGGCTATGCGGCCGAGGACTAAGCTTGCGAGCTTGTCCTGATAATAGCGGTTGAGCGAGCGGCTGCTATTCTCGAGCGTGGACTTCTCCATCGTCGAGTAGTCGTACTTGAACGCACGGATACCGTCAATGACAGCGAGCCTGTCGCCGGTATAATAAACTATCATATTGCAGGTGCGCTCGTGAACGGTTGCCTGCCTTACCCCGGGCAGCCTTGCGATATACGCTTCAAGCTGGTCAGCTTCCTCAAGCGTCATGTTGCATTGAGGTGCTTGCAGACGCAGTCTGCCCTCGGTCTCGTGGATTATTTTAAATTTCATCGCTAATCTCCTAAAAACATAAGCCGCCCTGACGGACGGCCTAAGCTGACGAAACTCACTCTGCGGTATCGCTCATTTCGGCGCAGCGTTCTTCTTCTGCACGAGCCTCGTTGATGCTCTTAGCACCGGCAAGGATATCACTGCAATCATCCTGAAAATTGGTAGCAGTCTGCATTACGCTATCCTTCATCCGGAGAACTGCTGCCGTTACATGAGTGTAGAGAGTTTTTGCGTCACGACTTGTGAGGATCTTTATACCGGCTGTACCGAAAAGTACGCCGCCTGCAAACAAACCTACTTCTTCCCAATCAATTTTCATGGTCTTTCTCCTTTTTTATAAAGATTTTGACATAAATTGAATATCGTATTGTCGTATTATAACATATGAGTGACCCGCTGTCAAGAGGGCCACTCATACTTTTTACATATCACGATTGATGCTTCAAACTTGATACATCGGTCAATGGTCTGGTGCTTGATGCATCCGATTTAAAGTCTCCGCAGTTTTTTTGGCAAGAGCAGCCGTTAGGGCAGCCGATGCACTTGACTCCGTGTTTCTTTTGCTTGTGGATATATAACACAGCCAAGCCAACGATCAAAGCAACAACTAAAAATACAAGAATGTTATCCATAGTAACTGCTCCTGATTAAATTAATTTACTTGCTCAGTGCGTACTCGGCAGCGAGGCTCTTGTTGGTCTTTCTGATCATCATGGCGATGATGAATACGAACACGAGAACTGCGATGAGGCCGGGGAAGAAGCCTGCACCGATGGAGCCGGTAGTGATGAGCGTACCGATCTGATATACGAGGAACGCAACGGTGAAGCCGGTTGCGAACTGAAGTCCGACGCCGCCCCAGAACCACTTGCGGTCGTTGATCTCGGCGTGCATTGCACCGAGAGCTGCGAAGCAAGGAGGAGTGTAGAGGTTGAACATCAGGTAAGCAAGAGCTGCAACCTTGGTGATTGCAAACACGCCTGCGACCTCTGCGCCTGCGCCCTGCATGAGCTCAAGGGAGTCGGTGTCGATGAGGTTCTCAAGGCCGACAAAGCAGACAGCCAGAGTACCGACGACATTTTCCTTTGCGACGAAGCCGGTAACAGCTGCGGCTGCGAGCTGCCATGAAGCAACGCCCACGATGGGAACGAGCAGGTAAGCAAACGGTCCCGCAACGGATGCGAGAATTGAGTCGCTTGCGACATCTGCAACTTCAAAGCTCCATGTGAAGGTCTGCATGACCTGAACAACGGTGTTGCAAACGAGGATGATGGTGAATGCCTTTACGATGAAGGCCCAGCCACGTTTGAGCATATCCATGCACGCACGCTTGAGCGAGGGCACCTTGTACTCAGGCAGCTCAATGATGAAGAAGGACTTGCGGTGTTTGTAACCGGCGATCTTGTTTACGAGAAGAGCGCCGAGGAGGATGATTGCGATACCGACAAAGTACATGAGAGTACCGACCCAAGATGCATCGGCGAAGAATGCGCCTGCGAACAGGGAGATAACGGGGAGCTTTGCACCGCAGGGCATGAAAGTGGTCAGCATTGCGGTTGCACGACGCTCACGCTCATTACGGATGGTACGGCAGGCCATGATGCCCGGGATGCCGCAGCCGGTGCCGATGACGAAGGGGATGACGGACTTGCCGGACAGGCCGACCTTCTTGAAGATGGGGTCGAGAACGACAGTTGCACGAGCCATGTAGCCGCAATCCTCAAGCAGAGAGATGAGGAAGTACATGACCATGACGAGCGGTAGGAAGCCGACAACTGCGCTTACACCGCCGATGATACCGTCAACAAGCAGAGCCTGAAGGATAGGTGCGGAATTTTCAATGAGGCCGGCGACCCATTTCTGGAAGCTTTCAAGCCAGCCAACGAGGTAATCTGCGATCCAAGGGCCTACCCAACCCTGGGAGATCTGGAACACAAGGAACATTACGCCTGCGAAAATGATAAGGCCTGCAATGGGGTGAGTAAGAACCGCATCGATCTTATCCTGTGCGTTCTTATCCTTAGTCCGGACCTTACGGGTCTCGACTGCGGCAACGATCGTGTCAGCAAAAGCGAAACGCTTTCTGTCCGCTTCCTCAACGACATTCTTATCGGTCAGGTCGATATCGCCCTGATGATAGGGAGCTTTCTGCTCCTTTCCGTTAAGAGCGGCAGCTGCTTCGACAACAGCCTTAAGACCGTCGCCGGTGGTGGAAGTGGTGTCAAATACGGGGCAGCCGAGCTTCTCGGACAGCTTCTTGACATCGATCTTGGTGCCCTTCTTCTCATTGATATCGTGCTTGTTCAGTGCAACGACAACGGGAACACCGAGCTCGAGCAGCTGGGTGGTGAAGAACAGTGAACGGCTCAGATTGGTAGCATCGACGATGTTGATGATCGCATCGGGGTTCTCATTTCTTACATAAGAACTTGTAATGCTCTCCTCTGAGGTAAACGGTGACATGGAGTATGCGCCGGGCAGATCGACAGCGATCAGCTCAGCGTCACCGGCAAAATTCTTCTTGATGAGTGCTTCTTTCTTGTCAATGGTAACGCCTGCCCAGTTGCCGACCTTTTCGTTGCGGCCGGTCAAGGCATTGTACATAGTAGTCTTACCACTGTTAGGATTGCCTGCAAAAGCAATTCTCATTTAGGTTTCCTCCTATTCCCTTTACTATTCTGTCAAGTCACCTTATGGTATGTACTCATTTGTTAGCTTGCGCTAACCGCAGGGCAAAAAGACGGACCATTTGGTCCTGACTATTGCATCATCAAATGACAATAGCCTCGGCCAGCTGGTCGTCGATGCTGTATCTTCCGTCTTTTACCGATATCGTACAGCTTCCCCTTCTGCGGGAAACGACGGTTATCTGCTCTCCGCTGTAACAGCCGAGCGAGAACAGGAAAGCGTCCAGCTCCTCATCATCAGTGTCGATACGCCGGATGATGTACTCCTTACCTTCTTCTGCTTTCGTCAAATTCATAAGATATCACCTGATTCAGATTCTCATTTGGTTGCGTAGGGCTAACTCAAAAGCAAAAAAATCAATTAGCTCTCGCTAACCATGTCTTATAGTAACAGCACTATCTTTATTTGTCAAGCATTTTTTGCAGATTATTTTGAATTTCTATAACGCCTAATAATGGGCTTGACAAAGTAAAATCAAATGTATTATCATTTTCATTAGCCGGAGGTAACATAGATTTTTCGAGCACTTCCGACCGCAGTTTCTCTTTATGATGAATGAAAGGAGTTTGTTATGGGAAACGGTATTGAAAATGCTACAATTATTGCTGTTATATTGATCATCGTCGTGCTTGGCCTTCTGCGTGCCAAAAAGCACTTCTCGGGCGGCGGCTGCTGCGAGACCGGAAGCAAGACCATCCGCACGCACAAAGAGCTTACCGAGCCCGTCATCGGCACAAGGGTATTGACCGTCGAGGGCATGACCTGCGAAAATTGCCGGGCGAGGGTCGAGAATGCGATAAACCACTACAACGGCGTTGTATGCAAGGTCGATCTTAAGAAAAAGACGGCGACCGTTTCGTTCAGCCAGCCTATCGAGGATTCGCTCCTTAAGCAGACCGTTGAAAAATTAGGCTACTCTGTCACGGATATTCGCTGAGCTTTGCCTTGAAAAATCTGCGGATTTGTGTTATGCTGTATCAATAAAGAAGGTGTTTGAATGGCAATACAGGAATCCGGGGAAATGTATCTTGAAACGATATATGTTTTGTCCCAGAAAAGCCGCTTCGTCCGAGCGATAGATGTCGGCGAATACATGGGCTATTCCAAGCCCAGCGTCAGCCGTGCCGTCGGTATTCTCAAAAGCGGTGGCTATATCACCGTTGACAAGGACGGGTTTATCACACTGACCGAGACAGGTCTTGAGCGTGCAACGACTATCTATGAGCGGCACACGGTTTTGACTGCAATGCTTGTCGGCCTCGGCGTCGATGAAGATACCGCCGCTGCCGATGCCTGTCGGATGGAGCATGTGATAAGCGACAAATCGTTCCAAGCTATAAAAACTCACATCGGAAAATGAAAAAGAAAAACTGATATGCAAAATTGATTGCATATCAGTTTTTTATTCATATCCCGGGGTGCAGATATCCGGCCGCATTGAGGAGAGAATGATCAATTGACCAGATTTATCGGCCTACCCGAAATGAATGCCTGTATATTCTCTGCCGTTCCGGTCATGATGCGCTGCCTGCTCTCCTTCGGTGCCCACGATATGTGCGGCGTGATCAGGCAGTTTGGAGCCGAAAGCAGCGGATTATCGGCGCTTATCGGTTCTTCGGAAACGACATCGACGGCAGCGGCATACACCTTGCCGCTTTTGAGCGCATCGGCAAGGTCGCGCTCATTTATGAGCTGGCCGCGGCTGTTATTGAGTATTATAACTCCGTCTTTCATTTTTGAGATACTGTCTTTGTTTATGATGCCCCTTGTTTCCGGAAACAGCGGGCAGTGCAGGGATATCACGTCCGACTCGGCAAAGAGCGTGTCAAAATCGACATACTCGACGGTGCCGCCGAAATCGCTTCGAACACTTCTGCTGTGGGTGATGACGCGCATGCCCATGCTGCTCGCAATCTTTGCGACCGTCTGCCCTATCCTGCCGAACCCGATAATGCCCATGGTCTTGCCGCTGAGCTCTATCAGCGGGTAGTCCCAAAAGCAAAAGTCTGGACAGTCAGTCCATCTGCCGCTGTGAACAGCCTGGCTGTGATGCCCCACATGGGCGCATATCTCCAGCAGCATGGAGATGGCAAACTGAGCCACCGACGCTGTTCCATAGGTCGGTATGTTTGAAACGGGTATCCCCTTTTCCGCGGCGGCCTTTACATCAACTATGTTATAGCCTGTTGCCAGCACCGAGATATATCTCAGCTTGCCGCAGGCTTTTATAGTCGCCTCGGATATGGGCACCTTGTTCGTCAGGACGATCTCGGCATCCGCTATCCTTCTTATGATCTCGCCGTCATCATTGGGAGTGCGGTCATATACGGTCAGCTCGCCAAAGCGGCGCAGCTCATCCCAACTGAGATCGCCCGGGTTTTCCGTATAGCCGTCAAGCACAACAATCTTCATTTTAATTTCCTCGAAACACTGATCACTTGGTTTTTGATGCGTGGGTACACATTTAAAATATATCCTTTACTGCGGGATATATCTTGCAGTATCTTTTAAATCCGCTTTTATAAACTTCGGATAGAGAGGTGTCAGGCGTAAACGTCTTGAGCTTGACGATGCAAGGGGCAGTGTAGCTTTCATCGATCACTCCGCCTGCAAGGCCGCCGGTGATTGCAGCTCCCAATGCGCCGAGATCGGGATTATCAAACGTATTCATAACGCAGCCGGTGACATTTGCCATCGTCTGCACCACAAAATCGCTTCGACTTCCCCCGCCCAGCACCGACAGTTCCTTCGGTTTGCTTCCGGTGCACTCGTAAAGCAGGTCGATAAACTGACGAATGCCGTATGCAGCGCCTTCTGTGATTGCTCTGGCAACATGGCCGCGGGTCGTGTTCAAATTGACACCGATCAGCACCGCTCTTGCATTTGAGTCGTACACCGGTGAGCGCTCCCCGTTTATATACGGCAGGCAGATAAGGCCGTCTGCCCCCGGTGGAGTCGCCGCCGCCTCGGCATCTATGGTGCTGTAGGCGCTTATCCCCGTCTCATGCTCAATCTTCACGCAGTCCGGGCAGAATTTGTTCTTAAACCACTTCTGCATGGCACCGGGGCCTGACATTGCGCCGCCCAGCGCCCACTGGTCGCCGAACACAAAGGAACGCCCCTGAAGCTTGTCGCTGAAGCTATCATTATCGGATATGGTAAACAGGACATTCGATGTGCCGAGCATAAGCATGGTCCCGCCGCTTTTCCTTCCGAAAAGAGCCAGCAGCGCGCAAACGGTGTCCCCCGCTCCGCACGAGACCGGCGTGCCTGCCGGAATGCCGAGCTTGATAAATTCTTCGCACTGCACGCCGCCAAGGAGGTCTGCCCCCTGAGCAAGCTTCGGAAGCTTTTTAAGGTCGATGCCTGCCGCGTCGGCCAGCTTCTCGCTCCAGCACTGCCGGTGAATATCATATAGTCCCGTACCGGCGGCATTGGAAAGATCCATGCACAGCTTTCCCGTAAGCTTATAGCCCGCCCAGCCCGGGAGGTGGACAAATGCCGCCGTTTTTTCGTATATCTCGCGGCAGTTGTTTTTAAGCCACAGCATGCTCGTGACCGAGGTAGCGCCTGACATTATCCTGTTTGCAAGGATATCAAAGCTTTCCCTGGGCGAAATTCTGGAATTAATCTCGGCAGTTTCCCTGCCGCTTCTCGTGTCCATGAAAATAATGCAATTATAAAGCTCTCTGCCGTGCTCGTCAAGCGGTATAAGTCCCGGGCAAAGCGCGCAAAAGCCGATGGATGCGACCATAGAAAGATCAACACCATGCTCGTCTCTGAGCTTGCACACGCTTGCCACGATACACTGCCAGAGCTCATCGCAGTCAAACTCGGCATAGCCGTGAATGGGCGATCTGAGATCCCACTGTGTGTACACAGTATTATACGCCCCGCTTACGGTGTCAAGTGCAATGCACTTGACACCGCTGGTTCCCATGTCAAAGCCCAGGATATATTTTTTCTCGCAATTATCCATCACTTATATCCCTCAACCGAGAATGCCGATGGATATCCCGGGGATATATGTTACAAGAAGCAGGGCGACAAGCGATGCGATAAGGAATGGAACACAGGCCTTAGCCACCTTCGAGAACGACAGTCCCGTGATACCGCAGGCGGTATAGAGGTTTGCGCCGACAGGAGGCGTGATAAGACCAATGGCAATATTCATGACCATGATCACGCACAGGTGTATCGGATCGATATTCAGCGAAAGTGCAACAGGCAGCAGGATCGGAACGAAAATGTAGTATGCGGAGTTGCCGTCAATAAGCATGCCTGCAATGAGGAAGAGGATATTGACGATAAGCAGGAACAGGAACTTGCTGTCGCCGACAAAGCCGAGCAGGAAGTTGGTCGCTGCGGTGCATACGCCAGTAACGGTAAGGGCGTAGGCAAAGAGGTTCGCGCACATAATGATGAGCATGACGACCGCCGTCTGCTTTGCCGAGGTCACAAACACCTCGCGCATCTCTTTCCACTTCATATTGCGGTACACTAATATGCCGACGATTATGCCGTATACGGCAGAGACAGCAGCGGCTTCCGTCGCAGTGAATATACCGCCGTAAATGCCGCCGAGGATAATGACGGGCATAAGCAGTCCCCAGATAGCATCCTTGAACGCTATCCAGCGTTCCTTCCAGGATACCTTGGGAAGAACTTTAATGTTCGGATTGTTTTTGTTGAGCCAAAGGCCGGCGACCATAAGCGCCGCACCCATCACGATGCCGGGAAACACGCCCGCGAGGAACAGGTCGCCGGTGGATACGCCCGCAAGAGGCGCAATGACAACGTAAGAGATCGACGGCGGGATTATAAGTCCGATGCCGCCCGCGGTCGCCGTAAGGCCGGTGGCGGTCTCCCTGTTATAGCCGCAGCTTACCATTGCGGGGATGATGATCGTGCCGAGGGCTGCAACGGTCGCGGGGCCGGAGCCGGAGATGGCGGCGAAGAAGCATGCGCACAGAACGCAGACTATGATGAGGCCGCCCTTGATGTGTCCGACAAAGGCACTGGCAAAATCTATAAGCTTTCGTGATATGCCCGATTTCTCCATTATATTGCCGCCGAGAATGAAAAACGGGATCGCTTCAAGAACGACCTTTGACAAAGCGGCATTGGAGTTTATTGCAAGCGTCATTGCAGGCAGATCCATTTGCAGCACGGATACCAATGCGGATATACCTAAACAAAGTGCAACGGGAAGTCCGCTTATAAGGAGTACGACAAATACTCCGATCAGTATCAAGCCGGTCATTTATCTTCCCCCTTTACTTCGTATTCATGCTTTTGGAGTTTGATCAATGCCGTTACGGCAATTTCCAAAAACACGGCAACAAGTATGATAAAGCCCAGCAGACACAGCCCGCCGTACACCCACATTGGCATATTGAGGCCGGCCGAAACCTGATTTGAATTTATTTGCTGGACAATGCGCAGTGCGCCGTAATAAGCAAGAAAGCCCATAAAGCCCGCACCTATAAAGCCTTCAAAAATGTCATGGATCAGCTTGCCCTTGGGCGAAAGCTTATCGGACAGGAGATTGAAGCCAATATGCTGGTGCGACCTTGCTGCAAGCGCTGCGCCGGTAAGGCTGAGGAGAACGAACAGGTTTGTCGTTATCTCCTCCGAGGCCGAGATCGAGCTGTGGAAGATGTAGCGTGACAGCACATTCGCGAAGGTTATAAGCGTCATTGCCGCCAACAGAACAACGCACAAGATCTCAGCCATTCTTATTAGCAAAGAGCCATTTTTCTTTTTCATCAGATATAATTCACCTTTCGTATCAGTCGTCTGCTTATGGAAATGGCTATATGATCACCATATAGCCATTTCACAAGTATTAACCGTAAATTCTACAGATACTCAGGGGATGAGGAATGCGTCACAAGCTTCCTGACCGTATTCGGCCTTGTACTTTGCGATGACATCCTTAAGAGCTTCCTTGAATGCGCTGACCTGATCTTCGGTGAGGTAGCTGACCTCAAGACCGCCGTCTGCCAGCTCCTTAAGGATCTCGTCCTCCTGCGCTGCGGTGTTCGTGTTGACTTCCTTGGATGCTTCCTTCAGCTTTGCGATCACGAGCTCTTTTGTTGCATCGTTGAGAGAATCAAGAGTGGGAGTGTAGAAGGAGATAAGGAATGCGCCGTAGGTGTGACGGGTAACAGCGAGATACTTCTGTACCTCCTGGATGTTGCCGGACTTGATGGTCGCGGGGCTGTTGGACTGAGCGTCATAGGTGCCGTTCTGGAGTGCGGTGTAGACCTCGCCCCAGTTAAGAGCACTGGGATCAGCGCCGAGGGCAGTGTACATGTCCTTGTTCAGCTGAGTGCCGGAGATGCGGATCTTGATGTTCTTGAATGCCTCGGGGGTGTCGAGCTGGACCTTGCTGCAGGTAACGCACTGCAGGCCGTTGTGAGCGTAGGTGACATAGCTCAGGTTGTGATCCTTGAGGATGTTTGCAATGTACTCTCCGCCGGTGGTGTCGTATGCCTTCTCAACATCAGCATAGCTGCTGTAGGCAAACGGGATCGCGCTTGCGCCGATGGAGGGATTCAGTGCTGCGACAACGCTGGTATCTGCGCAGTAGATATCCATAACGCCGGTCTGAGCAGCTTCAACGGAGGCTCCCAGGTCGCCGCCTGCAAGCTGAGCGTCGGTGAAGATGGTAACTGTGACTGCGCCGTTGGTCGCTGCCTCGATCTTCTCTTTAAAGAGATTTGCGACCTGCGCTTCGATAGATGTGCTGGTGCCGTTGATGGAGTACTTGAGCTCGATCTTGTTATACTCGGCAGTGTCTCCATCGTTGCCTTTGGGCGTGTCGTTGTTTCTGCATGCGCATAGAGCAAAGATCATCATCAGCGCAAGCAGCAGTGCAATAGTTCTTTTCATTGTTTTCCTCCTTTTGATAAATAGTGCCGGTTGGCATTACTCCCTAAAAATTCATTCCTCGCCCAGAATACTGCGCAGCAGCTGCGTACCCATTTGGCAAGCTCTCACGCAGGTCTCATAGGACTGACCTGCAATGTGCGGTGTGATGAGCGTGTTGCTCATGTCAAGAAGCTCCTTATAAAAGCTGAACGGCTCATTGCCGAGAACATCGAGAACCGCGCCCCTGATGCGCTTTTTCTCCAGAGCCTTTTTAAGTGCGGCATAGTCCAAAAGTGCGCCTCGGCCGGAGTTTATAAGAACAGCGTCGCTTTTCATCATGCCGATCATCTCCGCGCTCATGACCGGCGGCTGTCCCTTTACAGGCCTTGTGTGCAGCGACACATAGTCGCATGTGCTCACAAGCTCAGGCAGCGAAAGCCTTTTGACATTGCTTTTTTCCAAGGTCTCTTCGTTAATGTGCGGAGAATATGCATAGGCTTCTATATCAAATCCGCTCAGCAGCTTTCTGAGCTTCTGCGCGATATTGCCGTAGCCTATGAAGCCGAACTTCTTGTTTTGAAGCTCGTGGCTCATTCGGTCGTCGACCGCTTTTATCCACCAATAGTCGTTTTTTAGATATGCGTTTCCATAGGTGATGTCTCTTTCAAAGTCGAGTAGCGCACCCAGCGTAAACTCCGCAACAGCCTGCGCGTTCTTCCCGTTGGTGTTCAGAAGCTTTATCCCGTGCTGCCTGACATATTCCATGTCGATATTCGCAGGGCCGCCCCTTAAGGATATTATGTATTTTAATCTGTTTGCGTTTTCTAATACCTTTCTGGGCAGCGCCGCGCCGTGGATAACAAGAATGTCCACATCCCGTATATCCTCCATCAGCGAATACGGCTCACCGTAAAACTCGTTTACGCCGCAGTCGGGATAGCCCATCTTCACCTTGGGATCCTCAAAGCACATGCCGCTTGGGATGGTCGTCTGCGCTTCCAGAGGAAAGCAGCAGTTATCAAAGCTGTAGCGCTTTATCTTGATGTTGAATTTATCTTTTCCGAACGCCTGCTCAACGTGTTCCCTGAACAGGTCAGGATCCATCATATTATCTCCGGTTATCAGCAAAGTAAGCAAATTTCTCGCCTGTCTTTCCATATTAGCTGATCACTCCTCGCCGAGGACCTTTTTTGCGGCAAGAACAAGCTTCGTATAGATACCGACCCTGGCCGTCTCGTCCACAAGCTCGGTGCGCTCGTAGCACTGCTCCATGCCCTTGTCGAACACGATAATGCCGTGTCCTTCCATGATAAGCGTCTTCACGCTATCGCCGCCCTCGGTCAGCGCCTTGACTGCGCCATCGACAAGCTCCCTGGAGCCGGGGTCTGCAAACGGGATATAGCCGACCTTTCCGACTTTCTTCTGTGCCGATACCGTCACGATCGGGAAATCGTTAGGCATTGCCAGCGAGCATACGATGGAATTTACGGGATGCACATGGATAACACTGTCTATGTCACTTCTGTGCTTAAAAACGGTCAGGTGGAGAACTGCTTCCTTTGACGGGCGCTTACCGCCGTAGTTTTCGCCCACGACGTTGCCGTCTATGTCGACCTCAAGAATGTCCTCAGGCATAAGGCTTCTGAGCGGCGCGTTAGTTGCCGTTATAAAATAACGGTCTCCCAAACGCATGCTGATGTTTCCTCCGGCTGCCGAAACAAGATGACTGTCGTAGGCTTGTTTACCAGCCGCAATTATTGAGCGCTTGACTTCTTCAACATTCATTTTGAATTCTCACTTTCCTGTTGATTTTTATTGTTACAATTTATTTTTACCATCCCCAAACGCTAATTGTCAACGTTTTTCAACGCAAAATCACATTTTCAGTCATTTGCCCAAATATAGTGCATACTAATTCGCAGAAGTGCATAATATATATTTAATTTTGCGATTTTATTAACAAAATGAGCATAAAATTTTGAGGGCAAGTTCCTTTTATCACACTGAAAAGAAGTTTTTGTCCTCATTTTTATGTTAGTTTGTGTTGTTTTGTGAGACTGGCCGTTTATTTTTTGGTAAAAACACTTGAATTTATTGCAAATGCTTGTTAAAATGCTATCGTAAATATTGATTTTTTTGGAGATTTATATGCTATCTGTAGACAGAATCAATTCTATAAAACAAATTTTGCAGAAAAACAACAGCGTTACGGTCGCAGACCTGGCTGAAAAGTTTTACGTCAGCAGCGAGACGATACGCCGCGACCTGCAAAAGATATGCGATGAGGATCCCATGACCATCAAGGTCCATGGCGGCGCGTACAGGATACTGCCCGACGCTGACCCTCCCTACGCTTTCAGGGAGGGCTCGCGCATCGAGGAAAAAAAGCGTATCGCCATGCGCGCCTTTGAAGAGATCGACGACGGGGACTACCTGATGCTCGACGGAAGCACCACAACGCTGTATCTGTCAAAGCTCATTGCCGCGGCCTCGCTTCATGTGACCGTCATTTCAAACAGCACGGGCATTATAAACGAGCTGATCACTAACGAGAATATAAACGTCATCGGCATCGGCGGTCGCTACACGGATGCGACGCATTCGTTTGTCGGCGCTATCTCCCTCCAGCAGCTTTCGGGGCTTTTCGCCGTTAAGGCTTTCGTGAGCTGTTCGGGTATCGACATAGACAACGGCATTACCCACAACAGTGAAGAAGAAGCCGCGATAAGAAGAATGATGCTCAAAAACTCGCGCAATCGCTATCTGCTGCTCGACGGCAATAAGTTTGGCCGCTGCAAGGCGCATAAGATCATTGATCTGAATACCATCGATAAGATATTTACCGAAATGGATGTTGACGCAAAATGGGATAAGCTCTTTAAGGCAAACGGCATTGAGCTTGTTCGGTGTGAATAACAGGGAGAGTGCAGCATGAACAAAACTCTCCGCAAGGATGCAGAAGCCATTGCGAGAAGCGCTGTAGATGCGGTATGCCCCGATACTGCCGTGCGCCGTGCTTTGGATGGAAAAAGCTTTGCCGGAAGACTGTATTTGGTCGCGGTAGGAAAAGCCGCGTGGAAAATGGCCGAGGCCGCGCTCCCCTGCCTGGATCACCCGCCCGAGAGCGGTATCGTGATCACGAAATACGGGCATATAGAGCACGCCCTGCTAGGTATCACATGCTATGAAGCCGGTCACCCGGTTCCTGATGAAAACACCTTTGCCGCCACACGCGCGGTACTTGAAATGACCGAAGGGCTCAAGAGCTCGGACACTGTCCTTTTTCTTCTGTCCGGCGGCGGAAGCGCCTTGTTTGAAAAGCCGCTGGTATCCGGCGATGAGCTGCAAGGCATAACAAAGCAGCTGCTTGCAAGCGGTGCGGATATTGTGGAGGTCAACGCCATCCGCAAGCGTCTTTCCGCGGTGAAGGGCGGACGATTTGCCCAGTGGTGCGCTCCCGCGCATGTGGAGGCTGTCGTTCTGTCTGATATCCTTGGCGATCCCCTGGACATGATCGCCTCGGGTCCTGCTGCGCCGGATCATACGACCTGCGTCCAGGCTGTGGAAATCGCGAAAAAGTATAGTTTGCAGCTGAGCGAGACTGCATGGGAGCTGCTTAACAGGGAAACCCCCAAGCAGCTAACGAATGTTTCGACGCAGATCATCGGCAGCGTTCGGGAGCTTTGCCTTGCTGCCGCGCAGGCCGCCCGTGAGCTTGGGTATGAGCCCGTCATGCTGACAGATCATTTGGACTGTCAGGCAAAGGAAGCCGGGCGATTTTTGGGCAATATTGTGCGCACCCATGCAGCTGACGGCAAAAAGCTCGCCTTCATTGCCGGAGGCGAGACCGTTGTGCGGGTCGTTGGGAACGGTCTTGGCGGGCGAAATCAGGAGCTGGCGTTGTCTGCCTCGGAATGCATTTCCGGCATAGCAAATGCCTGTGTCCTCAGCATCGGCAGCGACGGTACAGACGGCCCCACCGATGCTGCCGGCGGCTATGTCGACGGCGACACCGTGCGCGAGCTGGCGGAAAATAATCTGACTGTCTCCGGCGTTCTTGCCCGCAACGATGCCTATCACGCGCTCAAGGCCGTAAACGGTCTGATCATAACGGGCCCCACAGGAACAAATGTGAATGATGTTGCTATCGCGCTCGTTGGATGATGCAACAAAAAATGAGATGCAATTAGTGTTGCATCTCATTTTTTATTCCAATATTTAAGCTTTGGCAGCATTGCGGACATGTATGCCCTCACCTGCTCGGGCGGGAAGCTTTCGTTTGACATGTGCTCTGCGCAAAAATCAATGAGCGTGTCCATGTCGGTGTATGTATACTTCCCGTCGGTGTAGCACCACTTGCAGAAGTCCTCGTTGAACTCGCCGTCGGGCTCTCGGCTCGTGGTCTCGTCCTCGAGCGGCATCCCGCAGCACTGGCACACAAGCTTGTGCGGCGAGCCCAAAAGCGTGTTTATCGTCACATTGAAAAGCTTCGACAGCAGCTTCAGGGTCTACGTATTTGGTGTAGTCTCCCCTGTTTCCCAGCGTGACACTGCCTGACGGGTGACGAACACCTTTTCGGCCAGCTCGTCCTGCGAAAGCTCCATTTTCGTGCGCAGATCAAATATAATATTCTTAGTTTCCATTCATATCACCTCGGAAATATTATAGCAGGCAGCGCCTTGCCTGAAAAGCAACCTGCTGTTGCTATTTCAGCGCTCACGCCGCTCGGCAAAGTAAATGCCCCGGTCCTTGAGCATTTCCGGGATGTCGTAAACGCTTTTGCCGTCGGTGTCTATCCTTGAGCACTCGCCGTAGTGTTCCTCGGAGAATGTCTGCCATGCGGTCACGAGCGGCTCTGTGCGCTCGATGCCGTGCGTCTCGAAAAAGCCGTCGTACAGGTCTTTGTTGTGCGTGTAGATGTCAACGACATTGTACTTTCCCGCCATGATCTCGTCCTTTGAGGCGTGGCAGCCGAAGCCGAACTCGGCCATACCGTCGTTTATCAGGAGCTCCGCCGCTTTTTCGAGTATGGCAAGCGCCGTTTCCTGCGTGCAGCCGTCAATGTAGTAAATGTCCTTGTGGAAGCACTCTACCTCCCCCGGCACTGTCTCGGTTTCGTATTTGAAGTTCGTCGGCAGTTCGAGAATGAAGAACAGCGGCTCGTTGTGGAGGGAGATAAAATGCGCAATGACCCGCTCTATCTTGTCCGCATCCACATTCGCATGAAACCACGGCTCGTCGTATGAATACCCCTCGCTGAGCTTTTCGGGAAACGGTACAGTGCAGCCCTGTTTGAGCTTCAGCATATCAAATACCTGCCTTTCGAATCAGTTCCTGTATCCTCTTTGCTATTGCAGTACATTCATCTAAACTCTCAGTAAAACCTGTCCCAAATGCTTCTGTGAAAACTTCGTAGATCATCATGCCGTCTTGCTCTGCGTCATTTTGAAATTTTGACGCTATCTTTTCGCTCTCGATATCGTATTCGTCCGGCGAGGTGCAAGCCAGTAGTTCTATCGGATCCCACTTGTCGATTTCCTTTTTTATGATACCAAAATTCATTTTATCTCTCCTGTTTGCACAGATTCACCCCACATATAAATCTATTTGAATGGTAGCGTTCAAATAATCTACAATATTGAGAAAATCTCTTTCAAAATACAATGTGGGTTCAGTATTACCATCAAAAAATGGGACTATATCGAAAACAACTGTTCCTCCGTTTTCATCGCAGATTTTTTTGATATCCGGTAGTTTAGCAGATATTTTTCCCATTAACTCGTTCAATACAACACCCAAGTCCCATTCTTCTGTCTCTTCTGTTTTTAGCGTCCAAAAACCCTCAATATGCTTATTTGTCAAAGGTGATATTCGTGTTTCACTACGAGTTTTACATTCTGCCGGGACAATTCCTAAACGCTTTGTGATCGAGTACACATCAAAATCATTATCGAAAATCATGTGCATCTCTGCATAAATTGTGCAATGATTACTCACAGACTATCTTCTCCCTGTTTTCAGTCCATTTTCCCGCTTCCATTATATAGGTAACCGGCGGTCAAGTCAAGTCACCCCTGACGCTCACGCTGTTTCCAGCAGATGAAGCCGTACATGTCGTTCAGAAAGAAGATGGCGAAGTTGACGGCGACGGGGATGTACGCCGTGTCCTGCATTGAGGCCAGTACCCACATCACGATGAGCACGAGGTCGTTTGCCGCATAGCCGAGAGCGTAGTAAGACGAGCGCAGCATCGTCAGCGATGCCGCCAAAAAGCTGGTCGTGACGGAAACGGTGCTTATTACAAGGTTTGGGGTGTTGAGGGCTTTTAAGATGAAGCAGAACACAAGCGTCACCGCCGCCGTGAACACAGCAAGGAGCGCAAAATGCTTGGCATGCAGCTTCGCAATGGCGACCTCGTGCCCGCTTTTTGACGGATTTTTCAGCCATGTGACCGTCGACCACACTGCCATGGGCAATGTCATGCCGAGGTAGGTTATCATCTCGCCCCAGTAGCGGAAGCGCCATGAGATGATACCGTAGAGAATGCTGAAAAACACCATAAGTATCTGCGCCCACACATTGCCCTTTGCTGCAAAAATGAGTGCGGTCACACCGATGCTCACCGCAAGCAGCGTCAGCATGTCGAGCTTCTCGCCCACGGCGTATGATATTATCACGACGGTGAGCGATGCCATCCACAGCACCCATTCCCGTTTTGTCAGGTTCTTTATCGGATTTGTAAGCACGGTAAAACCCCCTAAAAAAGCGCCAGCGTTTTCCCTCTTCTAAGACCTAACGACGGAAAACCTGACGCTTATCAGCTCCACCCGGTGGCGAAGCTGCGCAGTTGTATTTTTTTGTTGCCGACATTGTACGATATCAAAGCGCACTTGTCAAGCGTGACAGCATACGCCGTACCGGTGCCGAATTTAACATCAAGCGGTAGATTGTCTTTGTCGGAATAGTGGAAGTACACATCACGACGCTGACCGTTGAATTTGTAGTGCAGATCGGTAGACTTATCGAGCTCGTCATACGAGGTCTTGACATAGCTGCCGTCGTTGCCGCTCACCTGCAAGAGCCTGCCTATGTCATCGTAGAGATAGGTCAGAACTCGGTTACCGTTCTCGGAGTAGCGGGCAAGATTGCCGTCGGCGTTGTATGTCCAATAGAACTTCGTAGTTCCATTGTACGACCGAGAGGTCTCCCTGTCAAGGGAATCATAGTTGTGGCCGACTGTGAACTCGTTGCCTGCGGCGTTAAAAAAGAGCAGATAGGCGTTTGCCTATCTGCTCTAGGGAAATTAGGTGATTAAACTTTAATTGCCCAGCGGAGGATATCGCTGAGGTTTTTGTCTATGTAGTCTTTGGTGCGGCGCTTCATGTCGGGCGGGTAGCTTACCATTTGTATGCTCAGGATGGCTTTGGAATACTTGAGGTACTTCACCTTTAGCAAAATCGGCTCTTCGGCTTTTTCTTGTATGCCGCTGATATGTATAAACACAAGATCTTGATCATGCGCATAAGACAAAATGCACCTAGGCTTAAACACTTCGCCCTCTTGAGTGCGGAACGCCGGTTTGACCTTCTGCATGTTCCACTCCTTGGGGTAATACCAAGCCGTGAGAAGGCTTGCGTCTCCCTTTAGCCTAAACAGGCTGGCCAAAGAAAAATCGCTGTAGGTATTAAGGTACACGCCGGTCTTTTCGACCACTATCTGCTTTTTTCTATCCAGCAAACACTTTATCAACTGCGGCGCATAGCAAAGTGCTGCCAACAGCAATATTGCCGCCGGAAATATCATTGCCCCGAGAAATTCATCTGGGAAATACGCTATAACAAGCGCAAATGCAAGCACCGCAAGTAAGATATCGATAGCGAAAGCAATTAGCCCCTCATGGACATACGGCTTAGTAACTTTATAAATGAGCTTTTCCATATCAGCGTCCACACCTAGCTACATTGTAAGTAAGCGAAAAACCGACACTGCCTAAATAGCCACAGTATTGGGCATATGGACTCCCCATAAAATACTTCGCACCTAAGTTGTCCATTTCGCCCTTCCATTTAGACAGTTGCTTAAACTCATTTCCGTTTCTTTTCGTCTTTTTCAAAGTATTGGCAAGTGATTTGAGTTCCCTTTTACTGGCTGAATTTTTAAATTGCGTTAGTTTAACTTTTCCCCCCAGATAACTGCTACCAGCACCTATCAATGAGGATCCCACCGAAGCAACAACATCCATTGCAACAGTTTTAAAATCATTACCAGCACGGGCGCTTTTAAAGAATGTACTTACCGCACTAATTGCCGTAGCATACTTCGTGGGAACAACAGCTGTAACCGCTCCTTCGGCTGCAGACATTGCTAGTTCCTTTATATCTATCTTTTCACCGGCCATTGACTGATCAAAAGCATACGATGCCATGCTCACGGCTGCTCCCACTAGCATTTTGACCGCTACAGTCCATACCTCACCAGTCGGGTCATCTCGCATAACTGGATTGTTCTCGCAGTATGCAAACATGTTGGCGCTCAGCACGCCGCTTATGTCTGTCGATGCGAAAGCATCCGCATTTATGAAGCGTCCAACCTCGGGGTCATAGTAACGGGACTGGAGGTAGTATAGACTAGTTTCCGTGTCGTAATAATAGCCCTTATAGCGGAAGGGGTTTTGAGTGCCTACCGAGTTTGCAGTGGTGTCATTTACGGAAAGGACTTTGCCCCAAGCGTCGTAGGTGTAGGTTACGGCGAGTTTGCCGGTGGAGGCATCGGCGAGGGCTATTACATCACCTTGTACATTGTAGATGTAATAGTAGAAGTGGTTGCTGC
>ENA-OYXF01000347-OYXF01000347.1-human-gut-metagenome-genome-assembly--contig:-NODE-347-length-22026-cov-5.719130_pt1 | contig 22026 bp, 18 predicted proteins | sample MGYA00244842_ERZ653416 | MGnify/ENA primary metagenome ERZ653416 (study PRJEB26926, sample SAMN06164920) | human gut metagenome | biome: ENVO:00009003; feature: ENVO:2100002; material: ENVO:00002003... | reverse complement strand
AAATTCCGCATTCAGGCGGTCTATAATTTGTTTCAGGTTCAATTCTGCCATATCAATTTCCTTTACTTGATAGATTCCGCCCTTTGGGGAATATCATACAGGCAGTTACGCCTTGATCCGGTTGTTGCCTGTGATGCTGCTAATATAATCGTCAATATCCTGCACGATGCAATGATCCCCCATTGTGTGCAGTGATTCAAAATATTTTGTGATATACCCATAGATGCCATACTCTTCAAAGGTCTTTGCCACATCCGCACCAGAAAGCCCTTTGAAATGACGGTACCGCTCCATGCAATAAATCAAGAAATTGGATTCTTTGCTCATCGCTTACGCCTCCTCTGGGTAATCATAGGAGCCTGTCAAAAGTTCATCTTGATACATGGTATACAGCGTCATCGGGCTGTAGTGCCACAATTTTGATTTTTCATCCGAAAGCTCCTGATAGAGCTTAGACTGATAAAAGCGGGAAATCGCTTTTTCATCATCCACATTGCTGTTTTTTGTAATCTGTTCGATGATGGGCGGCACAATGATTGCAAGCATTGCGCTGAACTGATCTTCGTTCATACAAGCTCCCTCCCTTCAAAATGCAAGTATTGCAGGGACTTTTCTGTTGCAAACACCAGCTGGTTGAACAATTTCCGAATCTTGAGTGCCGCCAGTGTTTGTTCCTTATCCAACACTCCGGTCATATACAGGGTAATGGTGCGGTACACATCATCATTTGCCACAGCACCATAAATCAGGTCATGCTGCTTTCCCTGATAGGTTCCCTGACGGTTCTCAGCTACAAAATCCAGCCACGCTTCATCTGGGCTGTCAAAGCGCAGCAAACTGCACTCCTTGAAAGCCACTGCTTCCTCTACGGAATAAATATTCAGCGTAGCAGCTCCTGTTTTGCGGCGGTCTGTGACCTTTTGAGCGAAGTTCACTGCCTGATCGCGGTTGGTGGTGGTATAAAATCCAAAACCGAAGTCCAGATAGCGATTTTGCCGGATAAGTTTCGGCTGTTCTACGATAACATTGCTTCCGTGGTACAAAATCATTGCAAACGCCTCCTGTTCCTCTTATTTCTTCTCTTTCACCATGATGTTCTTACTGTCTGCCAGCACCTCATAGAACTTGCCGTCTTGCGCGGTCTGGAGCTTACGGTAGTTGACCTTTACGCCGTCATCGAGGTCAAGCTCAATACGGGAAAGTGCCAGATGGCTGATCTTCTCATCGTATTCCCGGCATTCCTTCAGCTGCTTGGCAAGTTTATCTTTGCGCTTAGAGGCTGCTGCCACCTCGCGGGCATTCCCGCTGTGATCCATCATATCCTGCATCCGGTTGATCTCGGATTCATATACGCGCTGCATCTTGTGCAGGTAGTCGATACGCAGGTTGCCGATGGTATCCGGCGTATAGCGATGCAGGTAAACCAGTGCTTTGAAGCCATTCTGCTTGCCGCTGTCAAACAGCCAGTAGATCGGACGCTTGCCGGAGCCCGTGACAGAGTAGGTCTGGCAGTGATCCTTGAAGAAATCGTTCAAAAAGTAGTTTCGGATGATCTCCCGGCTGGTGCTGCCCTTATTGCCAAGGGCTTTTGCGATATAATCAAGGTTTGCTTCCAGTGTATCAGCACCATACACCGCTTTCAGCCATGCGCACAGACGTGATACAATATCATCGTCCAGATATTCCTCATCTGTGATGGGGATAACATTATCGGCATCCGGAATATAGCTCTGGTATTTGCTGCTATCCCACTCGCCGCCTGCATAGGCAAGCCCCTCCACATCCAGCGAATAGCGGCCAAACATACAACCCACCGCATAGCTGAGCAGGCTCTTGATGTCCCGCTGCAATTCAGCCTTACGCACAGTCACATCTTTATCTTCCACTTCCGGAGTCAGCTCGTCCTGCAAACCGTATATGTCAATAAAAATGCGGTTCAGCTCTTCCTCGTTGGCTTTCAGCTGGTTAAAGCGGTCATCACATTCTGACTGCCACTGGGTAAAGGCTTCGGAAATCGTGGAGACATTGCGAAGCAACGGGTGCTTCTTAAAATCCCAAGAAGTTTCAAAGGAATCCCAGTCTGTCTTGCCGATATTTACCGAATCTTTTACCAAATACTCTTCAAAATTACTACCTCCCATCTTGACCGGAATTGATTTTATGTCTCCTGCCTGAAAATGTATTGTAGGTGCAATCAGTGCCAATATTTTAGACACCACCGCGCTATTCAAAAGACCTAATAAATACCAATTTTTACTCTCGGAAAAAATTATCGCAGGGCTTACATCATCAAAATAGACATCATCCTCGTCATATCTAAAAGAGGGCAGTCCTGTAGAAATTCCAGACCAAACAAAATGCGGCTTACCATAATACTGTGATGCACCCATACCAGCCTTAGGATTGTTTTTTAACTCTTCTCCATTATTTTTCCAATAAATCACATGTTGAGAATTTCCGTACCATTTTCTGAATCCGCCGCCCTTAGAGTATTTATGCCATACGCCATTTAAGTAAATATTGCTGATTTCATACCAAAGTCTCAAGTACTTATCATTGTTACCGGTAAATCCACCTTTACACACCTTGAATGAATATGATTCTACTGTCTTAGCATCAAAAGCTTCACAGAATTGATTACTCACCCAGTATGTAATCGGCTTTCCAGGAATTTTTGAAAACTTATCTTGAACTGTAATAAATCGATTGCTCGCCGTTAAAAATAGATTTTCCTTTCCTTGCTGAGAAGTCGGCTCAATCAAACGGCAATAAGTTCCCTTATAGCCGTCCACATGATTTGCGCAGCGCACAAAAGCGGTGGTCTGCACTACCTCGCCACCAATTTCTTCAAAGGCTCTTGCTCCCAGATGGGCCATGTTAACCGTTTCGGTCAGCATCATCTTTTCGCGGAGCTTTTCAAAGCTGGAAAGGAACATCCAAGCGTGCTGTGTAATCATTGCCTGAAAACCGTTGTTTACAGTCATCTGACGGCAACGCTCAATAAACACGGCAAACAGGTCAGCTTTGCTGTCCGGGTAGTTCTTCTTGACAAAGTTGTTGACATTTGCACTCAGATTGCTGGTTCCGGCATAGGGCGGATTCGTACAAGTAACCCAATATTTCCGCGCCATCGTCTCACCGATATCAATGAGCCGATTCAGCTGTTCAGCGGTATCTTCCACGCCCACGCTGTCCATGCTGATCTGACCGTCGGTATCCTCCGCTGCTACAAACCGGCGCAGCAAATCCCAGTTGTAGCTTTCCACATTCAGGATAGAGCCGTATTCCTTGGCATCGGTCAGGGTGTCCAGCAAACCTTCCAGCTGCATCTTGGCAGCATTCTTCTCAATATCATCCATCCCCGCGCCAAAATATTTCAGGTGCGCACGGTTAATGCTGTTGCTCTCCTGAATGGCATAGACATGGCAGGTGTTTTCGCCGTTCAAGATACGGCGGTTGTACTGCCGTGCTTTCATCATCACGGCAAAGTACGCCAGCTGATAGGCACGGTCATCTATATCCAGACCGTAGATGTTATGTTCCAGAATGCTCTTTGCAGCATCACGCTGGCTGTAACCGGCACTCTCGTAAATCTGCATCAGCACATCAAAGGCGTATACGAGAATATGACCGGACCCCATGCAGGGGTCGATGAGCTTGATGTCTTCCGGATTCAGGGCAGCGTACTCTTTACGAATTTCCGCCAGTTTTGCCTGCACCTCCGACTCCTGCGGTGCCTCTTCCAGATAGTATTTCCAGTTTTCTTTCAGGCCGCAGTCCGGGTGCCCTTCCACCCACAGACGGCCAAGGCTGTTTTCCACCATGTAACGAACGATCCAGTCTGGGGTAAACAGCTGGGTCACGGCAGGGATTTCCTCTTTGGTGATCTTGCCGTTCTTTGCAAAGGCAGCAGCCTTCGGCTCGGTATTGTAATACTGGTACAGCCAGCCGATGATCTCCACCTGACCACCGCGCTCGATGTTGAAGTCATCCTCCGGGATATCGTGGATCAGATGATAAACCACGCCATCCTGGTCAATGACGGACAGGCTGAGCAACAGCTCGGTGTAGTTCTTTGTCTTTTCAAACAGAGCCGGCAGAATCTCGTTCAAGGCGTTGCACTGCTTCAGGAACAGGATACGGAACACCTCGTCCAGCTCGTTGTCCTGCTTCAGCTGGAAAATCAGAGCTTCTTCCTCCGCAGTAAAGGGCAGCTCTGCGTCAAACGGCGTTGTGACCAGATCCGGCTCCAGCTTTCCGCTCTCGGAAGAAAGCACTCGAATATGGGAAGGCAGATAGTCATTGACCTCCATGAAACGGATGGCGATCAGGCGGTTAAACCATGTATAGGCAACCTCCTCGATCACATACTGATATGCGGTTTTGTAGTCGGTATCCTTTTCCTTCTGCTGGATGACCTCTATCAGCTTGTCACGCTGGCGCACGGCCTCACCGGAAATCGAATACGGTTCTGCGGTGCCGATATCGAAGAACTGAGTGCCGCCGAAGCTCTGCGGCAGCGGCTTGGCAATGCCGTCCTCCGTAATACCGATCAGGCGGGCATCATAGCTAACATCTGCAATCAGCTTATTCCGCGCCCAAATCGCAAAATTCTTTATGGCTGTCTTGTTCATGGAGCCAATCCTCCTGTCATTTATAGTTCAATGTTGACGATTGTATCTTCGTCCATCTCTTTCAGCAGATTTTCACGCAATGCGGCAAGGTATTTATCAACGTCGTCCTTACTCTCCAACCGCCACGATGCAGTCTTGGCAACCGTCTTGATGGAAACATTCTTCGTGGTGCGCACCTTATATACCGGCTGCGGTTCTGCGACCTTTTCTGCCGGTTTCACGGTCTCGCCGCGTTTTTTCGCCTCTTCTTCCTGACGCTTGCGCTCTGCCTCGGCCTTTGCCGCAGCTTCCTGCACAAGACGGATATCCTCTGCGTTCATCTCGTTGAGCAGGCGCAGCTTCAGTGCTTCCGCCTTATCTGCATAGCTACGCAGAGTGGAGACATTGTTGCAGTGCTCCGCACCGTCCATGATCTCCTTAAACAGTTCCAGATAACGGTTGAACTTCGCATCCTTATAGGACTTGGTGTTCAGCACTTCAAAGACACGGTTCCGATCCTGATTGATGGAATCCTTGACCGGCTCTGCCTGCTCTTCCAGAATGCGCATATAGCAGTTCATAAACTTCTCGCGCAGCTCCGGCAGCTTCGGAATCTCCTTATAGGGCTTCGCCATCCGGACGATGGTGCGCATCTTAGCCACCACGTCTTCCAGTTCTGCATCCACGATGTAGGTCTTGCTGTCCTCGTAGATATTCAGCATATCCAGCGCACGGGTGAAGATGGTCAGCTGCTCACTGCCAAAGAAATCACGGATAGGCTCATAGTCCTCGCCAAAATCCATCAGATCGTCCTGCTCGTCAAATACGGTCTTAAAGAATTCCAGCGGTGCCTGAATCTGCACCAGTGCGGAAAGCCGCTTCTTGCCCTTTTCCAGAAGTTCCTTTCCTGGATAGGCGTAATTCTCATATTTCGGTTCCAGCCGCTCAATCTCAGTGATTCGATTCTCGCAGTAATGCTGGAAGTTCTTCATGATGGTATCTTCGTCATCGGCAGGCGGTGCCACCTTGAACAGCTCTTTCATCACGGTGCGGACGGCCTTTTTCTGGTTTTCCGGCACACGGACGCGCACTTCCGTCAGCAACTTATCCACGAACTGCTTCTTCGTGATGTAGCCGATGATTTCTTCTTCGGAGCGGTTGTTCAGATTGACACTCTCACCATTGACCGTAAAGGACAGATCTCCACGCTTAAAGAGACGTGCCACCAGCCAATGGATGTCATCTTCCACAAAGCCATAGGGTGCTTTCATAAAGCGATCCTTGATCGTTTTCATAGAAGTTTTCATGTGCATCCGGGAGTTACCTGCCACGAATTGCAGCACATCATCCAGCGCGTGAACATTGGATTCTCCGGTATCTCCCAGTGCCAGCGACAGCTGGTTGCTGGTCTTGAACATCTTCCGGATGTCTGCTTCGCCCATCGCTGCGTCGATGTAGGACAGCTTGTGGTAAACCGTCTGCACCAATCTTCCGATTGCCTCGTTGATGCGGCTGGTCACTTCCTTGCCGGAAGTGTGCAGCACATCGCCATTGACATAGATGGTAGCCTCTTTCAGAGCTTCCGTCAGGTAAAGCTTGGCGTTACCGTTGCGTTCCCGCATCTCCACGCGCTTTGCCTCCTTAATGGTCTCATACTTGGCAAGCTGCACAGAGGTATTCTTGCGCAGGAACCGCTCAATTTTTAAGTATGCTCGCATTTCCGTCAGGAACGCATCATCATTCGGCAGAACCACAAGGACTTCCTTGCCCTGGCCAGAGAGTAGGCGCAGCGTACCATCATCGGTGCCACCCTCATACCACGGGGTCAACACACGGAGGCCGATATCGTAATTCTGGTTTGCCTTATAGGGGCGGTCATCCACTGTCTGATTGAAGGAGAACGCATACCGTCCACCAAAGCTTGGATACTGATACTTCTTGCTGGAGAAAATGTCCTCATAGATCATCTCCGCAATCTTCGTGATGACCTCCGGCATCTCCACATTTTCTTTTTCGATTTCGTTGTTGATTTCCTGTTCCTCATCGGTCAGGAATACATAAATGGAGCCATTCTTCTGGATCAGCATCTGGCGCATCAGCACTTTCAGTGCATCCTCCACCTGTGCTTTCAGAGAGATGCGATCATCGTCAATGCTGGTAATCATGAGGCTCACGATGTTGTCCACGTTGGCTTCGATCTCCAAAACATATTTAATCAGGAAAAGGGTCTTCAACACATTGATCGCAAAGACATCTTTTTCCTTCTTTTCCGGGTTGATGTAGCTGTTATCATAAGCGCGGATGATCACGCTGCTGTGGCTGTGGTCGAGGAAGTTCTCCAATGCATCATAGAACCGATAGAACGGCACGATTGCCCCCATCTCATCGTCCATCAGCTGCATGGCAGACTCTTTGAACAGAGCCAGCATGGAACGTTCACCCTCGGACAGGTGCTTGCCGGATGCACCGTGGGTACGGATGCTGGTCAGTACACTTGCAAGCAAATTAAACTGGTACGGGACAAAAGGATAAACCTCTGCAAAGTCTTCTGCGTTAGCGTACAGTTTTTTCTCCACGCCGTCGTTGAAGACAATCAGATTTTTGATGATAGTTGCTTTCTGGTCATAGAGCAGACGCAGGCTCTGTGCTGCGGTCTCAGTCTTATCCAGAATACGCTTTTTGATAACAGCGTCTACATTGGCAGAGGATAGAGAAAGGCGTGTATCAAAACGTCCCTGAATCTTGGAGAAGTCGTTACCCTTCACCTTGGTAATGGAGTCGATATCCTGCTGGCTCGTTACGATTACCCAAGCCTTGCCCATGCACTCCTTGCCCAGTTCTTCCGTCACTGTCTGCAGGTTCAGCATCAGCTTGGAATCATCACCAATGTACTGACCGATCTCATCCACAAGGAAAACAACATGGTGGTTATTGCCTTTTTTATCAATATAAGATTTTACACGCTTAGCAAAATCCTCAATGCTGATCTGGTAGCTCTCGGTTGCTTTCTCGCACCAGTTACGGGCAGCTGATTCGCTCATGAAATCCATGTCAGAAAGAACATCGACAACGGAATCCTGAATGAAATCGAAGTCCTGACGAGAGCTTTCCCACGGATCGCCATACTCTTCTTCAAACTTTTCCTTAAACTCTTCAAAACGACCTTCCTCGGAAAGCCTGCGCTCCAGGTCAGCAAGGTGCGGCATGGAACCGCAGAAGCCCTGCATCTCATTGAAAACTTTCAGGAATACGTTCACAATGGCATCTTTATTTTCTTTGCCATTCGAATCGCTTTTGGAATCAATGTTGAAAAGAATTACATCCGATGGGGTGTTTGCTGCCAGCTGCATATCTGCCAGCACCATCTGATTGGTAATCTTCTGATCCTCAATGAAGTAGTCGATGGCATGTTTGTCTCCGACCTGTTTATTCTGAAGCAGATAGGACAGGATTTTCAGGAAATGAGATTTACCACTTCCAAAGAAGCCGGAAATCCAGACACCCATTTTCGGTGTGGTTCCCTGAATACCTTTTTTATATGCTGCAAAGAAATCCGCAAAATGACGCTGAAGCTCACGGGTCACAACATACTCTTCCAGCTCCTGCGCCACATTTGTCTCTTCACCCTGACCGACAATGATAACGCCCTGTATCTCACGGTCAATTTTCTTTCGGAACATGTCCTTGATCTGCATAACAGTTTCCTCCATCCATTACTTTACCAGTCGGAATGCCCGGTAATAGTTATCGTCTTTAATCTCATTGAACAGAATCAGCTCCTGCTCATTATAGGTCCCCGGAAAGAACATCACGACCGGGCAGCGCACAAACGCCTGGTGCAAGTTGTTAAGCACCTTGTGGGAGCGCAAAATCGGATAGCACTTGCCGATACCGGTCAGGAACACGACTGCATTCTCCGGCGTATGTTCTTTGATATATTGCACGATCAGGCTGTCATCGTCATTTACCTTCATGGAGTTGGTCACTGCCTTGACGATACGCTCGATTCCTCGTTTTTTTTCAAAGTCATAGCACTTTTCCATGAAGTTTTTCTTTTCCAAAAAGTCAATGATGATATCATACAGGTCAAAGACCACAAGCTCAAAATCATCATCGCCCCGGTCGTTTTTATTTTTCAGATACTCTACACGCTCCCGAACTTCCAGTTCCTTTTCCGGTGGATAATCAAACACCCAATAGTTGACCTCATTTGCGCGGCCTGTTCCTTTTCGGAAAGACGGCTTATGGATTGCAAGCTCCATCTCATCCAGTCTTTGGCTTAAATCCATTTCATCTTACCCCCGTCAGTGTTTTTACCATGATGCCAAGGTCATGGTCATAAAGCCAATGCTCAAATGCAATATCAAGAATTGGCTTCAGTATTTTTCTTGTGCTGTTTGCCCGGTTGCTTTCTAAAAGTCCTGCTTCATAAAGCTGTGTCTTATAGCAGGAACCGAGACGGCGCAGCGTATAGTCTTGAAGAGAAGCCACTTTCTCACTCTGTTCCTGCTTATTTTTGAAAAATATCCGGATATCTGCATCCGTCAGCTCATCGGAACCAAGAATCATTTTTTCCCGCACTACTTCATACACAAAATCAAAGAACAGCGTGTCATGCAAAAGAGCCGCAGTCAGCACAAATAATTTTTGTGTAGCAAGATCACTGCTCAGAAAGATTGGGTAAAAGCTTTCATCTAATGTCTTGATACGGGCTGTTACGGTAGAATAAATCTGCTGCGCTCGTAGTTTTGTCGGTGCGCCATAAATGTTTGTCTCTTCATTCAACTTTTTAATGTCTGCAAAGCTCTTACCCTCACTCAAAAGCTGCACGGTTTTCCGAAATTCCATGAACCAGAACGAAAATTTCACGGCTCCAGCACTATACGGTTTTCTTTCCATCTTCGTTCTCTCCATTTCCGGATTTTGTTTTAATGTATCTGCCGCTTTTGATTCTGGCATCCTTCGGCTTTTCGGCGTTAATAGGAATGACCCACTGATGGCCTAAACGCTCGGCACCATCAATTCGCCCTTCTGTGCATAATGTCTGTACTCTCCTTGTGCAGATTCCCCATTTTTCAGAAGCCTGCTTAATCGTCATGAAATCCATACGGAACCTCTTTTTCGATGTCTAAAGTCACTCGCAGCAAGTTAAAATTTCTCATTTATATTCTACTCCAAGAAACGAACAAAATCAATCGAAAGTTCTTCCAAATTTTGAACGATTTTTTTAGAATCCACTCTTCTGCAAGCAGGGCTTTCGTGACACGAAAGCGATTTTCTGCTTGTTGGGGAAACTCCCCAATCCCCATAGAACGCTGCCTGCGGCATCGGGCTGCGCATCCGTTCCGGATGCTTTAACGGCAGTTCCTGCCAAAGAAAAAAGCCCGGTGCAGCATGAGCATAACGCCCACACTGCGCCGGACAATCCATCATCGACTGCTTTGTCTATTTTCTTCTTCCTGCCGAACTTCCTGCTCATGCAGCTGCTCTTTCTTCTGTTCGTCCTCTTTCAGGATTTCCTGCACAATCTTCTGCGCCACAAGCCAATCCTGCATTTCCGATTTGGTCTTGCGGTACTCTGCATAGGAGCTTTTCTTTCGTTCCAGGAGCATCGCATACTCTGCGTTCAGCTCGCTGATGCGCGGGAGCTTTTTGTCAGATCCGTTCTCTTTCTTATAAGTATCAAACGCCTTTTTCGCTGCGCTGCGCAAGGCCAGCGTATCCCGGTGGGCTTCATAGAATTCCCGATTGTAGCCGGATGCTTTATACGCAGCGAAAACATCTTTTGTCTTGGCATAATTGATTAGATGCTTCCTCAGTACCGACACTTCCGACATTCGTGCCTCATCTACCTTTACAGATTCCAGCAGCGCATCGCATTTTTCAGAAATTCCATCTGCCTTTTCTTTCAGCTCTGCATAGCTCTTGATTCCATGCTCTTCCATGAACATCATAGCTTTTGCCATCTGCTTCAGATTAAAGACTTTCGCCCAACGCGCATATCCTGCGCCTTTGCCTGCCTGCATTTTGGCACGGACATCAATAAGGAACGACAGCTCCGACTTCTGATGCACCTGCGCAGACCGTGCGCTTGTGCGGGTTTTCTCTGCAAATTTGCTTTTATGAACTGCATTCCCGGCAATCACTTCACAGAGTTCTTCAACCGAATATCCTTTGCCAAGAGATCGGAAACGAGCAAATCTGGCGTGACCTTTCCCCCGCAGGGCAGGCTGTTTTCCATCTTTATACTCGTATCCTGCCTCTTGCAAAATTCCAATCAGTTCCCGGAAGTCTTTCGGTTTACTTGCCAATGCTGCATCAATGGCCTCGCAGATTTCATCCCGCTGCGATTTTTTCTCCGGGTATTCCGTTCTCTTCTGCCGCTCCCCATAGGGCTTCCGGATAATAACCGACAACCGATGTTCCAGACAGACGATATCACTGAGCCTCGCCAGTGCAAGACCGGACAGGCGAAAATCTCGGAATTTTCTGGTGCAGTCTAATGTAGTCGAATTAAAAATTATATGGTTATGAATGTGCGCACGATCAACATGGGTAGCCACGATAAACGCGTGTTTTCCCTTTGTGAATCGCATGGCTGTCTCATACCCAACCTTGTTCGCCTCCTCCGGCGTGATTTCTCCGGGCTTAAAGGATTGCCGAATCTGATATGCAATCACATCATGCGCCTGGGTTCTTCCCGTGATATGCTCATACTGCCGTTTGGAAAGCAGAAATTCTTCATCACAGGTCTTTGCATCACAGGCATACGCGCTGATATATTTTCCATCTTCCGTCTTTGCTGCATTCTCAGAATAATCAGTACGGTCAGCCAGACACTGCGCTACCGTCTTTCCTTTATTGATATGCAGCGCAATTAGTCTTGTAGCCGCCATTTTCATATTCCTCCATCTAAAAAGAGCTACCCGAAGGCAGCTCTTACCAATCTACTATTCTCATTTTAACATCCGTTCCCGGTCATAAGCTCCCTGCAAATAAACGGCCTGCTTGATGATTTCTTCCATATCGAAATAGACGCACATGATGCTTTCATACAGCTTCCACACATTAGATTCGCTGCCTCCCACCATTTCCATCAGCTGGTCTTCCATCTTCGATTGCTCAGACTGTTTTTCCTGATAAGCTGTCTCTTCCACAAAATGATTCTCTCCATCTGTTTCCTCGTACCGTAAATCATAATAATCCTTCATAAACTGAACATCCATCTAAATACCTCCACTCAAATTGTCAAAACATCTTCTACGCACTCACACAGCCGTTCCATCAGTTCCATGATGCCGCCCGCACCAACCGCAGCTGCAAACAGTCCCATCTCAATTAGGGTCAGCAGGAACACATCCGTCCAGCTCGCCCGAACCACCGAATAGATGCCGCAGCCAAGAACGAAAAGCATAACCGGCGAAAGCACCCACAAGGATAGCTGCATCAGCAGATTCCAGATAAAGCATAGAAATCGCAGCAGAAATGCAACCGGAAGCAACAAAATTCTCAGCACCAGCTTCAACAAAAAACTTACAATCTTCATGGATTTCACCCCTTCGTTTTTCTTTTCATCTTCATTTTACCCTACCCGCTTGTCAAACACCACGATGTCAATAGGAAGACCACAAAAATATGTAACGGCACAGACAGTTTCATCTGTGCCATGTGCTGTAGAAATCCCGCACGTTTGCGCCGTCAGCGAATACCGGAAAGCCTCTTCAGGATCAGCTTCTGCATCTCCCAGAGTTCATCCAGCCGCTTCTGCAAATCCCGGATATCCTCCGCATAGATGCTTCCGGATTCATTGGCTCGTTTTGCGTACTGGTTCAGGTTGTTGCTGCATCGACGAAGAAGGGTGGATACCTGCGCCACATCCGACAAATCAAGATTTACGCAGTACCCGTCCATCGCCATCTTTCTCATATAGGCACCGGTATTGCGGATGCCTAATTCTTTCTGCTTTTCACGAATCCTCGCCAGCTCTTCCGGGTTCACCCGGACATTGATCCAGTGTTCCCGAACACTCATAGTGCCACCTCCTCATCATCTCGATGTGCCATCGGCGGAATGCGACCGGCACGGTCACGCAGCTCTGCCAGGACAGACGGTTTTTCCGTTGTTTTCTCATGGACAGGATCATCATTTCCACGGTCATCCATATTCAGCAGTGCGTCCAGTTCTGCCAGTCTTGCACTCTTTTCTGCCAGTTCTGCCTCCTGGGGAAATGGCTTTCCAAGCTCGGCCTGCGCCGCTTCCTGCTGGCTCCTAAGACTGTCCAACTGCTGTTCTGCCTTTTCCAGCTTTGCAGGAATCCCGGCAAGAGCATTGTCCAGACGCTGGATATTGCCCGCAGCACTGGTGCCGATGAGTACCCGGTGGGTCATCTCGCCTTTCAGCAGCACCTGATACTCTTTCTGGAAGCTGTCAAATGACAACTCCATCTTGAAACCGCGATAGCTGCCAAGCGGCACCGGCTCCAAACTCTGATTGGCTTTACAGACCGCGAGGATTGCTTCACCGGCCTCGGCTTTTTCAGTAAAGCATGTGCCATTTACCTCCATGCCGCAGAACCCTTCTTCCGGCAGCGGATGTGCCGCCACCGTCCGAATATCCGACTGAAAGCCCTTGATGAACCCCTGCGTTTTCTCAATCTCCGCAGGGAAATATTTCATCAGCTTATCCTCCAATCGGTACTGCTGGCTCTGATGGTCTGCTTTCAGCACTTTCAGTCTTGCAACATCTACATCCAAATCCATCTTTTCCTTGATCTGCGGGTCTCCTGCACAAAGTGCCTTGATCTCCGCATAGGAAAGTGCCTGCTCATCCACATCATCACAGGAACGTACCGGAGATTTGCTGGTCATGATCTGACTGATAAACTTCTGCTTATTCTCCAGTGTCTGATAGAGGTAGGCATCAAAAGTTCCTTCCGTCACATACTGATAAACCTGCACATCTTTGTTTCGGTTTCCCTGACGGATAATACGACCATTTCTCTGGGTCATGTCCGCAGGCCGCCAGCCCACATCCAGATGATGCACGGCCACCAGCCTGTCCTGCACGTTCGTGCCTGCGCCCATCTTCTGTGTCGAACCTAACAACACCCGCACCTGGCCGGTACGGACTTTGGCAAACAAATCTTTCTTTTTTGCCTCGGTATCAGCATCATGGATAAATGCGATTCCTTCCTCCGGTACACCGGACTGGATAAGTTTGGTGCGGATGTCCTCATAGACATTAAAGGTTCCATCGTTCTTCGGTGTGCTGAGGTCGCAGAACAGCAGCTGGGTCAGCTTATCCGACTGTCCTTCCTCATAAATCCGAAGCACATTCCGCACACAGGCGTTGAGCTTGCTATTTGGGTCATCCGGCAGGAGCGGATTCATCAGCCGCTGATCCAGTCCCAGCTTTCTGCCGTCCGATGTGATTTTCAGCATGTTATCGACCGACGGGTCTACCACACCGGAATGCACAGCCGCCGCCCGTTCCGAAAGCTCCGCCACCATCGCCTGCTGATGCTCCGAAGGCTGCACCACCACGGTTTCAAACTTTGCCTCCGGCACCGGCAGATGCAGCTGATCGGAAGTCTTGATATCCGCCACTTCCTTGAACATGTTCATCAGCTCCGGCAGATTGAAGAATTTTGCAAATCTTGTTCTTGCCCGGTATCCGGTTCCCTCCGGTGCAAGTTCGATCGCTGTCTGCGTCTCTCCAAAGGAAGATGCCCAGGCATCAAAATGTCCCAGTCCCATTTGCTGCAGTGTGTCATACTGCAAATATCTCATATTGGTATATAACTCCGTCATACTGTTGGAAATCGGTGTCCCCGTAGCAAAGGTAATTCCTTTTCCTCCCGTAAGTTCATCTAAATACTGGCACTTAGCAAACATATCCGAAGACTTCTGTGCTTCCGATTGGGCAATGCCTGCTACGTTCCGCATTTTAGTATGTAAAAAGAGATTCTTATAATAATGACTTTCGTCTACAAAAAGCCTGTCCACACCTAACTGCTCAAAGGTAACAACATCATCTTTCCGGGAAGCATCGTTTAACTTCTCCAGTCTTGTCTGCAGCGTCTTTTTTGTCTTTTCCATCTGTTTGATGGTATAACGCTCTCCTTTGTCTGCCTTTGCCTCCTGAATCGCCAGTGTGATTTCTTCAATCTGGCGTTCAATGATGGCAACCTGACGCTCTGATGACAATGGGATTTTTTCAAATTGTGTATGCCCGATAATAACGGCATCATAATCTCCCGTTGCAATTCTCGAACAGAACTTCTTCCGATTCGCCGGCTGAAAATCTCTTTTCGTAGCCGCTAAAATATTGGCTCCCGGATAGAGTCTTAAGAAATCACTGGCCCATTGTTCCGTCAGATGATTGGGAACAACAAACAGGCTCTTTTGACATAAGCCTAACCGCTTACTTTCCATGGCGGCAGCTACCATCTCAAAGGTCTTTCCTGCACCAACGCAATGGGCAAGCAGCGTATTGTGCCCGTAAAGGATATGCGCCACGGCATTTTTTTGATAATCCTTTAGTTCAATATCCGGTGTCATTCCCGGAAATACCAAATGAGAACCATCATACTCTCTCGGTCTGGTGGAATTGAACAGCACGTTGTACTTATTCACCAAAACCTCTCTTCGTTCCTGGTCACGAAATACCCAGTCCCGAAAGGCTTCTCTCATGGCATCCTGTTTCTGCGCCACAATCATTGTTTCCTTTTTGTTTAGGACACGCTTTTCCTTTCCATCCTCGATGACCGTATCAAATACCCGGCTGTCCTTCAGATTCAAAGAATCCTCTAAAATCTGATAGGCATTTCTACGGTTCGTTCCATACGTCATATTGACAAGAGTATTGCCGTAGTCTGCATTTTTCCCTTTTACATTCCACTGTCCGGTTACGTCAGAATACTGGATTTTAATAACATCCCTTTCCAAAAGGTGGGACGGCGTTTCAAACACTTCCCGCATAAAATCTTCGATAAATCTTGGTTCAATCCATGTTGCACCGATTCTGACTTCAATTTCACTGGCATCCAAATCTCTTGGCTGGACTCGTTTCAGTGCCTCCACGTTGATGGCATACGTTGCATCATTTTCGGCAAAAGCCCCGGCTACCTGCAGCTTATCTCTGACATTTCCACTCAGATACGCATCTGCCGTTTCCCAGATTTCACGAACCGGATTTTTGAAAATAACTCCTGTGAGTTCCTCGATTAGCTCCTCCTCACTCTTATCCGTGAGTTCTGACATATAGGCAAAATCAATCGCTGCCTTTTCCGACAAGGACACCGCCAACGCTTCACTGGCTGTATCAACACTGGTAACCACTTCCGTTTTCTTGATGGTCCGCTTGGAAAACATATCCGCTTTATCAAGGAAGTTGCCTTCCTCATCCAGTTTCTCCAACGAACACAAAAGACAATAACTGCTGTCCTGATGAAATGCCCGTTTATTCGTTTTGGAAACAATTCTGCCATTCTCTTTTACAAAAGCATCATACAAATCATTTAACCGTTTCTGCTCTGCCTTAATATCTTCTTCCGGATATTCTTCCAACTGGAGCCGTATCAGTTCCTGGGTGCAGTCCCGAATGGCAACCATCCCATGGATTCGACGAATCATTCCTTCGGAGGCTTCCACTGGTTTCATAACGGAGTTCTCACGATAATATAATTTCTCATCCACCAAGGTGTAGCTGAAATTCTTTACTTCCGGAATGGCAGGAATCACTTCATCCATCGTACTTTCTTCCGATAATTCCAACTCAATTTCTTCATACTCACCGGATATCTGACTAAAGGCAGCCTCCAACTGCTCGTTGAATGGCAAAGAGGTATCTGCCACACAAGTACTTTCCATACCATAAGGACCACTGACCATTTCCATCGACCCAACAATCATGTCCGGGTTTTCAGTAAAATAATGATTCATGACAATTCCATTATCATCTTCTGACAAATGAACCCAATCCGGTTCAATGTCAATGACACGGTCTCTTTTTTTCAGGAAAATAATATCCGACGTCACTTCTGTTCCGGCATTTTCCTTAAATGCCGTATTGGGAAGTCTTACTGCTCCTAACAATTCTGCCCGTTGTGCAATATACTTACGAACTTTCGGATTTTCCTTATCCATCGTTCCCTTACTGGTGATAAACGCAATAAGACCGCCCGGTCGCACCTGATCGATGGCTTTCGCAAAAAAGTAATCATGGATAAGGAACCCTGTTCCTCCAAAATTTTCCTTATCATACTTTTTATCCGGCACCTTATACTGCCCAAATGGTACGTTTCCAATCACCACATCAAAAAAGTCATTGGGATACCCGGTTTTCTCAAATCCATCTACCGTGATATTGGCTTTCGGATATAACTGCTTTGCCATACGTCCGGTCAAAGAATCCAGTTCTACGCCGTAAAGTTTGCTGTCTCTCATCATCTCCGGTAACATGCCAAAGAAATTTCCGATGCCCATGGAAGGCTCTAAGATATTTCCTTTGGCAAATCCCATTTTTTCAAGCGTGTGATAAATTCCTCGAATAATAGTAGGACTTGTATAATAAGCATTTAAGGTACTTTCTCTCGCTGAAACATATTCTTCATCCGATAAAAGTTCTTTTAGTTCCTGATACTCATTTGCCCATGCACTTTTCGTTTCATCAAAAGCATCTGCAAGTCCGCCCCATCCAACATATCGTGCCAAAATTTCCTGTTCCTCTGCGGTAGCCATTCGTTTCTCTGCTTCTATTTTTTGCAATGTCTGAATTGCTTCCACATTCCAACGGAACTTTTCTTTTGGTGTTCCTATTCCCAGTTCATCTGAGGTAATCACATAGTTTTCTGCAGAAATCTCTTCTGGCTGAATACTCTCTTCTTCATCCGGAGTATCTACGCCACTTAATTCCTCTTTTGCCTGTTCCAGTGCCTTCTTTTCCTGTTCTTGTTTGTAGGCTGCATATTCGATCTTCTTTTTGTCCGATAAATACCGTCCTTCCTGCATCAGTTTTTCAATTCGCTTTGCAACCACATTCCATGATAAAAGCACTTCCGCATCCGGTGCAAAGATGTTTCCCTTTTTCAGACTGATACCTTTTGCGTCATAATCCTTATGACTCTTATCTGAACCCGCTAACGCATGACTGGAACCACCGGTTCCATATTCCTTTTTCAGAAAATCAGCCGCTTCTTTCAATGTATGATCCTTTTGATAAAAGTCATAAATCCGAAAACTTCCCTGGGCAAATCCGCTGCCACTACTTAGCACATAATCAATTTCATCCGATGTAATAAAATCTTCGGTGAGAACATCCACTTTTTCCGCAAGTGGATAGGAAATCCGTTCTTTCAATAAATCTGCAACATCATCCCGAAGTTCATAAGGATTCTTTGCTAACCGAAAGCGTATGGATATCTCCTCGGATTCAATCTTTTGCAGCGTTTCATCCAGACAGGCTACAATATTTTGAATCTTATCCGGTTTTGTAAGCAAATCCATCAGATATTCTTCTTCACCCGGATAATTATATCCGCTTATCTCCAACCCTTTGGGAAACTCACCAATGGAATCCCGATAGAAAAAGTACAGTTGATTGGTGATACGCTTTCTCTCATAATAATCAACCATATATGCCTCCGTCGAATCCATATAGGTCCCGGACTCCACTTGGCTTCGGATGATTTTTTCAATTTCTTCCCAGGAAAGTTTCAATTCCGTATGTTCCAGTGCCGAATTGCCATGGGCTGCCGACATTCCGTTTTCATCAAACCACACGGAAATCTGTTCTTCACCAAAGTTAAATCCCTTTCCGGTAGAACCATACTCGCGGCGTAAAAAATCCGACATCTCTTCCGGTGTTTTCCCCTGTTCATACTTTGCAAAGATTCTCTTTCTGCTGTTTTCCAACCCTCCTCCTGTGCAAAGAATCTTCGCAACCTTTTCAACGGAAATAGTTCCGGGGAAAGAGAGCTGGTTCGGCTTTTCCACCTGTGCCACAGCAATATTGCCTAACTGCTCCGACATCAAAGAGAATAAATCCATCTGCCGGTAAGGACTGTTTTCCGGCGGGGCATAACCTTCCAGTTCTTCTACTGATAAACCAGTTCCTGAAGAATCACTTCCTCCGCCTGCTGATAAATCATGTTCATCTTTCTTGTCCACTCCAAGGGATTGGTCGCTTTCAACTGCTCTGTCACTCCCTGTGATTTCATGAGTTTCTCCGTCAGATTGTCTAACCTTTGTTCTGCCTGTTCCTGAATCTCCAGACAATGCGCCATCAATTCTCCGTTCAGAAGCAGACCGCTGTAAATCCCCCGTTTGTGGTTTTTCAGATAATTCCTCCGCAGGATTCCGTACTTGGTCAACATGCTTTTCTTCTCCTCGTCTGGTATCAGATTCGGAATCCGGTAATCTCCGTTCTTCTCGTATGTCAGGTTCATTCTCTTTTTCCATCCTTTCGTTTTTATTTACCTTGTTATGTTGAATTTGTGATTCTCTGCTCTGTCTCTTGCGTTCATACCGTGCAATGCTTCTCCCAATCTGAATCAGCATCGGCTCACATAACTCCGATGTGGCACTTCCTAACACCGACAGGGTACGCAGTGTATTGAACTCATGGATATAATCAAAGGGAAACTCGCCCTCATACTCTGCCATATCAAAGCCACATCGCTTTAAGACGGTATAACATACGCTTTGTTCTAATGTTTCCCGCAAGCGAAGTGACACGGTATCTCCATCCAAGTCCTCCAGATAGCTTCCTGCCGAAACATCAATCAAATCATCCACAATCTCTTCATAATAATCGTCTGCTATTCTTTTGGAAATCTGATAAATCCTGTCTTCAAACGATGAGTCCTGATTGGTAGCTCCATATATCCTTTCCAGTGCGGCAAGAATACCTTCTTCATGTTCTTCTCTAATATTCCAGATAAAGGGAGATTTTCCAATCCGTCTTGCCTTATGCACATCGGATACATCAAACACATAACGCAACCTTGGATAATCACTTTCCTGATCAATAAGAGCAATACCCTTTGCACCACGATTTACCCAGCAAAACATTTTCTCATTCCACATTTCCAATGGGGCACAGGCGGTGGCATCCGGACGCTGTGCATATATGAGAATCTGGTCCTCAAATGGATACTTGTATAACCTCGACGCAACATCAAGGTAATTCATCCAGCTTTCTTTATTCTCTCCGATGCTTCTGGCAGTTTCTTTTGCCAGAACAGAGATTTTTTCATATTTCGTCATAGGTTGATTTCCTCCTGTACCCAATCTTTACGTTTGGACATTTTGTCCAAACGCTATTTCTGTTTCAGTTCTGCACTGGCTTTTGCGTATGCCATTAGTCGTTTGTTGCTGTTTCTTTTTTGTTCAATCTCATAATCTACGTTTACCTGCTTTTCTTTTTGTTCCTTTTTCTTCATCTTCTGCCTCCCATTCTTTCAAACAGTTTCTCGTTTCATATACATAAGGCTTTTGAAACATAAGCCTTATGGTGCTTCTTACAAGCTGAACCAATGTCATTCCATTTTTGTGGTAAAAACCACACAATCCGATAATTCCAATGACCGGCATACAGATTGTGATGGCTGAATTGATTCCCATGCCAAAATAAAAATGCAGAAGTAAGATTCCTCCTACTCCTACAAGTAATGCACTGCCTCCGAAGATGCACTCTCTGAAGGATAATCCCTTGAAGAAATCATCCTTAAAGGCTGCAACATCCGGATTGATTGTTTTTGTCATCTCCACGCTAGCTGCAAGCCGTGCGAGGATGCATTGAATTGTCTATTGGGAGTTTACTCACAATCAGACAATTTCATATGCAGACTCATAAGGCGCCAGCCGTGACCGAGTAAGCTTTGCTTACGAGGTGTGGCTTGCAGCTTCTACCTCCTTGTTTCTTTATCTTCTACAAACCAAATGCTTTTTGCATGACACTATCCGACATTTTTACAGAGGAGGCGATGACCCCCATCTTCAAACAATACTCCAGTAATCGTACCAATGCATTTTCCGTATCTATGGAAACCGTATCAATAAAACTTCCACTAATCGCAATCACTACGGCGATTAATAATGCGGAAAACACGTATCCAAAGAAGGTACGAATATAGGAATATCCCACTTGTGCTGTCTGTCCTCCTGCCGCCAAAGTAGACAATGCCACCCCGGCAAACGGTGCAATCATATAAATCTTTAAGATACGATTTAAGACGGTCAGAACTACAATAAAGCCACAGACCACTGTAAACAAAAAGAACAGGATACTGGTTAAAAAAGCTGTCATCGTTCCGAAGTCTGCACTGGATATGTTTTCGTATACTTTCGCACCATCAAAGTCATATACCATATACAAACCGTTCTCTCCGAGAATTGCCTGTGTCAGACTCTTTCCCCAGGAGAAAAACTTTGGCATATAGCTTAGTGCCATGCTGAGAACATTGGATGTGATAATCAGCCGGATAAACATTTTAATCGTCTTATCAAAGGTCAAATCCGTATGCAAATCGCAACTGTCCCGGCAAAAGCCATAAAGAAAAAAGACACATAACAAAGATACTGCTACTACATTTAAGGTTGTGTATATCGTAGATATACTTTCCCAGACATCTTTGTATGTCCCTTTTGCCGGATTCTTCGTCAGCACATCGGATGCCAACTGCATCATGTCATTCCATGCATACCCTGCACACTCAAAGAAATCTTTTCCACTGAAAAAATCTCCCAAATCTTCAAAAAATCCTGTAACGGAATCCCATAATCCCACTGTCATCACCCCCTTTGCAGGATTCCTTTCCTTTTCTTACGAAACACCCAGTAACTTAAGAATTGCCGGTACTGCAATCATAATCAAACCGCCAATCACTTTCTTTATCGCCTGACTTTGCTGCGTTGTTTCATGCGCCGCATACGCTGTGCCAAAGTCCAACAAGCCCCATGCCAGAAAGATAACTCCGACACCACCAACACAGCCAAGCACCAAATCTTTGATAACATCAATTCCATCGGTTACATCCGACACTCCGGTATCCGTCGTGTCACTCTTTTTATCTGCTGCTTTTGCTATCAGCGGTGTAATCGATAATACTCGAAAATACATCCCTGCTATGAGAGCAGAACACTTTTTCCACAACCCCTTACAGCGGGGTTTCATAACTTCTAATTCCTTGTGCATTTTTAATCCTCCTAGTTTTTGCGAAGCAAAAATCCGAACTCCTATGTGAGGAGAGGATTTTCCTCCTTTGTTTTTGCGAAGCAAAAATCCGAACTCCCATGTGAGGAGAGGATTTTCCTCCTTGTTATCTGCCAAAATATCACATCCCGGCATTATCGTTTTCTGCAGCCGATTACCATCTGTCTCTTATACACATCTGACGCTGCCGACGATAAGG
>ENA-OYXF01000297-OYXF01000297.1-human-gut-metagenome-genome-assembly--contig:-NODE-297-length-24024-cov-6.394843_pt1 | contig 24024 bp, 20 predicted proteins | sample MGYA00244842_ERZ653416 | MGnify/ENA primary metagenome ERZ653416 (study PRJEB26926, sample SAMN06164920) | human gut metagenome | biome: ENVO:00009003; feature: ENVO:2100002; material: ENVO:00002003... | reverse complement strand
TCCGTCTCGTGGGCTCGGAGATGTGTATAAGAGACAGGATGATGCCGGTAGAGCCGCTGACATCGTTAAAGGGATCGTCGCTGTCTTGCAGCTTTCGCAGGTGATGCACCAGCAAAACGGCGATGTTGAAGCCGTCGGCAATGCGCTTGATGGAGGAAATGTCATCGTAATCGTTGCCGTACATTCCCGCTTTTCCGGCGCTGCCCTTGGAGTCCCGCACCTTTTGCAGCGTGTCAATGATGACCAGCTTGGTGGCGGGATGCTCGGTCAGGAAATCCGTGATCTGCTCCTCCAGCCCGCCGCCGATCAGCCCGGAGGTCACGGCAAAATACAGGTTGTCCGGGGCGCTGTCGGTGAGGTTGTAGAGCCGGTCTTTGATGCGGCGCTGGGTGTCCTCAAGGCTCAGATAGAGCACATCGCATTGCAGTGTAGGCAGCCCCCAAATAGAGTTTCCCTGCGCCACTTGCAGCCCCAGCCACAGCATCAGCCAGCTTTTGCCGATCTTGCTGGCACCGCTGATGTCATTGACACCCTGCGAAATAAGGCCGTCTACGATGAACATCGTCTTGCTCATCGGCGTGGACAGCAAGGTCTCTGCGTCCACGGTTTTCAGTTTGTTACCCATAGAAATTTCTCCTTTGTAGAATGTTAGAAGTAGATTTTGGCGGGGGCGAATGGAAACGACCACCCACCCCCGCTCTGCTGTCCCAAAAGCCTTGGAAATCAGGGCTTTCCCGGTGCTTAATGTTCTACGCTGCGCCGCCGCCTGGCCGAGTCCGCCTTCTGCTTGCGCCGGATGGTGCGGCCGCATTCCGGGCAGTACTTCTGCCGGTTGCTGCCGGGTGCAAAGGGCTTTCCACACCGGTCGCAGAGCCGTGTGCGCTGCCGGTAAATATCGGCGCGGAGTACCTTGTCGGCGGGCAGAACCGCCCGCCGGAAGTACTTGCACAGCAGCGAATAAGAAATCATCTGCACGCACACACAGCCCTCGCCGTCGTCCAGCGGCATGCAATTGCCGCCATCATAGTTGGCGCACAGCCTCCGGATCAGCCGGTTGCAGCGTGCCCTTTGGGCGGGCGTCAGGCGCTTGATCTCATCCAACTTTCTTCACCTCCTTCTCCATCACATAGTTGATGACGCTGATTTTCGGGATCTTCAGCGTCGTGCCGATCTTCACGGCGTGGATGTACCCATAGTCGATCAGCTTGTAGGCCAGCTTGCGGCTGATGCCCAGCATCTCCCGAAGCTCTTTGACGGTCACGATGTCCGGGTATTCCGGAAACATCATCTGATAAAGCTCTCTGAGCTCTCCTTTCTTCATAGGTTTGAACCTCCTTTGTCTGTTCTGAAGCCGCATTTCTGCGGTAATTTTTGCTTGCTGCCGCTCATCTGTATCGTTCCTGCCCCGGAGTCTCACCACGGCGTATCGCTTCCTTGGCGCGCTCTCGTCGCAGCAAGTTCCATATCATTCGCTTCCGCACTCGTGCGAAAGCTTATTCGTTTCACTGCTGCTCCTCTTCCCACAAAATCTTCGATTTTGCGGGAGCCCTGAATTATCGGGAAGTCGTGGCGTCACTTGCCGGAAGCATATCCTTTGGAGGCGGCGATTCAATTTTCAAGGTGCACAGGGAGACAGTCCCCTCAATAGGTAGCCAGCGAGAAGGGCTGTTTTTTAACCCCCTCACTAATCAACTGGGAAAAATTTTTCGATTTGTACGAAGGAATTTTGAAAATTTCCTTTGAAAGCCTCTCTACTAACCAACTGGGAAATTTTTTTGGATTTGAACGAAAAAACTTTTGAGAATTTTTCTGCGAACCCTACTACTAATCAACTGGGAACTTTTCGGGCAAATAACAAATGGGTTTTAAAAAAATTTTTTAAGTGCCCCTCCTACTAACCAATTGGGAAATTTTTTGAGATTTTGGCAAAGTAATTTGAAAAATCCTCTCAACTTTTCAAAAGATCCTTCTACTTACTCTGAATAAGGGGTGCCGTTTGGCAGGGTGTTTCGAGAAATTTCTCAATTTTTCTATCAAGACGCAAAAAAGCCGCCCTCCCGATGATGGGAGGACGGCTGATAATCGCTATTGACTTATAGATGTCTCATATATAAATAGGGCACCGGCCAAGCGGTCGGTGCCCTATTTCTAAGTATTCTTGTCCTGCTTCAGTTTCTCTTTAATAATTGCCAAACTTTTTTGCCTTGAAGTGTCTATCGAAAATCCAGCGACGACTTCTTGCATCGTTTCAGAACTCCAGTAGATTTTTAGCTTTTCTTTTGCACGCGTAATTGCTGTATAGAAAATGCCGTGTGTTATTTTTTCAGCGTTACTACTCGGAATAACAACCTTAACTGACCTATACTCTAAGCCCTGCGCTTTATGAATTGAAACCGCATAGGCAAGTTGAAACGGTACGATGGTTTTTTTGCGATCTTCATCTGCCATTTCCTCTTCAAAATCAAATACATCAAATCGTATTCGGGTCACATCATCAATTATATCAATGAATTCTATGCCGTCGTTTTGGCAATCTTGTTCTGTTAACGGGATCTCTACATCTACTGTAAATCTGATTCTACTGTCGAACAGTTCTATTTGGACAATTTGCCCTTTTAAGCAGAGAAAATCTGTCCGTGTCATTGAACAATATATGATCGCCAACTTTATATTTCCAGTCTCTCCAGACAACAGCCGTTTCTGTGTTAGCATTTTGGAAATAGCTATTCATATTATTCAAGCCAAATTTTCCATCATAGTTCAAGCATAAAATCACCTCATCCATTATCTCGGAATTGAGCACTCCTTCGCCAATATTTTCAGAAAATGGGCCGTCGATAACAAGTTTTTCCGTTATTAGCGCACCCTTATTTCGAGTCTCGTTCCAAAGCTCAATTAAACCGGGATCCTTTGTTCTCCAAGTGCTTACGAGTACAACATTCGAACCTTTAGTCTTAATAATATCCTTGGCATAAGTAAACCAATTACCGAAATCAATAGATTCTATCTGATAGGTGTCTCCCGCAAGTACTAAGAATGTATCCGGGCGCATTTTCTCGAGGAATACCTTCATTGCACGGTTATCAATGGTGCTGCATTCGTCTACAAAGATAACATCATAATCAGGAAGGTTTACCCTCTTCGTAAAACTATTGATGCTTACAAAACTGGCGTCAGCCCCCGGATTATTAATTCGCCTCTGCAGATTCTGCAAGGCCGTATGTGTTTTGGTAAGAAACAATTTCCGACGCCCAGACAGCATTGTCGAGATCATATCGATTAGGGTCGTTTTTCCGGTACCGGCAGCTCCGTAAATAAGAAGTACGCGGGAGTTTACAAAAGCATATTTAAGAGTTTCTTCTTTTTTAGGATCAGAAAAAGCAATATTGCAATCTCTCAAGTATCTTTCATTAACTTCTTTTTGGCCTTTATTTGGGAGCTGCGATAGTTCCAGTAGTTTATTCAAAATAAAGAGCGTCGAAGCTTCATATGCTGCAATACAAGCAACATTTCCATCCGAAATGATTTCATACCCTTTCTGTCTTTCCCAATCGTCTAAGCAATCATTATATTTCTGGATTGCCTGTTCGGTTAAGTCTCCACCAAGATTGCAGTAAATTTCGCCGGTATCTTGCATAGACTTTACAATAGACCAGTATGGAACAGCGATCTCAGTCTTTTCTTTTTCAACTACTCTGGCTAAGTACTTGGCTTGACTTAGTTGACTTGTTTTACTGTCTGCTAAATCAGAAGCAAGTGGGTTACGCTCAAACGGAAAGCATTTTTTAGATAGGTATAAATCCCTGCATTTCCATTGCGGATTAAACTGAGACGGCATAACGCGTTCCAAAAGATCTTCGCGCAGATTCAGTAACAGATAGCGAACTGTATATCGTCCGAAGCGTGTTGAACCTGTAGAATAGTTATCCCGCAGCTGCTGTAAGACATCTTTGAAATAAGAGGTGTTTGTTTTATTGTAAACCGACTCCAAAAGATGCGAGAAATGTATCTCCCGAAGATCAATCATTTCCAGAAAATCCATACCTGTTTCTGTTAGGAATCTCATCAGTGCATCATATTCTCCATATTTTGAAGAAAGCTGAAGGCGCATATTAAGTATCTTTCCAAGCTTGTTCAAGCATTTGGGATCTACCGAAACACGCCAAGCTGTGATAATTTTAATTTCTGTATCGACACCCCAGAGATTAATGAATGATGGGACATAGTCGATTTGGACAGAATAGCCTGTAGAAATGTCAAGCTGGGTATATGCTGTAATTCGGTTATACTTTGACGCATAGATGTCCGCTTGCTGCAGTGTCACCTCAAAATAACGCTCTTTACCGACATAAAACGGAGTCCTTTTTTGAATATAAAACCTCGTATTACTGTTATGTTTCTGCTCAGTTTTTTGGTTTGAGAAAGCGTTCGCCACCAACTCATAGTATTGTTTATCCAGTTCATCAGTTCCGGTATATTCCTGAAATTTCTCCAAGTTCTGAAGCACGGTGATGCCGTAGTTTTCGTAGAGCGATTGGCGTATCTGCCACATAAAGCTATAGTACTTCAGCATTAGTCGTTCTGCTTGGCCTTCCTCGGGGATCCGGCGTCCAATATATTGCAATCCACGGTAAAAATTTCCTAAGTACTTTGTATTTGCCCTTAAGAGTGAGTATTCCCACGCAAAGCCGGCGCTGGGATTTTGATAGCCATCTTTCATTGCATTCAACAGTAATGCTGAAATGCACAGATCATTCAATCTCGTCAGAATTCTCCGTGAAATATTATCGCGGTTCTTATTTAGAATGCTTAAATTGTCAATGCTTTCCGTGATTTCCTCATCACAGGCCTCGACAATTCGCTTAGCTTCTTCAAAAGGATAACTATGCCGTTCCAATTGGTTTACAAAGGAATGCCGTTCGACAATTTCTTCTAACCTCTCGCAAAAAGCTAAAACACTTTCGTCGTCGTTCAAGATTTCCTCTTCCGGTGAAAAACTGACTGTCATACTGCCTTTTGCAAAATCAATACTGTTGAGGAAGTTGGGCGACATATACTTCCAAAATACTCTCTCATTCCCACGTTCAGCGGGATTGAGAATCACAAACAAAATTCCCGGATCAAGAGATACTCTGTCACATATAAAAGCAGGAAAAGCGAGATCTTTTAGTGTGTACTTGATAACACCCTCGCGCTCAGTATAATTGCGTGTTCCCTTTATTTGGACATAGAAAGTTTGCACGGGGCGTCTCGAAATTTCCGGGTTTGGAACAAACTCAAAAGTGTTATCGTGATTGGGCCACTTATCATCTGAGGCAAAAGAAGTGTTGATTCTTCCATTTGAACGGAGAAATGTCTCCAAAACAGATACTGCCGAGCGGTCATCATCAGAACGCTCTGTGTGGGTTTTGATATGTCTTTCAATATTTGCATTTGTTTGATCCAGCACTATCATCCCTCATTTCATAGAGTTAGAGTATTAAATCAAGCTCGCTCTTTATTTCGTCTGGAGCAAGAGAATTAACACAAGCTATTGCACAAGCTGAAAAGGGAGCTTTGGGCGATATAGCGTCCCTTAGCTGGCGAATGCAGCTGGACTTGCTAATATCTCCGGAGACATACTCTGCAAGTAATTGTTCGATGCTCGCCCAAATTTTCCCTCTTTCGCTGCTTATGTAAGCATCAGTCAGATTGTAAATAGATGCCGAAACTCTAACCCTTTCTTTGCCCAATTCATCGTCTGTTGCAGGAACTACGCGATTACCCAGAAAAGACAACAACTTAACATCTTCTGCAACGCATGGGTCTAGCAGCATTGGTTGCTCATTATTCTCATCTTTTTCCGATTGATATACGCCATCATCTGCCAGAGGAAAATAGTTCCCTTTACCGCCACTACCTGTTTTTCGATTAGCATAGATACAGCACGCCCTATAATTCGATGGATCATTTGCTAGCCAATAATACCCCTTATCTTGAATTAAATGATTATATTTAAAATTCTCAAAAGGCTTTACCGCTGCCTTGGGTCGAAAGTGGTCAATATGCACATCTTGCCCGACAAGTAGCACCTCTGTATACCAGCACTTATTGTAAAAGAAATCTCTGAAATCCTTTTTGAGCACACTGTTTTTCCAAAGTTCATTACCTTGTCCCCATCTACTTCTGATTACCAGAAGATCTTCTATCTTTATATATCTCATACTTGCCCTTCGTATAACGCCTCTATAATTTCTTTAATTTTTCCTCCGTTAATCTTCAAAAACATAAAATAATAATAGAAAAACGGGACACTTATACTATCAGTCTTTCGCCTTAATTTAGAAATGTGATTTTGCAAACATATATCATAATCATAATTCCAAATTGCAGCTCTTCCAACATCGCCACCGTTGCAAACCAGCAAATCTCCCTTTTTTGCAGTGCATTTTTCCAATTCTTCATTGGTAAAATACATTTCTCGGACTTCAGAGAAATCAAATGTTCCCCAATAAAGATTCGATGTAGTTATATATTTCTTTAAAATACCGTTTTGGTTATTTCTCTTTAACGCTTTACCGGTTGTATGCGTGAAAACATCTCCGATTGAGCATTCTTTCCAATGTCCTATGCTTGAGCCGTGTTCTTCCCGCCATTTCGTAGTCAGTTCACCGGTGAAGGCTTTATGCAGAATAGCAGCTTTACGGGTTTCAAAGCTATCCACCACGGCCTGTGCCTTTTCCTTGGCCTCATCCAGCTTGGCAAACAGGCTTTCGATGCGGTCAACAATGCGCTGCTGCTCGGCAAGAGGGGCAAGTGGATAATAGCACGATTCCATTTTTGTTTTATTTACAATGGCAATGGTGGTTGCCGATGCGCTATTTCTCAATTGATTTGTAAAAAACTCTGTATTCATATAAAAGTATTGGTAAAGGGCGTTAAAATAGGGTATGGCTGAATTTATCTGTTGATTTGTAGCGCCCTCAACATCTAAAAAGCCACACTTTCCGATTGAACCAATGCAGCAAACAGCCGTAGCTTGTGCAGGGATTATTCGGGAAACACTTTTACCCAAGTCGGAGAGATACTCGCTTGCTTCCGATACATGCCTGCCCGCATCAAGATCAGCTGGCTTGAAAAAAGGAAATTCTCCGCCGTAATAATCTGAATTATTTTTTGCCGGAGTCCCTCCTGTAACAACAGTTGCAACATTTTTAATGGTTGTCCAGCACCAATTCTCCGGCAATTTATACGGCCACTCCCAATCCGGCACCAAGGCCGCCTGCAAACGCTCTTCGGGCGTGAGGGCGGCTTCTTTTTTTGCTCTTGCCATCACTTTTCCTCCGTCAGAGCACGAAGTTCACGCACAACACTTTTCAGCAGATCGACCGCTTCCTCCAAATTTGCAATCGCTTCCTCGCCGCTTTCTACAGGGTCAGGAAGATCGTCATAATCCACGATGGAGTCGTCACGAATCAAGCCAAGGTCAAGACTATTGTCCGGATTCTTGGCGATCTCCTCACGAGTGAATCTGCTCCAGCGCTCGCCCGTGCGCTTGGACGGGTCTTCATACCCTGCCACAAACTCGTCGAAATCACTCTTGCGCAGCTGCCGGGTCTTACCAAAGCTGTCCATATTGGTGCGCATATCGTAGAACGCAACCTCGGTGGTGTTATCCTGCTCGGTTGTCCCGCGGGTAAGGAACAGCACATTGGTCTTGACGCCCTGTGCATAGAAAATGCCGGTAGGCAAGCGCAGAATGGTATGCAGATTGCAGAAATTCATCAGTTCCCGGCGCACGCTGGCACCGTCACCGGCAGCAAACAACACATTATCCGGTAGCACCACGGCGCAGCGGGCCTTGCCGTCAGCTTTCAGGCTGCGATAGATTACCTGCAAAAAGTTCAGCTGCTTGTTGGAGGTCTGGAAAGAAATATCATCTCGGGTCGCACGCTCACCGCCCTTTTTCGTGCCAAAGGGCGGATTGGTCAGAATGACATCAAAATCTTTCAATCCCTTGGCGCTTTGTGCGAGAGAATCCCCCAATGTGATATTGGCATTCATATTGTGCAGATAGGCATTCATCAATGCCAAGCGGTGGGTTTCGTGCACCAGCTCCACACCGTTGAACGCTTTGTTCTGCTGGAAATCTGCCTGACGGTCAGAGAGTACATACATATCGTTATGCGCATTGACATAGCGGTTGGCTGCAATCATAAAGCCAAAAGTACCGCAGGCCGGGTCAAAGCACTTGTCGCCCAACTGGGGTTTGATGAGCTCCGTCATCACATCGATCAGCACACGAGGGGTGAAGTACTGACCGGCACCGGACTTCTTCTCATTGGCGTTTTTCTCCAGAAGACCTTCATACAGGTCGCCCAGACCTTCCTCTTTGGCCTCATACCAGTCCAGTTTGTCAATCTCCGTGATGATTTTTTCGAGATTTTTCGGCTCCTCGATGCTGGAGGATGCGTTGGCGTAAATCTGCGCCACGCGGCCAACGGATTCTTCGCCCAGCTTGCTAAGCAGCGCATAGTAGTGCTTTTTCAGGTCAATGCCGGAACGGCTGGTCAAAGAGCCCCAACGATATGCTTCGGGAATATCCTTATCCGCACCGGTCTCATCGGCCATTTTCAAAAACAGAATATATGTCAGTTCTGTCACATACTGGTGATAAGTAATACCGTCATCTCGCAGCACATTGCAGAGATTCCAAAGTTTCTGTACTATATCTTGCGTGCTCATTTAAGCTGCTCCTTCGTAAATATAAGTGTTGATCTCGCGGATGATCTCCGCGAGCTGCCCGCCAAACTTCTTGTTAAAGCGTGCGAAACCACCATCCATCTTGAACGCCGGTGCCTCAAAGGTCTCGGTATTGAGGATGCTCTCGTGAAGCATATATACCTTGATCTTTTCCAGCAGGTCCAGCTGCATTTTGTTAAAGTGATGCGCCGAAATCAGTTTAGAAAAGGCCATTTTCACGCGGTCATCGTGGTTCACCAGTGGCGTTTTAAGTACAGCCCGACGAACAAAGGCGATAATGTCTGCCACGATCCGTTCATTGCTCACCGCGCTGGCCGCTTCATTCAAGCTGCTCTCGGTGAAATTCTCCTTATCCAGTTCCAGCTTTAACTCCCGAAGCTGCGCCCGGGTCATATCGCTGGGGCGGGTGCAGGCTATGCGGATCGCTTCGATACGGTCTTTGTTCTCATTAACATAGGCCACAAAAGAGTCCAGATAATCCTGCGGTTTTTCCGTGTCACCATAGCCGCGGGTCGTTTCCAAAAGAGTATCTTCCTTTTCGGAATAGTAATGTCCGCGCTTTTTGCCCTTCAGGTTGTCAAACCAAAGCAGGAAATCCTTATCCTCCCGGCAGCGTCGCACAAAAGCTTCCTCTGTACAGCTTTTCAATTCCTTCGCATATTCCCGAATTGTTTTTCCGCCTAAACGCTCGGATACATCATACTTTTGCTCATCGGTCAGATTGTTGCTCTTACGCTGCAATCTTGCCAAAATGCGATCTTTGACAGGCTGCTTGCTGACCTCACCCGGACGGAACAAATCCTCCAACAATTCAGTCATTGATTTGCTGACGGAGACTGACTTCATATTGGAAGTGTCGTCCAAGTCCTCGTACACGCGAACTGCATCGAAGATATTGAAGTGAGTCTTTCCGATTTCCGGGCAAAGGCGAGTAGCGCGTCCCAGCATCTGCTCAAAGAGGATCCGGCTGTTGATCTTGCGCATAAACACCAAATTGCAAATTGCCGGCACATCGATTCCGGTAGTCAGCAGGTCGACTGTTACGGCAATGTTGGGGTACTGGTTGTTCTTGAACTGCTTGATCACCTGCAAAATCTTCTTTTTGTTGCCGCCGGCAGTTTTGCCCGTGATTTTCATAATGGCATCATTGGAAATGCCATAAGGCTTGTAAATTTCTCGGAGCGTATCCACAATACGGTCAGCGTGTGCATCATTCACCGCAAAAATCAGCGTCTTTTCTCCACTTTCCGGATTCAGGTAGGTTGAAACTTCTTCCAGCACCTTGTGGGTATGATCCGGCAGAACAATTTTGCGGTTGAACTCCGACACATCGAAATCCATTTCATCGTCCAAAACTGCACCGTTCAAAAGTTCATTGGTGTTGGGGTCATATTGCGCCAAGGTTTCACCCTTCTTGAACTGTGCGTCATTTTCAATGAAATCCGTATTAATCAGATACGGAGGATCGTGATCCACCAGCCAGCCATCGATAACCGCCTCACGGTAACTGTAGGTATAGACCGGCTCCCCGAAAATCTCGGTCGTGTGCAGGGCGGGCGTAGCAGTCAAGGCAACTTTCACCGCATCGAAATACTCAATAACCTGCTTGTACTTGCTCATATAATCATCTTGATTATCGTAGAGGATTTCTTCTTCCGTCATTTCACGGTCAAGAATATAGCCTCGGTGGGCTTCGTCCACAATAATCAAATCAAATGCACCGGGCATCAAATCCGGTTCTTCAGCCAGAATCGTGCGTTTCAAAAGCCCCTGCACCGTTGAAATGCTGACCTTGGTTTCCAGATTGATGATGTTGTCATCGATCGCTTTGATCTCATATATTTTATCCAGCGTCAGCAGTTCCTTCAGCTTGACATCTTTGAAGGTGTCCATTGCCTGCTCACCGAGGGACACTCGATCCACAAGGAAAAGAATACGACGGAAACGCTTGGATTCCAGCATCTTGTAGATAAGTCCCAGAACAGTACGGGTTTTGCCCGTTCCGGTGGCCATTGCAAGCAAGGCCGTTCTCTTGCCGTCAACGATTGCCTCTGTTGCCTTATCAATGGCCTTGATCTGGTAGTCGCGCAGATTCAGCCCATTAGGATCTGTCATAAACGAATTATCTGCCGCAGCCAGCGCTTGATTGGCCGCCGCTGTATTCTGACCAAGTTTTTCCATCAGGTCACTTGGGCTAAACCAGTTTCGAATAGGATACGGTTGATTTTCCTGTTCCCGGACATCCAAAAACCAAATACCAGACTTCGTGCGCAGCTGCTCTAAATACGCCCTGCCATTTGAAGCAAAGAGGAAGGGGACCTGATAACCATTCCAGTTTCCAACCGTATGTGGAATATCCTCCGGCTTAATATGTGCAGCATAGTCCTTTACCTGCACATCGATGGTAGATGCCACATCTTCCGACATCTTTTTTGCATCCATCAATGCTACGAGCTTCTCGCCAACGAAGAATGCATAATCCGCATACCCGTTTTTGTAAAAGGCCGAATTGGTAGGCCATTCGCTGATGGCAATATTTCTCCCCTTTACAGGACGCGTTCCTTTGCTGTAGCGCAGGTTCTGCGTATCAGCTTCCCAACCAGAAAGACGAAGCTGCTCGTCAATCAAGCATCTGGTCTGCGCCTCATTCCAATTCATCATAGCGGAGACAGATTCTGACCGCCTTGCGCGCTCCTTCTGCGTTTTGCCCGAAGCGGCGGTCTTGACCACGGCCAGTTGCTTCGTCAATTCCTCGATTTTCCTTTCCTGCTCGGCAATAACGGATTCCAAATCTTCGTACGTGGTCTCGCTCGGCATAACGAACTCAGGCGCAATATATCCCCAGTCTCCATAGGTTTCCATAAACCAAACAGCAAGATTGTATGTCAAGGATAGCAATGTCTTTGCTTCGTCCACGGAGTCCGTACCTATATGCACTGCCGAGTTTCTTGTCTTGCGAAGAACATATAGCGTGTTGTCAATTTCGTGCGGCAATAAACCGGCTCGCTTCAAAATGCGAATTCGATTTGCGTGGGTATTGTCAACAGCCGGCTCCGCAATGTGCTCAAAGACAAGGCTCTCCTGCACTAAGCGCTCGGCAAACATTCCGAGTTTATAGATACAGGCATTGGGATCAGAATAGACATAGGTTTCTGCGGTTGCGCCAATCTGTGCCAATGCAGGCCAGTATCGATTCAGAAAATCAAAATTTGATTTCATAAGCAGTCTCCCTCGATTTTTGTTAATTCATTTAGCATTTGATATAAGCACATCTCCAAAGTGCCAATTTGGCACTTTGGAACCACCGTGCTGGCACTTTGGGATTTCGCCAAAGTATCAATTTGATACTTTGGAAGCTGAAAGCTGATACTTTGAAATTCGTCAGCCTCATCCGACTGCCACTTCGACCTTTTTACCGCTGAAGGCCACGCCGTATTTATAAATCGTCCTGACTCCGGCGGTCGTCAGCTCGGTTTCGTATTTCCTATCGTTGATCTGCTGCAAGGCCGTCTCGGACAGCTTTTTCAGATGCTCATCGCTGCAATTCTTCTCCGCCTTCAGCTCGATCAGGATACCCGGAAGACCCTTTTGCGTGGGCTTCAGCTGAATGTCATAGCGTCCGTCGCCGGATTCCCGGTTGGAGGTCACGAAAGCGCCGCCCAGCAGAGCGCACAGGCCCAGCATAAAGCCGTGGTAGAAATTCTCCCCGGCAGTATCGAAGGAGCTGACCGACTGGGTCAGCAGCGTCTGAATCTGCGCTTTCAGCCGTGCGTTATCGCCGGAGAAGATGGCCTCCTGAACGGAAATCGCCGTGGACGGCGGGATCAGATTCTCCAGCCGCTGCAAGATCTCCTTGTTATACACCAGAGAAATCTCCCGGTTGGGCAGGGAGACCTCGCACATAAAATCGCCGCTGAAGGAGGGCGTGGTTTTCAGTGCCTTCAGATAGCCGGTCACCAGCAGGAAACTGTAAATGGTGGAGGGATTGCTCTTGATCTGCGGATAGATCACGCCGGTGTCGATGAAGGTGGTGAAGGTCTCGCCGTTGACCAGGGAGGTCAGACGGTTATAAATCTCCTCGTCCGCCTGGGCAAGCACTTCCCCGATAATATCGTTGCTGCCGGTGGAGACCCAGAAGGGTCTCGGCTCGCACTCGTTGCTGAAGTAGTTGACCACCGACCACGGGTTGAAAATTTCCGTCTTGCCGAAGCGGTAGCCGTCGTACCACTGGCAAATTTCGTCGTACTTATCGGCAGCGCCGTAGTATTCCGCCATCTCCATCACCTCGTCGGCGGTGAAGCCGAAGTAGGCGCTGTATTTGTTGTCCAGCACGGAGTTGATGGACAGGTTGTTCATCCCGCTGAAGATGCTCTCCTTGGCCACCCGCAGAATGCCGGTGAGAAAGCCGAAGGACAGATGCTGATTATCCTTGAACCCGCCGGAAAACAGGTTCCGCATAAACCGGATGACCTTGTCGTAATAGTCCTTCTGATAGCCCTGCTGGATGGGGGTGTCGTACTCGTCGATGATGATAATAGGCGCAACGGCATAGTGCTTGTGCAGCATAGCGGACAGGTCCAGCAGTGCCGAAGCCAGCTCCACCTCGCTGACCTTGCCGTCTGCCAGCTTTTCATAGGTCTTTTTGCTGTACTCGTCGCACTTTTCACTGGTCAGCAGCTCTTTGTGCCGCCGGGTCTCCTTTGCGAAAATGTCCCGGATGGCTGCAAAGGTCTCCTCCCAAGTATCAAACTTCACATCCTTGAAGGTCAGGAAGATCACAGGGCACTTGCCCTGATAATCCCGGTACTTCTGGCCGCAGGCCCAGATCTTCTTATCCCGGAAGTAGACGGAGGTATCCTTGTCGCTCTTTTCAAAATAAGTGCGCAGCATATCCATATTCAGCGTCTTGCCAAAGCGCCGGGGGCGGGTAAACAGTGTCACCATCGGACGCTCGTCGATAAAGTCCTTGATCATCATCGTCTTGTCGATGTAGTAGTATTCCGACGAGGCAAGGCAGTAGTTGGACACGCCGATGGGCAGGGGCAGCTTCGGCGCGCGCTCCGTCTTGCGGAAAGCGCCCGTCTTGAGCCGCTGATCCGCCGGCTTCTGCGTATCAGCGGGGATCAGCCAACGATTGCCCTGCTTTTCCGCACCGGCGATTCTCCCATTCTTGCAGAGCGTCGCAACTCTCCGCTCCGTTATATTCCAGCGCACTGCTGCCTCTCTTACCGAGATCATTTCAGCCATAGGGGATACCTCCACGCATAAAATCACAAGTACATTATACCCGGATAAAAGAACAATGTCAACAAAGTTCGGAACAATGTCGTTTTAGAGCAGCATTGTTCTTTTCTGCACACAAAACAAGCGGAGGTCATTGACCCCCGCTTGCTCATCATCCGTATACAATTTCCTGCATCACGATCTCGTTCGCTCGGTTTCGGATGCCGTTCATCTTCCGCACCCACGCCATCGTGTCATCGGCTTTCAAGGCCTCCGTCACGCCCTCGGTGTCTGCGTATTGTTCTACCAACCGAAGAAAGAGTTCCTGCGCCTGCTCCTCAATGTCTGCAAGGTGCCCATCCAGCACCCCGGCGGTCAGCAGGTTATAATACAGCACCCGGTGGTGTTCCTTCAGATAAACTCGCCGCCGCTGGCCGTAAACGCCGATGGGGCGTTCTTCTTCGGGCGGTAAGCAAACATCCGGCAGGCAGTAGTCGCCCTGCCTTGTGTAAGTGCCGCCCAGCTGCTCAAATAGCGATTTCATATGTGATCCTCCCATTCAAAATTTCCCCGGCAGGTCTGCAATGCAAAATGCACCCGCCTTTCGGTTACAGTCTACCAAAACCGAAAGGTAGGTGCGAGTGTGCGGATTTTTAAATCGCAGATTTTCTAATTGACATTATTTACTTTCCAAGATATAATTTTTAACGTAGGTTATGTTAAATTTGAAGTAATTTGTATGACGGAGCGACGAGAAATCCGAAAAGAACAAAGGACTCAAAACTTCTACAAGCTTAAAATATGTAATTCCTAGATACTATCAATGTCGATTAAAATTCTCGTTACGCCATTGAGAACCCACAAGATAGGCTCCGGGAGATTCTCCTCTCCTTTGAGGTGGGCCCAGTTGCTGTATCAAAGCTTTACACCATACTTCTTAGACAGTCATTTAGGTGACCGTCTTGGTTGTTGTGCGTGTAAAGTTCCAATTCGGATAGATTGAGACCATACACGCATAATGTGTATGGTTTTACTTTTTGTCCGGATTGGAGGTGAAAGTAATGAAAATCAATAAATACAACGCTCTGCGATTTTGGGAAGAGTGCTACGGTAGCAAACAGTATGCAGAGGATTTTCACGGGAATTTAATGTGTAAAGACGGCTATGGTAACAATAACTTCTCTGTAAACTATTATGGGCAAGAAATATATTGTGGGTGGAACATTCATCATATATTGCCGTTAGCTTGCGGAGGAACAAACGCAAAAAGCAATTTGCTCTGTACTAATATTGCAACGAATGAAGAAGCTGGAGACAGAATCACATTTTGGATTGGTGAATCCCTGTATCAAGTTAAACGGATATACGGAACAAGAGATCACGAAATCATTAGAATTGAGTAAGGAGTTTTATTTATGGGAAAACACTTTTTTGACTACGATGACGGAAATTTTGCTCATACAATCTCAGACAATATGGCAATTGACTCTGACGGCGATTTGCTGATGCGTATGGGAGATAATATGGCAATGGATATGGATTCAGGTGAATTACATATCATATCCGGTTGGCCGGATGACGAAGATGATGACTAATTGATAAGCAGCCGCCTCTACGAAAATGCAGAGGCGGTTACTTTTACTTCTTCCGCCTCATCTTCCTGCTGAATTCGTTCAGCGTCTGGATATGCCAGAGGCTCTTACGGGTAATGGAGCGAAATGTCAGGGAGCAGAAGAAATCCACAAGAAAGATTTTCGGGATACAGAACTTTATCCCCTTCTGGAAGGCTTTCAGTGACCCACGGCTGCACCAGTTGTGGACGGTGGTCAGGGTGTAGCCGGTCAGGGTCACCACATCCTTTACCGTGACCACATCCGGGTATTTGCGCAGCAGCTTTTCATAGTAGCCGTGCATCTGCCGCAGCGTGTCCTCCGGCAGCTCCTTGGAGAGCCTCGCCACATAGTGGGTGCCGTACCAGCCCTTCGGCGCAGAATAGAGTTCAGGGAAGATCGCCCGCTCCTCCAAATATGCTTCCACATCCTCTTTTCGGATTTTATAGCACCGGGTTTTCTTACCCGACCACTCACAGGGCACCTTGCCACTTTTGAGCAGGTGCAGCGCCGTGGACTTGCTGATGTGGCAGATGCGGAAGAATTGCTCCTTGTTCATCACCTCGGGAACGCTGTCCCAGTTAACGGGGAATACATCCATATGTAACACCTCAAAAATAGATTTTCGTCGGTTGGAAGCTCTATTCTGCGGTGTATGGCCGTCTCCCGATTTTTCTCTCCTATCTTCCCGCATTTCTCTCCAAAATTGGAAAAAATGCCGATTTGAACCCACTTTCAAAAAAGCCTGTCCCGCAAGGCTTTCCGAGCGAGAAAGCCTGATTTCAAGCGGCTTTCGGCGGGTACGGGGCTTACAGAAACGGCCCCAAAACGGACATCCCCGTCACAGTTGCATAAAAGACTCGAAATCATGATGCCCCTTGAGGGACGAGGGTTCGAATCCCTCCGTCTCCGCCATTAAAAAACCGCACTATTGTGCGGTTTTTTACTTATGCGGGTTTAAAGTTATTTTTGGCATAAGAAAATTATATTTAAAAATAAGAGAATTACATTAAAATTAAACACGAAATTGCACACGAAAAGCCCTTGATATTCCAAGGGCTTTTCACATTTTGCGGTATTTTAATTCTTTTTGTTCATAGGCTGTTATTTGCCTTGAAAAACTATTATTATATTATTCCTTAATTTCTGCTATTGTAACGCCGTTTTCGCCCTCGCCGAAGGTTCCTGTTCTGAATGCGGCAATATTTTTGTGGGAACGCAGATGCGCCTGTACCGCCTTTCTTAAAGTGCCCGTACCCTTGCCGTGAATTACCGTTACGGTCGTAATACCCGAAAGCACGGCGTTATCAATATATTTATCAAGCTCCATAATGGCTTCGTCGGAAGCCATACCGCGCAGATCGACCTCGCCTGCAACGGTACGCTGCCCGCGTGAAACAAGACCTGTAACGCGCCTTGTTTTCTTAAACTCGGTCGACGCCGAGCTTTTGTTTTTAAGGCGCAGATTTTCAAAATCAACCCACATTTTCATTGAGCCCGACATTACAAGCGCTTTTTTATCGCTTTGTTTTATGTCAACCACAGTGGCGTCGCGGTTAATGTCCGCTATAAGCACAATATCGCCCTTGGTAAGCTTTGTTACCGCTTCGCCCGAAACGGATTTTTTTGTTACGGGGTCCGCCGTTTTTTCAAGCTCGTTTATGGTGGATTTATATGCCGCACGCGCCTTTTCGGCAAGCTTGGCGGCGTTATCGGCGTTAAGCTGCTTTTTCATTTCTTCAAGCTCGTTTAAAAGCAGCGCCGATTTATTCCGCGCGTTTTCAATGATGCGGTCTGCGCTTTCGCGCGTTTTTTCCATAAGCTTCTCGCGGCTTTTTTCAAGCTCTGCTTCGCGCAGGTCTGCCTTTTTCTTGGCTTCGTCAAGCTTAAAGCGCAGGCTTTGCGCTTTTTTGTGCTCTTCTTCTGCCTCGCGGCGCGCGTTTTCAAGCGATTCCACAACCTTTTCAAAACGCCTGTCCTCATCGGAAACCTCGTTTTCGGCTGTTTTTATAATATCGTCGCTAAGCCCTAAACGCCGTGAAATTGCAAACGCATTTGAGCGGCCCGGCATACCGATGATAAGGCGGTAGGTAGGCTTTAAGGTGTTAACGTCAAACTCGCACGAGGCGTTTTCCACCCTATCGGTATCAATGGCATAGGATTTAAGCTCAGGGTAATGCGTTGTAGCTACGGTTTTAGCGCCCGAATTTGAAAGCCGCATTAAAATTGCTTTTGCAAGCGCCGCACCCTCAACCGGATCTGTTCCCGCGCACAGCTCGTCGAACAGCACAAGCGAGTTTTCGTCTGCAAGATCTGTTATAGATATTATGTTAACCATATGCGACGAAAAGGTTGAAAGTGATTGCTCAATACTCTGCTCGTCACCTATATCGGCAAATACCTTTGAAAAAACCGCGATATGGCTACCGTCGTCCACGGGGATCATAAGTCCGCACATTGTCATTACCGTAAGCAGACCTATGGTTTTAAGCGTTACGGTTTTACCGCCGGTATTAGGTCCCGTAATTACCAGAGTATCATAGCTTTTGCCAAGCTCTACTGTTACAGGTACTACCGTTTTATAGGATATCAGCGGATGCCGCGCACGCTTTAAATATGTGCAACCGTTTTCGTTGATCTGCGGCATTGAGGCTTTCATCTTATATGCAAGCTTTGCTTTTGCAAAAATAATATCAAGCTTTAAAAGCGCGTTGTACGAATATATAATACTGTCTGCAAAGCCGCCTGCCTCTGCCGATAGCTCGGACAAAATACGCTCGATCTCCTCCTGCTCACGCGCCTTTAAAACACGTATTTCATTATTGGTTTCCACAACCGCCATAGGCTCGATAAATATGGTGGAGCCTGTTGCCGAGGTATCGTGCACAATTCCGTTAAGCTGACCCTTATATTCGGCTTTAAGCGGTACCACAAACCTGCCGTCTCGCTGAGTTATAATTGCCTCCTGCAAATATTTTGCGGTAGGTCCTCTTACAATTCTTTCAAGACTTTCTCTTATTTTGCCCGATTTTGCGGTTAGCTTACGCCTTATATCATAAAGCGCGGGCGAAGCGTTGTCGTTCAATTCCTCTTCCGATTTTATGGCAAAATTTATTTTATCTTCAATGTATTTATTGGGTACAAGCGCGCCGAAAAGCCCGTCAAGCGAGGTTTGCGCCATACCCGCGCAATCGTTTCGCCATGCCTTAACGCCCCTGATAATCCGCAGTGTTTCGGCAATATCAAGCAACTCTTTAATAGAAAGCACCGCCGACGCCTGCGCACGGCGAAGCGAAGAAGAAACGTTTTTTGCCGCGCCGAACGACGGGGCTGAATAACGCGACATAAAGCTGTAAGCGTCCCCCGTTTTCTGCAATTTTGCCTTTACAGAATCTAAATCGGTATCGGGCATAAGGTTGCGTGCCGTTTCGTGCGAATCCTCAAGACTTGCCTGTTCCGACAGCATTTCAAGTATTTTATCAAGCTCAAGTGTTTTTAAGTATCTTGAAATATCGTATTTCATTATTTCTCCTTAACCGTATTGTAAAAATCAAGCGCCGTAAACCTGTGGTCGGTCTGTAAAGTAATGTATTCCCCGGTTATATCCGCCAAGCGTTTTGCAGTATCGTCCGGCAGGGTAAAGGAATAAAGCTTTTCAAGCTCTGAATACACTATATGCCGCATAGCCTTAAGCAACGTAGGCTCTAACGGTATAAGCCTGATATCGGCAGGCTTACAGCCGGTGCAGTATATTCTACCCCCCAAGGGATCAAAATACATAACGCTGTCTTCAAATTTGCCGCAGCCGCCGCAGGCAACAAGATCCGGCATATAACCGGATATCGCCGCCGCCCTAAGCTCTGTTACGGCTTTTAATAACGGCGGCGTGCGTTTAGCCGAGGTAAGAAAATGCAATGAATTAAGTATCAGCCTTAAAAACTCGCCGTCCGGCACGCCGCTTGAAACGAAAACATAGCTTAATTCGCAAAAATACTGTGCAAGAGCTAACTGCTCTATATCGCACCCAAGCCTAAAGAATACGCGTATCGGTGCCGCCTCGCGAATTTTATATATGTCCTTTTTTTTAACTATTGTAAAAGATGAATATGTAAGTAAGCTTGTGGCGGTGCAGCGCCTTGATTTAACATTTGCCGCGCCTGCGGCGAAAGCGCGTATAATACCGTAATCACGCGTAAAGAGAGTAACCAAACGGTCACTCTCCCCTAACTTCATTTCCTTTATCACCAGTGCTTCGGTTGTTATACGGTTCTGTGTTTCGTTCACCAAAAAAGCTCTCCCTGCGTGAATTTACAAAGCTTAAATAATCGTCTATCCTGCCGCTCTTTAAAAAATCGTTCCAGTATTCATCGGTTTTCATTTTATCGCCTGCCAAAATTCAAGATAACATTAAAAGTGTCTGTATATCTTACCGAATTTATAACAGGTAATAAAAGTTAATCCAGCCCGAAGGTATGAATCAGTCCCTCGCGGTTGCGCCAATCCTCTTTAACCTTTACCCAAAGCTTAACCGAGGCGCGTATACCGAAAAATTCCTCAATATCGCGGCGTGCAAGCGTTCCTGCCTTTTTAAGCATAGCGCCGCCTTTTCCTATAACAATGCCCTTGTGCGATTCTTTTTCGCATATTATCGCTGCTTCAACCTCTAAAATTGGTTCGCCGTTTGCCGTATCGCGTTCAACAAAACGTTCCAAATCGCCGCAATACCGTGCGGCACCTCTTTATTTAAAAGGCGTAACAGCTTTTCGCGTATCATTTCGGCAACCATTGTTTTTTCGGGTTGATCCGTAATATCGTCGTCGGCAAAATAATGCGGCGACGGCTTTAAATATCGGCTCAATTCTTCGGTTAAAATTTTTGTGCCGTCCCCTGTTTTGGCCGAAAGCGGAATTACCGCCTCAAACGGAAGTTCCTTCATATAAAGCGGAATAAGCGATAACAGCGTCTCTTTTTTTTCAAGCAAATCAATTTTATTTATCACAAGCACCGCGTGCATTTTTCTGCGGTGCAGTTCTTTAATAAGCTCATTTTCGGCAGGCGGAATACCGTTTTCAAGACTGAATTTCGGCGACGCCTCCACAACAAGCACGGCGGCGTCCACGTCAGACATACCGTCGCCTACCGCCTTATTCATATTTTTATCAAGCTGATTGCGCGGCTTGTGAAAGCCGGGCGTATCAATAAAAACAATTTGATCTTCACCGCGCGTATAAACGCCCATTATGCGCGTTCTTGTGGTTTGCGGCTTGTCCGATACAATTGCCACCTTTGTTCCGAGAATTCGGTTCATAAGTGAGGATTTTCCCACGTTCGGTCTGCCTATTATAGTTATAAAAGCCGATTTTTCTTTCATTAAAGCTGTCCTTTAAAAATTATGTATATCAAACCTTATTTATTGCAAGACCGAGAGCGTCGAGCACGCGTTCTTCCTTTTCACGCATAACGGTTTTTTCAAGGCCGCCCTTTTCATGGTCGTAGCCTAACAGATGAAGCATTGAATGAACGGTTAAAAACGCCGTTTCGCGTTCAATTCCGTGACCGTAAAGATTGGCCTGAGACAGCGCGTGCTCAACCGAAATCACTATATCGCCGAGCATTTTCGCCCCTGTTTCGGGGTTTGTATCGTACACGCCGTTTTCGCCGAGCGGGAACGACAAAACATCGGTAGAAGAATCTATTTTACGGAATTTCGCGTTCATTTCCCTTATCATTTCATCGTTTACAAGGGTAACGTTTACCTCTGCCGAATCCTCAAAGCCCTCAAGCTTTAGGGTGGCAATGCACGCCTTTCTTATAAGCAGGCGGGTGCCCGTGGGCAGCTTGATCTTTTTTTGCTCGTCCGTAATATTAACCTTTATACTCATTTCTTTTCAGCACTTCTTTCATAAGCTTTTATAATTTCCTGAACAAGTCTGTGACGAACTACGTCCTTTCCGGTCAGGTAGTGTATGTGAATATCGTCTATACCCCGAAGAACCTTTACGGCTTCTTTAAGGCCTGAGCGCTTACCGTCGGGCAGGTCTATCTGTGTAACGTCGCCCGTTACAACCGCCTTTGAATTAAAGCCTAAGCGCGTTAAAAACATTTTCATCTGTTCGCCGCTTGTGTTTTGGGCTTCGTCGAGAATAATAAAGCTGTCGTCAAGCGTTCTTCCGCGCATATATGCTAACGGCGCTACCTCTATATCGCCGCGTTCCTGACATTTTTGAAAATTTTCCGCACCCAGCATTTCAAACAGCGCGTCGTAAAGCGGTCTTAAATAAGGATCGACCTTTTGCTGCAGATCACCCGGCAGAAAGCCTAACTTTTCGCCCGCTTCAACCGCTGGGCGCGTTAAAATAATGCGGTTTACCTCTTTTGCTCTGAATGCGCTCACCGCGCACGCAACCGCCAAATATGTTTTACCCGTTCCGGCAGGACCCACGCCTATTGTAATTGTGTTTTTCTTGATTGCGTCCACATAATGGCGCTGACCCACGGTTTTTGGCTTTACGGGCTTTCCCTTTGAGGTGATGCATACGCAGTCTGCGTCTGTTACGGCGCTTATTTTGCCGTCTTCCCCATCTTCTACAAGCGCCGCGACATAGTCGACGTTTTGATCGGTTATCTGTTCGCCTTTATTTATCATAGCGATAAGGGCGTTGACGGTTCTTACTGCGTTCATAACGTCGGTAACCTCGCCCCTTATCTTAATTTGCGAGCCGTGCGAGGTTACGGCTACGCCGTATTTCTTTTCTATCCGTTTGATATTTTCATCAAAATTACCGAACAGATTTACAAGCTGTTCGATACGCTCTATATCAACCGTTTGCTCAAACAATACAACTTCTCCTTAAACACGTTTACTGCTTTTATTATTATACCACATTTTTTCTCAATTTCCAGTATTAAATAACATAACGTCCTGCCCTGCAATATTTTCAGTGCCACAAATTACCATTTTAAGGCGTATACCGCCCTCTATTTCGTCAAATTCACGATTTTTAACCTCAAAACCGCTTATATTTTCTACCTTGGCATATTCGTTATATCGCTTTAAAAGCTCGTTTTCAAGCTGTTCCCTGCTTAATCTTACGGTTCTGTCCTCGGTAATTTCGAAAGTTTTTGTATAAAGCTTTATCGGCAGGCTTTTATTAAACAACTTAACGCTTTTAACCTCGGTTCGGCTTTCATATCCGCTGCTGACCCTGCCTAAATAAAGCGGAATTTTAAGCGTGAAAAAATACAGTGCGCTTTTTTTCTTTTTTTCACCTGTTTTAACCGTTTCATTCTTTTCAAAGCTTCCGTCTAAAATTATTTCACGTTCGGTTACGGCTTCGATTTTTCCTATTGAATGAACAAAGCGCGTACCGTTTTCGTTTTCAATTATGCCCGAAACCAAAAGGTCGCCCTTTGCTACCGCGTCGCCTACCTTTACCACGCAATTGCCGGAGGTTACGTCTATTTTTGTTATAATGCCGTCTGCGGCGGCTTTTAAATTTGTCGGTATGCTGTTATCCTCCGCCTTAGGCTTTGCCTCTGTCACGTTAACTGTCAGTCTGCAACCCTCTAAATTGAAGGAAGCCCACGCAAGCCTTCCGCACTTTAAAAGCAGGCTTTGACCCGCGTTTTTAGGATCAAGATCTTTTTTATTCATTCCCGCGTATATGCCGATTTCTTCACAGGCTGCTGTAATTTCACTTGCCGAAACCGTCTTGTTGCCTTCAACCTCGATGCTCCAAACAAAAAGAGACATAAGCTTTAAAAGCCCGAAAAATATTGCCGCGCCCGCAATAATTCCATATCTTTTTTTATAACGCGCGGCGATAAATGGAATGCCGTATTTTTTTAAAATATGTATTCTTATGCCGCTGTTTTTTCTTACCTTCGGCAGCAGCTTAAAGCTTTTGATCGTCATACGGCAGCAAAGCTTTTTTCCCGTCCGCTTTATTCCCCACAGCGGTATTCCGTTTTTTGCACAGATATTAAGTATGTTTTCCGCAATATCGCCCGAAACCTCTACCGTTAAAAAACCGCAAATAAATCTGTAAATACACAGCATAAATTCACCTACACGCAAAATTCAAGGGAAGATATCTTACCCTTGACGGTAATGTTAGACCCTTCAAATGAGGCTATATCAAAGCCGCTGCCGCATAGTATAAGAGCGCCCTTATTAAGCCGCAGCTTTAAGTATGCGTCACTGTATTCAAATACGCCTATACACCCCTCAACGGTTATTTCCCTGTTGGAAAAAAGCTCAATATGCGTTCCGTTCACCATATCGGTTTTGATATCAACGTCTCCGCACCCGAAAATGCGCCATTTTTCCTTTGGCTTTTCGGATTTGTATTTGAATTTTTTAGCCACTCCTCACAACTCCTCTGCAATTTATATTATGAAATTATCATTACTGTCTCTTATACACATCTGACGCTGCCGACGATAAGGC
>ENA-OYXF01000274-OYXF01000274.1-human-gut-metagenome-genome-assembly--contig:-NODE-274-length-25170-cov-5.118336_pt1 | contig 25170 bp, 26 predicted proteins | sample MGYA00244842_ERZ653416 | MGnify/ENA primary metagenome ERZ653416 (study PRJEB26926, sample SAMN06164920) | human gut metagenome | biome: ENVO:00009003; feature: ENVO:2100002; material: ENVO:00002003... | reverse complement strand
GGCAGCGTCAGATGTGTATAAGAGACAGCGCGTCAAGAATGCGAAGCAGCTCGTTCTGCGGAAATTGTGGCTCCGGCTGCTTCTCGCAGCGATAATATGTCACCGCCGCAAACGCACATGCGGCGATGGCAATCAGCGCAAGAACGACCACCCATATCACGGAAACCTTTCGTTTCATCATGGTGCACCTTCCTTTCTATCTTTTTGTTCTCTTTTTCCTGCGGCTTAGCAGAAACACGGCTAGGCCAACGGCGGCAAGCACTGCCGTCAGTACAATGATAAACTCCGTCGGCATAAGGTACGGGATCGACCACTTCGGCGGCTGAGGGTTCTCCGATTCGGAAAGCGTAAAGGTCAGTTCGCCCTCCGGCAAACCCGGCAGGGTCAGCGCATACCCACCGTCCGTCCTTGTAAAGCCGTCAATGCCGCATTCCGTCATGTAATAGGGCGTATTTACCACAACTTCCAATTCTCCAAACTGCGCCCAGGTCTTTGCCGGGGAAAGCAGATAGGTATACGCATAGAGGCTCGGTGTATAGCCCGCATCAATGGCGGGATACAGCGGCGCTGTCACCGCGTTTTTCAATGTCTGCCCCGGCTCCAGCGTGAGGGTGTACTCATACCATCGCATCAGTGAAAAATCTCCCTCTTCGATCTGGATCAGACCGTTTCCCCAAGTTTCGGAACTGAGCCGCAGAAGCTCGACCTGAGCATTGTACCAGTCAGACTCCAGAATGCCGGAGTTTTCGTCATAGCCACGGAGAGCATAGTCCTTGAAGGTCATCTCGGAAATCTCCGGCGACACTGTGCCTTCGATAACCTTTTCGCAGGCGCCGTTTTCATACAGCGTCCATACAAGACCCTTCTTCGGCAACTCGCCGAAGATATACACCGTGATCGTATCGCCGTTTTGTACCCAGCAGGAAGCTTGCACCCCCTCCTTCAGCCGCGCTCCGCCGGTTTGCTCCTCGCACAGTACCCGCGTTTTTGTGCTGTCTGCATTTATGACAAATGCGGCGCTGGCCGCGCCGTATTCCTTATCTATGCCCGTGACGGAATACCTCTGCACCCAGACCGGCAGATCGGGATTGAAAAAGCTGTCGGAGATATAGCTGTCCGCCAGCTTCGGCAGATCCTCGTCAAGGGAAAAAGTTGTGTGCCGTGCCTTCAAGGTGTGCCGAACGGTCGCCTCTACTGAGTTTCCATCCAGCGTAACGCCGTATTTTAGGGTATCGGAAACATCGACCGGCCGACCCGTTGCACGGTCATAGATGTATTCTCCGTAATGTGGAAGATTACCGAACGGGAAAACCAGCGTGGCCGTGACCGCATAGTCGGCAGGGTTACGGAAGGTGTATTCCGCCGTGACTTTCCCGGTATAGGCGAGGAAGCTGTCCTTATCCGGATAATACTGCTCCGGGAACTCCTGCACATCGAAGGTCAAAAGCTCTTTGTCCACCACAATGGGGCAATCCTCTCCCGTCACGACCGCGCCCGTGCCGTCCGTGCCGCGCCAATGCCGCTGGGCGGAATTGGCATGGGCGGGTTGTATACAAACTCCTGCCAGCAGCAGGATCAATAGAACTCCCGCAGTTATTTTCTTTTTCACATATATCGCCTCCTTGCTTACAGACTGCCGCTTTTAGCTCTTTATTGTATTATAGTAATGAGCTTTCCTGCACCCACTGCACCGATCAAGTGCGGCGCGCCCAGCGCTCCGATGCTTCATTTGCCGGCAGAAGCCTTCGTGCTCATTCCTCCAAAATCCCGTTGACCGCATTATGGTCATACGCTGCCGCCTCCCTCCGCAGCTCGTTGGAACGCATAATCTTTTCGGACAGGCTGGCGAGGAAACACTGGAGCAGCTTGACACCGATTGCGGGATGTTCCTCCAGCAGAGCCTTCAGCCGCCCTCTGGAGATGCACAGCAGCTCAGTGAACTCTGCCGCCGTCCCGCTGAGGCGGAATACACTGTGGGAAAGGCAATTTTCTCCCAGGAAACTGCCCGGCGTGAGATACGCAATCTCCAGCGGCGCGGAGCGGCTGTTTGCTTCCCGGTTGGCAACAAGCCGCAGCTTGCCCTTGAGAACAAGACAGACCTCCTCATTGTAGTCGCCGCTGGTGAATACGGTCTCATGCTCATAGTAGGTTTTTACATGGCAGTAATCAAAGAAAACCGCATGCTCCTGCTCAGTAAAAACAGAAAATATCGGCAGCTTCGCCAATACAGCCAGAAGCTCCTCCCGGGTGAGTCTTCGGCGATGCTCCTTGTCGAGATGAATCTCTGGTGCGGAAATATTGTGCCGCTCCAGCACGGCGCGGACGGCGTATCGCTCCTGCCGTACAAGACGGATGAGCCTCTCCCATTGTGTTTGGGTGTCCAGATAGGCACGGAAGGCATCAAAGGAGGGCGGGGCATTGTGCTTGGCAATATAGATGTTCCGCATGGCTTCCATAGCAGCATCAGGATCGTTATTTGCAAGGTACTGCGATGAGAGCATCATGCTGCTTCGATAGATCTTCTCGTCCAGATCCGGCTTGAGAAATTCCCCGGGATAGGGGTCAAAGTCCTCCGGACTGACATGGACAAGATTCCCAGTTTTGTGCTGAGACTGCATTTTGGCGCGTTGATATACAAAACGGTAAATATCCTCCCGCAGACGCTTCCACTGGGGGTGGGACTTGGGCTGCGGCAGATGCTTGATGGACAGGGTATTATCCAGAAAGAAGCTGAAACCGAAGATCCGACTGTTTATAAGATAATCCACATCCTCGCCTCGGGTTACAAGGGGGTCAAAGGGTACACACTCGAAAAGCTCTCTGTGCAGGATCATGGCGCCGCCGAAGGCAAAAGGTGTGCGCTTGAGCCGCGGCCCGCTGCCGATGATCTGGTCAAAGGCTCGCGCCTTGCAGCCGAAGCGGTCCCAATAGGTCATCCACGGCTCCGGACTCACATCATCGTAGTATTGGCCTTTGCTGTTTAGGTAGTAGCCGGCAACACCATGCACGATGTCTCCGTAAACTCTTCTGCCCAGAAACTCCAGTGAGCGCGGCACAAAGTCCGGCAGCTCAAAGACCTCGTCATCGTCGATGAGCAAAGCAGCGTCAGCCGTCAGGGTAGAGGCGGCCAATAGGCATATATTGCGCACGTTTGAGTATCCGAACATGGACAGGAGCCGGACTCCCCGATCGTTCAGTCCGGCTTTTCTCAAGATTTCAGTTATCTCGCGCAAATCTCCCGCAGTGAACAGGTATGTCTCCGCATTCAGCTGCGCCCGAACCACGATACGGAGCACCTGCTCATAGGCCGCCGCCTCTACCTCCGGGGTGGTCGGACAAATCAGAATCACCAGCTTGAAGTCTTTTTCATGGAACTGCTTCATGCTGACTAAGGTGCGCTCCAGCGTTCCCTCCTGATCCACCGGAGTAGGATGGTCATAGACGGCGTCCCCCTCCTGCCAAGGGTCGCCTGTTTTGCGGCACCAGTAGGTGGGGATTATCATGGTTTTCCTCATACGACTCGCCCTCCTTAGCCCGAAAAATCTCTTACAGCGCGTTGGTAGACCTGCTCCAGCTTTGCCACGAACTGTGCCTGCGCAAAATTGCTGCTGGCATAGTGTGCGATGATGTCACGCCGCTCCGGCTCTGTATGATGTCTCGTCAGTTCATTCAAAATCGCAGCGCAGAAAGCTTCCTCATCCTCAGGAGAGACCAATGTTCCCACTTGACTGTTGATAAACTCCGGCAAACCACCTTCATTGGAGCCGACAACAGGCAGTCCGCAGGCCATCGCCTCCAAGGCGACGAGTCCGAACGGCTCCCGGCGGGAGGGCATTACAAAAACATCCGCCGCGTTGTAGAGCCGCCGCAGCTCGTCCTGCTTCTGGTTGCCAAGGAAGAAGGTGTTCCTCAGACCGAGCTGCTTGTGCAGCTCTGATAATCGCTCCCGTTCCTCGCCGTCGCCGGCAATCAGTGTGATGAACTCCCGATCCGCCAGCCACTCATAGCGGCGCGCCGTACGCAACAACGTGTCCACACCCTTAAATGCTGCAAGCTTTCCAACAAATAGAATGACATACTCTCCGCGATAAGAAAGGCCGAGTGAATCGAAAAGCGTTTCCCTGTCCACTTCTTCCCGATAGAAAATGTCCTCATTGTATCCGTTGGGCAACAGCAGAAGCTTATCCGCCGCCATAGGAAACTGCTCAAGTGCAAGATCCCGATTGTCTGCGGAGACGGCAAGCACTTTCGCGCTTCCCGCGACAGCCTCCTCAGCAAAACTCTGAAAGGCAGGCCACTTTTTGCAGCCCATCAGCTCCGTCCCATGTATGGTTATGACCAGAGGAAGGCTGCACAGGGAAGCCAGCCACGAGAGGCACCATGCGTGCTGTGCATGAATAAGATCTGGACAAAATTCCTGCAATGCCTGTCTCAAGGCAGCGGAGAAGGCGGTAAGATACCGTGTCATCTGTCCGATGCTTAAATCCGCGAATGTCATCCGGCTTTGGGGATGTGTGGTGAAGCAAGGAAAATTAAAGGGGAGCTCATCTCTCTGCGCTTTACCTTTTGAAAACATCACCGGGTACATTTGGATCCCGGGCAGCATAGGGAACGGCTGGTTTTCAGGAAAAATGACCGCAACCTCATGCCCACGCTTGCGCAGATGCAGCGCAATATTTTTGGTGTAGGTGCCGCTACCCGATCCTTCCAGCGGGAAATGATTGATCAGCAATACTTTCATCGTCTAAACCACCTTTCTGTTAACTCGGTCCATGCCTCCTTCGTCTTTTGATGCTGTTTCACCATATCCGGCAGCCACGCTTCCGCTGCGGACTGGATATCCGGAAGATATAAGAAGCGCCTGTCGTTTGTATAGCGGTACAGTGCTTTCGCTCCATCCGACAGTCTCCGGCCTCTCTCGAAAAACTCCGTGGGCGCATGCCCCGTCTTCCAGCGGAGAAACACATTGCGGCCGATCCAGCCCGTACAGGCATAATAGAGCCTGTCCCGAACACTGCTGTCATTTTTGAGATCCGGAATCTTGGGGTAATCCCCATAAGTATCATGGAAGATAGGCGTTTGGATATCCAGACATTTGATCTGGCTTCGGGATGCCGCCAGTCCCACGAGCGTATCCTCACCTCTGGCGAGGAGCGGAGTCTTATTGTAAAAATAGTAAGGCGAGAAAAACGGCGGCAGTGTCGTCAATGCGCTCATGCGGATGCCCATGTTTCCACCCAGAACCTTTGTGGTGGGCTGCAGCTCAGGTGTCTCTGCTTCCTGTACAATAAGCCCGCCGTGAACCTCGCTGCTCTGCCAAAACTCCGCCATATCCTCCTTGTGGAGGCCCCATAGCAGGTCTGCCATTCCCTCAAAGGAAGCCGGAGGCAGGATGTTGTATCCGCTGTAATCACTGCTGGTGATGGTCGCCCCCAGAGACATCCCGTATAGATGCGCTCCGAAAAAGTCTACCTCCTCAAACCCAACCTCTCCGTCAGGTGTTCGATGCAACACGCTAGGCTGCACATCCGAGTCCACAAAGATCAGGTAGTCCACGCCTGTGAACAGCGCTTCCATCAACACATGGTTCCGATTAAAGCCATAAGGAATCAGTCCGTGCGTATCAATCAACGGGCAGAACAAGAGCTGCTGAATGGATGAGAATCGGACGCCAAGCTGCTTCAAAATCATATGCGCTCTTTCGTAGTTCTGAAGCCGGATCAGAGAAACCTTCGCCTTGCGCTGCAATTCTTGAATCGCCTTCAGATCAGCCTCATGAGAGTATACGACAATCACGCGTTCAATCGGGTGGTCATACTTCTCAGCATTATCCAGAAAGTCTGTCAGAGGATGCACAGATATAAGATTCCGCACAATCATTCCGATGGCAATTTTCATTAAAAACCCTCCTTGCTCTATCCTGTATGGCCGCACATTCTCATTATCTCAAAGGAGCGAGAAAACACAGGCTTGAACGGAGCAGGAAGGCTCTTGCCGCCTTCTTTATTGATACAGAGGGGATTCTCTAAAGTGCCGTCCTATGCGCCCGTCGTTATTGTTTTCTGAAAACAATAAATGGACAAGGATAAGCACCCTGAATACACCGCCGTCTTTTCTATAGGCATCTCATGTTATGATACCGCCTACATCTCCTGCCTCCTTCGCACTGCCTGATCTCAATTGGTAAACAAAGAACCATCGTAAAAAGGTTCGTGTTTTTCCGTTATGACGAAAGATCTAAATTTCCCAATTCACTTCATGCCCTAAAAAAGAAAATCGCACAAGCAGACCTCTCGGTCTAGCTTATGCGCCGCTAATCCTAATTTGGTTTTGACAACTCCTACTGAGGAGGCTACACCAATATTGCATTCGCACAAAGCTAAACCGGATAAGATAAATGATAAACATGGCAGCAGCCTCCCTTCTATCAACGAATACTTTGGATTATTGTTATACTTTTCGTCAAAAAGCCCTTTTGCGCAACTCTTCTCTTTCGCCGCGGAGATTCTTGACAGGGGTTGCAATGGAATATGTGCTGAGATACGCAAGCGCCTCTCCATCTGGAACCGCCTCCGCGTCTGATCTTGTTTCTCCGCGTTTTCCGTGGCTGCTTCTACACGGCAATTTTAAGTCAGACGCTGTGCGGATACGCTTTTAAAACGCACATTTCTTCCTCTCCAAACAGAAGTGACAGTTTTATTATATGAAAAAGATGGCACATTTTCAAGAGGTTTTTGAGTTTATTACGGCTTGAGCTGATTGCTTCGATATTTTTTCTCAGATGTTGCTCTGCCATACAGTGGTGTCTTCTCCAGCACAAGCGTTTTTTATCGAAGCGCTCCTACCAGCACAAAACGGGCATCATCAAACTCATAGCTACAGGTAGAGAGCGTCAGAATACGATCAGAGGCAATCGGTGCAATCTCGCTGGTGAAGCAGGAACGGTCAGCCGCATTCTGAAGCCAGACTTCAAATTCCGCTTCCGTAAAACCAATTTCCCACGCATCGTCCTGTGGTGCGGCAACATACCCCGCGAAGAAATCCACTTTATAGTTTTTGTCCGGTGTTATCAGCAGCGCGACCGGATGCTCGTCAAAGAAATCCTGCTTTTTATATTTATCAATGTCTGTAAACATTGTGCCGTTCTTCATATGATGTCCATAAATTATGGAGTGCCGGTCGGCAAAGCTTGCATCGTTTCGGAAGTCCAGGAATATACAGCCGGATCCATTCCACTCGCCGCTGAACAGGTGCTTCAAATAATAGTTGTTATCCTCTCCCTGTACAATCGGATAGTTGATCTTCGTTCCTTCAATGTAGATCCATGCAACGATATCAGGGTTGGTCTCACGCAGTGCAGCAAAATCCACCTCAGGCCAAATCGTGTCGTCCTCATCAGGAAGTGTTTCTGCCCCGGCTGGCTTGTTGATGACAGGTGGCTGTGGTTCGGCAGTTTTCTGTGGAAGCGAAATCATGTGACTGATATCCTCGTAAGCAGCTTCACCAGCGTGATACTCGGATCTAATCACCCATATCTTCCATGCAGAAAACGACATGACTGCGAGAAGAACGGCTGTGAGACTGCCTAATAACAATTTATTCTTCAGTTTCATGTTTTTCCTCCTGCTGCTTCACTAATCTGTAAAATGTGCTCCTCTTTAGGCCGAGCTGGCGCATTGCAGCAACTGCCGTAATCGTACCGGCCTTCCAGTCTGAATAGAATTGATTCCAGTTTGGCGGAAAGTCTATCATTGGACGCCCCAAATGCTTCCCCGTCTCTTTTGCAATGGCGATCCCTTCAGACTGTCGCCGCTTTGTTGTGATACGCTCCTGTTCAGCAATACTCGCAAGCACTTCAATCAGAATGTTGTTTATCATTTCAAAAATCCAGTCCTGCTCATCAGAAAGCTCCACCATGGTAGTCGGGATGTCAAGGATTTTGATCCGAATGTGATGCTCCCGGAAGTATTCCAACTCTTTCTTGATGTCAATCTTTCTCCGACTGAGTCGATCCAGCGATTTAACAATCAGGGTATCTCCGTCGCGGAGAAAGTGATTCTTCAGCGACTGATACCCCTCACGCTCCAAATCCTTGCCGCTTACCTTGTCCGTAATGATATCCCGCTCCTCCACGCCGGCATCCATGAGGGCTTTGAGTTGCCGATCCAGATGTTGTTCTCTCGTAGATACACGGGCATAGCCGTATGTCTTTTTCAACTTGTTTTCATCTCCTTTTCCGTTTCAAAAGCTAATGCCTTTTTCGGACATATCCCAAAATGACAAAATAACTTTTTCGGACACAAAATCATATCCCGATTGCCCAGCCATTGGCAACGCTGAAAAGGTAGACCTTTTCAGATACCTAATTACACGGAGGAGAGAGATGAATTACAGCAAACAGTCGTTGCAGTTTCAAATAGGGCAGATAGGAGACTCGGAAAAGAGAATTCTGAAGTATGGCAAACAGCTCACTTCCTTTGAACTGCAACGATCGTCCTGTTTTCTCAAAAAGTCTCCCTCAAATCAATGCACAATATCACTGGACGGAGAAAATGGCTTTCTCTTTTGTCATTGCGATAGACTTTTTTGATTTTGGGGATAAAAAAGACCGCTGACTGTACGCACACGGCGCGGGTCAACGGTCAGTTTTTCGGTGTTCGATTTTTGTGTTCAGCTTGACAAACTGGAATTTTCTTTTTTATTCGTCCAAAGCGTCACAAAGCTTGTCCATAATTTCAGAAAGAGCAGTTGGAATTCCTTCTTCCCAGTTTGGACTTTCTATCAACTGAATTTTACTTTTCACCTATTGCCTTGAAACAGACCACTGCACCGCAAATAAAAAATATAATGCAAATAATGAGTGGAATTATTAAGTCTAATCCCAACAAACTGCCTAAAATACCAGTAATTCCGTTATAATCCCACTGGTAAGGTGCCGCAGAGCATAGAATAATTATTGAACCAAGAAAACCCATTAGCTGCCACACAATTCCTAAAATCATTTTTTTCATACAATCACATTCCTTTATCAAATTCTAATTTGCCTATTGATTAACCATTTTAATTTTAGCATAACTTTTTGAATTTTCCTACCTCACGCAGGACCTTGGCCGCTCGTGTTTTGAGGGGGTTTGTTAGCCAGATAAACTGGAATTCTACTTATCCTTTCTTAGAGTATACAGTCTAACGATGTGTGGAATTGCAGACGGAAGAATAAGCAATAACCCCAGCGGGTAATCCATAAGCAATACTATAACCGCTCCTACAAGTGAAATTGCCAATCCAACAACCGATAACAGAAAATCTTTTTTCTTATCCATATAGATTTCTTCATTAAATTCCGATTTATTTGCTTCATATTATTCGCTTTCAATCTTGCTGGCGGCGAACAGCATTTTATGCTGCTTGCGAACGGCAAGTCCACAAGGGATAGATACGCAAACGTTGCAAGGGAGTGTAGCTCCTTTGGTGGAACGAGATAGCGAAACATTCTCGATCATGCTTGCCGTTCATCGGAGGCTTCTTCCCGCTGCTTTTGATATTCCTCCAGATACCGATCCAGATAAACCTTATTGACAGTGGCTATGATCGTGTTGCGGAGAAGATCTTTTGCGTCGGATCGTGTCTCGCCAAGGCCATCTCTTGCGGGAGCTATGCCGAACGCTGCGCCGAGCATATTTTCAAACTCGTCGCAGAAATAATCATAGGCGGTCTGAAGGGTATAGTTGTCCTCCTGTATACTGAACATCATTCGAAGCCCTTCCAACGGGACAACGGGCTTGACTACGGCAATGAATAGGAGCCGTGCAAGGTGCTCCGCCGTGTATGACTTTTTTATGGGGGAGGAGATCAGTCCCTGCTTCACGTAATTGCTCACCATGGAGATTGTCAATTCCGGTTCCCCCAACGGCGCAAGGTGTGTGTTGACATAGCGTACCACCTGCTCCAGATAAAGCCCGACATCCGGAATCTGTGCATACCGCGGTAAGCGAAAGCCCTCAATAGCCTCTATCATATTATTCACTCCTTTTCCATGCAGCCATTATACACGGGTATCTTCAATCTTTCAACGGTTTTTAAAATCTTTTTATCGGTTTTCCTAAAACCGTTGACGGAATGATAAAAACCTGATAGAATTTCGGTGTCGGTTTTCAAAGTCGGTTGAAATGTTTCTTGTCATTTGGAGGGCACACCATGAATCAGTTTCGTATCGTCGCAGACTCCAGCTGCGACCTTCTCACACTGGATGGAGCGGACTTCGTCAGTGTTCCGCTCTCAATACGCACTGACACCGAGGAGTTTTACGATGACGCTAATCTTGATGTTGACGCGATGGTCAGCACGCTCCGCGACACCAAAGGGCGTTCCTACAGTGCGTGTCCGAACATCGCAGACTGGGAAAGCGCATTCGGTGAGAGCGGCAATGTGATTGCCTTTACCATTACGAGTGCTCTTTCAGGCAGTTATAATGCTGCCTGCGTGGCAAAGAAGAATTGTGAGGAACGCAACCCGGCCCGGCGCATCTATGTTGTGGACTCTCTTTCCGCCGGGCCCGAAATCGCCCTTCTCATTGAAAGGGCTTTATATGAGCTGCGTTCTCATACGGACTTTGATAAAGCATGCGAAGCATTGAATACATATCAGGCCCAGACGCACCTGCTTTTTGCATTGGAATCCATGCACAACCTTGCACAGAACGGCCGTGTCAGCAAGCTCGCCGCAACGATGGCAAGCGTCCTCGGAATCCGCGCCATCGGGCAGGCCAGTGCCGAGGGTACGCTTGAGATGCTTGGAAAGTGCCGTGGGGTTCGTAAAGCGCGGCAGTTTATGCTGGGCGAAATGGTGGAGCTTGGCTACAAGGGCGGAAAGGTTCGAATCGGGCATTGTCAGAATGCGGCTCTTGCGCTGGAGCTTTGCACCGAGATCCAGCAGCGGTTTCCGGAGGCGGATGTGCGAAGCTATCCGCTGCGGGGACTGTGCAGCTATTACGCCGAGCGCGGCGGAATCATGCTGGGCTTTGAGTCATGAAAGCAGGCGCAACCAACGAAAAGGGAAGATGGAGACCATCCCAAACTTTGTGTAAACCTCCAATGTGGTGTAGAATAGAAGCACCACATTGGAGGTTAATATTATGGCCAGAAAGAAACGCACACCAGAAGAAAATGCCCGTCGGGAGAAAATCCGAGAACTGCTGCAGATGGCGAACATTGGTAGCATGGAGGATATCCAAAGTCTGTTCAAGGAGACCATTGCCGAGTTCATGGAAAACGGTCTGGAAGCAGAACTGGATGATGAACTGGGCTACAGCAAGTATGACTACAAAAACAAGGACACGGACAATAGCCGTAATGGTCACAGCAGCAAAACCCTGCGGACCAGCTTTGGTGATGTGGAGGTGTCCGTGCCTCGCGACCGGAAAGGCGAATTTGAGCCCAAGGTGCTGAAGAAAAATCAGACCAGTATCAGCCAGGACATAGAAGAGAAGATCCTGTCCATGTACGCCAAGGGCATGACCACCGGTGACATCGAAGCGCATATTCAGGATATCTACGGCGTAGAGGTCTCTGATACGACTGTAAGCCGCATTACAGATAAGATCCTTCCTATCGCAAAAGAATGGCAACAGCGGCCTCTGGAAAGCGTCTACGCGGTGGTTTTCCTGGATGCCATCCATTATCATGTTCGCAGCGAGGGACAAATCGTCAAGAAGGCCGTCTATATTGCCATTGGTATCAATCTGGACGGCAAGAAGGACGTTCTGGGCATGTGGGTTGGTGAGAATGAGAGTGCCAAATTCTGGGCGACGGTACTGAATAGCTTGAAAAATCGGGGTGTTGAGGACATTTTCATCGCTTGCACGGACAATTTGACCGGGTTTTCCGCAGCGATCGAAGCGGTGTTACCCAAGACAGAGGTTCAGAACTGCATCATCCATCAGCTCCGGAATTCCAGCAAATATGTATCCTACAAGGACATCAAGGCGCTCATGGCAGATTTGAAGGCGGTCTACGCAGCGGTGGATGAGGCCGCGGCCCTGGGCGCTCTGGATGTTTTTTCCGAACGTTGGGACAAGAAATACCCAAAAATCTCTCAGTCCTGGCGGGACAACTGGCCGAACCTCAGCACTTATTTCAAGTATCCCCAGGAGGTTCGCCGCCTGATCTATACGACCAATACCATCGAGGGCTTCAACCGTCAGCTCCGGAAAGTGACCAAGTCAAAATCCGTGTTCCCCACGGATGACAGCCTGCTGAAAATGCTGTATCTGGCCATGATGGATATAACCAAGAAATGGACAGGCAGGCGCCAGGACTGGAGCGTGATCCACGCGCAGATTGCGGTGTTCTTCGCCGATCGTATGCCGGACTGACCGGCTGCATACTGGCATGTCAAGGGTCGAGATGAACGGAGGCTGACGCCTCCGCCCTTGACATGCCCTCAGACTGCTGTTATTTTGTAGTCAAGGCGGCAGCAGCTGACGCCGCTCCCGCCTTAAATTATTTTAGCTCTATTTTGCATCGCTCTGCGGTGTTTACACAGAATTTGGGACAGACCCGGAAGATGTGCCGGAATCTTTCATCTGATCGTGCGCATTCTGACCCTACCACCCATCGTCATCGGTATAACAGTGCTTCTGATGTATGTCCCGGCAAATCTTTTGACACTGCGGGAGCTGCTCCTGTGCGAGTTGTTTTTGCTGCTCATTCCCATGGCTGCATATCCTATACGGGAGATATTCCACATTGGAAAGGATCGGAGAAAGGGACAGCGCAGCACGGCACTGGTATGCAGTGCCATCGGATACATATGCGGGTTTCTCTGGTCAATGCTGACCCCGTGCTCCTGGCTTGTCCACATTCTCTTCCTCTCCTATGTCATTTCCATAGCAGCACTGCTGATTCTCAACACCGTTTTCAAGCTGCACGCAAGCGGCCATGCCTGCAGCACAACGGCTTCTGCGTTTCTGCTGACCTGGAAGCTTCATCCGCTTTTTATTATACCGTCCGTGCTGCTGATCGCAGCGGTCTACCGTTCCTCTCTGAAGCTGTCGCGCCACACCCCGCCGCAGCTCCTGATTGGCTCGGCAGTCAGTCTGCTCGCCTGTGGTATTTCACTGCTGATCTACGGACTCGGCTGACAGTCATGTGACCCGATAACTAAAAAATGCGCCGTACCACTGTTGCGCAATGTGGTATGGCGCATTTTCCGTGTAATCACTCCCAATCCTGTTTCTTTGGCTCCCTCAGGGCTGGAGACGCTGTGTTCTTTTCCGCCGCTTTGATCCGCCTGTACATATCCTGCATCTTCCGGTCAATCTCGGCAATCTTACCTGAGCATTCGAGCATCTCCTCGTTAATGCCCTCCGGCAGCTTTGTTTTGTCTACCTTATATCGGATGTCATGCTCCAAACTGGCCCAAAAGTCCATGGCGATCGTGCGGATCTGTATCTCTGCGGTCACATGCTCCGTCCGATCTGACAGATAGACCGGCATACGGATATCCAAATGCAGCGACCGGTATCCATTGTAGTTTGGCGTGCGTATATAGTCCTGCCGTTTGATGATCTCAATATCCGTCTGGCGCTCCACCATTTCCGCCACCCGGTACACATCGTCAATATAGCTGCATACCACTCTGACGCCGGCAATGTCGTTGATGCTCTCCCTCGCCGCCTCAATCGTCGGCGGAAGACCCTTCTTTCGTAGCTTTGCCACCATGCTTTCTATGGCCTTTACGCGGCCCTCGATGTGATGGATGGGATTTCTGGCATAGAGCACTTTGAACTCATTGTTTAGTATTTCAAATTTGAGGGATAATTGCTTTACCGCTGCATCATATAGATTTTGCATCAGCCGGATCTCATACGGGTTGTTTCGAAGCATTTTACCGTTTTCCCCATTTATCATTTCTTTGTCAACCATCCTTTTTCGCATTCTCTCTGGCATTTCGAACAGAGGCCTTCCACAATGATCCGATGCCGGTTGATTTGACGGCCGGTCATCCCTGCAACGGTTGTATCGATCTTTGTCCGGTAATCTAAAGGAGCATCTACTGCCGTACCGCATTGCATACAGTTCAGATGATTGTGCATGTCTGTTCGGCTGTCATACCGATCCGTACCTGGAACGCGCACATGACAGATTTGCCCGTCAGCAGTTAAGCGCCCCAAGTTACGGCAGACCGTTCCGCAGCTGATTTTATCATCCACTTTGCAGACATCCTCATATATCCTTTTATTGGCGGTCTTTTAGGAAGAGAGCAGGCATCTGCTCATAGCCCTCCTTCCTGGCCTTGGCTGCGAAGCAGGTGTACTTGTTCCGGGTCTAAGGCTCTCAGGCAAGGGGCTTTCAAAGGTTCTTTTCCGTCTGTGTGCCTGCGTATTTGTTGGTGTTTCCAATATTGACACACCCCTTTCTCGCCCGGAAATCAAGCATATTTGTTACACTATCATCAGGAAGTGTTCCTAATAATAGTGTAAATGAAACGAATTTGCATGTCAACCGATCGTTGTATGAGAACTTGCTTGCGGAGATCATCCTATTAGAGGAACGCTATGCGGAAAAACACTCTGCCGGCATTCCATCGCTGCCAACAGAGTGCTATCATGACTTCTATATTATACGATTTAGATTCGAAGAAACAAATACGCTACATTGCTGATCTTTTGTTTCATCTATGCAACATCTCCCTCTCCAAACTTTACACCGATCTTTGCAATTCTGTCGCAGCATCTCTCAATCAGCTCCTTATCATGGGTGATCACAAGAATGGTTCTGCCGCGCCGCGCTTCGCTTTTCAGTTTTTCTGCGATCAGGCGCATATTCTGCCCGTCAAGGCCGCTGGTGGGTTCGTCGAGGATCAGTATCCTGCGGTCGGAAAAGATGGCGCAGGCAATAAAAAGCGAGCCATAACTCACTTCGATGTAGAGGTGATGTGTAGTGAACAATCCGCTGGATCTATTTGCATGGAAGGTGCGTTCAGAACGGAAGCGGCAGCATCTGACGCAGAGGCAGTTAGCTGAACGCCTCGGTATGAACCCCCGCACAATCATAGATTTGGAAACTGGCAAGAGTAATCCGAAATTTGAAACGGTGGTCCTTGTCGCCAAAGAATTGAATATCAGCGTGGACGCCGCCATCTTCCCGAAAATGGTAAATCAGACCGTTTCGAAAACTGTCGCGGACTTCTTTGCCGGGAAAAGCGAAGCAGAAATCGAAAAATATATCGCGCTCTGCAAACAGGCGGAAGCCTTCCAGAAAGACGAGTAACGCGGTCGGGTTCGATATGCCCGACCGCGTTACTGTTTTACCCGTTTACCATGCGGGCAGATCATTCTTTTTTTGCTTTGTAGGCATCGCGCAGACACCTGAAGGACTCCTGGCTGATGACGTGCTCCATCCGGCAGGCGTCCCGTTCTGCTGTTTTCGGGGCTACGCCGGCCTCGGTGAGCAGATTCGTGAAAAAGCGGTGCTTCTCATAGGTCTGCTCGGCTACCTCCCACCCCAAGTCAGTCAGATGAAGAAAGAAATCATCATCCATTGTAAGGAACCCGCCCTCCTTCAAAGTGGTCACGGCACGGCTCACGCTTGGCTTTGACACCTCCATGTGCCGGGCAACATCCACGGAGCGCACCATACCCTTTTGTTTTTGGAGAACAAGGATAGCCTCCAGATAGTCCTCTCTGGACGCATGAAGGGTTGCTTTATCCATTTCCGCACCTGATCCTCGTAACCTTTGGTTACTGCGGTGTCAATCGTGCCACATCAAAGAAGCAGGGTGCACTGTCAAATTCGTATCCAGCAATTTTTCCGCTGTTGTAAACAATGACATCCTTGTAGTAGTTCAGAGGAATATCGATCACATTGCCGATGTCGTAGTTGTAAAGGTAGGTAAAGAGTTCTGTCAGCCGCTCCTCATCATCAGTCACAGTCGTTTCCGCAATGGCGTCCAAAAATTCCTGCGAGTCAGACAAGCCCATCAGCGCCGGAGTCTGCGGCGTCATGCTGGACATGGGGTTGAACCAGCAGTTTGGATTTGCAAAGGCATAGTTTCCCGGCCAAAGGGTCAAATCAAATTCTCCCGCCATATAGCCGTTCATCCAATCCATCTTTTCCATTCCATTGATGCTTACCTCAATGCCAACCTTGGATAACTGGTCTTTGATTACAGTTGCAACAGAGTGATCGAAACTGCCATAGGCGGAATCCAGTGTCAATACCAAACTCAGGGACTGCCCATCCTTCTCACGGATGCCGGTGGAGTCATTCATAACCCAGCCGGCTTCATCCAGAAGCAAATTCGACTGTTCCTGGTCATAGGAATAAGTCTGTTCCAAAACTATATCCATATAGGGAGAGTCCTCGGTGAAGGGTAATTCTGCAGCTTTCTCATAGCCGTAAGTAAGGTTTTCCGAGAGTGATTCCTTATCAATGGCATAGGCGATGGCCTGCCGCACCTTAAGGTCTGTGAGTAACGGTCGGCTAGCGTTGACCACCAAATCTCGGACGCGGGTATCGGATTCTGATATCTGACCCGCCATGCCGTCCATTGCTGTGACCTGCACATATTCGTCATAGGACAAAAGGGCGCTACCAAAGATCATGTCAATCTCCCCATTTTGTAGCGCCTGGATGCGAGAGGTGGACTCCGGGATGTATTTCACAATGATCTCATCGTAATACGGAGCATCTCCCCAGTAGTCCTCATTGCGTACAAAACGGGTGTACTGACCCGATTCCCGATGGTCAAACGCATAGGGGCCAGTGCCGGAAATGCCGGAAAAGTTCATATAATCACCTTCGATAAAGACTGTGGGTGACACTATAATCATTACATCCGGCCAGCAGAAATCTGCCAGATAAGCGTAGTACGGTGCGGGATAGTGGATGATCAGGGTCGTTTCGTCCACCACCTCTATGCTCTGAATTGCGGTAATCGCCTTGAGGGCCATGAAGCCGGGGTTGTTCTGCTTATATTCCAAATTGGCTTTAACAGCCTCGGCATCACAGGCGGTTCCATCATGAAATTTGACTCCAGCTCGGAGTTGGAAGGTTAACGTTTTCCCGTCATCACTGAATTCCCAGGACTCCGCTAAGCCTGGGACAAATTCGCCGTTCTCATACTTCACCAGAGTATCATATACCAGTTTAATGGTGGGCATGTTGTCCGTCCCCATGTAAATGGAGGCCAACACATCCGATTCACCGGACGCAGCCAGGGTTAGGGCCTTTGTTTCTGCTTCGTCCCCGCTGACCGTCTCCGTGCCTTCTTTTGATCCGCAAGCGGATAGTAGTAGCAATGCGCAAAGGCACACAGCCAGTGCGGCGGTCCAGATCTTTTTGTTCATTTAAGATCCCCTTTCTTGTTTAATCGTAGTTTTATTCAGAAAGCGGTTTGACCCGCCTTCTTCCGTGTTGTATGATCTTCCCCTTTTCCATAACAAGAATATGGTCAGAAATTCGATAAGCTGCTTGCCGGTCATGGGTAATCAGGAGATAAGAACACCCATAATGAGTGTGATAATTCTCCAGCAGTGTTAGTACCGCATCTGCTGACACCACATCAAGTCCGCTGGTCACTTCGTCAAGAACCAGAAAATCCGGTTTGATGGATAACGCCCGTAGCAGGGAAAGCCTGCGCTGCTCACCTCCAGAGAGCTGTTTAACAGGGACCTCCAGCAGATGCTGATCCATCCGAGTCAGTTCCATCAGTTCCAGAATCGTTTTTTTCCGCTGCGCGGAGTTGAGCGTTGTTAGATTTCTCAGCGTTTCCTCCATATTACGGTATACAGAATATGCGGGATCCATGGTCCCAGCCGCATCCTGAAAGACTGCTTGAATATGATGGCGGGCCTTGCGCCAGCGCCGAAAGTTCCACCTCGCAATATTCTCGCCATCCAATGTAATTTCACCCAAGGTCGGAGGTTCAATTCCAATTAACAGCCGGGCCAGCGTACTTTTGCCCGACCCACTCTCGCCAGTTACAGCGAGATTTGTTCCTCGATCCCAGGTAAAGGATACTTGATCCAACGCATGGAACGGGTTACCTTTGGCATCAAGGTAGCGTTTAGAAACCTTGGCTACTATGACACGCTCCATTCCCAATCGCCTCCCTTCTGTACCGAGGTATAACGCACAAAATCTGTTGTCCATTCGGTGCGCGGATACCGAAAAAGAGAGTCCGCCTCTGCACGCTCAATAATCACACCATTTTGCATGACCATAATCTCCCCACATAAGGAATGCAGCGCGGCCGCATCATGGGAAATAAATAATATCCCAGTTTCCTTCGTATGTTTCTGGAACATTCTCAGCAGAATATCACGGTTTGCTTCATCCAGGGCCGAGGTTGGCTCATCAGCCAAGATATAAGAGGGGTTTAATGCCAGCAGAATGGAAAATGCGATCCGTTGAAGCATCCCGCCTGACAGTTCTGGCGGATATGCATTTAAGATGCGTTCTTTATCAGGGAGATTGACCTTTTCTAAATTCTCTACAGCAATCACTTTGGCCTCATGGCGTGATACACCCAACCTGGCAGTGATCGTTTCCATAAGCTGTGTACCCATCTTCATATTGCGGTTAAATGCTGTCATAGGATTCTGCGGTACAAAGCCCAGGGTCGTGCCACAAAGAGCCCGCCTGCAGGAAGGACTGAGCATCGACAGATCTTCCCCATCTAATAGAAGTTCACCGCCGGTTATGGTGCAGGTATCATCCAGTACCCCCATTACCGATTTCAGCAGTGTTGTCTTGCCGGAACCGCTGGCTCCGGTAAGGCCTAAACACTGCCCCTGCTCCAAGGTAAAAGAAATATTGCGCAGTAGGGGGATTTGCTGTTTTCCGCAAACCGACAGGTTTTTGATCTCAAGCATGATCGGTGTTCTCCTTTTGAAACAGCCTGCCAAGCATATTGAAAGAAACTGTGCTCAAGAAAATAAACAGGCTGGGGTAAAACAGCAAGGACGGTTTGACGCCCATCAGTTTACGGGCAGAGGCCAGCATGCTGCCCCAGTCGATTACCTCGTCTCCTAATGTAAAACCGATAAAGGAAAAGGCGGATATCCCAACAATCATCTCTGCGCAGGACAAACAGAGAAAATGGACAATCTCCCCTGCGATATTCGGGAGAACATGAGCAAACAGGATTCCATTTTTCGTTGCACCGGAGGAAACCATACACATAATGTAGGCTTTTCCCATTTCAATCTCCGTCAGAGTTTTGACCAGCTTGACCATGCGCAGGATCAGCGAGGCGGTCAGCGCCACCATCATCGTCGGAATGGAATTGCCCCATATTCCGTTAAAAATGACAAGATAGGCGATTGGCGGAATTGCCGTAGCCGCATTGATTGCACTATCCACTACGACCCGCTTGCCAGAGCCAGCGTGTCCAAGGAGCAGTCCAGCCGCAGTACCTGCCACCGCAACGATGGCGGCGCTGCATAGCGCCATCCCAAGCGTGACATATCCGCCCATCAATATCCTGGAGAAAATGCAGCGCCCGAGTTCGTCTGTTCCAAAGGGGTAACTCATACATGGAGAAAGCAGTTTGGCTTCCAGGGTGAGTGCTTTTGGATCATTGGGAGCCAGAAGGAACCCCGTAGAACAAAAAATGAGAAAGGCAATAGACAGTACAGCGTAAATTGGCAACTTTCGTTTTTTCTGCATGTCACACCTCCTTTGCGGCACCACCGGGTAATACACGCTGTAAAATATCCGAAAGCGTATTAAACAGAACGATGGAAAATGCCAGATACACGATAGCGGCGTGGATCATCGGCGCATCGCGGTTCAGTACGCTTTCAATCACCAAATATCCTAAGCCCGGCAGGGAGAAGATGCGCTCCACGATGATGGAACCGGCCAAACTCAACGCCATAACCTGCATGAAGCTGGGTACAACTTCAGAAACGGCTTGCGGGAATGCGTGAAAAATCAGTATGCGCCGTTCGCTCAGCCCGCGGCACCGGCAATAAAACGCACTCTCCTCCTGCATCCCTCGTTCTAATCCTTTTGCCAGCATCTGGCTGAAAAAAGCAATCCCATTAAGCGAAATGCAAAGCGCCGCCGGAAGATATCGCTTGAGCCCTACATTTCCTGATATGGATATCCATCCCAGTTTGAGTGCAAACAGATCCAAGAACCAGCTCGCAACAAAAAAGGTGGGTATGGTAAAAATAATAAAGCAAATAATCTCCATGAAACGGCCGCTGAGCCGTTTCCGTTTCCAATAGAGCGGACAGGCTACCAGTACACTTCCAATCGCCTCAATGATCATTGCGAGCAGTACGGTGGTAAGTGTAAATAAAAAAGCCTGTGTCACTTCGGAATAGACATTCCGGCCATTGACAATTGATGTGCCGAAATCCAAATGCACCGCGTCTTTCAGCCATCTGATATACTGCATCGGAAGCGGGTCGTTGAGCCCCATTTCCTCCCGCAGTTGTGCGATGTATTCCGGCGTGGCGTTCATCAGACGCTGCGCCTGGGCAACAGCCGGGTCGATAGGAGATATTTTCATAAGAACGAAAGAGATGACCGTCACGATAAACAGCGTCAACATACATTCGCAAAGTTTGCGTAAGATGAAATTTCGTGTTCCAGTCTGCAATAAAGCAGATTTCTTTTGCCCCAAGGCTTTCTGAGCCTCCTCTCGCTATGATTTGACCGTCCAGTTCAAACTCTCATTCTGCAAAGAATATAGAGTGTGGTAAAGCCCCTCATGGCTCATCAGCTCGTCATGGGTGCCCTTTTCCTCCAACTGTCCTTCTTTTAGCACGACGATTTGATCACACTCCACGATGGAACGCAGCTTGTGCGCTATAATCAGGACTGTCTTGTTCTGAATGAGAGTTCCGATGGCCTGTTGGATCTTTGTCTCATTCTCCGGGTCAATGGAAGCTGTACTTTCATCCAACAGGATTATGGGAGCATCTTTCAAAAACGCCCGTGCGATGGATAGCCGCTGGCGTTCACCGCCAGAAAGCGTCTTGCCGTTTTCTCCGATTACAGTGTTATACCCTTGCGGTAAGCGTCGGATGAATTCGTCGCACTGCGCCAGTTTCGCCGCTGCTATAATCTCCTCTTGGGTGGCGTTTTCTTTTCCAATTTTGATATTGTTGTAGATGGTATCGTTAAACAACACTACATCCTGGAACACGATGGAAACATTCCGAAGAAGCGTTTCCGGGTCGATCTCATTGACATTGACCCCGCCGATTCTGACGCTACCCCGCTCCACATCCCAAAAACGGGCCGCCAATTTGCACAGGGTGCTTTTCCCGCAGCCGGAAGGCCCCACCAGAGCCGTAATCTCCCCCTGTCTTGCAGTAAAGGACACATCGTGTATTACATCATCCTCGTTGTAGCCAAAACTCACATGGTCGAAGGTGATGTCAAACTGTTCCAGAGGATAATCGGCCGTGCCGGTCTGCTCCGGGTAGTGCAGAATCGTTCCGATTCGCCCGGCGCTGACCAGAGAAAAGATCAGTTCTCCCAGCATCTCACACGCCTTGGAAAAGGGCTCGTAGATCCTCACTGCCACAAACAAGAATAAAATGAATAAAAAGGTACTGATCTCTCCGGCGATCAGCAGGCCTGATCCAATGATGATCACCGCGCCCAGCCCCAGCCGCATCACATTGTACGAGGTGGAGATGGAAAAGCCTGCGAGGAACTCATACAGCACCAGACCGGGGATAACTTTCTTGATTTTTGCGGTCAATCCCTTTTGGTAGAGGCCCATTTTCTCTGAAGTCCGCAGGACCTTGATATTCTCCAAGTATTCTTGCAGACCATCACTAATATTGAGTTTTTTTTGCTTGTTTTTCTTATTGGTCCCCTCCGAAATCCCCCGACACAACGCCATCACCAGAGCAACCACCGGAAGGCAGAGTCCAAGGCTCAAACCCAGGCGCCAGTCACAAAGAAGTAGAAGCAGAATGGAGATTAGTCCGGAGAGAGCTCCTCCGATAAATTCTGTTACTCCGTTGGTCAAGGCCCCTTCCACAGCGGAAACATCGTCCATGATAGCCGTGGTTAAGTCACTCAGATCTCGCCGTCCTAGATAGGACAAGGGGAGCTTGCGGATCTTGTCGGCCAAATTCATCCTCAGTTTCCTGTTTTCCTGCCCGGAAGTCAGGTACTTGTTCCGATATGTCATACGATAGGTTAAAAAAATCAGGAGTAACAAAATGAGAGCAGTTCCCCAATACCCCCAAAGCGGGATGCTCCCTTGTACTGTACCAAAGTAGCGTTCCAGCATTTCATCTGCGACCATGGCCAGCAGTATGACCGGGAGTAGGCAGGCAAGATTATAAAGGCACATACAAAGACCGGCTTTTACGAGCTGACGGCTCCCCTCATCGCTGAGATGATAGATTTTTTTAAGCATACTGTTTCCCTCCAATCTTCCAGGAGATACTACTCTGATACTCGTGGAACATCCTGGCATAGACACCGCCCCTGTTCATGAGTTCCGGGTGCGTTCCACACTCTACAATTTTCCCGTGTTCCAGCACGCAAATCTGATCCGCATGGAGGATAGTAGACAAGCGATGGGCAATCATTAAAACGGTCTTCCCGCGCAGCAACTCATCCAGCGCCTTTTGGATCAGATACTCGTTCTCTGCATCCGCAAAGGCGGTGGCTTCGTCTAATAAAATCACGGGAGCATCCTTGAGGATGGCCCGTGCCAGGGCGATTCGTTGCATCTCGCCACCGGAGAGATAGATGCCCTTCGTCCCAATCACAGTATCAACACCGTCAGGAAGTTTTTCCAAAATATCATCGCACTGGGCCAGGTGGAGGGCACGCAGAATTTCTTCTCTTGTGGCATCGGGGCAGAAAGTCGCCACATTTTCCAAGATGGACATTTTGAACAGACTGGTATCCTGAAAAACGATGCTGACCCGTTTCATCCACTCCCCGTAGTCCATATCGCAGACATCCACACCGCCAATATTGACGGTTCCTTCCTGAACGTCCCAAAATCGTGCGATCAAATTAGCAATCGTACTCTTGCCGCCGCCGGACTCGCCTACCAAAGCGGTAACAGTTCCCTGCCTGACGGTAAGGGAAACATCATCCAGGGCTTTCTCTGCGTTTTCATCATAGGCAAAGGAGACATGCTCCAGTTGAATGTCATAGCTTTGTGGCTGTCGGGGCGACTCCGTTTTAGGCAGGGGATGCTCTGCCAAAATCTTGTCAATGGCTTCCAGCGATGCTTTCCCTATCATCAAATTTGAAGAACTTTTCATAATACGGGATAAGATCGTAACCACAGAGGGAATCAGCACAGCGAAAAAAATAAAACTTAAAATAACTTTCTCCACGCTTTGACTGGCATTGAACAGGATGATGCCGCCGGGCAGCAGGAAAAAGAAGATGCCGTTGATGATGGCGTTATAGGCGCTATCTGTATTCTCCATAGAGAGCGCATACTTCGTCATATAGTCGCTATATTCCTGTACTGCGGTTTTGTAGCGGCGGAAGGAATTTGCGGTCTGTCCAAATACCTTTACTACGGAGATTCCCCGGACATATTCCGTAGCTGCATTGTTGATATCCTCCGCTGATTTCTGGTATTGCCTGGCAAAGCCCTCGCTTTCATCTTTAAGCATCCAAGCCAAAATCATAAAGCCAAGGGAAATAGGTATCAGGCAGGTCAGAGAGAGTCGCCAATCATATAGGAACATGAATACCAAAAACGCAAAGGGCATTGCGGCGGATTGAACAAAGTCCGGCATTTGGTGCGCAATGATCGTTTCCAGATTGTCCGTATTCTTCTCAATAATTTTTCTCTGCTTGCCACTGGGATTGTTGGAGTGATAGCCCAAGGGGAGGTTTCCAATATGCCGAATCAACTGAATGCGCAGTCTTGCAACCGTATTGAAGGCCGTAATGTGGGAAAAGAGTAGCGCCATCCCGTAAAGGCCAAAAGCCGCAGAGATCAGAAACACAGCCCTCCACCCCAGTTCAATCAGATATGCCTGATCCAATGAGGCAAAGTTCCCGTGAGATGTAACGATCTCTTTTGCCACATTGTAAATACAGGTGTAGGCGCTTAAATTGACCACGGCAGAAATAGCCGCCAGTACAAAAGAAATTGCCATTGTGATCTTGAATATGCCCATGTACTGAAACAACCGCGATATAACACCCTTTTCTTTCATATGAACATTCCTCCTTCGGTTAGCGTCCGCTAACGACTACCTTCAAAAAAACGGCCCTCAATTGAAACGCCGTTTCAATACATATTCTAATCTGTTACATCCAAAATGTCAACCCCTTCATTTTGCCTTGACATATAGCGGGAGTTACCCTTAAAATGAATGCATAGATGTTCTGACACGAGGAGGGATTATCATGCCAAAGCGCATCAGCGGTGTTTCTGCTCGGCTGTTGGAATGTGCAAAATCAGAGTTTCTTGAAAAAGGTTTTCAGGACGCATCCATCCGGGAGATTGCGAAAAAGGCCGATACCAGTTCCAGGGCAGTCTATACGCGATTTCCCAATAAAGAGGGACTATTTGATGCCATCGTTGGTCCCGCTACGGAGAAATTGATCGCACTCTACCGTGATTATGGAGACACATATTGGGCGGAGTACCAAACCACCCTTGAAGTACCTTCCTTTTCTTCTGACCCTACTGAGATCTATTCTAAAATGATGGATCATATTTTTGACCATGCCGACGAGTTCCGCTTGGCTATACGGTGCTTGGAAGGAACAAGGTATAAGGCGATGGTGGAGACCCTTACCGAAATAAACTGCAGGCATTTAAGCAAGTTTTTTGCCATGCGCGGTGCAGAAAATCAGGAGATCACATTAAAGATTCTACATTTACTGACGCACACTTTTTACTCTGGAATATTTGAACCGCTGCAGCACGGCATGAACCGTGAGGAAGCACAATTCTATGTGAAGAAGTTGTGTGATTTTTTTGTAAGTGGAGTACAGGGAGCACATCTTTCGTAGTGGTAATCATTCATCAAATTATTTTTTACTGGACGGTGCGACAAAAAATCGACACCGTCCTTTTTGCTTATAAGCCAAAATCTCCGTTTCAAATTGTAGTATTGATAGAGGGAAAAACGAGGGAAAGGTTACGATAGCAAGCACAGCAAGCGAGTACCCGCTTGCGGATTTTGCGCTGTTCAGGTCCCTT